>Ga0182214_1000094_pt1 | contig 11461 bp, 7 predicted proteins | sample G5R1MG_23_FD_128380 | JGI IMG/M metagenome (GOLD analysis project Ga0182214, IMG submission 128380) | Switchgrass phyllosphere microbial communities from Michigan, USA - G5R1_NF_03OCT2016_LD1 MG | ecosystem: Host-associated > Plants > Phyllosphere > Phylloplane/Leaf | place: USA: Michigan...
CTGCCGGCGTGAACCGCGACGACTTCTGGCCCCTCGTCGAACTGTCGCCCGATGGTGACTACGAGTTCAAGGGCGACTCGTGGAGCGAGATGTCGTTCACGGGTGAAGTCCTCAAGAAGGAGGGCTTTGAGAAGCACTACGTTGACGGGCGGCCTGTCGTCGCCTAAGGTCAACACGACCAAGCCGAGAGACAGAGGGCGGCTCCTGCGGGGGTCGCCCTTTTCTTATTCTAGGAGTCGATGAATGGCAGCGAATTTTAGTATCCCCCGCGAAACGATTACCGTGGGGAGCGACGGTGGATACTTCACCGTCCGAGGCATGAACTCTGAGGACATCACGTTCCTCACGCTCACGTACCTCGACGACATCAAGCTCGCGGTCGCGCGGCAGTCGAAGAAGCTCCTGAACGTGGGCGACACGAACGGAGCCGTGGCCGAGTTGGTCAAGGACCTCGCTAAGGACTTCCCGATGCTGTGCGTGGAAATCATTTCGCGTTGCGCGGATGCCACCACCGCCGAGGATGTCGAGAACTTCCGTATGCTCTCGTTCGTCAAGCAATTCGAGGCGCTGCAGAAGATCATCATCCTTTCGACCTCTGACGGGGGGATCGAAATAAAAAACCTCGTGGGGGTCGTCGCAAGCGCACTGGAGGCCAACGGTCTCAGCGTCGGCCCCCTGATGACCAAGTTGAAGAATACTATCGAAGCGTCCGGGAATCTGTAACCTACTTGAAGGCGAACGGGCACCCGGAGGCGCAACTGTATCCTCTGGGCAAGCTCGCCAACGAAGAGTTGCTGCTCAGCCGGGTAAAGAAACGGGAAGCCGCTCTACGAGTAGCGATTGACCAGACGGTAGGATCGGCAGTATTCAACGGCAGCAAGAAAGCGGTGCGAGCCCTTAACAAGCTGATCGAATCACTTGAGGACGGATAATGGGTACGAACCGGCGCGACATTGAACTACTGATCTCCGCCAAGGAGACCACGGGCCGTTCGTTCGGGCAGGTCGTCAGCAACATCACGGCACTCAATGCCAAGATCGCCGAGCAGGTCGCTGCTGCCGAGCGAGGCGAGGGCAGCCTTCGAGACCTCCGGGAATCGCAGGAAGCCCTCGCTCAGGCGGGTCGGGACCTCGCCGGGGTTCAGAGCCAGATCGACGCTTACAACAAGCTCGTGGGTTCGTCGGAAAAGGTCCAGACGCAGTTCGATCAGGCCAAGGCTAAGCTCGAAGCCCTGAACGTCACGCTCAGCAAGGCGGAGAAGCTGACCGAGGCGCAGGAAGCCAAGCTCCAGCGTTACGAGAACGCCGTTAGCAAGACTAGCGCGGCCCTCGAAAAGAACAAGACCGACATCGCTGCGCAGGCCGCCGCTCTCCAGAGCGCGGGCGTCGATACCGAGCAGCTTGCGACCGCGCAGACGGAACTCGTTAACAGCGCGCGCGGCGTGGGTGCCGGGCTGACGCAGGTCCGTTCGGGCATCGACAACTTCGGCGAGGCCGTGCGGCTGGCGCGCGAGAAGCAGGCGAACGCCGACCGGCAGGCTGCTGCCGCTGAGAAGGAACTGGCAGACGCCCAGCGCTTGCAGGCAGCCGAGGGTGCTGCTGCGCTCCGGATCGCCGCCGAGCAGCAGGCCGAGCGCACCCGGCAACTGGCAGCCAACGAGGCAGCCCTGCAGTCCTCGCGCGCGTTCGCCCAGCGTATCGACGAGGCCAAGCGGCTAGGTGACGCCAGCCGGTTCGTGCAGTTGTTCGCCGAGTCGGTAAATCAGGTCTCGGTCGCGGACGCCAAGCTCTCCGCCCTGTCGGGTTTCCGGGCGGTCGGGCAGCAGGCTGTCGAGGCGTCCAACGATCTCTCGCGCTTCGTCACCTCGGGCCAGTCGTTCGCGGTTTCCAGTTCCGCCGTGGCCGATGGGCTCCGGGCTATGATCGATCCGGGTGCGCAGGCGCTCCGGACTCTGAACGGTGTCGAGCAGGCGATCCGGGAGGCGGACGCCGCTGCCGGCGCAGGCGTCAAGAACGTGTCGATCCTCAACACCGCGTACAACAATCTCTCGGAAGCCTCTGCCGCGTTGCTGCGTACGGGCGGGCTGGTAGACGCCTTCCGGGATCAGGAGACCTCTGTCGCGGCAGCACGGCAGGAGTTCGCGCAAGCGCAGGCCGACGTGCAGCGGTACGGTACGGCCATGGCGCAGGCCGCCGTTCCGACCGAGCAAATGGTTTCCGAACTGGCGCAGGCGGAGGCCCGGCTGGAGACGACCGGTCGCGCGCTGGCGGAAGAAGAGACCCGGCTGGGCGCGCTGTCCCGTAGCTTGCGTGAAGCCGGCGTAGACACCGCCAACCTCGTCGCCGAGCAGGCCCGGCTTGAGGCTGCCGCCAGCACGGCAGGCGCAGCCATGGCGCGGGTGGAAACGGCTACCGGACGCAACGGAGCCCGGACCAACGGGTTGTTCGGTCTCAAGCCGCAGGACCTCACGAACGTCGGCTACCAGATCAACGATATCGTGGTGTCGCTGACTTCGGGCCAGAAGCCGCTCACGGTGTTCGTGCAGCAGGGCGCGCAGCTTGCCCAGATTCCGGGCTTCCTGTCGGCTATCGCTAACGTCCTGCTCCGGTGGTTCCCGGCTATCGCAGTGCTCACGGCGGCGGGTGCCGCGATCGTGGAACTCGTTGGCGACGCGCAGCGGCTCAAGCAAGCATCGCAGGACCTCGCTACCAACCCGCTCGGCGCGAACATCGACGTGCAGAAGTTCGCCGATGCGCAAGAGAAGCTGGAGGGCCTTGGCGCGTCTGCAGAGGACGCCCGCACCGCGACGTTGGCGCTGGTAAACGAGGGCTTCGACACCGCTGGGGTCGAGAAGTACAGCGTCGCCGCCCAGCAGTTGTCCGAACGTCTCGGCGTCGATCTCGTGGACGCGACGCAGATGCTCGTGGACATCCAGAAGGGCGGGATCGAAACGGTTTACGATCTCGCCGAGAAGACGGGCGACCTGACGACCGCCGACCTGAATCACGCCGAAGCGCTGTTCGAGGCGGGTAAGGCTGCCGAGGCACGCCAGTTCATCCTCGATCGCGTGGCCGAGCGTAACCAGCAGATTGCCGACTCTACCCGGTCCGACTGGACTCCGGCGATCGACAACCTCAAGTCCGCGTGGAGCGGCTTTACCGACTTCCTCGCGCGCGTGTTCCAGCCGCTCATTCGCGACATCTCGAAGGACATCGATAATCTTGCGGTCGGCCTCGCCTATGTGACGGGCCTGATCGCCGGAAAGGGTTTCGCGGGCGCAGAGAAGGACGCGTACGCGGTACTGGAGAACCGGAAGAAGAAGGCAGCCGGCGGCGGGGGCCAGCGGGGCGAGAGCCCCCAGCAGATTCGCGACCGCGAGTACAAGGCGCAACTCGACGAGCAGTATAACGTCTCGCGCAAGATGACGAACGAGCAGCGGCTCCAGCTTGCTGCCCAGAAGGCTCGTTCGGCAGCGCAGAAGGCGGGCGTGTCTGACTCGGTGGCAGAGCTTGCCGCGACCAAGGCGCGCGGTGCCGAGCAGGCCAAGATCGACAAGGAGGGCGAGGCCGCAGGCAAGCGGGCCGCCAGCGCCCGGAGCAAGGCAGCACGCGAGGCAGAGGCCGCCGACCGGAAGCGGGATCAGGCTCAGCAGCAGCTTGAGCAGCGGTTGCGCCAGCTTAACCGGGCGGCCTTCTCCGGTGAATCGGCTTCGCTCGAAGAGCGGCTGGACGCGATCAACGAGAAGTACGAGACGATCTACGACTCGATCAAGAAGGCGCGCAGCCTTGGCTTGACGACCTCGAAGGACGGCACCTCGCTGGACGAGATCGAGAGGCAGGTCGAAGCCACCAAGGACCGCCTCAAGGCCGAGGAGTCGATCAAGTTCTATCAGGATCAGGCGGCCAGTCTTGCGAAACAGCGTGACGCCGAGATCAAGAACATCACGGACGCCCAGACCCGTGGGGCCCTCTCCACCGAGAAAGCGATCTCGGATGCTGCGCGCATCAATTCCACCCTCTCGCCGCAGATCGTGGCGGCAGCCCGGTCGGCGCTGGAAATCGCTTCGCAGCTTGCCGGTACCAACCCCTCGCCGCAGATGGTGGCGTGGATCGCGCAGCTTGAGAACCTGATCGACAACGAGCCGACCAACGGCATCGTGGCGAAGGTGGCTGCCGATGGCCTTGACCTCGCCGAGGACAAGCTGAACGACCTGCTCAAGCAACGGGACACCTTGGTCAAGGCGTACCAGACGCTCGGCGAGATGGGCGTCAAGTCCTCTACCGAAGTCCGGGAGGCCATGAAGAACGCGTTTGCGGGCGCGGCAGGGGACATCCAGCCGGCGCTCGACGCCTTGCGTGCGTCCGTGGAAGCCTTGCACCAGCAGCGCGACGCCCTGACCGGCATGCCGTTGCTGACCGACACCGCGTACAACGCATGGCTGTTGAAGATTCAACAGGTACAGGCCGGGCTCCAGCAGACCGAGACCTACCTCTCGCCGCTTGAGACGCAGACGTTCCAGAGCATCGCCAACGCGGGTGCCAAGGCGTTCGACACCCTGACCTCGCACATGGCGAACTTCATTGCCGGCGGCGAGAGCCTTGGCGACGTGTTCGAGGCGGTGGGCCGGAGCATCCTGCAGTCGATGGCGGACCTCGCGAATATGATCGCGCAGGTCATCATCAAGTACCTTATCCTCCGGGCGCTGGAGACGGCGGCGGGCCTGCCTCCCGGTACCTTGGTCCGGCTGGCGGCTGGCAACAGCGGCGGCGGTCAAGGCGGCGGTGGCAACAGCATCCTCGGGAGCTTCTTTGGCCTGTTCCACAACGGCGGCGTGGCCGGGCAGAAGGGTGGTACGAAGCGCCGGGACAACGCGGCGAACTGGGCCGGCGCGCCGAAGTTCCATGGCGGCGGCATGGCAGGACTCAAGCCGGACGAGTACCGGGCTGTCCTGCGTCGCGGCGAGGAAATCTTGACTGACGACAACCCGCGCCACATCGGCAACATCGGAAACGGTTTCGGTGAAGGCGGGGGTGGCGGTAGCGCCCCGCCGATCAAGCAAGTGCTGCTCCTTGACCCCGACCTCGTTCCTCAGGCAATGCAGAGTCGCGGCGGGCAGAAGAGCGTTCTGACGGTGATCCGCCAGAACAAGGAAACCATCAAGCAGATGCTCGGATAATGGCTGACATTGATCTCCCGGTCTTCTCGTTCCGGCACAATTTCGAGGAACCCATTTCCGAGCGGCTGTCCTTCCTGACGGACATCCTGCGATCGGTCGAGGGGGTCGAGCAGCGTCGATCGCTGCGCCAGACGCCCCGGAGGACCTTCGAGGGCGATTTCCTTCTGGTAGGGCCTGAACGGACGTTCTGGGCCAACTTCATGGATCAACTGGGCAGCAAGGAGGTCATGATCCCCTTGTACTGGGAGGTCGTGGCGCTGCCGAGCGCGTTGACTGGGCTCAACCTGTCCCGGATCAACTTCGACACTACCAACCGCGAGTGGCCGTATTTCGCCGGAGGGCTCGCCATGCTGATGGGCGAGTCGGCGCTCGATTACGAGGTCGTTCGGATTCAAACGGTAGACGCGACTGGCATCTCGCTCGCCGCGCCGGCCCTGCGTACGTGGAAGCGCGGGACCAAGATGTACCCGCTCCGCCGGGGCACCATTGAATCCGTGTCGGACCTGTCGCACAAGGCGGCAGCCGTGGGCAAGACCTCGGCGCAGTTCAAGTTCTCGGCCTCGAACCCGTGGACCCCGGCCATGGGTGCTGATCCGATTTATCTGGATCGCCCGGTGCTGACGAGCGAGCCTAACTGGGTCGAGGACCTGACGCTCGACATCCAGCGTACGCTCGCGACCTTCGATACCAAGATCGGTCGCACCTACCAGAAGGATGTCGCGGGCCGGACGTTCGCGGGCCAGTCGCACCGTTGGTTCCTGCCCGGTCGAGAGAGGCTTGCCAAGTTCCGTGACCTGTTGTATCGCAATCGAGGACGCACGGGGTCCTTCTGGCTCCCGACGTTCAAGGCCGACTTCAAGCTCGTCACCTCGGTAACCGCCGGCTCTAGCCAGCTTGTAGTCGAGAACACCGGCCTGCTCTACACCGGAGGCGTCAAGCCCGGTCGTGAGCACATCGCCATCCGCCACGCGGGTGGGACGATCTTCCGGAAGATCACCAGCGTCACCGCCGGCACCACGAACGAGACGGAGCGGCTGGGACTAGATAGCCCCGTGGGTCTAGCCCTCTCGCCGGGGCAAGTCCGCAAGATCAGCTATATGGACACTGCGCGCTTCGATGTCGATGACTTCGAGATAGTCCACCACTCGGGGATCGACGGCCTGCACGAGTGCTCAGCGGTCTTCCGTGCGTTCAAGGCGACCCGGACCGCGCCGCTGCCGATCAGCTACCCGATTCCGATCTCGCCGAAGAACACCCGTCCGTGCGGTGATCCGCTCAGCGGGCTCGATCACTATCAGTTCATGGCGGTCAATAGTCCCTACGACGGGCAGCTTGGCGCGCACCCTCTCGGCTTCGTGATGGCGTGGCGCGGGATCGGGCTGGAAATCCCGTTGACCAAGTTCGTGTGCAACGATCCTCTGACGGGCCGGCGCTACGGCATCTTCGACTCTCCGGACGGCGAGTTCGAGGAACAGGAGGTCGGCGTGACGATCCAAGGACAGGGCACCGAGCAGTGCGATTTCAGCGGGAACCGCGTGTCGTTCTACCAACTGTACGTCATCGGCCCTACGTGGCCGGAGTACCGCTTGTGCCCGCCGATTCGTACCTCGGACCCGAACGTCGATGGTGGCGGAGTCAAGGGCACGGGCATCGTTCAGTCCTTGTTCGGGGCGTTCCCGGAGCGCATGGACTTCAAGTTCTTCCCCCATTATGACGACCCGAGGTACGTCGGATGACCTTCAACACTATCGAGATTTCCAGCGAGGGCGGTCGCCCGGTCGCGCTCTATGACTTCCGGTACGGCAACACGCGCTGGTACTACTGCACGGCGGACGAGGACCAGATCGTAGGCAAGGACGAGGCTGGCAACCCTATCACGTGGAAGGCGCACACGATCAGCGATGGCGGCGTGACGCAGGGCGGTTCGGACCAGAACGACTTGCGCATTCTCGTGCAGGAAGACAATCCGATCGCGCAGTTGTTCCGCAACACGCAGCTATCCGGCAAGTGCTGGCTGACGGTGCGCCGCTGGCACCTCGGCGACCCGGAAGGCGAGACCCCGCTTATCTGGATGGGGACGGTGATCGGCGCGCCGGAGCAGGACGACGCGACCAAGCAACTCGTCTGCCGCGCGCTGGGCGGCTCCTATGATCGGCAAGGCTTGCGGCTGGCGTGGAGCCGGATGTGCCCCCACGTGCTCTACGGAATCGGCTGCAACGTGAACAACAGCAACCGCAAGGAGGATCACGCCTACCCCCGTGTCATCGAGACGCTGGACGGCATTCGCTTCTCCTGCACCGGCCACGAGGAGCCCGACGAAGGCACGTTCAGCGGTGGCTTTCTGGAGTTCGCTCGGGAGGACGGCAGCCTTGATCGTCGGGCGATCGAGAAGCAAGACGGAAATGATTTCGTGGTGCTCGGATCGACCTATGGACTTTCGGTCGGAAAGGCAGTAACCCTCTACCCCGGTTGCCCTCGCAACACTACGACGTGCAAGGCTTTCGATAATCTGCCCAACTACGGCGGGTTCCCGCATCTGCCCGGCACCTCGCCGTTCGATGGGTCGCCCGTGTTCTAGTCGGGAGGTCGTAATGCCGCTGTTCATTGTTGCAATCGGCCTGATGGTCGTCTCGGCGGTACTGCAGGCTCTCCTTGTCAAGCCGCAGACCATGAAGGCCACCGCGCTGGAGGACTTCGACTTCCCTCAGGCGAAGGAAGGCACCCCGCAGGCCGTGTACTTCGGCGACTGCTGGACAGACGGCTGGATGGTCCTGTACTACGGCAACTACCGCACGAAGAAGATCAAGCAGGGCGGGAAGGGCAAGTAATGACCGAACCGGTAGTCTACATGCGGCACGTCCGCGAGGCGAAGCTCTGCAGGAAGGACAGCCGCAAGTGGTACGAGCGGCAGGGCTGGGTGTGGTCCGACTTCCTCGCTAACGGCATCCCGGCGGAGAAGCTGATCGCCACGGGCGACCCCATCGTCATGGCTGCCGTGGAAGCCGCACGTCGGGAGGCTGCCCGTGGGAGCGCCTAAGCAAACGATCGGCTACCGCTACTACTTCTCGATTCACATGGGGATCGGTCGGCGGGTCAATGAGATCGCCGCCATCCGCGTGAACGACATCCCGGCGCTCGACAGCCCGGTGGACATCACGACCGGTGGCCGGTTGGTCCGGATCAATAAGCCCAAGCTCTTCGGCGGCGACAAGAAGGAGGGCGGAATCGACGGGCTGATGTACGTCTATTCCGGGCACGAGACCCAGACCCTCCAGCCGAAACTGACTTCCGGCGGGCTGACTCTGCCGTCGATCTCTGAGACGCTGGGCGGCGACGTGCCGAACTTCCGGGGCGTCACTACAATCTGGTACGACGGTCTCGTGTGTTCGATGAACCCGTATCCGAAGGAATGGGCCTTCCGGGTGCGCCGCCATAACGCCGGCTGGTATCAGGACAAACCTTGGTACTCGGTGATGGCCCGCATCGTCATGCAGGGGACCGAGGGCGAGGTGCATGCCATGAACGGCGCGCACATCCTCTACGAGGTCAACACGAACCCCGAGTGGGGCCGTGGCATGCCGCCCGAGCTTATCGACGAAGAGAGCTACGTCACCGCCGCGAACAAGCTGTGCGCCGAAGGATTCGGCTTGTGCATCCCGTGGTTCCGGCAGGAGAACATCAAAGAGTTCATCCCGGTCGTTATCAATCACATCGGGGCCGCGCAGTACGTGGACCGGGAAACCGGCAAGATGACGATCCGGTTGATCCGGGGCGACTACGACGTGAACGACCTGCCGCTGTTCACGCCGGACACCGGCCTGCTCGACATCATCGACGAAGACAACTCGGCGGAAGAGACCGCGTATAACGAGATCGTCTGCACCGGCTTTGACCCCACCACGAAGGAGGAAATTCAAGTCCGGGTGCAGAACCTTGCGTCTATCCAAGCGCAGGGCGAAATCATTTCCAACACCACCGAGTACAAGGGTATCCCCACGCGCGACCTGCTCGCCCGCGTGGCGCAGCGGGACATGCGTATCCAGTTGCCCTTGCGCCGGATGACCGTGGTACTGGATCGTCGCGGCTGGCGTATCGCGCCGGGCATGCCGTTCCGAATCTCCCACCCCGGCAAGGGCATCGTCAACCTCGTGCTGCGCGCGGGCGAGTGCGTGGATGGCCCGCTCACAAGCGGCAGTATCAACATCAAGGCGGTCGAGGACGTGTTCGGCATGCCCGAGACGGCCTATGTGGTGCCGCAAGAACCGAGGTGGACCCGCCCCGACTTTACACCTCTGCCTTCGCCCGAGAAGCGGCTGTACGAGATGAACTGGCGCGACATCTATCGCCTCACGTCGCCCGCCGATCGGGACGCCATCGTAGACGGCAACAGCTACGTCGCGGTCATGGCGCGCCCGCCCGAGGGTATCGTGTCAGATGGGTACGAAGTGCTCACGCGTCCCGAGGGCACTGTGTATGACGAAGAGACTGAGGTGTCGGTCGGCTGGACCGGGTGGCTCCGGCTTGAGACGCCGATGCTCCCGCTCGACACCACGCTGACGTTCGAGGAACAAGGGCTCGCCGCGTTCCTGACCGAGTACAAGGAAGGCATGGTCGTCCTGATCGACGATGAGCAGATGCAATTCGTCGCGTTCGACGAGATCAGCCGGCTGGCGACCGTCAAGCGCGCCGTGGCCGATACCATCCCGGCAAGCCACAACGCGGGTGCGTCCATCTGGCTAGTGGATGACGAACTGGGCACCGATGGCACCGACTATCAGGACGGCGAAACGGTGTACGCCCTCGCCCTGACTCGGACCTCGACCGCCGTTGAAGCCCCGGACGAGAATAACGAGATGTCGATCGTTGTGGATCAGCGCGTCGTTCGTCCGTACCCGCCGGGCAACGTCAAGGTCGGCGGCGTCAGCGTCTATACGTCTGGCTTGGTCAACCCTCAGCCGGCGATCTCATGGGCACATCGCGACCGCGTGCTGCAGGGTGACACTGTTATCGGCCACGTGGAAGGCAGCGTGGGCCCGGAGCCGGGCGTCACCTACAACATCCGCGTGTACTCGGCAGACGGGCTCACGCTGCTGCGCTCGGTCAACGTGGGGGCCGTCGATACGTGGACCTACGATGCCACGATGCAGGCGGCAGATGGCGGCCCGACTTCCGTATGGTTCGAGCTTGAATCTGTGCGCGGCGAAATCATTTCCTTCTTCCACTATCGGTTCGCTGTCACGATCGTCGGCGGCTGGGGTTACGGCTGGGGGACCAACTGGGGCAAGCCGTCGCCGCAGCCCGAGGGCTTCGCCTTGGACCCGGATAGCGTCTCGACGTATCGGGGTTCCTACGGCACGAACGAGGATGGCGTGTACGCCTTGCAGGGCTACTACGACCTGCTCGGCGTCACGGTAGACGGGGGTACGGTCACGACTTCGAGCAACATGGTGCTGCCCGAGACGCTGCCGTGGAATCATGTGAGCCAAGCGCCGTTCGTTATCCTGACTTCATTGGAACCGGTTCCCACCACGGCGTCCTTGTCGTTCACGAACACGACCGGCGAGAGCCCATTCAACGGTATCGCTTTCTTCTACTACGTCGCGCCCGAGGACATGCCGGCGTTCCTCGCCGACATCGAAGACCGGGTGCTCAATAACGGCGAGACAATCAACTCGGATCAGACTATATACCCGCTACCGTTCGACGGCGTTACTCTGTACGAACCGCCTATTCCACCGCCGACAGTTGAGGGTAAGTTGCTTGTCGTGATGTACTATATCGCTTCCGGTAATGTCACTTGCACGCTAAGCATCACGCAGTAGGAGACTAGAAATGCCCGCCACGACCTACCCCAACCTCGGCTTGAAGGCAGGCTACCTTCCGAACGAGGACGGCTGGGGCGACGACATGACCGCCAACATCCGCAAGCTCTCGGTGCTTGCGCAGGCGACCGTCATCGCGCGCGTGGCCGCCTACCCCGATGCCCCGACGAACGGGGACGTGTATGTCAACACGGTGACTCAAAAGATCGGCGTGCGGGAAAGCAACGCGTGGATCGAGTACACGCCTCTCGAAGGCTGGCTGGTGTACGATCGCGACACTGATGTCTACGTGCGATTCGACGGGGCAACGTGGGTCGAACTGGAAACCGGTGGCAGCGATGGCGTTCCCGAAGCGCCGGCAGACGGCAAGACGTACGGGCGCAAGGACCTCGGCTGGGAGGAAATCGAAACCACGGCAGGCGGGAACTCTGAGCCGTACGGTAAGCACACCTACTGGGCCTTC
>Ga0182214_1000096_pt1 | contig 11437 bp, 6 predicted proteins | sample G5R1MG_23_FD_128380 | JGI IMG/M metagenome (GOLD analysis project Ga0182214, IMG submission 128380) | Switchgrass phyllosphere microbial communities from Michigan, USA - G5R1_NF_03OCT2016_LD1 MG | ecosystem: Host-associated > Plants > Phyllosphere > Phylloplane/Leaf | place: USA: Michigan...
AATCTACCCCGAAACTTGGCGCCATGCTTGTAGCGGGGACTATACGCTGCTGGAGACGCGTCGGCACGGGGGTTGAGCGCTGCGCTGGGCGTGGCAGTGACGGTGACCATGACCACGTCGGTGATGGTGACGATGCCGCTGGAAGGTAGCAACGCCGTCGGATTAGCCGTTGGACGCTGCGTCAGGGTAGAAAGGGTGGTGGGGGTGGACATGGTGGCGTTGAGATAGAGGCCTGTAGAAATAGGGGGGCTGACGGAGGAAGAGCCTGGGGTAGTGGTGGGAGGGGAAGCGCTGCTGGAAGGACGCGAGGACTTGTCGGAGAAGATGGGGCCAACTTCGCCCTGCTTGACGTCGGTCATGAGCGCGGTACGTTGCTTGAAGTCGGACACGGCCGTGGACATGGCGTCCTGCTGGCCGACCGCATACTTTTGATCGGTCACAGCAGCCATAGCAACGTCGGGAGATGTGACATCGACATCGATGCAGGTGGTGTAGTACTCGTCCTTGCCCTTGGGCAGGCCAGGATCGACGTTGGGAGCGGTGTTCCATTGCCACACCCAGTAGAAGGTGTACGGCTTGCCCAGCGTGGCGGTCTGGGGAAGTTGAACATCCGTCTCACAGGCGAGAGGGTAATTTCCCGGCTTTCCTTGGACGACCTGGCCCATGGCGAAGTTTGGAAATTCCTTGATGCGTTCGTCGCGGACGGTGGAGGCGTCCGGTTTCATTTCGTAGCATCGGCCATCGTCAAAGTCGTTCATGGTGATGAGTGCGCCTTTCTTGTTGCCGCCTTGGCCGTCCTTGGTCCACTGGAGGACATTGAGGAGTTTCTCGTCTTCCTGCGGCTCGGTAGTGCCGTATACGAAGACGGTGCCGGCCTTTTTGGGCTTGCCTCGCTGGTTTTGCGGCAGCGTGACATGGCCGTTTTCCTGGTAGCGCATAGCAATGTATCCGCCGGGCGTTGCTTGCAAACGGGGGTACTTGTCAGAAGACTGGACCTGCTTGCGCTGGGCGGTGTGGCAGAGTGGGGTGGTCTCATCGATGAAGAGCTTTTGCTGCCGCGCCGGGAGCTCCCAGTTCATGGAGAAGCCGTCGAAGCCTGGGTCCGTTTTGGAGACCATGCCTCGCGAGTAACCGTACTGGCCTACGTACTCGCCCTTGTCGTTGATGTTGCGAATCTGCTCGATCCAGGTGTGGCCCCGGGCAAGCGGCGCGACGGCCAGCGTCGCAAGCGTTGCTTTGAAGATGGATGGCATACTGAGCGTGTAGCAAGAGGTTACTAAATGGTTCTTGTCCTGCAAGAGCGAAGTGGTATATGGTGAGGAAGTGATGATTGCGCACGGAGAGAGCGATGGTTGACGGTGGAAATGCTGCCAGAAATACGGACCGAGCTCGCTGAATGGAATGGACGTGAAGGAGAGGAGGGAAGCGGACTATATGGTGAAGGGAGAGGGTGGCTGATGACCTCTCTGTAGGCGCACAATAGCAACGCACGTGATGGACGGGTCTTCACCGGGAAGGCAACAATGTCCTTGTGAGGGAACCAAGGTGGGAAACAATGCAACAAGAAAAGAAATTGTCGCCGAACAGAAGAGAAGACTCGGCTTTGTCGAAGGAAACACACAGACACACACAAGCCTCTTGTCACGGTGCGAAGACGCATGGTGTTCTAATAAAGCGTGTGAAGTTGGGGCAGACAAGCGCTGAGCAACTTCGGCAGGACAGGCGTAGAGGGATTGGAGCAACGGTAGCCAACAGAAATGGGAGCACAAGAGCGAGCGCTTCTGCAGGCACATGGGCGTGGTTTGTGGGAGGGTGTGTGCTGGTGGTGAGGGTGCATGTAGTGTTTCACCGTGGGCCCAAGCGGTTACCGAAACGAGTTAGCCGCCCAGCAGTACGTACCGTTCCGCCTGTATTGCCCCGAATGCATTGGCTCCCGACGGTCGCGGCGAGGCGCCCGGCCATGCAACCTCTTGTGGCTTGTCCAGTGATTTGGCGTGGGTTGTTGTGTACACAGCAGTGCTGAGATGGGTCGGTTGCTTGTCTGGGTATGGCGATTCTGTATCCATGGCGACCGATGGAGCTGCGGCGAGGTGCCAAGCGATGTATGCTGTGGTGGAAATACATGGTGTTGAGGCTTGGATGAAGCCCCAAGCACAATCGCCGGAGGACACGTGACTAGGATCACGTGTCCCGGCGACAGGGCTTCGAGCACTTCTACCCGCTACTTACCATCTTAGTACCTTGGGATGGGCGTCCACCTGTCTTGCTTGCCAGACTTCTGCTATCCATATAGAGTACGACCTCGGTTTTATCGATGCTCACGCATCTTGGCATGTCTGCGATTCATCGGCTCTGCGGGTCCATGCCGCCATGTCCATGGGCAGGTAGGCACCCTGCTCCCATGATTTCCGAGGGACCCGACACCAACCCATGCACAAAGGCGCAAGACACGCAGCACATAGCCATCATCACGTTCAACGGCATGGAGAAAAGGTGGATTCATGTCCAGCAAACGATGAACAACCCGTGAAACACGCTAGTCCCAAGGCAGAGCCAGCCACGAGGGCATCCCCTTCCCCAACTAAACGACCCGTTTTCCACACGTCTCGAAGGAGGCCGTTCCCTTCCACCGACTAGATTCCGCCTGGATACGTGCGTAGGTAGGCATACTTCGTCTCCATGTCCCTAGTGCACACCCAGGTGATGCAAAACGGGTCTCTCTGCGCCCGGAAGAGGGACCTCCCTGCCCTCGTAGGAATCATTTGCACCCCATCAAGGCGACGAAGAGCCGCTTTGCTGCAGGGAAGCCAAGACACGCGCTGCATGCAACTCGTCGGGATTATGCAGGGCTACGGCATCGACGGAGCCCGTGGCGGCCGTCGTGCTCGTCGTCTCGGCCTTGGTTCCGCTCTTGTCCCTGGCTGGCTTCTTCTCGCTTGTTACCATGGCGTTGAGAGCGTCGAGAGCAAAGCTCGTGATCTGCTGACGCGGGGGATTGGCCATGGCAACATCTGCCGTCTTGGGAGGGGCCATGGGAGCAGAGGCAGAGGGGCGGTAAGGGATGAAGGGGTTGGACGGTCTGCCAGCCTGAGGAGGAGGATTCGTATCCGGGAGGGTCTGGCACTCTCCTCCTGCTACCGGAATAGGGGCCGCCGAGAAGGCTGGGGAGACTTGTCAGTGGCAAACTTGTATTCCGCATCGGCTACAGCAGGGTCTTTGCTGTCGCGCTGGCCTGACTTACCGGCATTTCCCACTGTCTTCTCGTCCATCTTCTGTCTCTTGGAGAAAGGGAGGGGCGTTCCGTCAACCTGGACCCGTTTACCATTGGCCCGGCTTTGATGTTCTTCGTCTGCTTCGCGGCCGTTCTTGACCCAGATACCCCGGCTGGCGTTGGAGCGTGTGTTGACAAGCGTGGCTATATAAAGCTTCTGCGGTGCGCCCACAATGGTCAACAGCTTCTCCTTTTTCTGAACACGGAATGAGCTGTGTGTGCAGGAGGCGAGCAAAGGGGAACGGGTATTGAGCTCACCATGAGATTGACGACGACGTTCTTGGAAGTCTACTCATATTGTCAGCATCTTCTTCGCGTGCCAGATGGAAGAGGGGGCAGCCACCATAAGAGCCTCGCAAATCCAGTCGATTCGATCCTGGAATGTCCAGAAGCGGGTCTCGCCGATAGCGTCCATGAGCGGAGCATCGTACAGAGGAGCACGGAAGCCTTCCATATGAATGGATTTGGCGATGAACTGTGGCTAGTTATTGACAACGTCCATGAGTAGGGGCACCTTGGAACGTACGAGTACATCCCATGCGCAGGCTTCCATGGCCCAGTCAGGATAGCCATTGGTTTTCTTGCGGTAAGCACTTGCTAGCGTGTCCTTTGCTCTAGACATGTTCTTCGCGGCACTGAGCAACTGTCTGACCACTCGGCGATCCTCGGCGTCCGTCTGCGGCATCGAAGAATCATTGGCAGGCGAGTACCACTGAGCTTGCGTCATGGAGAGGTCTGCCTCTGCCTTGGACTGAAAGTAAAACCCGTTTTCGTTGGCACTGAAGTCCTGGGTTTCGAGCAAGTGTGATGTTGGCGGCCTGATTTTCACCCCTGCCGTCAGATGACGCGGTATCTTCTGGCCATAGGGGCCGCGAGAGCGGGAGACTGGCAAAGATACCAAGGATGGTGGACTATGAGTCCCGGTAGACGTTGGGGCCGAGCCATGACCTCCACTGTCGCCGTGATCCGACATGCTTGCCTGTTGCTGGGGCTGATCTGGGGCGACTTTGCGAAGAGAGGTTTGCCCGCTATACAAAAAGCTGGTCTCAATTCTTCTCTGCGAGTAACCGTTCAGGAGGTTGCTCGTGAAAATGCTCTGACAAGGCCACCTAGACGGGCTACGAGTAATCAAGGGGATGGCTAGGGTAGGGGCGCAAAGGAGAGAAGAAGCTGAGGGTCTTATATGTATGTAAAAGTCTACCATACGAGCCGAATTAGGTTCTCGCTGTGAAGGGGGATAGGCAGCAGACGTAGTGAAGGTAAGTCGAAGCAGTAAGTCGAGTGTCCACGTCACACAATGGTGCACTTGAACGACGCTTTCACTTTACGAATGCCACGGGGGTACACATACCAACATCCTTACCAACGGCACAAGGCATTGTTACTGGAGCGAGAGGCGGTGATGCACGAAAGACCAATACGAGCACCAACACATGGTTGACTACCAAGCGGCTCGTTAGCCATGCGTAGAGTGCAAACACTGCTTGGCATGCTAGGAGGCGTTATGTCGAAACACTTTCCAAAGAAAGGGGCTATTGAAATCGACGAATCCTGCCATGTGCAATGGCGTGCTCCATGGCGTTATCTGGTCTGCTTCGCGGCTCCAAAGCATGTATTTTTGCGTTGCCCACACACTGTATTCGCAGTGACGCAGACATTTTCGCCCGCTCGGCTGCGAAATCGAGGGCAGGGCGTAACTACTCTCACCCGCAGCTAGAAAGCAGCTCGGCATTGGTCTGCATGAATCTGCAAGATCCAGCGTAATAAGCAGACCGCTGTTGGCATCAAAGGAAGTGACTAGCGTCTAGCACCAGGCAGCATGCCAGAACACCAGGTGATAGCATGCCCCAATCGGTGAAGGTCGTCTATGAGTGAGTGCGTTGGACGACGATGCAATCGGACAGTCTGGTTCCAATACTCCAGCTACGTGTCCTAAAGCTCTACGTGTGCGGTTAATACATGTTTATGTTCTATCGAAGAACAGTAAAATATGCTCGTGTCGACGTACACTTGGTAGATTCACCGTCGAATGTAAGCACGTTGGCTACTTCCCTGTGACTCCTTTCCTCTGCCCAGTGGCGTGGCGTGTGCTGTTTGCCATCCAATTTCAGAGGATCAGCACCCACGGATAATAAGTACCCGACAACTTCTACGTTCCCAGACTCGGCAGCTCGATGGAGTGGTGTCCCTAGGCCGACTAGTTGACGCTTTGCATACGACTTCGGATCGTTCTCGTATTTGACATGGTTGATGGGTGCCCCTAACCCTAGAAGCCAGCGGACGAGTTCTAACGCATCGGGTTTCTTCGTCAGAACGGCATGAGGGAGTAGTTGTCCATTGTGTTGCGCTCCTCGCAAGAAGACCATCTTACTTATCTCCTGTGAGGCCTCGTACATGGCGTAGGATGTAGGGGTTGAATCTAAATCGCAGCGGCTGTTAGGATCCGAACCGTGATCGAGCAACCAATTGGTCATCTCCGTATCAGATGTAGACGAGGGAATGCGAGCTATAGGTTACGGCGAATACACAGCTCTAGTATGTCGAACGCTCGCGCGCGCACCGCTTCTGCAGCCGGAAAATATCCGTTTGCCACGTTCTGTTCAAGCAGATGCTGGACTATCTCGACGTTGTTCTGCCCGATTGCCTCTGACAACGAGTCATACAGCCATGCTGGATGGGGTTTCTCGCCAGGCGACGGCACGCGGTGATTGTGAAGAAGCTGGTGGACTTGTATGGTGACACCTTGGAGATCCCGTCCAAGCACGGATCGGTGAGATAGAGGAACTTCTGTGGGCCTTGCAAAGGTGGAGTTGGTTTCTATGAGCGAAGGACAAGGCGCTGCGAGTGGCCTGCGAGCACAGTGGCGAGTTGGTTGAGGGCGAAGAGAGTTAGGTAAGCGGGATCAGCGTAGGCGCTAACTCGGTTCGGTGCTGACTAAGGCATCTTGATAGCCATCCCATCTTCATTTACGAGAATGTGGGAGCGGCAGAGAAGTTCTTATAGATGGGCCAGACCCGCAGAGTTCCCCCGTCAAATTGTCTCCAAACCGGCCTGAGGAGGACGAAAAACGCATTGTCAGTTACTATCCAGTACGGTGTACCGGACTTCTCCTGTGCCCGAGGGCGGAACGCCACTTGACCTCCTGAGCGCTATTCCCACGCCTTCGCCTTCCCACATGACTCTTCCACCATCTCACCGCCCTTGGGAGATCCGCAGGGAGTAGCTTTGAAAAATGCAACACGTTTTCGCAGAGCACGAGACTACGGCACCGGAATCCTACCGCTAGGGAACCAGGTAGGCATTCTCTAGGCACATTCGGAGCCACGGCTCACGGCGATCCGAGTTTCCGCGCCTGCTCCCCCACCGTCGAGCAATTGGGTCCAGGCAAAATGCCAGTCGAGTAGGAAAACATGCAAAGAATGCAACGTCTGCCCGGAACCCACGACGTCGTTCCCGTGTGTCTACCGTTGGCCGAGTAGGGCTTCTACCCAAGGCCACAAAGCGACTCTTTTGCGCGCCAGTAGAAGCATCACGGCCTCCAACGCCCCATGTTTTGCAGCGTGCCGACCACGCGATGCCAAACCATGCGCCTCCATGGCTCCCGGCTACAACTTGCGCCGAAGCAGCGGCCGTCCAGTTCGTCCGAAAGCGCGATCCAGCGCACAGCGCCTCCCCTGCATTCCGATTTGCCGGAGCCCGCGAGCACTCGGGCTCCGCGCGGCCAATTAACGAGCACTATAACAAGTCGCACTGCCCGCCGCGACAGAAATGCAGAAAAATGTCCTTGTCGTAGTCATTATCCTACTTGGCTTGTTCTTCGTCGTTGCAGCCATGGTACTGGTGCGTCTACTGGTGCAGAAGCACCTGAAGAGCAGCCCAAGCGACGACCTTCACATTGCAGATGGCAGTCTTGAGCGACAGAGCCAGATGCCGAGTATATCCAGTTCCTGGAACCGGTTGTTTGGCGCCAGAAGAGAACCAAAGGGCCCATGGGTACCTTCGTTGTCAGGCATTCTCAAAGCCGGAGAGGAGGGCTTCTGTTCCTCAACCATGTTCACGAGCCTCCCAGGACACGCCGGGAGACTGCCGATGGATGCCTTGTATGAGGCGTTTGCGAATGAATTGCGAGCCCGCCCGCTGACGGAACGGTCGTCGTATTCGGGAGAGGTTGCCAGGTTCCTGTCGGAAAGCAAGCGGGGCACGTCCAGTGGCCTGGGACGGACAAGATCAGTGTCGCACAAGGCTGCGAGTATGGAACGAAGAGATACGGCCTCCAAGGCCTTTAGAAAGAGCCTGGACTTTTCCACCGTCGAGATGGGATTGGTACGGGGCATTTCTGTCAAGCGACCGAGAAGCGTTCTTGTGTCTATGAACCACGGGTTGAAAGAAGAGGGCGAGCCGAAGAAAAGTCCAGGGGCATGGATGAAGGATGGGCAAACCGCGACGCTCCACGAAGGCCGGAGAAGCGTCAAGGTGACTTCTGCCGAACTGGCAGCGCTTTCCATCGTGCTCGGAAGCCCATTGACTCGCAGTACCGACACGTCGTTCGAGAAAGGCGCGTATGGGATATCAATACAGTCCACACCGCTGATCGATGGAAAGCGCCAAGTCAGCCTCCGGCCGAACGCGCCAAGCGTATCACAACAGCATGCTCAAGGAAAAGGCGTGTCTCTCCTCTTCGCAAAGCACCTTGCGGCCGGCTCTCTGCCCTATGCACAGGACAAGAAAGCGGTCAAGTGTATCCTGGTCACGACCGAATCCATGGCAGCCATTCGTGCAGGCGCGTCCCTCTACACGCACTCGACGACGGTACGGACGCCGCAATCTCGCTTCTTGTCCTCGCTGCCGAGTTCACGCGGCGTGAGCTTCCACGTCCTGGCCTCGTCAACGGAAATCCACTATTCCAAAACCCTGACCAACGCCATCAGCGCTCTTCCCTTTGTAGGCGGGCTCCCCCCTCTCGCCACCAGGCCCATGGCCGATGCAATCGGCTTCATTGCGTCCGGCGGCCTGTCGCCAGGTCGCCTCCTCTCCCGTCTCGAGGCCCTCGTGGAGAAAGTACACCGCCAGGCGCCCCACTTGACCATCTTCGGCCCCATGTACGAGCCGCAGCACGCCGGCATTCTGTACCGTGAGCATCAGCGTCTGCGCAAGGTGCGCACCGATGCCACCGTCACCGACAGCCTGGCCGACAAGACGGCGCGCATGTCACGCTATGTCACGCTGCTCGAACGGCTCATGGCCCTCGTGCCGGGTAGGAAACCGCAGGAAATCCTCGCAGCCGTACAGGAAGCCACCAAGCTGGCGTTGCAGCGATCGTACGCCGACGCGGTGGCTGCCCATGCCGGCCACAACGCCCCCAAGGATGGCGGCGGCGGCGTCGTCGTCGTCGTCGCAACCAACGGCACGCCCACACCGGAGGCCAAGAGCCAGCGCCAGTCGGTCGCCTCGCGCACCAGTGCCCGGCATTCCAAGCGCGCGAGCATCATGTCGTCCGACTCGGATGACCACGCCGCATCGCAGACTCGCTCGGACTCGTTTGCGGATGCGTCGCATCGCACCCTGGGCAAGCAGCTGGAGCAGGTGCTCAAGGCCGACCTGCCGCTGAGCGTGGAGATGATTGCGCAGGTTGCGCGCATGGTCCTGGTGGCGTGGACACTCAGCGTGGGCTTCGTTGCCTGGGAGTATGGAGAGAGTGGCTTTCGCGTCCCCGATGTGGCCGGCTTGGGCGATAGGATTGAAATGCGCTGAGGCCAAGCAAGCCTCTCGGCGGGAGGATGGAAATTCCCCCGGGCGCAGCAGGGACAAGGAGGGGGGGATAGGATGGGATCTTTTGAATTTTGGGCGCGGGCTGCGATGATACCAATGTACCATAGTATTGTATTCGGGCTTTTTTTTCTCCATGTTTTTTTTATGTCTCCCACAACATCCTTGATTCTACCATGTATGTACAACCCCAACACCCCCACCCGCCGAGACTTTTGTCCCATCTACAACGACAACGTAGCCAAAACACAAGACAAGTCCTTCAGCCTCGTTTGCAGAAATCCCATTACGGGCGTGCCCTCGCCAACCGCTTCAAACGAGCCTACCTAGGCTAGGCTACAACATCCCGCCTTGTTCTGCCCTTGTTTCCCCAAGTCCCCATTCCTCTCCTCCCTGGAGACACACCATCGCCACCATGGCCCCAATACGTCATGCGTCACGCGCCCAAACCCTCGCAACGCTCCGTGTGGTTCCCACTCGGCAGCGCAAGCCTCCGAGGCACCGAGCTGTCGATCTCGGCGCGAGCGGAGGGGCGGGGAGAACGTCCGAGAATCTCGGAATCTCGCGACGCAGACCATCCAAGTGGCCTAGCCAGGAGAAAAAGAACAAACAAAAAACAAAAATGTGTACCTTTGTTTTTGGAAAATGCATACAAAGCGAAAAAAAAAATCAACGATTTTTTAAAAAAAAGAAAGAAAAATCTCACAAGACGTTTCCAACAAAGAGGGATAGACGGATAGCTAGAACCCACCCACCAGCGAATTACTCGGACATGTCCACCAGGGTCCGCTTCTTCCCGCGCGTGCGCTTGCCCGCAGGCCACGCAGCGCCGACAAGATAGTCGTCCAGGCCGGGAGGAAGCGTCAGCAACAGCAGCTCGGCGGGCGGGGCGCGGGCGTGGGCGGCGGCGCAGCCGGCGTCGACGCGGCTCTTCAGCGCCTCGAGCGGCACGCGGTCGGCCATGTCCCAGGCCAAGCAGGCGCGCACCAGGTCCTTGAGCTCGTCGCTGTAGCGCAACGTGACGGGCGCGGCGCCGGCGCCGGTGAGGAAGTGGGCGCGCAGGTCGGCGGCGGTGTAGGGCAGGCAGTCGCTGACGTGCACGCGGTCGTCCATGTGCGCGGGGATTTCCCACTTGGGCCGGAAGTCCTGGCCAAAGGTCAGGTTGGTCAGCAGGCACCAGATGATCTGGCCGAGTTGCCAGATGTCGGTTGCGGAGCTGTACTTGTTGTGCGCGCCGGCAAAGGGGTCGTGGCGGTCGATGGGCGTCGTCGTCGTCGTCGACGACGCGGTGGCGGCGCGCTGCTGGTAGTAGATGCGGGATCGTTCGGGCGAGCAGCGGCCTCGTGCGCCGTCTTCGTCGCGGTCGTCGTCGATGGGCCATGGAAAGGTGTAGTGCACGGGGTTGTCTTGGTAGGGGTCGTGCTCGTCCTGGAGGTCGAACAGGGACGTGTCGAAGTCGGTCATGACGAAGCGGGGCCAGGCGCTGCGGTCGCGGACGCGGCAGGTTTTGCCGTGGGCGGTGACGCTGGCTTCGGCGGCGGAGGGGAGGATGGGCTTGCCGTCCTCGCCGGTGGGCGGGCCGGCGAGGAGGTTGGAGAGGCAGAGGTCCAGGTGCACGATCGGTCTCCAGCGGGCATCGCGACGGGTTCCGTGGCGGAGGACGACCAGCATGTCGACGAGCGACCTGAATACGTACCAGATAAACGACTCGGGGAGGCAGTCGGGCTCCGGGAGCGAGGGGTTCGAGAGGCGCTGTTTCTTCTTGACATGCGCCGCGGGGCTGCCGTGCTGGTAGTAATACGCCATGAGCACGTCCATGGCCGACCCGTAGTCGGCGTAGTCGAGATACAGACGAGACCGCCGATCGGCCATGTTGAGACGGTGGCCGCGGAAGCCCACGATGCCTGCATCGTCCTGCGCCGCGAGCCGCTGGCTGAGGGCAATCTCGCGGGGCAGCTGGTCTCGCCATCGCATGGGGTCGATCCATTCCGTCGGCTCGGCGGCTTTGGCATCCTTGACGGCCATGCGGTCGGTGATGACGTTGTTCGCGTCTGTCTTGAGCCATAGATAGACGTGGCCTGCCGCTCCTTCACCGAGGAGCGCGGCCCCGTGCCACGTCTCGCCGGACTCGTGCGTGGGCGAGAGGAGGGTGCCGGCTGCCAGTACTCTGCCGATTTCCTTTTTGCTTTCCTTGACGATCGAGGCGGGGATGGGAGCCGCCGGGTCGGCTGTAGGCCAGAAAGGGAACCTTGTGGTGTTGACCGTCGGGGAGGGCGTAGCAGGCGTTGGCGTGGTGCCAGCACCAACACCAACACCATCCTCGCTTCGCCGTCTTTTTCTTCCCTCTCCCCCCCCTCCACTCCTGTCCAATGCTACCCCCCCTCCCCCTCCACTCCTGTC
>Ga0182214_1000097_pt1 | contig 11429 bp, 9 predicted proteins | sample G5R1MG_23_FD_128380 | JGI IMG/M metagenome (GOLD analysis project Ga0182214, IMG submission 128380) | Switchgrass phyllosphere microbial communities from Michigan, USA - G5R1_NF_03OCT2016_LD1 MG | ecosystem: Host-associated > Plants > Phyllosphere > Phylloplane/Leaf | place: USA: Michigan...
ACCTTAGCACGCATCTTGAGTGGCTGCTGTCGGAGAAGCCCTGGATCGCACCCGCTACATCGACTGTTTCCTACGATCCGGACGCGGTACCGACGGGTTCGGCTGCCGCATCGCAGCCATCTTCGTTTTTGGTGGACTCTGCACCGTGCAATGAGCCGGATCCTGCCTCTGCCCGCGCCGAGACAAGCGACCGGCTCAACCCGCCTGGGAGCGAAGGCACGACCTCGGATATGGCACGGCTAAGGCAAACGCCGGCGAGCGGCAAGCCGAAACTGGTGCTGGCGGGGCTGCCGCAACATCAAGTCAGAGGGGAGAGCGCAGATGGCACGGGGAAGCTTCGGGTGCGCATGCAGTCAGTGGATGTCGAGGCCATTGATCTCACCGGAAACGACGAAATGCCGTCTTCCCCGACCGCCGACCGCGCGAGCAAGTCCAGGAAGAGGAAAAGCGAGGACTATAATCAAGCCCTTCGCCTCGCAAAGTCGCCCAGACCAAACCCAACCCCTCCCATTTGCAGCTCTCCGCTTGTCGATGACGACTTCCCGGACATCGATGACATGGTTCTAGCCCCCGAGAGTCCACCTCCGCCCTATTCGACTGTGGCAGCAACGGGCCGCGATTACAACGAGCACGACCAGGGTGATCACTTTGGCGAAGATGACATGGAAGCCATGCTACAAGTGGAGCAAGAGGAACTGCTGGGGGCGCAGTCTGGCGTCGTGCCGTCTACTCAGACCTGCAAACGCCAATCACTGAGCCGCGCTCCGTCGGAAATCTCAGTACCAGCCCGCAAGATCGGCATGCAAACCCGTAGTCCCTCCCCGGACAAGAAGTCTTCGGTTGAAAGACCTTCTCGCACAAGAAAGCCCGTGGTCGTAAGGAAAGCTGAGCACATTGTGTTGGATTCTGAGGAGGAAGACTATAGTGTTTTGGATGACATGGACATTGATCCGCAGTTCCCAGCAAAGTCACTATCACCGAGAAATCGGACACTGCGTGGGGAAACTCCTGTCCCCACTGGGAGTATGCAGCTCCCCATTCGCTCTCCAACTAAACCCTTGCGAAGTCCAAGCCCATACCAGCCGAAACACGAGGCTAAGCCTGTTCTAGCCAAATCACTGTCCCCGAAGAAGCAAAATGGTTCGAAAAGAGCCATCGCGCCGGCCAAGTTCACAACTGTGCAACACAGGTCTACACCAACGTCCTCGGAACTATCCAAGGAAAGCCGGGAGGCTATGCGGCAAACTGTGACATCATTCTTAGAATCAGAAGGCCACAGACTGGAGCAGCATCTTACCACAGCGAGCTCAGCATGGGGCCATGCACGCGCAGCTTTTGTAGCCCATTTGGGTGAATTTGGAGTGCCTGACACAGTACATCAAGAAAAACTGACACGTGCCCGCTCACGAAAAGACGCAATTGCTCGGCTCATTGCCATGAAGGCTACGCACGAATGCCTTAACAAGCAGCAACAACGACTTCAAGAAAAGCTTGCAGATGACCTTGATATGGGGGGGGATTATGACGAATCGGATGGCTACAACCTCAACAAGCTTTTCAAGTCAATTGAAGAGAACCAAATCCAGATGTACTACCTGCTTGAAACTGCAGAGATTGGACATCGTGACAAACCAGTCCCTAAAACAGACGGTACCGATTCTCGCAAAGTGATCATCAAGTCAACACAAACCAGCCCTTACCAGCAAAGAATGCGACCACTGAACGTCGATCAGCCTAATCCTGCACACACAACACAGAGGGTGCAGCAAACACAGTTCGGGGGGCAGGAGGTATGGACATCGGGTCATCAAATACGGTTCGCTGAAGAGCAGGTCGCTGCATCTCCGCCACCGCAATCGAATAGGGATTCTCACGCCCAGTACAATGGACGAGGGGGACTCCGTGACTCATCTAAATCCCGCGAACGATCACATCGTATACCTGAAACACCCCAATACTACGACGATCAAAGGCTCACTGGGGATGGTGCCTCCGACGACTCAACCGATGAGTTTGGCGACATAGATTTGGACAATGCAGATGGTAATGATTTCACAAGTAACATGGGTCCACCACCCGGCCCGGTCGAGATAGACGATGACGATTATGGAGAGTTTGACACGGACGAGGATCTTTTTCAGGAGACGAGCAATGCCGAAAATCAAGCACCATGTGGCTATGATTGGAAAGCTGACAGAACCGACACCACGACGGCAATAACAACTCGAGAGGTTCTCCGTGAGACTAGCACGAACAAATTTCAACCAACCGAGAAACCACCCCCATCCAAAAAGCCCCAAATGGACATACGCGCAAAGAATTACCCTGGGATGGACTTTCCCTGGTCTCAGGATCTCCGGAATGCCCTCGTTCGCCGGTTTGGTTTGCGTGGCTTTCGACCTGGACAGCTCGAAGCCATTAATACTACCTTGGGAGGACAGCATTGCTTTGTGCTCATGCCGACTGGTGGTGGCAAATCGCTTTGCTACCAACTGCCGTCGGTCATCACTTCAGGGAAAACACACGGAGTAACCATTGTGGTGTCTCCACTTCTCAGTCTGATGGAGGATCAAGTGGCAGCTTGTGAAAAACGTTTTGGTATGCAAGCATTCCTGATCAATGGAGAGTCGACAGCGGCACAAAAGAACATGATTATGGATGGATTGAGGGAACAAGATCCACAGAAGTTCGTCCAGATCCTCTACGTGACACCTGAGATGCTTAGTAAGAATCAAAGGATGATCGGCGCCTTTCAACAACTATATTCACGAGGTAACCTTGCGAGAATTGTCATCGATGAGGCACATTGCGTAAGCCAGTGGGGTCACGACTTCCGGCCGGACTACAAAGCACTGGGAGATGTCGTACGTCAATTCCCCGGCGTACCTGTGATTGCTTTGACAGCCACCGCAACATCTCTCGTTCGCACCGATGTTGTCGCCAATCTTGGGATACAGGGATGCCGGCAATTCTCGCAGAGTTTTAATCGACCAAATCTGTCTTATGAGGTGGTGCCAAAGATCAAAGGTGTGGTCAATAACATCGCGGAGCTTATTCGGGAGAGATATAGAAACAAATCTGGGATTATTTATTGTCTGTCTCGCAAGAGCTGTGAAGCAGTTGCTAAGAAGCTGTCTGATATTGGCATCAAGGCATTCCACTACCACGCCGGCATGGAGTCTGCGGAACGATCTGCAGTTCAACGCAAGTGGCAAAGTAACGAGTATCATGTGATCGTGGCCACGATCGCCTTCGGCATGGGCATTGATAAGGCCGATGTACGATACGTCATCCATCACACCCTACCAAAGAGCTTGGAAGGCTACTACCAGGAGACTGGTCGTGCTGGCCGTGATGGAAAGCGTTCAGAGTGCTATCTTTACTATCAATACGCAGACTGCAGGACCTACAGAAAGATGATTGACGAAGGCGAAGGAAGTTATGAACAAAAGCAACGGTTGCATAGCATGCTACGCACAGTGATCCAATACTGTGAGAATAAGGCCGATTGTCGACGCGCTCAAGTCCTTGGCTACTTCAGCGAATCTTTCAACCCGGCCAACTGCAATTCCACCTGTGACAACTGCCGCTCCGACTCTACTTTCGTCACCAAAGATCTCACGGAATATGCCGTGATGGCCATCAAGCTCGTCAGCCGGGTACATAAAGATAGTGTCACCATGCACCAGTGCGTCGATGCCTTTCGTGGCGCAAGTAGTGCCAAGTTGAAGAAAACTGGATTGGAGGCTCATGGCTGGGGTTTCGGCAAGGATCTAGAAAGAGGCGATAACGAGCGAATTTTCCAGGCTTTACTTGACGCTGGGGCTTTCGAGGAAACGAGTAAAGTCAACAAGGTTGGCTTTGCCACGAACTACCTCCATGTAAGATAATATCACCGTTTGCATAGATTTCGCTAATCGGTACAGCCTGGTCCCATGCGTAACGAATATGTTACCAAACGCCGAAAGTTGCAGCTCCAGGTTCGAACCTCAGCACAAAATCCCGCATCGGAGAAAGTAAAGAAGACGAAGAAACAGCAGACACAATACCCATCGACGAATGTATCGTCTCCTATTCGTGCACCAAAACAGAAGATTCGGCAATTCGCTTTTCAGGGAGTCGAGGAAGAGGATGAAGACGACTACTTTGCTCCGCCGCCGCATACCACACACAAGAAGACCGCACGCATCAAAAATGACGCTGAATTCCCACCCGTACGCATCGCCAAGTCTTCGCGACCAACTACTGCTAAGCCGCTCGGAGCTCCAATCACAGTGGATGAAAGAACGGCGAACTTGGACGATTTCCAACTCGATGTACTGCGCGATTTCCTCACAGGCGCCATTGCACTTCGGAAAAGTATCATGACACAAAAAGGACACAGGACGGCCATCTTCACCGACACAGTTCTCCGAGAGATGGGCATCGTTTTACCCCGCAGTCTTGAAGAGATGCGTTTGATTAAAGGGATCAGACCGGAAATGATCGATCTGTACGGCAAACGCTTCCTGCCACTGATCGAAAATTCCAGATTAGTCTACGGCGACGCCGTACCCGTACCCCAAAACCACGCACCCCGTCGCCGCCAAACTCCCGCTGCGCGCGTGGTTCACGACGTGTCTGACGATGACGGCGAAACCGTCGCAGATCAAAATCATCAGTTAGTCGTGGATCTTTGTAGCGACGATGAGGCTGTATCGGCCGCTATCCACGAGCAGCCCGAGAGCGACTACTCATGCGGTGATTTCTATGGAGAAGACAACGATGATGATGATGACGATGGAGCAGTTCACATAAGTCATCATTTCACCGCCAATCTTGACCCGCGGGTCCAAGAGTTCAACAGTCGATACACGCAAGCCGCTGGTCCGTCCTCGACCAAAGCGCCCGCTGCACGAGCACCATCCAAGGCCGCAGGTGCTGGAGCTAGGAAGAAGCCGTTTCGTAGAAAGAGCTCGGGGAGCTCAGGCAGCTTTGCAGGCGTGAAGAAGCAGAGGTATAAAGGCAAGGCTTCGGGAAGTGCGCCTGCTCCCAAAAAGACCGCTGGCGCTGGAGGGAGAGGTCGCGGCGGAGGATCATCTGGTGGTGGTGGAGGCGGTAGTTGGGGGGCAATCATGGCGATGCCGACTTGAGATTTATATTGTAAGGCGGTTGGGCCTGTTGTATATACTTGATCACAACATCATCCTCATCCCACTCTAGACGTGCCTTTTTTACGCTTGGCGCAAGATACATAGGTAGCTTGGTCCCGGAATGTAACGAGCAAGTCATGGCGTTACGATGTCATGGCCATTTCTTTTTCTTCAACGATTAATCAAACCATACACCGAGTGAGAATCGGACAGGGTGTGTATGCATGGTGCGTGCTGAGAGAATACAGACATTTTCGGATTCATCCGTTCCATCTTGCTTGCCTACGTTTGTCGGTACGGTAGCGGAGCAGACCCGTACTGTACTGCCTGTCCCATACCTACCTAGTCAGTCCGCTCTGGCTCATTATCCAACACACTCGCGGCGTGGGCGCGTTGCGATATCGTTGTTGCTGCCATTGAGCGGCTGGAGCGAGCAAGACGAGGTGGGTGTCTAGCTAAGAAAGTTTCTAGGCAGGCATTGATTGCTAGAGAATAGCATAGCATGGAGGCGACATTAGTGCCTTTTGCTGCTGCTGCTGGGTAAGTACTTCCAGCGCGGGATTCCTGGGCCTGTGGAATTCAGCAGTGGAGCACGCGTTCGGAGAAGTGGGTGATTTGATTTATTTGGTGTACAAGAACTATCTAGCGCGCGGGGCATTCATGTCGGACGACGGAGGGTTGGCAATTGACAACCATGTGGTAGGCGGGTGGGTGTTGAAGTGGACAGGTCGAGTGTTTTGCAAAGCATTTATACGACAAACGCTACGCCTACGCCTTGGCTTCCCATGCAGCCTTGAGGTGGTCCTGGAATTGTGTCTTTGAAGCATCCTTGGCTGGGGCGTCGGAAAAGGGCGCCGAATATCCTCCAAGGACTTGCTTGTCGTTGAGGGCCTGTTTTGCCTTCTTCGTGAAAGCCTCCCACGCGACTAGGGGAGAGTAAAAGGTATTGGCGCTGTCGCTCAGGACTGGTAGTGACTTGCTTTCGGGCGTGTCGGGTCCGATGAGAGACAGTCCCGACTGTTGGTACTGAACTACCTGATGGTCGGGTCGAAGATTCGCAGTACTTGCCACGTAGCCGCTAGGCGTAGAGACCGAGACTTTTGCGATTTTGTAGTTGGTGAGCTGATTTCCGTCGCCCTCGACAGTCAACCATACGACAGCTGTTTGCCATTCGTGCTTGTGGCTCTTCTTACCACCCGTGGATTTAGGGAAGTACCAGGAGTACATGATTGCGTCCATGTTGGAGAATTCACCTTTGCGTTCATTTTGGAAACGTCGGGCGTATAATTGGCCACCAGACTCCTGGTTCGTCTTGAAGCAGTCCTTGTTATCAGTACTTTTAGAGGATAGACCCTCACTAGTGTAGTATTAGCTGACTAGTTATCAAGAAGGACTCGGAGATTTTACCTTGTATATCCTTCGGAGTCGACAGCAGCTACAGGGGAACAGGAGTCAATAGCGTTCAGGTAGGGCTTGAAAGCAAGTTCCAATTGTGAATTCATGTCCCCATTTGCAGTGACAGTCTCCTGGAGGCTGGAGATAACTGGTTGAGTTTTGAATATTCCACTATTTCCAGAGGATGGTCTGAAATTAAGGTCGCCAGGTTGGGATCGGGGTTTCAAGCTCGAAAGCTCGACAGGTGAGGCGAAAACGCAAGTTGCGGCCAGCAAGAGCTGTGCTGGAAGTGTATAAAGCATTATATTGTTTAACCGCTACTGCGCTTAAAATAGGGGTAAAAGTAGGAGTTATTGTACTTAAGGGAGACTTCAGCAGGGTATATATATATGCTTGGAGTGGAGTAGGTACGCAGTACTACTAATTGTGTTCCCGGAGATTACCGGGATTATAAGCAATAAATTAAGTTACCTGTTTCGGCACTATACGAAACAATTGGTTACTTAGGTCTAATTCTAGAAATATAGTTATATAAAAGTAATACTATATACTATTATATTGTTTAAGGCAGGACTCTAGAACAGATATATTCTTTAAGTAGAATAATTTATCCAAGCCTAGGTATTTATTTAGCTAACAGCGGACTACGTATACCTGTAACTGATAGTGAAATAGCTAGAGTTTCTCTATCTACCCTAGGAGCCTAACGTTGTTTCACTATTTCGGCGCAATAGCTATAAATAAAGAGTCCCTGCTATAGGGCCGATTCTGCTGATTTACCGTACTCAGGCCCTTGCGATTTTCAGGAATGTTGCGCTACCTATAACTAGGTAGCATAGCGAATTCCCAGCTACTGTTCTGTCCGGACATCTACTACTATATGGTATTATCGGTATATCTATCTATCTCGGAATACAAGCAACAGATATTTCCCACTCTATCCTAAACACGCCAGTTTAATATATAAATCTATCGTGTTAGCCCCTCAAAGATTACGCTTTCGGCGACTAGGCACGATATATACCTATGATACCATGATAGTGATAGACCTTCGGCCACAGGCCCAATCTTTCTGGACAAACCGCCAGGGCCCGAGTAGTTTCACAAGTGTTATCAATGGTTAGCTAACCTCTGCGAACCATGCTTCGGGCTGAAGACTATCGGTTCTACAAGAAATTATCAAATTTTACCCTATATCCCTGGACCCTCTGCGTAGTAACACAATACCAACTATCTTTCTCGGGATAAGAGTAGTAGGTAGCGTACGCTACAAAGAGGGTCTGATAAATAACGACAATGCGCGTTCCCTAATCGAACCCATCTTGACGCAACGTCAACAGGCGTCGTGGAAGCCTTGGGTGGTTTTTCATGCTTTCCGCATACTATCCCACGCAGCCTTCAGATGGTCCTGGAATTGTGTTTTCGAACGGCCAGACTTAGCCGGGGCGTCTGAAAAGGGCGCTGAATATCCTCCCAGAGCCTGCTTGTCGTTGAGAGCGTGTTGTGCCTGCGGCGTAAAAGCCTCCCACGGGACCAGTGACGAGTTAAAGGCGGTCGCTTCGTTGTGAATATGATCTGCATCCAGCCCCGACTGCACGTAGAAAATCCCTAGAGGATCAGATCCATGCGATAACCGAGGACTGACACCAGTCTTGTAGCCTCTAGGCGTAGATACCGAGACGTCTGCAACTGCATAGCTGGCAAGTGGATCTGGGTTTGCGGTTGGCGTCCGCATAAGCCACAGAACCACTATTTGCCAGTCGTGCTTGTGGCTCTTTTTGTCGCCCGTGGATTTGGGGAAGTACCAGGCGTACATGAGTGCGTCGCTGCCAGAGAAGTCGCCTGGAGATTTGTTTTCGAAATATCGAGCGTAGACTGGCCCCGGGACCGCGGGATTAAAGCAGTCTTTGTTATCAGTACTTTCGGATGATAGGCCATCACTGTAGGAATGTTAGGTTGGCCTTTGGAGGAGTTAAGGTATTTACTTTGTATGTCCGTCGGTGTCAACAGCGGCTACTGGGGAGCAGCCGTCAACGACGTTAAGGTAGGGCTTGAAAGCAGCTTCTACTCGTGAAGTCAAGTCTCCGTCTGCAGTTGTCTCATTAGGGCTACGATCACATAGCTTGGTTCTGAATTTACCACGGGGTAGCAAGCTTGGAAGCTGAACAGGTGAGGCAAGAACGCAAGCAGCAGCTAATACAAGCTGTGCTGGAAGTGTGTAGAGCATCGTGACGTATGGCAGCTACTGCGTATGAAATGGTGAATAGTGGTAAAAGTATAAGCTACTGGATTCAATTGTGCCTTCAGCAGTGGACATGAATTAACATTTCGCCTACGTATTTTCGGAGATTGGCCGGTATACAGAGTACCTACATAGTACATCTGTTACAATTATCTGAACTCCGCTCAACTAGGTTACTCAGGCCCAAGAGAGATGATCCACGTCCATTCAAATGTTATCCAAAGTAATCTTCAGGCACGACTGCTATACGGACTAACAAACTTGTGTAGTAAATCTTCACACGGCATATAAGAGGCACCCAGGATACACAGATTATCGAGGCGAAATTTTTCATGGGGACGGTACGGGCGAGCTAACCAGTGACAGAGTTTCCTCATCTGCCCCAGGAACCCCGCGTCGTTTCACCATTTCGGCACAACTGCCAACAAGGCATCCTGACCCTCTTCCGGCGGATTGTCTCGGCTGTAATCACGTATACAGAGCTACGGAAAAGATAAGCTACCAACAAGACATCGATCCTCATCACCCAACGTCTCCAGCCCAGACCGCAGCTCCACCCAAGCACGATGCCAGCCGGCGAGATGAGATATCCACCAGGCGAAGTCGTTTGTGCAAAACAACAACGACAGAGACATTTGGACGCTCTTACCCGAGCAACTACCATAGTAGTCAGCCTGGGGCGGGAACCTCGGCTAACCGCAGTCTAACTCCCTTCCCAAACCAACAACCCGTCTCAAGCCCACAATCTCCAAGAAGACCAGCCCGGGAGAAAACAGGACATGCCACGATGCCCCTCCTCTCCCCCTTCTCCCTCCCACGGCTGTCCCCGCGATCCCTCCTCTCCCTCCGCGCGTACTCGACGTCGCCAAGTCCCGCGCTCTCCGTTACCAACGTCCCCGCGCCGCATTGTGGCCGGATACGAATCCTGTCGCTGAACCGGCCGGGCGCGCGTAATGCGATTTCGCGGCAGCTGCTCGGCGAGCTGCGCGCGCAAGTGGAGAGCCTGCACGACGAGGGGGACGCGGGCGCAACACGGGCGTTGATTCTCGCCAGCGAGGTGGACTCGAGCTTTTGCGCGGGCGCCGATCTCAAGGAGCGAGCGAGTTTTACCCAGGAAGAGTGGGTATTGCTTCCATTGGAGTTTGTTTTGAGAAAAACGATGGCGTGTCTCGACTAACCACGGCTCCCTCTCGGTACCTAGCACAGCAGCTTTCCTCGCCTCTCTCCGCGCCACCTTCGCTTCCCTCTCACGGCTGCGTATCCCCACCATCGCCGCCCTCGCTGCGCCCGCATTCGGCGGCGGCCTTGAACTAGCCCTCACAACGCACCTGCGCGTCTTCGGCTCCAACGCGGTCGTCGCGCTGCCCGAAACACGGCTCGCCATCATCCCTGGCGCAGGGGGGACGTACCGTCTCCCTGCGCTCATTGGGCTGTCCCGCGCCCGCGACTTGATCCTCACGGGTCGTCGTGTTGCCGCGCCCGAAGCATATTTCCTTGGAATCTGCGATCGGCTAATTGAAGTTACCCAAGAGGACTTGGAGCAGGAGGGTGCGGCGCGGAAAAAGGTGTTGAGCGAGGCGGTGAAGCTGGCCAGGGAGATATGTGAGGGCGGGCCGATTGCGATCAAGGCTGCTTTGGCGGCGGTCGAGGGCTGTGCGTTGGGCGAGCGGGCGGAGAATGCAGCGTATGAGACTGTGGTCAAGACAAAAGACAGAGACGAGGCGCTTGTCGCCTTCAGGGAGAAGAGAAAACCCATGTTTAGGGGTCATTGAATCGAGGACTACCGTATCAATCAAGCATGTCGGATGGAGGGCTGTGCGGGAGATGGAGCTTTACATCTTGCTCTTGATCTCCTCCAGCAGTTTGGTCAATTCGCTCTTGTCTGCTGGTTTCGCCGGCCAGCCGATGCCCAGTCCTTCCTTCTCATTCGGCTTCGGAATCAGATGGAAATGCACATGATCGACCTCCTGGTGCGCTATGCGGCCATTGTTCTGCAGGATGTTGTAGTCGTGGATGTTCTGAGCCAGTGCGATCCTCTTGGTGACTGAGAGCACTTCAGAAAGCTGGTCGTCGGGGATGTCGTGGAGTTTGGCACCGTGGTGTTTGGGGATGATGAGCTGGATGCCAGACGTCAGTGGCTGTTCAAGGGCCGAGGAAAGCGCATGGCAAGCAGGAAAACGACCTACAGAGTGCCCTTTGCTGAGCGGTCCAATATCGAGGAACGCAAGGGTTTTGTCGCTCTCGAAGATCTTCATCGAGGGGATCTCACCTGCATGGGGGGGCTAGTTAGCGGATCATGGCGGTACCAAGTAACGGAATGGTCGGGACCACCACCCACCCTTGATGATCTTGCAGAAGATGCAGATGCCGGCCATTGCGGTACTCAGGGTGCAACAGTACTGTGTTGGACAGGAGACGCAAGTGTCGTGTGTGTTAATTGGTAGGGCGAGAGTTTGGCTTGGAGAGGAGGACGACAGGCCCAAGCTTCACGGCAAAGTGGGGGGAAAGGTGAGGCGGGGTAGGCTGGTTTGGTCTTTTTGACCAGGGCAATCCAATTTCATTGAGTTATGGCATGGATTGATGCGGTTACCATTCGACCGACTCTTGCTACTCCTTCGTACGTGGGGTAGGTAGATCGAGAATCAAAAAAAAGAAAAGAA
>Ga0182214_1000101_pt1 | contig 11178 bp, 11 predicted proteins | sample G5R1MG_23_FD_128380 | JGI IMG/M metagenome (GOLD analysis project Ga0182214, IMG submission 128380) | Switchgrass phyllosphere microbial communities from Michigan, USA - G5R1_NF_03OCT2016_LD1 MG | ecosystem: Host-associated > Plants > Phyllosphere > Phylloplane/Leaf | place: USA: Michigan...
TCGGGGGATCTTGTCCCCGCCAGCCACGTCGATAACGTAGATTATGAAGTCAGCGAGTTCGCGGGAGTAGTTTGCAGCGAGATTGTCACCTCCCGACTCGATCAAGAGCAGATCTGTGTCAAATTTGCGATGGAGGTTGGTCAAGGTAAGCAGATTCACGGAGATGTCTTCGCGGACAGCGGCGTGTGGGCAGCCACCCGTCTCCACAGCGACGATACGCTCGCTATTGGCGCCGTAAGCTCTTGACGCTGTTCTGTATCAAAGCCTGTAGTGCACTCACGCAGGTAGCGCATTGTTCTTGGTAAGGAACTCGCAGTCTTCGCGTGTGAAGATGTCGTTCGTGACGGCTGCTACAGAGAAACGCGCTCTGAGGTGTTTGCACAGAGCCAGCATAAGCGCAGTCTTGCCAGATCCAACTGGTCTGACACAGTCAGTCTAGGGTTGCACGCTCTGCCACCATCTGACGCATGTCGAGATGTCGTATATCCAGGTGGATCCGGATGAACCAATGGACGGGCAGGCGTACCCCCCAATGCCAATGGTAAAGGATCTTTCTTCCCAGTCTCGGCCGTGAATGATGGGCATTTCGCGCCCATGAAAGCTCCCTGGGCCATCTAGGATCTCGTGGGTGTGGCCGTGATCGGCAGCGGCATGCGAATGCGATGCGCTCTCGTGTGAGTGACTGTGAGACATGATGATCTGGTAGTGAAGGTGCTCGACGTCGCCCGAGGGAGTAGGGAGGAGAGTCTCCAGAGTGCCAGGCGGCAGGCGGGGCAGGAAGCGACAAGCGACGTGGGGCCGGCAATGCCGTTTCGAGCGTTCCGTCGACAGCACAGTGACACCGGCACGCCATGCACCCAACACAGCCCACGGCCTGGATCCATCGACAACACGCCCATTTCGACGCGTGAAGGTGGTTGATGAGGGCGCTGTGTGCCATGATTCAGGAGGTCACAGGAGGCGCGCTGGACTAGCCTGCTTCCACGGGAATAGGGATCGCAGCAGCACCACCGCCTGCCGGCTCCGACGCCCTCCAACTCATGGGAAACCAGTACCTCCGCAATCAAACGTGGACCCTGATCTTGCAGCAAAACGGCTCCTGGTGTACGGCCTTGGGCATGAGAGAATTCGAAGAGGTGGGCTGGGCACTTTGCGCCGTGCCATTGCCAGCTATGAGGCGAGTTGCTTGCCTAGTGGGTTCCCAGGCTACTCGGCATCCGATTCGCAATTTTCGTTCGGTACCTGATTCCTGAAAATTTCCAACTGGCATCTTCCTATGACGGCCATGCCTGCTTGGCCCCCGCCGAGTCTAGCGGACAGTGATCCGGTAATGCGATTGTGCGCGCGCCACATAGCCCAACGCCACGATCCAAAAACGACCACCCCGCGTAATTTCCACGAACCCAGCCTCGCCTTTAAGTCGCAATTCCTGCAGGACCATGACACGGCGCGGGCGTGCTATGTAAAGCCAGGGCAGCACCCGGGGAACCGGCCTCCTTTCGAGAAATGTCATTAGACTTCTTCAGCTCAAATGAGATCGCCTGTCACCGCTGTTGTCCGTAGGAGGTGATCTGCCTTAATCTAGCCCAGGGACTCCTGAATCCTTTTTATCTTTTTATACATCCTCTGCTATTACGAATCTTCGCATCTTCTGCTGTTTGATGTCGACCGCAACGAGCACTTCCACCTCGACCGGTGTTCAGTGGACGGAAACACAACACATATCCCTCACACTATGGGATATTGACAACGAATTTCAGCAAGCACATAAAGCCTACCAGCAATGGCAAGCACGAACTCGATGCACACATCCGCTATGGACTCGCTTTGGCATCAGGAACAAGGACCTTACCCTCAAACGGACCTTGAACCTGGGCCGCCAGGTCCAGACGCTGATGGATAACGGCAAACAGAGATTTGGAGCTCGATTTGAAGAAGGCGATGGTATGTGGTGGTGTCATAACTGATGGCTCGTCTCTATAATGCTGATAGCATGCCAGCGAGATGTCACACCGTTCTTTCGGCGCAACTTATGCGGCTACAGTACGAAGTTCGACAACCGCTGTATGATAGTGCATTTTCTCCAACACCAACTACGATACCCTATGAAGAGATCACCAAGACCGCCAGAAGCATTCGCCGCACCTGTCTCCTCGCTCTGCGTGAGCAATACGCACGCTTCCAATCACCGATGCCCGCGTCAATCCTTCCACCCCCCCGCTTCAAAATTGAATTCTGCCCGTTTGCAGATCAACTTCGGCATGACCTAAAGGACAAAAGCATTAGCACTCTCCGGACGAAGAAACTAAAAGCCAACAATCGAACCGACGACCGTGAAATCTGCCTTTACTGCAACGCATGCATTTTCGTGGCTACCCATTCTGGACTTCCTGATCACAAAAGCATTCTTGTCACTTCACACATAGCCCTAGACCCACTTGCTGGCAATGATAGAGCGACATTCGCCTGCAAAAGCTGCTACAAGACCTTTGACGATTCCTACGCCTTTCTCGACCATACCTTCCAGAAGAAGATTGGAAGCGAGAGGAGCTGCTTGGTCAGAGCAAGTAGAATGTGGAGCTTTAATGAAGAGCTCATGAAGAGCGACCCTTCATTGGTAGAACAGTGCTTGAAGAACTGTTTAAAGCGTGAGCTCACGCGAGTCAGAACGCAGAAGATGATGAAGAATCAAATCAAGGTACACGAAAAAGAGATCCTCCAGCACCAGGGCGATGGGGAAGACGTCCGATCGGACCCTACCATCCCCACCACATCTCGGTACTTATTCACCCCATAAGCGTATATATTACAAGTACAAAGCAGCACAATGAGCTCCCACCTCACATAAGCAACATCATATCAGCGGGTCTGAGAAAATTCCAAAAGAACGATCTTCAACTGTGCCCTATCGGCGAATCAGTCTTTGTCACTACCAGCTCCGAGGAACAAATTATTTCCACTAGATGCATTCGTTGACCTGAAAACGCATTATTATCAACTCGGCCAGGCGGTCGCAGGTCTCTTAAGTAATTTCTTTTACGCATGTCGCTTCACCGGCCACTACCGCGCACCGTTTTCATTTGTATGACGCAGCAATGTTTCTGTTAACGGCTTATGCACCCATCAATAGATTAGTTGGATAAATACACTTTACAGATCAAACTCTGCTTCAGCCTAGTCTACTAGAATACGAATCATATTTGTGATGGGAGCGCGTGAACACGGTGTCCACATGCTGCTGGGAGGTTTCAGATCCCGTTGTAATGAGCTATTGGCAACCGTGCCTACACAGTAAATTCACGCCATTCATGGCGAATTCGGTTACCGTCAAGACAACCATGCCAACTGGGTATTCAGTGTCTTCTCGTGATTTCTCTCAAGCAGACTCTTCACAAGCATATCAAGACTCCCTTATAACCCAAGCCCCATACTCGCGCCCTCTAGCCGACACATCCGCCTTGGACGGCCCTGCTCTATTTGAATCCAGGCCACTACGCAGAAGTAGGCGTTCTTGAAGACAGCCCATGTCACAGGCATGCAGTGCGATAATAACAACAACAACGCACTGATGACGCCTGCACCGTGCCACCCCTCCTGACCTACCACAGTACAAGAGCAATCCACATTTGATGCTATCATTCTTTAGTTGGGTAGGATGTCTACCGGGCAGCGTAGAGCGCCTGGGCATTGACGTTGGCGCATCTTGGTCGTCGTCGAATCAGCTGCACGCGCATGAGGGTCCGGGGAAGGTTCATTTTTTTCCTCTTTACTTTTCCGCGGAACGAGCTTCATCGGTGTGTGTGTGTGTGTGGAGGGATAGAGATGTTTGTAAGAAAGTCCAAGAATAATGGTAGGTGGTAGTATTCGCGTCAATGGTGGGGTATTTAATACATTAAAAAAAAACCCGCCATGTTGCCCATACCTCAGCAGAAATATCGTCGTGCCCAGTCCGTTAAATCACAAATGAACGCCAGGTTATATGCCGCTAAAAAAAAAGGGTCCTTGGCCGAGGCAAAAGAGATGTGAGAGAAAAGCGTTCCTGCTCGGAACATGTCATGCACAACCACCCAATCGTGCAGACGATGCCCTCAAAGCCCTCGAAAGCCAGCGCTCCCACCAATTCCGTACGCCCAGAATGCTTTCCTTGCCATCATTGTGTCCGTCGTGACCTCCAGGGTCTCCTAGAATCGAAGAAAAGAACCAGAAGCCAGCCGCTGTCCATGCGGCTATTGCGACTCCAAATGCGACGAGAGGGGAGAAGAAGTGGACGACGATCAGCATAGGGGTGCTGTATTCCGACGTCGAGTCGTGGGAGTAGATGAGGTGCAACTGCAGATTTAGGGCGGGGGCGAGCAAGTTCTTTAGTTGTTCTGACAGGGAGGGACGTGTGGCGCATAGTCGCAAGGGTGCGAGCAGGAGCGAGAGGAGTAGGGCGACAATGGTCCAAAGTGTTATGGCAGCAGAAAGTAGAGCGCATGGACCGGAGAGAAAGAGCTGGCCAATCAGTCAGGTCAGTGGGATGGCTGAGCGATGGGAAGATGATGCGATGGCACACACATACCAGCAACTGCCAGGGCATTTCCTCGGGACCTTTCTCGTGATATTTGCCTTGGTCGTACACAACGGTCTCGACCCCTGGCCCTGCCCGGGGGGAATGGCAGCCCTGCGATGAGCCATATCCGTGCTTTTCAGGATCGATCCATGCGCGCGGCGGATATTGTATGCTTTGACAGTCTGGCCGGGACGACAGCCGTTTGTCTGTGGCTAAGCATTGCCGCGGGTTGATGGAGGAGATGCTGGTGCCCGGGCTTGGCGGAGAGGGCACGTTTGGCGAGAAAGGGTGGGAGATGACGGAATCGCGGCCACAGTCATAGCTCGACTGGCTGTAGGCCTTCTCGTTGTCTTCGCAGTGGTGAGTGCTGGGCAGGCGGTGGTGCTCTGCGGTTTGCTGTGGCGGTGTGGCCGACACCACGGGCAGTGGCTGGGCGTCCATTTGCGATGATCGGAGACGGACCCTAGCACGTCGCAATCGTTAGACATGCACGGCGCCAATGGGCGTCCTCGAGACAGCCGGATGGGAGGAGATGCAGCGCATGTTATAGAAGAAAGCCCCGGAGAGGGCAAATTTACGTTGCATGCGATGCCCACCGAAAGCTCTTGGTCACTTGGCTTCCAAGCATTTTCATGCTGCCAGGCTGGGCGTGCTCCAGGATGGGAGGCAGCGGACAGCCAATCACGGCCATTGCTGTCTTGGCAAAGCACGGACCACTCGACGGAATCTGCCTCTTCCTGTCGCGTACAGGACGATGTGGATGCGATTGCTGCCTCGCACTGCGCCCACCAGCAGACCCGCCGCCCTCATCGCGCCTCATGGCGGTTCTGCTGAGCCATGCCGAGTGTCTCCCGCCGTGTTCGTATCACTGGCGGCCGCATGAGCACAAGCGCCGCCGCCGCCAAGCGTTGCCGACACCTCCCGCTGGAGAAACCTCCTTAACCATGTGCGGGACGAGGCGACCATTGGCAACGAATCCTTTCGCGCCTCCGTCTCCATCGCTGTGCTGCAGCCTGCAGCCTGCCTCCTGCCCAGGCACCAGGCAACCACCTGGGCTGGCGTCTGTCCCTTTTGGCCTGTTGTGCAACCACCCGAGCATTGCCACCTCGTTGCATCGAACAGACCAAGACGGACCAGAGCGCCGTCAAGGGCGATTGCTCATGGGAAGAGAGGCAGAGGCCAAGGCTGATCATCCCAGGCGTGGCTGAAACCGCTAATGTGGTGCTGATCGACTTGGCATTGGATGGCGAACCTTGTGCACGCTCCAAGCCGTCCATACCACCGTCATCATTGGAGAAGTACTCTATACCTCCATCCGGCGACTTGGTATAACAACATGCTTTCGGCTGAGTTATTGATCTTGGTCTTGGACACGCCAAGCCCCCCACCCCCAGACCAATCACCGGTGCACGACGCATAAGCCCAACATTGGAATCTCCTCTGTAGCCTATAGGAGTCTATGCCTAGTAGTGAGAGTAGGGGTGCCGAAATATGTATGAGACTCGTCTTGTCATTGATTACACTGATCGCCTTTCGTACCAAAGACGCCTAGGGCAGTCACATCAGTCCTAAATCTTCTTGGTCTAGTACAACGATCCTGTTCAAAACACCATTTATTGTAGACGCTTGCTTACGTGGGAGTAACATCCTCGACCTATGTCTTAGCATCTTATCTTCTTATGTGCTTTTGGATACTGTCATTATATCCGTTGATTTTATGGCCCTTGTGTCCTCAGTTTATACTAGGATAGCTACGTCAATCAACTTGATCGTCAACTCGCTGCTGAATATTTCTCTTTACTAATTGCTACCGATGTACAAGACATCCTTCGTTGAAATATTTCCTAGGCTGTGTAAGTGAATGATGAAAACGTTCAGCACCAGGTTTATGTAACATCCTATAGATGCAGTCGTCATTGCAGCAGTACACAGCGCCATTTTCATTTCCTTTTCACCCTCCTCATCTTGTCATGTGACCGTCTTCTCCTCTCCACTGCGCAGATTCAGCGCAAGCAAACCTCATCCCTCTCTGCACATCCACTCTCCCACCTTTCGACCATTCAGTACCCAGCATGCCTTCGAAATTGCTTTTGCTCTTCGCAATGTGCGCATTGATCTGCCGCGCTGCAACGCACCTGGACAAAATCCGCAGTACTTCCTACGGTGGCTATGCAGTGCTTCCCATCTGGACCGAGGACTTCGGCATGAGCTATCTCGTCAACAGTATGTCCGCGTAACTTCGCCAGCTTTTTTTTTACTGCTAAATCCTAGCCCACAGTCACTATCGGCAGCGACAATCAGACGCTCCCGCTTGTATTTGACACTGCATCGCCCGACACGTTCCTTAATCCGGATTGTTTCACACTCTCCAACGAAGCCACGAAGAGAGCTTGCTTGAAGAGGACGCGATACAATGCTTTCTCCTCGGCTACTTCCAAGTTCTCTGGTGGCTCATTCAGTCTCATCTATGAAGGTGGTTGGGGAGAGGTTGCTGGGACATGTAAGTCAGATCCGTATGCTTTGACAAGAGTATCGCCCGTTAACATCGATACTAGATATCAGTGACGACATTAATATTGGTTCTACTACGATAAATGCCAAGCATGTCGGTCTTATAGCTACCTCACGCAGCTTCTCCACTGGCCTCTTCGGAGCCGGGCGTAGCGTGCTCGGGGAAGAACCGTCCATTATCGAACAGATGGTCGCACAGGGCCACATCAGCAGTTGCACCTTCAGCATCGATTTAGGTCCCTTGGATGATGCAGCAGACGGTACACACCCCACAGGTACCGTAATCCTCGGCGGTATCGACACGAAGCGCTACAAAGGCTCTCTGACCATGCTAGAAGGAACCGGGTAATCTATCCCTATTCACTTCCTCCGTAGACCATGACTACACTCACACACACATAGCTACAACACGTACCTCACAGCCATGGGTCTCACACTACCAAACGGCACAAGCATAACCTACTACCCCATTCTTTCGACTCCCAACAACAAAACCGGCCTTCCCGTCTTCCTCGACAGCGGATCAGAAATTAACATCGTTCCTGAGACCCTCGTGGAGGCCATTTCCGACTCCTACCCCCAGATTTCGTCGCGTGGAGGCAGCAAGGCAGCAGGCGTAGACATGATCGTGCCATGTGATGCCGCAGGTGGAACCTTTGACGTATGTTCACCGCCCCCGGTTTTCCATTTGCAACCCACATCGCCATTCTAACGACGTGACCAGTATACATTCGTCAACCTCACCATCCGCGTCCCTTTCTCGGACTCCGTCACCAAGCGCCCCGACGGCACATGCGTCCTGCCCTTCTCCTCGCGCTCTGCGAACGACAACGCTGCTGGATATCAGGCCGCGCGGCCGTTCGTCTTGGGCAATAATGTTATGAGGGCTGCGTATGTCTTCTATGACTTGGACGCCGAGCATATCTGGATGGGGGAGCGGGCAAACTGTGGGTCCAAGATTGTAGCTACGGGTAAGGGGGTGGAGATGGTGGAGGGGTGTTGCATCAGAGGCGGGAAGGCGGTTTGATGCGCGGGCATGTATTATGCCGGCCATGTTTTCTTCCGAGAAGTGCCTTCGATTAGCGGGCTGCGCCACGCGTCGTTTGTTTCAATCGGCACTGATAATCCACGACGAGTATAACGGTACTATAGAAGTGAGATGAGAGAAGGCGAGAATGTCTCGTGGAGTACTAAAGGATGCTGCATGAGTCACTTCAACGAGAGGATGATCAGATTCAGATGCCTCGTAATGGACAATTCCACTCATCTATCCACTCATATTTGACCAAAACGAAACAAAACAAAATAACATCTCCTCCATTTAGCGTATAGTATGCTGAGATAAGGTATAGCGCGTTGATAAGAATGCACGTCCCGCTGTATGGTACACACACACGGCTGGTGCAAAAACTCTTTGGATCAATTCACCGAGCCGCCATCACAGAATTTGTAGACGGCACAGGACAAAGAAAAGCAGAATAGAAATCCTTGCTACGAACCTAAGGTCTCATTCCCAGTTCCTCCCACCGCCATCAAGCAGCCAGTCCACGCTGCATTCCAGTCTCTAGACTTTCGAGCCACTATGGTGATTTACCCGTGGTGGAGCAAAAAAAGGGAAAACCTATGGTAAAATGTACCGACATGTTTATCCTGCCCAAACACATGCAGGAAACATCTAACGCTTCAGCCCGCCCATGGCCTCCCGGAACGTCTCCAGCCCTTTCTCCAACATGGCTTTCCTAGCCTCTAGATGCAAGCGCTGCTGCGACACTTCGGGGGGCTCTGCGGCGACAAACTCAATCTCTTTTTCCGTCATCGTGGTGACAACGAGGGGGGACAGGATGATGTCAGGAAGTGGCTCGACGAGATGACGCTCGACGATGACCTTTGCGATGGTGTTGACAAAGTACTTGAGCTCGTCCTTGTAGTAGGCTCGCTGGAAGTCTAGAGCTTCGTTGCTGGAGAAGACGTCCATGTCAGGCTCTATAGCCTTCTCCATTTCAACTGTGAGCTTGTTGGCATCGATGGCGTCACGGCATGTTTTGTCGAATTGGAATAATTGGATACATGAAGCATCTTGAGCTTTCTTGGTCATCTTCCGATGTTTGCGCTGGCGCATCTTCTGGATCGTAGATGTAAAATAGTGGTTGTATGTGGAAGGATGACGAGCTTTATCCTTGAGTACTTTATGCAACTCATCCTTCGCGTCGGCTAAAGATTTATTAAGAGCAGCGTCCACGTTGAGAGCGGCAATTCGACTATGGAACTCTGGCGGCGCCACGTCGTGAACTACCAAGGTAACAAATTCTTTGCAGACGCGAGCTACCTTATTCATATGCTCATTGGCAAGCTTTTCCCAGGGCTGAGACTGCTCCCAGAAGAGCTGAGAGATTAGCATGGGCTGAAATGTGCCAGGAAGTTCGTAGCCACGGGAGCGCTCGAGTGTCTTCTTGACCCACTGAATGCCTTCCTCACGTGTGAGTTTCATGGGCTTCGGAAGAGATATGTCCTCCTCATTGTCTTCGAGATTTTCCAGCTCTTCCTCTATCTGATCCTCTTCCTGAATATCCCCCTCTTCGTCGCCAGGACCGGATCCGAACGCATACTTATGACCCCTAAGACGCATATTACGCGCGAAGGCCAAATTAAGATGCTGAATTACAGCTCGGAAGCGACGTATGTTTCCAGAGCCATCAACCGCTGCGTCCGGATCGATGGCACCAAAGAAGGCCGACTCGTAGTATCCCTTTGTAGCAGACTTGAGAATATCGTTGATGCGCATACTGATCTTCATCAATACCAGACGCTGCTCATTGGTTGTGTTGCGGCGCTCGCCTAGTCTCTCAATCTCCTGCAGGGTGCCCTGCAGTTTCCTGACCATTTCGTCTTTCAAAGAAGGCAGTTCTTTGACCAAGTGATTGAGTAAGACCTTGCTGAGGCGTACACGTAATGACTCAATACCGACGCATTCTCGTGGAAGATCTGCAAAGCGGCCCTTGCGGAAGAACACGTCCTCATTGACGTTGCGCTCTTCGAAGGAGAACTCCATCTGATCGTCGCCACGATTCTTCAGCATGTGCCACCCACGCTCTAGATAGATATCCTTGTTCTGGGCCAGGTCAATCCAGCTTTGCTCGTTGTCGGATCCCTCGCGCAAGTAGTCAGGCTTCGTGATGATACCAAGTGTGCGGCGGCCTTGCGAGTCAATCTTTCTACAGTGATCAAGAATTATCTGGTTGGCGTAGTCATTTTTGGCGCTCACAACCGCAAGAATGATAGTTCGAGGATTTTTCATGTATTCTTTGACCAGGTTCAGGATGAGGTCCCTGTCTGTCTCTGTCTGCGCTTTGTTCGTTGCATGAATGAGACCCGGAAGGTCGACTAGGGTCCTTGGAAGTATCAGTATAATTCCCAGCTGCATATGATGTTTTGCTTACAGTTGGGGCCGGTTGGGGCCATTGATCTCGACAGATAGAACATCACGAGAGAAGGCGCTTGAGTTGATCCCACCAACAACACCGAGGCCCATTGCTTGGGTGGCTTCTTCGATTACACCCGGGAGTTGACTGAAGTCATTAATTGCCCTGCTGAACGACTGAAGCTTAACTTTCTCCGACTTCGGACGAAGCTTATCTGGAGTAATCGTGATTCTGCTGGTGGAATCAGGCGAGCGGCGGAGGATGATCTAGTTTATGTCAACGGAATCAATGAGTAAAAGCTGAATCACTCACCTCAGTTGCAAATCTCGTGCACAAGTTCTCTTTGCGCGGGAATGGAATCTCGGTGATTGCCTCAAGCACGGAACTCTTTCCAGATGATTGATCGCCACAAACCACGAGATGAGGTAGCTCAACAATGCCACTCAGACCATTACGTCGCAACCTGTCAACAATATCCATAACCTTGCGTTGATCTGCAGACTGGAGCGCCTCCAGGGAGCTCGTAGTAACTGCATCAGGATCAACAGGACCGGGAGTAATAGGCACATCATCGCTCTCGCTGTCAGACTCCAAAAGGCGGGAGGACTGCATCTTGTCGGTAGCTGCAGCAAAGGCAATGAGAGACTGGAATGCCGACGTTCTGTAGGAAGAGAAGCTGGAGGAAAACAGAGAAAA
>Ga0182214_1000102_pt1 | contig 11142 bp, 12 predicted proteins | sample G5R1MG_23_FD_128380 | JGI IMG/M metagenome (GOLD analysis project Ga0182214, IMG submission 128380) | Switchgrass phyllosphere microbial communities from Michigan, USA - G5R1_NF_03OCT2016_LD1 MG | ecosystem: Host-associated > Plants > Phyllosphere > Phylloplane/Leaf | place: USA: Michigan...
CACACAGCAGTTGTCGTCGTCGATGTTGTCGGGCTTGTGCGGACGGACTGCAGAGGCGAAGTCGGTTGGTTGGTTGATACATACTATCCAAGTAGCGCGTCCTCCTGCATGTGTTTCTACCTACGCGACGCGTTTTGCTGATAAACGACGTCGTCTGGGCTTAGCGCATCTGCTGTCCCGCCATCCGCTCGCCTTCGCACGGCTTCCTACTGGCATCGACTCTCTTCATGGCGCCCCCTTCTAAGCTCGCTATTGCGACGGGCGTTGTCTCACGCCTCGTCAAGGAAGAAGCCAGTTACCACCAGGAGATTGCACAGCAAGAGGCACGCATCGCGAAACATCAAGCGAGCGAGGGCGATGAGAACGCAGAATACACACTGAAGCAGGAGGTGGGCATACCATGATATTCAAGTCCTACAACGAACTGACACCAGCACAGCGTCAAGCGCTGCAAGAGACCAGGAACGTTCTGCCGGGCATGAAGGCCAAAATCGAAGCAGCCATGGCGAAGCTGGAAGACGAGCTCGTAAGTGCAGGCTCATGCCCTAGTGGACCGTATTACTGATGGCAGACAGGAGAATGGCGAAGCATCGGAGGAAGAAGTTGCCAAGGCAAAGGAGGCGATTGCAAAGGGCAAAGAAGTCACAAAAGAAACACCGTGAGCTTCCGTCGGTTGCATACCGAAAAACATGATACCCCAGTAAATATACATGCCAGCCAGCTCACTGGCCCAACCTGAACACCACGCTATGCATTGAACGTCAAGTAAAACGCCCCTCGTTGTTCATGACTCGTCCATCCTGCCGCTTGCTCGGTCCTGTCCTTCATCTTCTCCGTCCTCCAGATCCTCTCCCTCTTCAATGCCAGAAGAGTCGTCCGCATCGGCATCCCCAGAAGTCACGCCGGGATCGGCCATCTCAGCGTCTTCGGTCACACCCAATTTATCTGCGGACGGTGCGATGCTAGCTTCGGGGGATATCGGTTTCAGTTTGTCTTGCGGGGGCACTTTGAGAGCCGATGAGCCTTCTCCGCCTTGGCTAGCGTCCACAGGTGTCATGCCGCCATCAAGGCGTGGCGTGCCAACGTGGCTGATGTCTCCTCTAGAATCAGTACCATCGCGCTCGCCTTCCTCGTCCCCATCCTTCATCATGCCCTCCTTGCGCTCAGCCTCCTCTTTCTCATCCTTGATCATGCGCAGCATCCCCCGCGCTTCTTCCTCGATGCGCCCAAACTGTGTGCGCCGCTCGCTCCAGGTATTCTTGGCGGACTGAACTTCGTGCTCAAGCTCTGCAATCTCTTCGTCCAACTTGGCGTGTGCGAGCGCTTGCTCGTCTCGGGTTTTAAGCATCTTGCTACTACTAATCTTCTCCGTCAACTCATCATAAATCTTGCGTTGTGCCAGGGTCTCCTTTGCCCGGACAAGTTGCACGCGCAGTTCCTCAATCGTGGTCCTCACATGCGCTTGCTTTGCCTCGATGCTAGTCTTTTCCACGGCATAACGCTGTCGCTCTTCGTGGTTACTGTTGGTAGTAAACTCGGCTCGGACAATGGCAAAGTCTAGCAAAGCGAGTTCGTTCATGATGTCTTTGCGCCATATCTCGATGGCGTGTATTTGCTTGTCGCGCGCGGCGACCGTGGCAGCAGCTTCTTCGTCGGCGGCCGAAGCATCTGGCGGTGGAGAGGGCAGTTGTTTCGGTCTTGCATCTTCAAAGAAACCTGGCTTCAGCATGCGACCGGCGACATGCGTATATGGCCGCGCCTCGACGGCCAGAAGTCGGGAGACATTATGCAGCGCATCTGACGACGTCAGCGAGAGCGGCGCAGCACACACGTGCTGCCTCACCTTCTTCCGCCTGTGACAAGAGCCCCCAGTCCTTGGGCGCCATATTTACACTCTTTTCCGGTCAGAATGCAGCGATGCTGTGCGGTGGCAGTTGGACCGGCGGACGGGTCGCGCAACGCATGCTTGTCGCTGGCCCAAGCCCGTGCGCTAGTTAACTAGCTCTCTTGCCACCTTAGCTCGCCCGCGCCCACGCCCGACGTCACATGGCTCTGTTACTGCATTCTCTGCACCCATAATAATCATCAATAGCATCTCTTTGTTTGCTTCGGAGCATGAACAACCAGAGCTCGACAGTTCATTGGATCGCTTGCACACACAATGCTGCGGGTGGACCTGCTCACCTATCTTTGTCCTCGATCCACAACCACAAGCACTCGACTCGCCACTAACTTCTGTCCTTGACCCAACGGGTGCCTGCTTGGACTCCCACGTTGCCCACCCACCTTCTGCGCCGATACTCACCTGCATTTCTTTGGTCACAACACTCCGATATTTACAATGCCGGCTGCTTCCCTCTATGAGATGGCCAGACAGCGCCTGATCAAGAACATACACATGCTCTACAGCGTTTCTGACCTACCCTTCCACTTTGTCGAGCCCGTTCTTCGATTCGTACAAAATCCCGACCAACTGCAACTCCTCGAGACAAATTGTGAGCAGTTGCGCGGCGAGACAGGCCAGATATGGCTGCGGTTCATCAAGCGCGACATTCCGAACTGGGAGAGCAGGGCGTACCAGCCGCGAGACCCTAAGAACTGGAGCAAAGCCTATCGAAAGCTCAAAAGAGAAGCAGAGAAAGAGAAGCTGGCCCAAGAAGAGGAGCTGAAACAACAGCTCAAGGCCGTCGACCGCACCAAGACCAAGACGCAGATTGTGGATAGCAGGGTAGCAATGGGTGCTACCAGGATGTTCTCGACCCACAAGTCTTCATGTAATAGTAGCTGGGGTCCAGCAACAGGTGCGCCTGCAAAGACTGGTAAAGTTGCTTTCGATAAGTTGAAGAGGGGCATGTTTGACCACAAACGAGAACGCCCGACAATGCATCCAATGTCTGAAGATGTTTTGGCGCAGAGGAAAACCAAGCTAAGGCAGGCCCCAGCTCACATGGTACGCATGGCAGCAAACGAAGCTCCACAGAAAAGGATTGATAAAGCGAGGGAAGCGGCCGACTCGGCAGCAAAGAAGGCAGAGGTTCGCCCACCAGTAAACATGCCACCTCCACACGAACCTAGGATCACACAACGGCCGGTTCCGCAGAGGAGTACACCAGTAATACGCACCTCATTACCCAAGGACTATCATGCGAAACGGCAAAAGGATCCTGTTGTTGAAGCGGCTGCTGTGCCTGCTGCTACTCCTGCTCCGGTGCTTAAGAGGAAGCGGCCTGAATACAGCATGTTCCAGCCCAAAAAGAGAAAACTTTGACATCTTTCTCTTGACAGCCTTAGTTGTTGATGTTATCTCACAACCTTGGCATTTTATGGGTTCTTTCTTCTTTGGCAGAAGGAGATTATGTGTCTTACTGTTCTTTGGTTATCAACTCTCTGCTATGCAGTTTAGTATACTCAGGTATTTATACTGGACTCGAGATTGTATAAGCGCTCTAAACTCGATATATGATGCGATATAGGATTGCGCTCCCATGTACAACTTATATCTTAATTATTTGATCGAATATACTCTACTACCTCAATCCTTCTCTACTTTGTCCAAGCTTCTCATTATCTTGTTTTGTATCATCTTATATATGTCTTGAATACCGGTGCTTAATAGGAAGATATACACACTAAATGTAGGATCAGCTCAAGTCTAGTATTGTAAGTAACTTTCTTCTAAGACACTACTATAATTCTACCGTGGCGAGTGGTCTTGTCAATTGGTAAGGGTAGTATTCTTACAATTCACCTCTGTACAAAAAAAGCAAACGCTCACCAGCTGAAGGACGCACGTGAACGTGAACGCCTTGACCTTAGACGCTACTTCCTCCCTCACGTAGCAAGACGCGTCATCAACCTCACCTTGTAACGCGTCTTCAACCTCACCTTGTAACGCGTTACCGCACACAAATCTGATTATAAAGCTCCTCTTATCATTTCCAAATCATGGCATGCGCCCGAGTAAGCAGTATAATCCCACTGCCAGAGACCACAGGCAGTCCTTTCAGAATCCTCGACCTGCCACCTGAGATCGTTGATTGCATCTGCAATTATCTTGATGGCAACAATCTCATTAACTTTCGTTGCGTTTGCAAAGCTCTTACGGCCTATTCTTCTACAGCATTCGGGATGCGCTTCTTCGGTCATCTTGTTGCAATACTTCACCCTACAAGCCTTGCAACTCTTGCAGAAATAGCTCATCACGGCGTCTTCTCGAAGTTTGTTCGTAAGATTTCGATAAGCTGCCAACTCCTGGACAACAGTGCGGACAATTCTGAATTGCACATTTGGATCCTGACCATTGTGTTCCAAGCGCTGCAAAACGTTCAGGTTGTGCGAATTGACGTCGGATCCTTCGACATTGGGCTGTGTGTTGGGAATCAACAAGTCGGCATAAGGTGTGGCCAAGTGCACATGAGCTCCGAAAGATCGGTTGATTACAGTCCTTGCAATGTCACAGCTTGGGAATATTCTAAGGTTTACGCCGCTGTCCTGAACTCACTTCATCGGGCCAAATTACGCCACAAGTTCTGCCTTGAACTAGACATCCATGACAGAATGGGTAGCCCGATGACTCCGTTCGATATTGCATCTACATACTGGATCAGCTCCTTCTCCATGAAATTACACAAACTTCAGTATACCGATCCTTCGGGAACTGAGTGGCTTCAACAACTTCTTATAAGCGCAAAAGATATTCGCGACCTGGAACTGCATAGATTGGAAGATGTGAGTCGTCTACCTTTCACCAATATCAACATATTCCATTGGCACAGACTCTCTTTCCTTTCGCTAGATGAGCTATTCCTCCACTATAGGGAATTTATTATCCTCTTGCGTCAACAATCAAACACACTGGAACATCTACATTTCCAAGATATCGGCTTTTTGGGAGGCACTTGGGTTGAGCCCCTCCGTATCATGAGGGGTATGTCGCAACTGAAATACCTGTCTCTGAATTTCTTATTGGAAGAGAAGGCTTATCTCAACTCTGCGATGTCATCCAAGTACCACGAGGAGCAAGCTGCAACAACATCTAGACATTTGTTCGCATTCGGCCGCGAAGACATACACACAGCTCTGGATGCATTGCATAGCCATTTACAAACAGAACCGTTGGACATGACCCGCAGTATTACTGAGGGAACAGCAGAGGCAACTTGCTTTCATCAACAAGTTGATCTTCGGAAAGCATGCGCGGCGAACGAGAGACGCATTACGTATACGGGGGGCAGATGGGTCAGGACTTTGTGGATAACACCTACAATAAGTTCAGCTGAGCACGAGAGCGTACTCGTAGAAGAGGAGGAAGGCGAATAAGACGATGAAAGCGGAAAGTACGATGTTGCAATTAGGGAGCGCAATATCGATGAAGAACAGATTTCTGGGCATGAGGCAGCCGGGAAAAACGATTGTAGATGGTATATAATCCCAAATTCCACCAAATTGGTATAATATTACGAATCATTTGGCCGTGTAGGCGTAGTGACGATTGACACCACGTCTTGACACCGATCATCCGGGACACGGTCTCCCAAACGATAAGACGGATCAAAGGTGACCCAGTATGATTGTAAGTTTTTCCGTCGGTTCGGAATCAAACACCAAATGAAGAACGATTTGGATCATGGTTTACTTGGTTGTTCCACTCTTAGTAATTCGTCGGTGGTAGTACGAGCACTAGACCATGGGTGTCTCAGTTCTACGAACTCCAGAACACGATGTGTTTAAGGATGGCTCTGATTGACTTGAATATATCGTCATGCGAACTGCAGAGTTTGCATGTCGTTACCTTGACAGTGTATTTTCCATTGCTGCTTTAACAAATCTTGTCATCATCTCTGAGGTGTAGTCTCCGCTCTATACCGACTCCAGCTGTGTTTCGCACAAGCTCGGTAGATCAGTGGAGTACATCGTATACTATTGCCATGAGCAAAGGTCTCTTTGTTACTTGTGATCGAAGATCGCTTGCGTTCAACACTATGACGACAACATCTTCTTCCTTTATATTCGAAAGGCCCCGCAGTTATATTGAGAGCTACAATCCGCAAGACGTCAAAGAAAAGTACATGCTGGAAACCGCACAGATGAACGGCGATACCCATAACGATGCACAGCAACAGCTACATTGGACGCAGCGGATCGCTCTTGTGAGGCACAATCTCCATTCTGCTCGGAGGACAAACGACTTCACTTTCTTCAAGTCTCTTCAGGCACATGCACTCTTGGAAGGGACTGATCATGTTGCACTTCTTCAATCTAGTCTTGGCGACCAGGCCGACACTGTACTCTCCACCCTGGACAATCTCAATGCAGGCATAGCTTATGTTCATCAAGGTATGTATTTTCGCTTCACATCTAGGATTTCCGGAAGTAATTACACTGACTAATGAGAAATAACCAGATGCCTTCAAGGCTGTGTACAACTCTGCGAAAGCTGCAACGCGCACGCATGACAAAGCGGACCGACGTTCGCTGCTCCGAGTAGATATTTGCCAGCAACGCGATATGGCAGATTTAGCCATTGATAAGACTACAAACTCGGCAGTTAATTTGATCCAAACGCAGCCACTTCCCTATCAAGATGCGGTTGCAAATGCCTGGATCACCGGCACAACCATCATTGCTGACGCAGTCTGTGTTTGCCTGAACGAGATGAACCAAGTGGAACATAATGTCGAAGATTTCATCCTACTTGAGTACTCTTGGAATCTCATACAATCTTCCGTGGACTCCGCGATATCCGCACTTCGCGGCATCTTCAGCCTCATGGCCGTGCCAAATACCAGCAACAATCCTTTCCCTTCTTCAATCGGGCGAAATATGAGTTGCTCATCAGCTGGCTCAGAGCATAATGCAAGCAATCGGAGTCGCAACTCTTCTACAGCTTCGGCTTTCAATTTCATCAAACGAGCCTTGAGCCATAGTCAAGTTCCACCTCCTCAGGCCAATAACCCACGCACCGGCTCAATGTCGCTTTCTTTTTCTCCCCCTGAGGCTAATCAAAGAGGCTTCCGCGCCAGTATGAGCGCCGCCTGTCCAACCAAGATGTCAACATTCGGGGCTCATCCTCATACGATTCTCACAACTATTCCACCGACACCTGCGGTGCAAGACATGGGCAACCCCAACAATGCGAACGGACTCCTCAGCCCATTCATGCAGAACGGAGATTACTTTCCATTTGACATGGGAAAACAATCCGAAAAAGATGACAAAGAGAGCAGTGCGGTTGATGATTTGATGCGTTTGTAAGTCTTGTTCCTGCCCCAAGCACCTCGAATAAGCTTATTCAACTGCGCAGGGGAAGTCTTGATGATGAAACCCTCGACTGCGAGGACCTCGATCCCCTATCCCCGGCGCCCATGAACGATGTCAACAGGCCTGCCCCTCATACTCTGAGAACAGGATCAGAGCCCTTTGATATGTCTCCTACTAGCCCCATAGCCGTTTGATGTCCAAACCATGGTACTAACACCACGCTGCCTTTTGAATCGATCATCTAAAACCTTTGAAGAACTTCCATTTCCTTAAGTCGTCATTGAGAATCTTATCATACCGAACAACTCTTTTCACGTTATTCATCATAAGGCAATATTTTTATCCACTATCATCATCTCTAGTGCTTGGAAGCTCATTTCTTTCCTGAACTTCCCAAAGGCGTTGATCTACAGGGTTAGCGGACAGAAGAATGGCTTTTCACAATGTCTCCTTGATACTGTCGTTATAGAACTCAGATAGTAGAAAACATGATTTTGATTATAACTACTCAAAGTCTCTCATAGGCGAACTCCGATTCTCCAATATCTCCGAAGTTGATTATAATTGCCAACGACATCACGAAGAGGGTTGAAGAACTGAAGCGGCCGGAGTAGGTGTAGTGCGGATTGACATCACGTCCTGACGCTCGTTAAGTCCACGCGATGAAGGTGATATGCACAACAGCGGCGCGGAATTCCCACGTTGCCGTCACTTGTGCGCATATTGCCAAGATAAAGAGAGGCAAGTACACTGCAGTTTGTCTGTGGATACCGCGCTTTTGCTTTAGGTATTTAATCTCTTCCCAAAGAAATAGCATTATCATGCATGGGCTTTTGTCACCAAACTTAACGTACTGTTAATCCTGCTCACGTTAAAGTTTTTTAAATCGATAAAGCGAAATGAACGCCTACAACATCCAACTATACATCGAGAGACATTTCTGGGAACTTCGTATATATACTTTGTTGTTTTGCAGGAGATAACAGCAGGAATGAATCGTCGATTATTATAAAATAGTAGTGGATTCCCCTTGTTGTTTAAATCTGCGTACGAAAGAGTTCATGTATTTTAAGCACTGGCGGCCTGGAACAAGCCACACATTTTATATGCCGGTACTTGAAAACAGAGGTTTACTCCCAGAGTATTGTGTAGACATCTAATATCTTCAAGCACCATCGCAAAACGTGACACAACACTTGTGCCAACAGACACTTACTGTATGTAGGTCTACTGGGACAAATGCTCGAAGCATGTGAAATGATTATCGATTCTTGTGCGGCGCTACCAAGTGTCTAAGATTTATCTAGCTTCGCCACTTTCTGATCGACGAAAGGCTAGGTTTGAAACTGTGTACGACAGGCGAGGCGATGTAGCTCTTTCCGGGTGTTTCTTGCCCATTTCCTAGGCTAACATCGTCACAAGCTCAGATCGAGGGACGAGCCATTACTTGTTCAGCTGATCGCCAAGGAAGCCAAGACCTCTAATCACCGATCTAATTCCTTCATTGATTGGTGCGCAACCCCATATAGTCACCGCACTTCAAGCCATAACAACTTATCGACTCAGGCAGTGTTGACGATCTCACCGACACAGGCAGGAAACGCAATGTTTCCATGCTTAAAGGATGATCAGACCTCTTGTAAAATGTACATAAGTTGGATGTAATCCCAGCCCTTAAAGAACTTGTTATCAGGAAATTTATCATCACCACATTCTACGTACATGGGATTTTCAAAGTCGATTTCTCAACATACACATCACACGACACCTTTACTATCACCCCCCACAATTACTTCGCAAATACAAACCATTTGCCTACAATGAGAATTGCAGCAGCATCAACACTCCTGTTCGCGACACTTGCACTGGCTAGTCCGGCGCCTGTTGCCCAACCAGAACCCGGCGTCGCACAACACATGTCTTTCGAAGCTCGTAACGCCGAAATTATCAAACTAGTTCATCTTGAAGCGCGCAAGAAAAAGAAGTTGTCTAAGATTGCGAGTCATAGCAATAGCAACAGCACCGATACCAGTCCTGCTGTCATGCTGACTCCGAGTCGCGTGCTGCAAGCCGGAGTGCTAGGATTTGGTGTAATTGAGGTATTTCGGCTGTGGGGGTAGAATAGGAGTACTAATTAACACGGTGTGGAGAAGGGGAGAGAATGTGAAGGGAAAAGACGCTTTATAGCATCCAGCATGCTTTGTTGTGCTTTTATACGGTCTCGTTATCCCTATACAATTGAAGGGATATCACTATTATGATGCTATGATAATGAAACATTTTTCACGTATACCCTTTGTATCGTACGCTCGTCCTTGGTGAAATTGACCTCCCGTTATGGTCGTCGGTAGGACCTTTTGCGACTAGCAAATACTGAACTGTCCTTTTCTCGACGATTAAGTGATTAAGATAGCCAGGTTAATACGCATAATCTAATCGTTGCCGGAGGCATGACATGCAATCCTGCCCCGCTAAAGGCAGACACTTGACTATGAAGGCGGTTCAATAGTTATATGTTCGATAACTAACAACAAATATCACATGAAACCCCCAGGTATCAAGTTGGAACTGAGCTGCGAATAGAATTGGTGCCAAGATTAGTAATGTCAATTGAGATTGTCCGGCAATGCAACACCCTTTCAAACGCCTCGCTATGCCATGCTATTCTAAAGCGCTTTTGAGTCCCCCCCCTCCCCCAGAGCTTGGCGATACGCACATTAACATTACTTCTTCTGAATCGTGCTCATAACCTTCTGCCACGTACTCGTCGAGCTCTCTTCCCACTTCTCCGTGACATCCTCTACAAGCTTTCCGGTCAGAATATCGGCCTCAGTGGGCTTGATGAACGAAGTTCTTTTTATGATCTTGTGTCCAATGTAAAGGATAGTAAACAGGATCAGACTAATGTATGCGATGAAGAACTTCTGGGCGTTCCATGGGACAAAGGCGGTGAAACCCTGAGTGATGGTAATGATGCTGCAAAAGGTGAGTCCGTAAACGGCCAGTGGAGTACCGCCCCATGACTTGAAGGGGAGAGTGTCGCGGTTGATGTTTTGGGCCTTGAGTGCGCGGATAAAGGCTACATGGCTGATGCAAATGCACGACCAGGCGATGAACCCCCCCACAGAGACGATGTTGAGAAGCCAACTGAAGGCCTGCCCGCCATGGCTAGACACGTTCATAAATGCCAGCAGTCCCAATGCAGCCGTCATCGAAGTGGCATAGTATGGAACACCTCGCTTGGTCGTGTGTTTGAGGAATGCTGGGGCACAGTTCTCCTCCGCAAGACCGATAAGGATACGACTGCCGGAATATACATTTGAGCTGGCGGCAGAAAGAACTACAGTAAGAAGTATGGCGTTCATAATGTCGGGGAGAGCGGTAATGCCAGCCATCTGGATAGCGATGACGATGGGGCTGGCTCCGGCGTTGGTGCCGCCCACCTGGAGTGATTCGAGATTGTACGGCACGAGGATTCCGATGAAGAAGATTGTGGTGACAAACAGTAGGAAGATGGACCAGAAGGTGTGCTTAATAGTCTTGGGCATGGTCACGCGGGGATTAGCAGACTCTCCAGCACCAACCGTACACAACTCAGTGCCCTGAAATGCAAAACCAGCCTGGATCAGGACAGCCCAGAACCCGACGAATTTGGCGACAGCAGGGCTTTGTGCAATATATGGGGCAAACGCGCCAGGCTCATTCCAGTATTTGAATCCTAGATAGCCCTGCGCGCCTACACCCGCATTGACGCAAATGGCAAAGATCCAGAAGCCAACCAGAGTGACGACCTTGATCAAGGAGAACCAGAATTCGAATTCGCCAAACAAGTCCACGGGCAGGAAATTGATAGCGGTGATGGGCACCCAGAAGATTGTAATG
>Ga0182214_1000103_pt1 | contig 11106 bp, 8 predicted proteins | sample G5R1MG_23_FD_128380 | JGI IMG/M metagenome (GOLD analysis project Ga0182214, IMG submission 128380) | Switchgrass phyllosphere microbial communities from Michigan, USA - G5R1_NF_03OCT2016_LD1 MG | ecosystem: Host-associated > Plants > Phyllosphere > Phylloplane/Leaf | place: USA: Michigan...
CACCCTTTAAGAAAAGAAATCCTTCTCGTATTCTGCTGCTTTTTTTATTCATTTTATCCCAATAATAGCATAGACATCATATATTTATTCTTGCAAGCTCAAGTGCTTGATTGTTGACAAATTCTTCTCTCAGCAGGGCACCTCAGGTACCTGTCTATAGTTTCCTGTCTTGAAGGTGGGCGAACCCACACGAGTTCAAACCCTACTTTATTAGTCATCAATGCGATTTCTCGCACTTTTCCCCCGAGGGGGTACACTTTTAAGGCATGCAAAACGTGCCTTACAGTCATGTTGGACGAGGCTAGGCGGTGAATGCAACGCAGGGAAGTTTTGTCCCGGTTCGAGAGGTTGAGCGAGCCAACCAATTCGATGTTTTGAACGGCCAAAGAAGAGGTGTTTACTCCTCTTACCAATTGAGGCACAACTTTTTGTTTTGACTAGGGCTTCAGAAAGGTTGTAGTTTCACGAGGAGCCCATAAAGCGACTTGTTTTACCTATGGGATGTGAAGATTGGCTCTGTACCTGACACGGATTGATTTAAGAACAGTGATGAAAGAAATCAATTTATGAGAGACCATATTTCTGTTGTTTCGGTACAACTCAAGATCAGTTAAGGAAATAGGGAATAACAATAGTGAAAAGAATAGAAATATATAACCAATGGAATGGAAAAGAAGGAAGTAGTAGCGGGACAGTCCTTTATTTCCCCCTTTAGACCAACTACAACAAGCTCGCTCCTTAGGTCAGCTCTCTGCTCTACCTATTTGTTTGCAATGCCTTGCTTATCAAAATGGTATTTCTTAAGTATGCCCACTCACTTACTTATGAGCAATGCCCACTCACTTACTTATGAGCAATGCTCACTTCTCTCTGATGTTCAATGTAAGGCTAGAATATGTTCAATTCCAGGTACTCTTACTAATCCTTCCATCCAGGTGGTATGACTAGTGCTCATCTATCCTCCAAGAAGTACGTACTGCGCAACAAGAAAGAGTAGTACAAGACACTTCTTTCAGTCTGTCAAAGAGTCAGTAAGTAGGCCGGCCATTCTATCAATTACCAATTCGTGGAATTCTCATCTTCCAATCAATAAGTCTGTCTACTTAAAAGTCAGTCCAACTTGCTTGTGTTAACCTTTCCTCGAACTTTCTTACTTATAATGGGCTTGCTTGCTTTTGAAGATTCTGATTAATGCGACGATGCTTATTCTGAATTCACGCTGCTTTGCCATGATTTTTCATGAAACAACTGTTTGACAGTTGGTTGTTAGGCAAGATAAAGCCTACTAAACGCGAGGATCTCTGCGTGCACAACTCTGATATTTCGAACAGTGATATATGTGATATCCTGAGGGGATATGCCATAACAGCCGAGGTAAACTGCTGGAATTGTCACTTTGAGATTAGCACATTTTGCCTTATTTAGTACCGGTTTGTGAACTACCTCTTCTCCCAAGGAAACTACTTTCTGGGTATCGACCGTAAGGGGCAGAGGGCGCGGTATAGGAAAGGAGTGGATCAAAAGTATCTGCGCAGAAGGAAGAGGAACAAAGGAAGGCGACAAGAAGGCCAAGCATGCCCGACGAGTCAACTCTTGAAAAATAGAAAATAGATGCCAACCGCACATGAATTGCAAGAATGCGGTTAGTGATTGATTGTGAAAGCAACAATTGAATAGAAAAATAAGTCGAACTCGCTCTCTTGCCACGCCTTTGACTCACGAACTCGAGTCGGACTCATTCACTGCTGACTGAGGATCGTTCGTTCTTCACTCTCTTGCTATTACCCGCAGGGAGCGCAGCAACCGACGGTGCATATTATCATATAGAAAGAAGCGAAGCGTAGCGATTCGTACTACCGGAAAAGTGCCGCTAACCGCTAGGCAATAGAGTCCGCTTACGGGGTGGGGCGCAAGTAAGCGTAGCGAATCACATAGAGTTGCCCCTACCTGCCAGCGCGCAGATAGATAGGGCGGGCGAGCGCAGGGATGGATGTCTGAGCGGTTGAAAGAGTCGGTCTTGAAAACCGAAGTATTGATAGGGATACCGGGGGTTCGAATCCCTCTCCATCCGCGAGGGCATAAGTTCTCTCTTGCCTTATCTATAGATAAGAACGAATCTCCTCGACTCGACGGATATGATGGATGGAATGGGTAGAAGGTTTAGGTTATTGTGTGTTGATTTAGTTAGGACTTTGTCTCCCTTTCGTTATCTTCCGCCCCGGGTGGATGACCTGTGGGAGCTAAGTCGAAGATCTCGGTGTCGCCGTGAGTGGTTGATAAACAGCGATTGCTGTTTGATTTAAGGAGTCCTAACCCTGTGAAGCTTAACAGACAAAGAAAACGATAGAGACTTCCGGGTATAGGGTGACGACCTTAATGAATCAAGTATTCAGGTGGCAGAGTTATTAGCTACATAAGCGCTCAAATTCCTGAATACTTATTGCCCTGGCTTCTATGATCAACCCCTGGCACATTTAGGTTTTGATCTGAGGCTATCCTGGTCTGCTGGACCCAACACAAGTATTCATCCTTTCCAATCTGAAAAAGGTGTCGCCGAAAGCTTACCCTCTTCCGCACGGATGCTACAGCCGCTATCACTTTTGCAGGAGGGGAATTACAGAGTTCGCCTCTCGACATCTTGTTTGGTAAACGGAATTTTGACCCAGGCGCCCTAGTGTTGCCTAACCGTTCGGCCGGAGATGTCGGATGCGAGATCTTTAGCTACTTGTATCAATTTGCCACAGTGTGCTTAGATACAATGCGCTGGCAGCTGAGGCTTGGCAGGATGGGAGTGAATTAAGGTCGAGGGAGCAGGAAAGAGTTTGTTATTCGCTATTGGCTTAGTACGGCCTATACATAATAGGGCCATGACGGTTTTGGCAAGGCCTTGAACTTCATATATCCCTTTTTTACTCAATCCAGAATACCGATAAAGTCAGATTGAATCATTTTATCGACCTTTCCTTTCCTTTGGATTTATTATCATAGGTAGTGTTCGAGATCGCCTCTGTGCGGTGAACGCTCGAATGTAGCTAACATCAGTTTTGTCCTCGCGTGGTTGAAGGAGATGCTGCTGCTGGATGGAATGCTTCCGGGGCGCCATGATCCTTCTATCAGGAATAATCGAGGGCACTGACTGACTGCATCAATCATCGCTCAGTGAGCTATTAATTGCCGCCAATAGCGCTTCGCTTGCATGCAAGGCGGCTAATAAAAGCGCCAGGTAGACGCGCGGAGATGCATTTTGAGTACTGGTGGTACTGGACAAGCTCTAGGGGAATAATCTCTTTCTTATTTCTTTCTTATTTCTTTCCCATGACGACTAGGAACGGGCAAATCAAGAATTTCACTTCGAATTCCGGACCTCAACATCCTGCTGCTCATGGTGTTTCACGATCAGTATTGGAAATGAACGGAGAAGTGGTGGAACGTGCGGAACCACATATTGGATCACTCCAGTGCGGCACGAAGCCGCTGACGCTGAGTAGGCTCCTATGCCGCTAGCACGGTGGAGGTTCCGTAGCGCGTCATGAGCACCGGGCAAAGGGACGGTTGAGCAACTCAAGCGAACCGCTCTACCTGACTTTGGATAAAGATAGAAGGGAGAAGGTTGTGAAGGTGGCCTCGTTATCCACACATCTGGTCGGAGGACCGACCTGGGTTTTCACGAGCGTAGGCGGGTCCTGGAGTGCCCGTCAAGGGCGCTAGCGCATACCCCGGGGTGATCATCACCACCTGCACCTCACATCTCGGCACAGTGGAACGTGTAACCCGCCTGCTGTCCAAGTCAACCACTTAATTTCCTGTAATTCATAGCACCTAACAGAACGTAGCAGCAAGGGACAACCCACCCATACAGACAGCCTGCGGGGAGGATGGCACTACTGGCAAAGACCGTCTGGCGAAAACGCCGCAGGCGCGAAGCGTGGTGGGCCTGCGCCGGGGGAGCATAGGGAGGAAAGGGAGCCCGGACGGTGGAAGAGCCAGGGGAAGCCGGGTCATTTGACGGAAATGGAAGGTCCGAGCAGCTCATTCATTCTTGGAAAAAGAGGGGGGGAGCGAGCCAATGTATCAATGAATAGATACAGTCAACGGTAGACAGACAGCGCTGCCTACACGCGAATTAGCTTCCGAACAAGCAAGGGATTGAGCGCGAAAGCCGTTGCGCTAACGCGCATCCTCTTGCTGGTCGAGCAGTCTCAATTTCACTACAGGATTTGCGAATGAATGCTGGGCTGGGCCACCTCAAATGGCGTGAGCCGCATGCGGGGAGACCCGCACGTACGGTTTTCAGGGGGATCCGGCCGGCCGGCGCCCACCCGACTAGAGGGACTGAGAAATTAATCGAGTACAAAACTTATCTTCAAGCTTTACCTTATTTTGATCGTTCAGAGGGCGATCGCGGAGTCACTGAATGAAGTCCTCCCTCCCTTTCTTTCGGGGGTGCTGACCCGCTGCGAGGCAGATATGACTAAGTGACATATTGAATATGGCGACGACTACAGCATGTCGTAGAAGGAGATAAGAGGTGGAGCCAACGACCCACTAAGACTCACGTATCTACAATTACATTCCCGAGCGGCAGTCAAACGGAGGCGTGAATGCAAGATGCCAGCGGAATGATCGACCGGACAGAGGCTAGGGCAGCTTTCTTCCCACCGCGTCCTTCCTTGTGTGTCGGAGATATAAAGCGAGTGCACCGGAAAAGAAGGGGAACTGAGTCGATCTATTCCATGGCGAAGCATCCGAAGCATAACTGCACACTCACACGATCTTTGCCGAGAGATAGGAGCATTCGGTGGAACCGGTGAACTACACTTGCTTCTTGATAGATGTGTGGGACAGAGGGCTCGTGGTACCTGCTGCCCACCCTTCCTCCGCTTTGATAACCGTGTGAACGGAGAGTGGGCAGAGCAAAAGGGAAGGAGGTCCTCATACGGAGTCGCACACTTGAGCAGTGCGGGAGACTGGAGAATGGGTCGAGTAAACTCCCTTAGGGCCGATTAAATCACAGACGAGGTTCTTTATTTTTTCTTTTTTATTTGAGGGGATGTTCTACAAAAATCAAGGCAGAGGTAAATACTTCGAAGAGGCGGCTCGGTAGGGATGGAATGGTCAATCGTCAAGTCAAGGATGACTTCTTTGTTGGCGAAACGATGGGGGAGAGAAAGCACGCCAGTGATTCTCTGAGCCGGTCTTCATTTCCAACGCCTCGGGAAACAGGTCGAGATAGATGACAGCACCTTTTTATCCTCTTCCTTACCGGGAAGGCGCACTTCTCTTCTTCTTCTGGCCTTCACCTCCTGCCCGGCCCGGAAATAGAACCCAGCCCCCTTTCTGATCCATTCATTTCTGCAAGCAGGCGGGATCCTGAGCTAAGCCCCCCTCCTATTCGAAGCCGGGTGTGGCCTCGCCCTTTTGCTCTTCCTTCGGTTTGGCTCCACGAAGGCGCCGCCTAGACTAGGAGCCCCACTCATATTCAAAAGGCGCCCAGCTTTCAAGACGATGATAATAAGTAGTTAGGCTGCCATTTTTCCAATATCATGGAATAGCATGGCCCGGGGCTAAGGTAACTCCAGTGGGAGAGCCGTGTTATGGGTGACCTTATTGCACGGTTCAGAGAGCACTTGTGTATGTGATGCAAGTGAACGTGTACGAAAAAGCTGTCGTAAAGTTTCGTTGTTCGTTCCGTCGTTGACCCTATCTATGTTTCTACGATGGCCCAAGAACACGCTCATTCTTCAGCCGTAGAGAGACTTTTGAATTGTGAGGTACCATTACGAGCTCAATATATACGAGTGTTATTCTGTGAAATAACTCGAATTTCAAATCATTCACTTGCTTCAACTACTCATGCTATGGATGTGGGAGCATCAACTCCGTTCCTTTGGGCTTTTGAGGAGCGGGAGAAATTGTTGGAATTCTATGAAAGAGTCCCGGGAGCCAGGATGCATGCCAGTTTCATACGACCTGGTGGAGTGGCACAAGATCTGCCTCTTGGCTTATGTCGAGATATTGATTCCTCCACACAACAATTTGCTTCCGAATTAGAAGAGATGTCAACCGGCAACCGTATCTGGAAACAACGATTAGTGGATATTGGTACTGTCACTGCACAGCAAGCAAAGGATTGGGGATTCAGTGGTGTAATGTTAAGAGGTCGTGCGACATGAAGACATTGATAGCAATATGGGGGAAGTTCCCATCAGGCAACAACGGTTCTGCCCGACCCTACAAAAGCATGCATATGTTGTCAGTGAAGATTTTGTGTGAAGCCTTGGAGACGACGTACCCGGGGCTAGGGTGAGCTGAGGGGGGACAGCGTAAGTGAGCGAATGTGTGTAAGCCCAGTCAAAGATTCCTATTCTAGGCGGGGCGGGCCATCAACCTTCGAATGGTGTTGGTCCGTAGGACCGTGAACGGATTCGCCTCTGGCCTCTGGGCACGTCGGAACCGCATGAGTTCACCGGGGTGGAGCACGGTCCGCCAAAATCGGCATAGGTTAGGTGCTATTGATGGAACATGGTAAGCCCATCTTTCTCCATATGAAAGTGCTGCGGGCACATAGAGATGTGGGTAGAGGAAGTCTCAAAAAGCGAAGGCCGAGCTGTAGGTCACGTGACCTGCACCGAAAAGGTGGCTGACTGGGCTTTCTCCTGGATCAAAGCAGATCAGCTCGCCAAATTCGTTGATCGAATCGGGCGCCCCGGAACGTCGAATGAAAATACGTGGTCTTTCTACAACCCTATTTATATGATAGGCCCGGCCCCTTTCCCCCTATCCCTCCCTTATGTTTAGGAGCGGGATCTGCCCAAGAACGACCTGTGGTGGTACGGAAGGTACGGACTCCGCAAGCGTCCCGCACCCTCTGAGAAAGAAACTCCTCAACCATCACAAGATAAAGAAGTATGACGCTCTGTGTCTGACTCTATTGGTCATAGTTCCTTGCTGTTGCGGCCGGTGCTCGTTTGCTGAACCACCAGATCATAAGGAAAGATGCCTCTCGGGGCATCTGAGAATGATTCGAGCCGTATGAAGGGAAACTCCCACGTACAGTTTGTTTTGGGGGGGAAGGAGCCCGACAGGGTCCCCCCACTGACTTGGCCCGGGCCTAAGTGAAAGTGAAAAAGTGAAGTGGTGGGCCTACCCATCCCAACCTGGGGTATGCTGGGATTCGCGAAGAGCAGCACCTTACGATGTTCATGACCAATCGGATCTTGACGTACCAGTAGGTACCAGAGGAGATCGCTATGATCGTTACTGTATTCGTATCGAAGAGATGCGACAAAGTGTTCGGATCATTGTGCAATGTCCTAATCAAATGCCTAGTGGCATGATCAAAGCCGATGATCGTAAGCTATGTCCTCCATCACGATCTCGAATGAAACTATCCATGGAATCGTGCGCCGTGTGAAACGTAGATCATCGCCGTTCTTAACCGAGACTCAGGTTAAGCTCCGTCTCGGAACCGTCGTGGGGTTAGGAGTAAAGCATCCCGAGGTTGGCGCATCTCGTTGGGCGTGGAGAAGCATTGGGAACCCCAATATCTTTCTTCGGAGCAGTTTCTTTTCCCGTCCCCTCGCCCCGGCATAGCGCTTCGCTTCCGGTTCTTCGGAAGAATCAACTGACTTCTCCCTTCTTCATTGATCCGGGGGAAAGGGAACCGTCTACCAGTTGGGAAGCTAGACATCAAGGTTGTGGCTTGATGAGGATAACTAAGCTGACACGCCGGAGTTGGCTGCTGGCACAACAGGGTGGTGCCTTACCGCACCGCAGGCGCACGCGCGGTAGCGTTCGTGGTGGTGCTTCAGGATTCCAATGTACTGCGTCCAAGATCAGAACGAGCTTGCCGGCGGACCACTGCCGTCCCATTCTTTAGTGAGCTGGAGCGCTGCCATCTTATCCACGGAAAACGCGTCAAGCTATCGCTTCGGGTCGAAGCACTAAAAGAAAAGGACCGGGAAACGCGGCGGCATAGGAACCACGGGAACCCAGGAGGGAGAAAGACGATGTACGGGATACGGGATCCTCGTAGTAGGCTGGACCAAAATCCAGCCGAGAGAGGGCAGCCTTTAGAAGCAACAGGTTGGGAAACCAAGAGAAGGCTTCGCCTTTTCTTATCTTCTTCCCGGCACAAAAAGAGGGATTAGCATTATTGACCCCATGAGAAAGCACTAACACCTTCCTCGTTGGGGCTCCGCGCACTGGGAAAAGGCTTCCGCGACAGGAAACCGTCTACTAGTTAGGAAGTGAACATAAGGTATCAAGAGGTCCCTCACAGTCAGGTGCGATGCAATTGCCCCCTATTAGTCAAGTACCCCTCTTCCTATTTTGTTTAGGGGTTAAAATGGCTTGATGAACCCTTCCGTTCACACGCACCGGCCCCATTCACTTGCAACTCGTAGAGGCTGTAAGTAAACAGTGCCCCACTAAATTCAAAGTGACGGTGGGGTTGAAAGACGAGAGTGCCTACCTCCGAGCCGAGAGTGCCCGCCCTTTCTGTCAAGTAGGCTACTTTTTCCGGAACGCAGTCCGGAATAAGCGTTCCTGTGTATATAGATATCTTCGATGCTGTCATTTCGAAATGTCCGCTTCCTCTTTCACCTCCCAAAAAGCAAAGTTGGCTTGACGAGCGCAGATGAGGAAGCGGGAGCAATAAAACCAAGAATCTCTTTCTTTTCAAAATACTTTATTAAGATTAAGTTAAGGGGCAAAGAGAAGCGCTTTCGCTACTGAGAAAGCGAATGGTCAGCGCGAGGGTTCGACGACTTAGCCGAGCGTTAGCGAAGCGTCATTCTCATAGCGAGGCGCTTCGAGTTAGCGAAGCGCTGTAGTAGCGTCGGAGACTATGTGCTATAATGCTGAACTAAGGACGTTCCGCCTTATCTATAGAAGCAGTCAACTGAGTTCTGAACGAATGGGATCCTTGGTGGGTAATGGCTCAATCAATCTATAGATGGAAAGCCTTATGATGGGAAACTACCACGTTAGGTTTGGAGAGAGATGGGACCAGTTATAGTTTAGGGGGAGCAGATGCAAGCTTTTTCTTTCCATAGCCGGCCAAATGACTACCGGATCATCGGTCTACTCTACCTCAATTCACCATTTCGAACTTTATACAGAAGGTTTTTCCGTACCAGCTCCTTCTACCTATACCGCAGTTGAAGCACCTAAAGGTGAATTTGGTGTCTTTCTTGTCAGTAATGGGAGTAATCGTCCCTACCGTTGTAAAATAAGAGCACCTGGCTTTGCCCATTCACAAGGACTCGATTCTATGTCCAAACATCACATGCCAGCAGATGTAGTCACCATCATAGGTACTCAAGATATTGTGTTTGGAGAGGTAGATAGATAGGACGTAGTCTTGCTCGATCAGGACCCTTGCTTTATTGCGAGCCAAAACAGCTGCGCTATTCACTTCTACATATAAAAAGAAAAAAATGTGAAAATGTAGTTACAGATGTGAAAAAAGTCAATATCTCTCTGTCTTTTCTCTGGATCATTCATTGGATGATGTGCGTTTCATCAAGTATGAACTTCTTTCTTTTTTTTCTATGCAATTTCAGTACCGGATCGACATCCATTTATTTCAGTGCCCTCATCCGCGTGTATGTCTGTGTTAGATAGGCTCTGGAAGGCCTTACTTTACTAACAGGTAGGGCGCGTTACTTTTATTCTTTTTTTGCTGCTTACCCGCATGTTTAGATTATTTACTTGCCCTTTCACTTTTTCTTCGGCTGTCACCAACTTTGTTCAATGCTAGTCCCTAACCCATGAATAAGGGCTCCGCTGGCTACCGGGTTCAGAGAAGTTTGTAAGCTCTTTCTCTTTTTTTGTTTTTCGCCACCTCCTGTGTCTTTCCGTTTAAGGTCTTTAATTCGGCATTAGCTTCGTTAGAGAAAGCCATGCGTGAACTACAAAGCACGGGATCCTGAACACCACGAAAGAAAGCGTACTACTTTTCAATAAGGTCCGACTTACTTTTCAGAGAGGAGAGACATGAACTTGTTTTAGGCGTAGAAAAGGCATACGGTATGAAAGATTGATTGAAAAGAGGTAGGGACTGGTCTCGCTGCTAAGGGAGAAGGAGACCTCTGTCGGAGCAAGCTAAAGAACCCACTTTAGATCGTCGATTTCAGGTAAGGCACTCGATCAAGCCTATACATCCGGGAATTTCGCTCCAAACCAAAGACGACTTGCTTTGCTGCATTTCTTGGGCCGGGGCTTTACTTTCTTTTTTTTTTGCGAAAGAAAGGCCATATGATCTACTTTCTGGTGCCGGTCCCTTCACAAGCCCCTTCTTGCTCTTATTCTTATTCGGTGGAATACAAGAGTTCTGAAGCTCCTTTCTTTCAAGTGAAAGTTGCCTATCTTTCTTGGTTCGGAATCCAATCCAGTTGAAAACAAACAATTGCCCGATGGAAAAGTCAGATGAAAGGCAAGGAGTGTAAACCACGTACGAGCGAGCGCAGAAAGCGAAATGTTTTGCAGCGAGTCAAGCGTAATACGATCAAAAGGAAATGGGGTCGATGCCTCGTTCCCCAGAGGGGGCCCCGGGTTGAAAGAGCGAGCTACATTCTTTCTTAGAAGAAAGAAAGAAAGAGGACTGATGCTTTCTTACTTCATCTTAATATAGGGATGCTTTATGTAGCTTCCAATAAATAGGAAACAAGATGACCCATGGGGCACTCAGTGACGTATCTAAACCGTCTATCCAGTACTGGCTTTTCACACTCGGGAATAGAAACTGTCGGCACTTGAAGATGAACGAAGCGAAATTACCCCCCCCAAAAAGCCCTTATACTCACCTTGGTGGGGACTGACTGCTCTCCCCTACGAAAGTAGCATCGCGATGCAGAGATCAACAACACATATTCGCATACCATGCTTATCTATTGATGTCGCAGATCAGCGGCAACTCCCATACTAAGTATGATGTCGCATATCGGTTGTCTAACTACAAGGGTGGAACCTTTTCTTTTTAACTAGTCTTAAAGTGGATGTCGCAGCCTTGAGTTCTTTTTATTGAATTCACGAGATTGAAAATTAGGATTGAATGAATAACCTGGAGATATATTCCTTTTCTCAAATAGTTCTTTAAGGGGC
>Ga0182214_1000104_pt1 | contig 10952 bp, 9 predicted proteins | sample G5R1MG_23_FD_128380 | JGI IMG/M metagenome (GOLD analysis project Ga0182214, IMG submission 128380) | Switchgrass phyllosphere microbial communities from Michigan, USA - G5R1_NF_03OCT2016_LD1 MG | ecosystem: Host-associated > Plants > Phyllosphere > Phylloplane/Leaf | place: USA: Michigan...
ACGGGCCATCCTGCAAGCCTCGCAACGCGGCGCGACGTTGACACAGCAGTTGCTGGCGTTCTCGCGCAAGCAGAAGCTGCAGGGCAGGGTCGTCAACCTGGTCGACATGATAGACGACCTTCGTCCGCTGATAGAGCGTACCGCGGGCGGACAGATGTCGGTCCAGATCGTGCACCAGGAGACGACCTGCAACGCCCGCATCGACCCCACGCAGGCCGAGCTGGCGATCATCAACATCCTGCTCAACGCGCGCGATGCGATGCCCGACGGCGGCACGATCGTGATCGAGGTCAAGGATCGGACGATCGAGGCGGGCGACCAGGGGTTCGGCGAGATCGAGGCCGGCAATTACGTCGCGGTCACGATCACCGACGAAGGCACCGGCATGTCGCCCGAGGTGCTCAAGCGCGTCACCGAGCCGTTCTTCACGACCAAGGATCAGGGCAAGGGCACCGGCCTCGGCCTGTCGATGGTCTATGGTTTCATGAAACAGTCTGGCGGCGCACTTCGCCTGTATTCGGAAGAGGGCCATGGCACGACCGTGCGCATGCTGTTCCCGTGCGATCACGCCAAGGTCGATCCGGTCGGCATGCCGCCGTCACGCTCGCTGGCCGATAAGCGCGGCAGCGAGACGGTGCTCGTCGTCGAGGACCAGGTCGACGTCGGCGATTATGCCGAAACCGTGCTCGCCGAATTCGGCTATACGGTGCTGCGCGCCGAAAATGCCAACGAGGCGCTGACCCTGCTCGACGGGGCGGGCCATATCGACCTGCTGTTCAGCGACCTCATCATGCCGGGCGGGATGAACGGCGTCATGCTCGCGCGCGAGGTCAAGCGCCGGCGCCCCAAGATGCGCGTGCTGCTGACCACGGGCTATGCCGAATCGTCGATCGAACGCGTCGATGCGCGCGGCGCCGAATTCGAGCTGATCCAGAAACCGTACAAGCGTAGCGAACTGGCGACCAAGGTGCGGCAGGTCATCGAGGGGCCGACGGGGGTGGGGACGCACGGCGGGTAACCGTCGCGCGGCGGTGCAGGCGGGATTGTGATAGATGACGATATCCGTGGCCACGGGATGTCCTTTCAACAGTGGCAGGCGAGTGCGGCGACGAGCGGCGCGCACAGGTCGGCGTTGCCGGCGCAGCAATCCGTGACGAGGAACAGCATCAGCGTGCGCAGACCGTCGAGGTCGGCACGGTAGACGATCGACCGGCTTTGGCGCTCGGACCGGATCAGGCCGGCGCGCGACAGGATGGCAAGGTGGGCGGACATGGTATTCTGCGGAACGTCGAGCTGGCGGGCGACCTCGCCCGCGGCGAGGCCGGCGGGCGCGTGGCGGACGAGCAGGCGGAAGACGTCGAGGCGCGTCGTCTGCGCGAGCGCCGCCAGCGCCGCGATGGCCGAATCAGTTTCCATATATCCAGCATAGTCGATATTATGTTCTGCGCCACCGTCTGCCGGGAGGCGATCAGTCCCCCGCAGCGACGTCGGTGATCCGATCGACGATCGTGCGGATCGCATCCGCCCCGAGCGGCGCATCGTCGATCGAATTGTGGATGCCGATGCCCTCGACCAGCGCGTCGAGGGCGCGTGCGGTCAGCGGATCGAAAAAGCGTTCGAGCGCCGTGCGGCTGTTGTCCATCCACCGCCGCATCACCGCCGCGACCGGGGGATGGCGGGCGGCGAAGGCATAGAGTTCGTAGCTCAGCAACAGCGTCCTGGGCGTCGCCCAGACCGATCCGGCGATGATGTCGACGATCGCCGCCTTCGCGCTCGCCCGGTCGCTCGCCCGGGCCATATGCGCGGCGAAATCGGTGGACGAGCGTTCGGCCAGTTGCAGGAAGGCGGTCATGACCAGATCGTCGAGCGTGGCGAAATAATAGGTCACCGAGCCCAGCGGCACCGCGGCGAGCGCGGCGATCCGCCGGTGGGTGGTGCCGGTCACGCCATGGAGCGCGATCGCCTCCAGCGTCGCATCGACGATACGCTGTCGCCGCTCAGGATCGTTCCGTTTCGTTCCGCCGATCGCCACGCCAACGCCCTCTTGCCATGACATGTACATTTGTACACATTGCCACCATCTGACGGCATATGTCATGCCGTATCGTATAGTGAGGCCTTTGGTCATGCAGGAAGCAGGGATGTCGCGGCGGTTGGTGATCGGCGGCGCGGCGGCGCTGGCGGTGCCCGCGGCGGCGGGCGCGACCGACGCCGGCGCACCGGTGCTCGGTCGGCGCGGGGGGCGATGGCTGAACGAACCGCAGCACTGGCGCGCCGAAACCGACGGCGCGCTGACGCTGGTCACCGATCGCGCGACCGATTTCTGGCGTGAGACCCATTATGGCTTCACGCGCGATTCCGGGCATTTCCTGGGATTCGCGGCACCGGCCGCCTTCACCGCGCAATTGCGCATCCGCGGCGCCTACGAGCAGCTTTACGATCAGGCCGGGATCATGGTGCGGCTCGACGCGCGGCGCTGGATCAAGGCGGGCATCGAATTGTCCGACGGCCGCGCGATGCTGAGCAGCGTCCTGACCGACTCCCGCTCGGACTGGGCGACCAGCGCCTATGCGCACGACCCGCGCGACTTCTGGATGCGCGTCACGGTCGCGAACGGCGTGCTGCGGTTGCAGGTATCGGCAGACGGCATGCTCTGGCCGCTGGTCCGGCTGGCGCCCTTTCCGGTCGCGCCCTCCTATCAGGTCGGGCCGATGGCCTGCACGCCCGAACGCGCGGGATTGCAGGTCCGCTTTTCCGATCTGCGGATCACCGCGCCGCTCGGCAAAGACCTGCACGACCTGAGCTGATGACCATGAGCGAGAAAGCCAAGATGCTGGCGGGCGAATTGTACACCGCCGACGATCCCGAACTCGCCGCCGATGCGGCGCGCGCCGCGGCGTGGATGGCGCGCTACAACGCGCCGGGCGAACGGACGCCGGAGGCCGCCCATCGCCTGTTGTCCGAGGGGCTGGGCCGCGTCGGCGCGCGGGTGACGGTGCGCGCGCCGTTCCATTGCGATTATGGCGCCAACATCGACCTCGGCGAGGGGGTGTTCCTCAATTTCGGCTGCGTCATCCTCGACGTCGCGCCGGTCGCGATCGGGGCGGGGACGCAGATCGGGCCGGGGGTGCAGATCCTCACCGCCGATCATCCGCGCGATCCGGCGGTGCGCGCGCGACAGCTCGAATTCGGCCGCCCGATCCGGATCGGTGCCAACGTCTGGATCGGCGGGGGCGCGCTCATCCTGCCCGGCGTGACGATCGGCGACGATGCGATCGTCGGCGCGGGCAGCGTCGTCACCCGCGACGTCGCCGCCGGGGCGACGGTCATGGGCAATCCCGCCCGCCCGTGCGCACGATGATGACGACGACGGTGAGCGGCGCGCCGGACGGCCCGGCGACGCCCGGCCCCGGTCGGAAGGCTCATTTCGAGGTGCTCGACGGCCTGCGCGGGACCGCGGCGCTGCTCGTCGTCGCCTTCCATATCCAGGGCATCACCGTGATGTTCGATGCCTCGCGCCTGCTGCTGCCGCACGCCTATCTCGCGGTCGATTTCTTCTTCGCCTTGTCGGGCTTCGTCGTCGGCTATGCCTATGACGATCGCTGGGGAACGATGACGACGCGGCAGTTCCTCGTCCGCCGGCTCATCCGGCTGCATCCGCTCGTGGTCCTGGGGGCGATGCTGGGGCTGGTCAGTTATGTCGGCGATCCGTTTGCGGGGAGCCGGCAGCACGCCGCCGTGATGCTCATCCTGTTCGCCTTCGTCGCGGCGGTGTTCGCGCTTCCGTCCGCGCCGCTTCCCAACCGCCTGGGAGACAGCCATCCGCTCAATGCGCCGGCATGGACGCTGTTGCAGGAATATATCGGCAATCTCGCTTATGCGCTGGTGCTGCGCCGGCTCGGCACGCGGGCGCTGGCGGCGGCCGCGATCGCGGCCGGCCTGCTGTCGGCGGTGACGGCCCTGGCGCTGGGCTCCTACGACACGGGCTGGGGCCTGCAGAATTTCTGGGGCGCGCCGGTGCGGCTGGCCTATCCGTTCCTGACCGGCCTGCTGATCTTCCGGCTGCACGAGCGGCTGCCGCGATGGCGACTGGGTTTCGTTCCGCTCAGCGTCGTGCTGGCGCTCGCGTTCGTCGCGCCGGTGATGCCCAACGACGGCGCGGTCAAATGGAACGGCGTGTATCAGGCGCTGTGCGTGCTGATCCTGTTTCCCGCGATCATCGTGGCGGGGCGCCATTCGGCGGGAGGCCCGGTCACGCAGCGGCTGTGCCGACTGGCCGGGCGCATATCCTATCCGCTGTACATCACCCATTATCCGTTCGTGTACCTCTACATGAACTGGATCGCGACGGGGGGCGCGGCAACGGCAACGACGATCGCGGTGGCGGTTGGTCTGTACGGTTTCACGATCGTCTTCGCGCTGATGGCGTATCGATGGTGGGACCTGCCGATCCGGTCGGCGCTACAGCGCCGGGCGGGCGGCTGGCGCGGCACCGGCCGGAACTGACCGGCCGACCTGACGGGACGCGCCGCGGCGGCGGACGATCGCGACGGGGACAGGCCGCGGGCCACCGTCGCTTTTTCGCGATGATGCAAATGGTCGGGGAGACAGGATTCGAACCTGCGACCCTCTGGTCCCAAACCAGATGCGCTACCAGCCTGCGCCACTCCCCGACATATCCACGGTCGCGGCCGGTGGGGCGCGCGACATGCTGCGGATGACGCCGCCCTAGGGCGGCGGGAGGCCGATGGCAAGCCGCAACCCGCGCCCGCCGGTCCCGTCGTCGGTTCGACGAGGCCGGCCTGCGCCGTCATCCGTCGCGCACGATCGTCAGAAGTCCAGCGTCAGTGCCGCGGTGACGCTGCGCGCCGCGCCCAGGAACGCGGCGCCGCCGTCGGCACCGGCAAGATAGCGGCGGTCGGCGAGATTGTTGGCTTGGACGGTGAGCGACAGCCCCTTGAGCAGGTCGTTCATCGCACCCAGATCGACGCCGGCATAGGCATCGACGATAGTGAAGCCGGGGGCGACGTCGGTGCCGCCATTGTCGATGAACCGGTCGCCGACGAACTTCGCCGCCGTGCCGACCTTGAACACCGCGCGTTTGTAGTCGGCGGCGAGCACCCACATCGTCCGCGGCGAATTGATCACCTGCCGCCCCGGCGTCACGCCGATGTCGGCGTCCTGGGCGGCGTTGCCGGTGCCGATATAGGTGGCGTGGTTGTAGGTATAGCTGCCGGACAGCGTCAGCCCCGGCGTCGCGCGATAGGCGAGCGCCGCCTCGACGCCGCGGCTGCGGATGCCGCCGACGTTGAGATAGACGCTGCTCTGTTCGCCGAGATAGTCGATGCCGGTGACGAGGCTCGCGGTGATCGACTGGATATGGTTGTTGAACGCGATGTCATAGCCGGTCAGCGACGCCTGCACCCGGCCGGTGCTATAGCGGGCGCCGAGCTCGATATTGTCGGCGGTCTCGGGCTTGATGCGGGCGATCACCTCGCGCGGCTGGCCGAGCGGGCCGTTGCCGATCGCCGCGAAATTTTGCGAATAGCCGGCGAACGCCTCGAGGCCGGTGACCGGCGCGTGGTAGACGACGCCCGCCGAGATCAACGGCCTGCTGTGCGAGGTCAGCTGTGTGCTGGTGCGCGCATCGAGCAATTCGCTGCGCCGCTGGTCGAGGAAGAATTGCTTCACCCCGACCCGCGCGGTCAGCCGGCCGAGCTCCACCGCATCCTCGGCATAATACATGATCTCGTCGAGCGCATAATCGGTGCTGAACTGCACGTAATAGGGCGTCGCGTCGAAGGCGGGGCCGACCAGCGGATTGGTCACCTTGTGCCAGTCGCGCAACTGGTTGGCGCGGCCCCGTTCCCACCACAGACCACCGCGCAACGTATTGGCGACGCCGCCGAAATCATGCGTCCAGGCAAGGTCGGCGGTCAGGCCGCCGCGATCGTTGGCATAATGGGTGTGGCGATAGGACATTACCGCCGTCGATCCGGCCGGGTAGCAGATTGCGGCATAATCGGCGGGGACCAGAGCGGTGCCCGCGCAGCCGGTGAGGACCGTCGCCGCCGCCCCGCTCGGCGTGACGAAATAGATCTTGCCGAGCGGTGCCCCGCCGATCCTGGTCGGCTGCGCGCCGGTGAATTCGCTCTCGGGATTGCCGGTGCCGTCGGCGCGGACGTTGACCAGATAGGGCGGGGCGAAATCGCCGCGGCCACGCATCCGGTGGTAATAGCCGGTTGCCGACAGCTTCACCTCGCCGAAATCGGTCTCGGCACGCAGATAGCCGAACAGGTTGCGACGCAACGCCCGCGAGGTCGAGCGATAGGCCTGGTCGATATAGGGGATGCCGGTCCAGCTGTCGGTATAGGCATCGTGGTTGGGATCGTTGGCGAACATCGCGGTCGAGACCGAGCCATATTCGGCCTCGTCGGCATCGTCATAGGACGCCCAGCCGGTCAGTCTGACCCTGCCGATGGTGCTCGTCAGCTTGGCGTCGACATGGTCGCGGCGCGTCACGCCCGATCCGCCGATCCAGTCCTTTACCTGTGCGGTCGAGGCGCTGACATAGGCACGCGTCGACGGGGCGACCTCGCCGGTGTCGACGCGGCCGTAGATCTTGCGTGCGCCGAAATCGCCGCCGGCCAGCGTGAAGCGGAACCGCTGGTCGGCGAGCGGATCGCTGGTGACGTAATCGAGCGTACCGCCCAGCGCCTCGTTCGAGCGCGACGAAATGTCGGCGGTGCCCTGCGACACCGCGACCGTCTTGAGGTCGAGCACGTCGAGATAGCGGTTGGCGCGCGACCCGCCGCCATAGCCCGAGCCGCCATTGGGCAGGCCGTCGATCGTCGAGCCGATCTGCTGGCCGCCACCGCCGCCGCTGCTGAAGCCGCGGATGCTGATCGAGGTCGCCCAGTCGGAGGAGCCGAAGGCGTCGCCCTCGGCGACGAAGACGCCGGGCAGTTCCTTGATGACGTCATTGACGCTCGACAGCGCCGACTGGCGTTCGATCATCGGCGCGGTCACCAAAGTGTTGGCGAAGGTCGTCGCCTTGCCGGTCACGACGATCTCGTCGGTTCGGCCGGCGTTGCCGCCATCCTGCGCATCGGCACTTTGCGTCGTCGCGGCGGCGGCCGGCACCGGCGTGGTCTGACCATAGGCATGCGTCGTCGCCGCCGCGATCGCGAGGATCGCCGCACCCGTTTTCCGAAACATTCAAAATCTCCCCGGCGGCCTGATACCGCTATCGGCCGTTCCCGGCCTTGCGACGCGCCTCTGGCAGCGTTCGGTGACATCGGTGTGACCATCGGGGGCGGAATCTGCCGATGGTCACACAAGTCCACACGATGGCGTGGAATCCGGTCGCGATCCGGGCGGGTTGGGGCGGGCGTCAGGCCCGTATGGTCAGGTCGACCTGCACCTTGATCGCATCGTGCCGCCAATATTCATGATCATATTCGACCACCCGGCCGTTCGCGGCAAAGCTGGTGCGGACGATGAGCAATCCCGGCGTCCCCGACTTGACACCAAGCGTTCCGGCGACGGGCGTGGTCAACGCGCAGGGGCGCATGTCGATATGGTTGCGCACCGCTGCGAGGCCATAATGCCGGCTGAGGATATGGGTCAGCGATCCGTCGAGATCTTGCGTGGCGAGATCGGGGGCGAGCGCGGGGTCGACCATGATACGTTCGACCAGCACCGGCCGCCCGTCGATCGAACGCCGCCGCGTCAGCTCATGGAGCGGCGCGCCGATGGCGAGGCCGAAGATCCCGGCGGTCGCCGCGGTGGCGGCGACGCTGTCGATCGATAGCGTCTGCGTGGCGGGGGTGCGGCCCTGTTCGACGACATAGGTCATGAATCCGGCCCAGCGCGTCGGGTCGTAGGTCACCGCCGCCGGTGAGACGTACCAGCCGCTGCGGTCGCGGCGATAGATCCGTCCCTCCGCCTCGAGCTGGAACAGCGCTTCCCGGATGGTGCCGCGCGCCGTCGCGGTTTCGCTCTGCAATTGGCGTTCCGAGGGCAGGCGGGTGCCGGGCGCGAGCCGGCCGGTCGCGATCGCTTCGCCGATCTGGTCGCGCAGCGTCAGATAATGCGGACGGTCGTCGTCCGGCCGGGGCGGGCGCATCGGATCAAGCGTGGCAGCGGGCATAGGGGGGCGGCGATCTCATCGGCGGATAGGACAGGCACGGCGGCATGGCGTCAAGCGAGCGACCGTCGTCTATGGCGCGATGGTACACAGGCCGATCAGCAACGAACGATAGCTGTCGAGTGGCGCGACCGTGTTCGTATCCCGTTTGCCCCAGTCGTCGAAACGACGCAGCTGCAGTGCATCCGCAAGGAAGGGCGTCGCCTCGAACCGTCGTCGTTCGTCTGCGTGCATCGGGCCACCCTGCACGTCGAGGCTGAGCAGCGAGGCGGCGCTGAGCGTCGACAGATAGGCGGGGTCGATCGCACAGAGATAGCGTTTGGCATCGACGTGCAGGCGGATCGGCTCGGTCACCGCAGGCGGGAAGAACCGCGCCAGCGCGCGCGCGCCGGTCTCCTCGTGACGCGCGTCGATCCCGGCGCGTTCGATCGCATTGCCGTCGGGGTCGATCATCCGACCGATATCATGGAGTAGCGCCGCGGCGACAAGCGAATCGCTGCATTCATGATCCCGCGCGAGCTGCGCACATTGCAGCGCATGGTCGAGCTGCGAGACGTCCTCGCCGTACCGTTCGCCGCCATGATGAGCGAATGCCCCGAAGATCAATACGATGACCGGATGGGAATCCAGCATGTCGGTTCCTTGCCTCCCGGACGCACGCCGCGGCCGCCACGTCTGTCGTCAAAATGTCGCGAATCTGGACTAGACCAGCTGTACGCCCTCTAATCCTGTTGCGAAGGGAAGAACAGCGTGACCTCAGTCGGCCGCTGCCATCTGCTGGACGCCTCGGTCGATCCGGCCCCCACGCCGGTCCGCCCGCGATTGACGGTATTGACGGTGCTGCTGGCCGGCCTTGCGGCATTCGGCGCCTATTTCGCGATGTACGCCTTTCGCAAGCCGTTCGCGGCGGCGACCTATGCGGACGTCGCCGGCTGGCACGGCATGGTCGACTATAAGACCGCGCTGCTGATCGCGCAGGTGATCGGCTATGCCGTGTCGAAGCTGATCGGCGTCCGCGCCATCGCGGGTGCGGGGCGGCATGGCCGGGCGTGGCGGGTCCTCGCGCTGATCGGCGCGTCCTGGCTGGCGCTGATCGGTTTCGCGCTGATCCCGGCGCCGTGGAACGTCGCCTGCCTGTTCCTCAATGGCCTGCCGCTGGGGCTGATCTGGGGGCTGGTGTTCAGCTATATCGAGGGGCGGCGTACGTCCGACCTGCTCGGCGCGATGCTGTGCGCGAGCTTCATCCTGTCGTCGGGCGTCGTCAAATCGGCGGCGATGCTGCTGATGGCGGCGGGCGTGCCGGAGGCGTGGATGCCCGCCGCGACGGGGCTGGCATTCGTTCCCGTGCTGCTCGTGTCGCTATGGCAGCTCGAACGCCTGCCGCCGCCCGACCCGCGCGACGAAGCCGAGCGGGTCGCGCGCGTGCCGATGGGGGCGGCGGCACGGCTGGCGTTCGTGCGCCGCCACGGGATGACGCTGCTCCTGCTGGTCGTCAGCTATGTGGCGCTGACCGCGCTGCGCGATATGCGCGACGGGTTCGCCGCGGAGATCTGGACCGCGCTCGGCTTCGGTGGCGAGGCGGCGGTCTTCTCGATGAGCGAAATTCCCATCGCGGCGGTGACGCTCGGCGCGCTCGGGATGCTGATGCTCGTGCGCGACAACCGCCACGCGTTGCTCGCGATGCATGCGATGATCCTGACGGGGGCGGCGCTGCTCGGGCTGGCGACGCTCGCCTTCCAGGCGGGACTGCTGGCGCCGCTGCCGTGGATGATCGTCACCGGCGCGGGCCTCTATCTGGGCTATACGCCGTATAACGCGCTGCTGTTCGACCGGATGATCGCGGCGATCGGCACCGCCGCCAATGCCGGGTTCCTGATCTATATCGCCGATGCCTCGGGCTATGCGGGCAGCGTCACGCTGTTGCTGGTGCGCAGCCTCGGCGCGCCGCAGGTCGCCTGGCTGCCGTTCTTTACCACCTGTTGCTACGCGACCGCGATCGTCGTCGGCGTGCTGACCCTGCTGTCGGCGCTGCACTTCCGTCAGCCACAAGGGGCACCGCGCCATGCCGCAGCCTGATCTGATCGTCGTCGGCGCGGGGATCGTCGGCCTGGCGCATGCGCTCGCCGCGGCGCGGCGCGGTCGGCGCGTGCTGGTGATCGAATGCGACACCGCCGCCAATGGCGCGTCGATCCGCAATTTCGGTTTCGTCACCGTGACGGGGCAGGAAGCGGGGCGCGTCTGGTCGCTCGCGCGGCGCAGCGCCGACATCTGGCGCGAGGTCGCGGCGGCGGCGGGCATCCCCGTGGTCCAGCGCGGCCTGCTGCTTGCCGCACAGCGGCCCGAGGCGGAGGCGGTGCTCGACGCCTTTCTGGCAACCGAGATGGGCGCCGACTGCCGCCGGCTCGGTCGCGCCGCGCTCGCCGCCGATTGGCCGATGGTGCGCGATGCGCGTGCGGCGCTGTGGAGCCCGCACGATCTGCGCGTCGACTCGCCGACCGCCATCCCGCTGCTCGCGGGCTGGTTGCAGGCGGCGCATGGCGTCCGCTTCGCATATGGCGTCGCGGTGCACGCCGTCGGGGAAGGCCGGGTCGAGACGACGATCGGCACGCTCCATGCCGAGCGGATCGTCGTCTGTCCGGGCGACGATGGCGGGCAGCTGTTTCCGACCATGTTCGCCGAGGCCGGCATCACCCGCTGCAAGCTCCAGATGCTGCGCCTTGCGCCGCCGGACTGGCGGCTTGCCGCGCCGGTAATGGGCGACCTCAGCATGGTGCGCTACGCCGGCTATGCCGCATTGCCGGAG
>Ga0182214_1000105_pt1 | contig 10944 bp, 8 predicted proteins | sample G5R1MG_23_FD_128380 | JGI IMG/M metagenome (GOLD analysis project Ga0182214, IMG submission 128380) | Switchgrass phyllosphere microbial communities from Michigan, USA - G5R1_NF_03OCT2016_LD1 MG | ecosystem: Host-associated > Plants > Phyllosphere > Phylloplane/Leaf | place: USA: Michigan...
ACAAATTGCTGGGCTGGAACGGGCGGAGGCCCAAAACATTAGACGGCCCACGCGTGCATCCACTCCTGCATCGCGACGCACGAACAAGTGCCGCTTGACGCACGAACAAGTGCCCCTTTATAGGAGTACTAGCAGGGTGCCTGTGCCTTGCTACGGAAAACTCCAATTCACACCTAATGACAAGTAGACAAGCAATAGACTTCATAGTTCTCAAGGCACAAGTCTTTTCCCTAAGAAACCAGAAGATAAAACACATGCTACAAGTATACGTTTGGAAGCACCCAAATGGAGAGTATGAAAGTCTTGCTTTTCTTCTTTTGAGTGGAATTGCCCCCAAACTCCAACCATCATCTCCTAACAGCAATAAGAAAGCATGTTTGTGCTTTAAGTATTCATTTAGAAAGCATCCAACACAGCTTAACCAAGAGAAAATTTGGTTCAAACCCTCCTAATTCCATTTTTGAACCCATTCCCCTGCACAAGAGTCTTTCCAGTGTCACGCAGGCTGAAAACTGATGGTGCCTTAGCCTTGTGCCATACCAGTCCTTTTGGGCAAAGGGCCGAAATGGTCGTCCTTGTAAAACAGGTTGAACAAAAACACCGACCTAGGAAGAAACATACCAATCCTATTTATCTTTTTTCACTCAGCCACCAATAATATGGCGCTAAGATTTGGATGGTCATGTTGCATCAGCAGAATGTGATGAGTACGAATCCCGAGCACATCACACAAATTGATCTAATCGGTGGAGAACAAACACATGGTTACTAATTGAAGCTGTGCATATTAGAAAGCTAATTCACAAACAAATGTTGAGCTATACTCAAATCAATGTACTGTACCAAACAAACCAAACAATGGAGGTAGATGAAGACATCTGACCTGAGAGAGAATCAGGCTGCAGTTGATGTGGGTAGAGCACAACAATCAAACCAGCCAACCATCGTCCTCTCACTAACACGTTGGTTCCCTTGAGTTTCTGCTTGAGCATTCTGTCGAACACCTTGGGCAGCAGCAAGAAGGCCGGGCATGCATGATCTAAGTGGCAGGCAGCAGGATATGGCTTCACCGAAATTTGTTAACGTGAGATGGTGCTGCGTGGCAGGAAGAGTGGTGGGGGTAGGACTGTAGAAGGGGATGGGGTGGCCAGGAGCAGGCTCGCGCAGCGGTGCGCACCTCCCGTCTCGTCGTCGTCGCTCATGGTGCACGGGTGCAGTGGCGTGTCACACCCGTATCCAAGTCGCTCCTGGCATGCAAGCAGCGAGGACCTGTCATCACCGGCCTTCATGCGCTCTTCCTCCTTCTGAACACGCGCTCTGCCGGGATCATTGGAGGAGCCCGGTCATGCTGTGCATCGTCTTCAGGTATGGGGCAGCGGTCGTGAAGGTAGCTGGGGAGGCACAGCAGCGGGGGACGAATGGGGAGGCGCGGAAGCGAATAGTGCGGCATGGTGGTAGGGTAGGTAGTGCACAGCGGCGAGGCCGGGCCGTGTGGCAGAGATGGGGAGGTGTGGTGGCGGGGGAGCTACGGCGTGGTGCGGCGATGGGGCCGGGCGGCGGTGGTTCCGTGAGGTGAGTGGGAGGAGGCAGACGGAAAACCGCATGTGACGTGGGGACCTCGTCGAGCCTGGATCCATGGCGCCGCCCGTCCTCCTTCCTCCCCATGCTCCTCATGATGGCGTCATCCGGACGCGGAGGCGCAGGCGGACATAGAGGTGCAAGGAAGCGGCGCGGGAGCAGTTCTTTTTTTCTCGGAGGCAGAGGGAGGGGCATGCGGTGGGGAGGCGAGCGGTTTTTCCTTCTCGGAGGCGGAGAGAGGGGCGCGCGGTGGGGAGAGGCGACGCACAAACAACTCGTGCATTATAGGAGTAGAGAAGTACAGACAGACTATACTAGGTGGATGCCCGTATGCGTTTCTACGGGTGTCATCCGATGTGTGTGAGGTTTTATTTTCGAAGCCAACAAAATTATAACACAACATATATATATGTTCATCTTGTACGCTTAAACATAATGTTATTTCACCTATATTATCTTGGAACAATTCAGAGGCATGACCTGCTCTTGAAGCCTGAATAACAAGAACCAGATTTAGCCAACCAACTCAAAATCAGTAGAAAATTTATACGCTCAATAACTACTCGTACAACTCGTGTCATGCACCTAGCTAGATATTGTTATATATGAAACAATTCTTAAATAAACCAAAGATTACTATGTAATCTATATCCAAGTCCATGCATAAAAGATTGTGCAGTTATTTATCTAATTTTAAATGTATTATGAGTTTTCAAGATTGTGCACTATTGGACAACAATATAAGATTTTCTTCGGCATGCCATGATAGTGAAATTTTATTATTTAATTCGAGTATATAAACTTACTTAACACTTGATCTTTACAAATTATAAGATTTATACTCGAGTAAACTATGCAGCTGATAGCTAACTGTCTATTCCATCCTATGACACTACTTCTCAAAACCCATTCTGAGATAGTGCTGTCAATGCCTTTAAATCTGGCACTCAGATACTCATCATACTGCACCAAGTAACCGGCCTTGTTTTATCCTCAATTCAACCGATGAGAAAACAAGAAATCGTATATTGGAATTGAATAGTGGGAATGGTGTGATCCTACTCCGGCGGGTCCGCTTCTTGTAGAGGATGCGGTAGCCACATTCACGCACTGGATGACACCTCCTGGCTTCAGGGTGTTCTGAGCTCCACAATCTGAAACAGAGCATTAATTGTAAATTATAAAAAGAAAGAAAGAAAGAAAAAAAGGCACCCTGTTTATCAGTATTCCATGAAAAAAAGTTTTGAGGAAAATGGTGGAGATGAAAAAAGTTTAAAACTAAACATGACGAGTCATAGTATCATAGTCTATCTATCTTCTATCTATCTATACTATAAAGAGCGAGTTTAGTTAAAACTATTTTGCACTCAAATATCATGTACCCAATAATATATACCCTACCTTTAGATTGGCTGATTAAGGTTTTGGGGCCCACTAAGCTTCTATCCAATTACTTTGCGTAACTAATGGTTACACACGGCAATGTGCTCCTGCCGATTCTCTTTATTTTTGGGCTTGTCTATTCATAACACATGTGTTTTTAGGGCTGTGAGCACACGTGTGTTTTCTTGCAAAAAAACACATGAATTCCTGCAACTAAAAAACCGTGTGTTTTTTTTGCTTCCTAACACACTAATTTGGGCAGCCTAGGCAAACACAAATCCATATGTTTTTTCCTAATGAAACACACGAATCTACACAAGGAGAAAAACCGTGTGTTTTAAGAGGAAGTAGCACATGGATTCTGTAATCTGTTGCAATTGTCTTCTGTTGTTGATTTCCTATAAAAAGACAAGGATAAGTCTATGTTGGCACAAATCACAATTAACAGATTTCCGATAACAAGTATAATTTTTTCTATGAAAAAACCAACAGTTCGCACTAAGCTCAACACAGCCAAGGTTAGCATACCCATCATTAGAATCCAATCTGCAGCTTGTGCTTGTTCCAACAACAGGGCCTAGCCTGGTTCCTCACTGCGAACAAGGAGCAGATCCAGCATACATTATGTGAGATAAGAGCAAGATCATGTAGCTAGGAGAATCACACACACATAAATCACAATTTCTTAGCCAATCTCTATAAGTACTTTTGCAGGCACACCACACATATGTTTTGCATTTGTTATAATCCTGTTGTAAATAAATTACAAAATATAGAATAATAAATTGGATATTTGAAATAGTGCAACTACTATTTGCCGTTACTGCAATTATACTGTACATGTATATAATTTAAAAATCCGGCTCATACAAGTCTTGCTATAAGTAGGACTATTAATTCAACTAACATTTCAAGAACTACCAAGATGCTGCTAGATAGCTTTTGCAATCAGAGCAAATTCAAAACAGCTAATGCTACCTTTTGCATGGGCAAAAACTAAATTATTAACTGAGAAACCTTGTAACCATCGAAACATCAAATTTGGATGTTATAACAGAATATGAACCAAGGAAGAGGAACAAGACAGGAGGAAATATCAGAGCCGCAAAGATATTTGTTCAAAGAATATAATCTGTGTCAAATGCTAATGACAATTGAACAAATCACAATAAACAGAGAAATGAGCAGTTTCAATTAGGATCTTGATTGCTTGAGCATGCTTACCAGTGAGATGGTTGCAAGGCCATACTGCAGCGTGTTGCTCCTGCATGTGTTGGGACATCTGAGAACTCTCTAGCTGCAGTGTTCTCTGGTTTAGGAAGCTCTCGCCTTCATGTCTACCTCGAGCATCACCTCCGAGTCATTGCCCCTCATCTCATGATTGGTGAAATGTCATGTGACAAAAAATAATAAAAAGATTACAATTCTTTACTATAGTATGGCATAGATAAAATATTGAAATGTGTTGGCATTCAGTTAATGTTGCACCAACCCCTTTCTTTATTGTTTATTTAGCAAAACAAGAATTGATTTACTCACCAAGAGCTAATGAGAAAAAAATACACATAAGCTGTAATTAAACAATCTAAGCACACTTGTTGACCAACGCGATAAGGAACAAGCTTTAGGACTAGCTGCTGAAAATGGGTACTGCACTTGCAGAGAACAAAGTGCTAGAAAATAGCATGAGCTCACAGCTGGTACTGAAATTGACAAGATGCAGAGAACAACAATGCTGGTTGAAGTCAGAGTAGCAGCCATTTCTAGTCTATATATCTATATCTATATGGACTATGGAGTAGAACAGAGACAGCGAAGGAGTTGGTCTTGTGGTTTTGGGCAGATAGGACAAGGCGAGACCTTGAAACCACATAAGGCAAAGATAGTGATGGCTTTATTAGCTACTATTTTCTTGACAGGAAGATGTAGTTTAGGTTCCACAAACAAGATCAAAACCATAAATTGCTCAGAAATGTTAGGGTCTTGCATTCAATAGAACACTGAGTATCCTGTATTCATTCGATAGGGAAAAGAATGATAAAAAAGACTAGCCTCGCAAGGTTGAATGCCAAGGATACTCAGAGAACACATAAGTCTGAACCTGAAGTTTGATCGGTTCATTATGAAACAAGATAGCCACACCATAACATTATGACAAAACAAGATGGCCACACCATGACAAAGCAAGCACAAACACAGAACACAATTTACAATTTACAATTCTTTATAATACCACCACAAACAAAGATTAAAAGAGAAAAAATTTTCTATGGTAGGACAATTTACAATACCACCACTCAAACCCTAATTTGTTTTTCTATGGAAGGACAATTTACAATTTTTATTTTTCAATACCAGCACAATCACTGATTACAAGATAAAATATTTTCTATGGAAGGACAATTTACAATACCAGCACTCAAACCCTAATCTTTTTTCTAAGCAAGAACAATTTACAATTTTTTTCCAATACCAGCACAATCACAGATTAAAAGAGAAATTTTTTTCTATGGAAGGACAATTTACAATATCAGCACTCAAACCCTAATCTTTTTTCTATGGAAGAACAATTTACAATAACAGCAATCAAACCATAATCTGTTTTCTATGAATCGACAAATTACAAAACAAACCGCATCAAAATCCGCATTAAGCTGAAACCCCAACCCAAATAAGTAGAACACAACTATATAGTATGCACATCATACTACTATATTATTTTAGTTTTTAGCCGGTATCACACATAAATTACTAATACTGTGTGAATAGAGGCAACCAAATGAAATCTAAGAATGCTGGAAACAACAAAAATATTCACTCTAAGAAAGCCACTTAAATTGAAAGTAAAACACAGCAAGCTACACTTGCAGGAAGCTATACTTGGGAAGAAGCAAAGAAAAAACAGATTTGCTCGGCGTGGAAAAAACCTCTGCTCTTGTGCCCTGGTTGCTCACTATGGAGAAGATCCAGCAGTTGGTATGTAACAAATTAAGTTTGGTATAAAACATATGGAGACAATTCAAAAATTCAAAAAGATTGGGGAACCAAAACAAACAAGCACAGAAAAACAGCACAAGGACAAATACATGATAACAAGAGACAATTTTTTTATATGGGAGGACAATTTACAATTATTTTTCTTCATGCTAGCTCAATCAGAAAGAGAGGGGGGAGAACCAGCACAAGTCACAATAAACAAAGAAAAAGTTGTGTTAACACAAGTCATGATTTTATGCTGGCACAAATCACAATAAACAAAGGCTACTAGGTTGGGGTTACAAGTCAAACAGGTTCACACTTTTTTTCTAACAGGGCACTAGCAGAAACACAAGTCCAAGGCAAAAAAAAACCCTACAAACCAGCTTGCTAAACCTACCACACCAACAAGGAAGAACTAAAATCATGGAAATGTAATCCCAGGTCGACTTGTGAAATGTCAGAACTGGGAAATACTTCTTACTGTACAAAGCAGATCTAATGAAGAACTATAGACTCAAAAAATGAATAGAGGTGAAATAGGCATCAATCAGATCACCAGACAAGAGAAAATAGATGATTTAAATAGACTTCACTGTGAAAATTCTGCAGTGGCTGCATGTTCCATTCAGTGGTTGCTGCAAACCTCACTCTCCTGATTTAGTTCATTTTTGTATGTACTAAACTAGTTGGCAAAGAGACCAACCTAGTAGCCTTAAGTTTCTACTTAAGTAAAAGGGGCGCACACCATGAAGCATAGAGTGAGTATAGGACAAATACTCAACACATACACTTTGGCATTTTTGGTTAATGAACAAGCAACCATTTTCAAACAATCAAACATACACAGAGCCCATAAAACTTGCAATATTTGCCAGCTAAGCAAATATTTATAAGCAGGATGTTACAAGATTAAACTAAATTATGCCCAGACCACAATTGCATATGCTAAGAACTACAATTGCAATCCACAGTAGCTGCAATTTATGTTGTTGGTGATTGCAATTATGTAACTGAGTTTTATACTTGTTTGGTTTTCATCAAGAGCAAATATTAATGGGAACAAAGCACTTCAAATTAGGTAGTATATATATATATATATATGAGAGGATTTTCTATCACACAACAAATAGCCATCACCTATAGTATTGTAGCGGTTGTCAGTAATCCACCTACACTCCCACCAAAAACCCTCTAGTCAGAACCACACAAAGCAATGCAAAGCCTTCGGCTTTGGGTCCGTGCTCCAATATCATCTAGCACTAAGTATGACCCAGGAAAGCACAAGATTTCATATCAATCCTGCCAAATCAACAATTAAGCACAAGGTACAAATTGCAGACATGTGTTGCTTATAGTATCCAGACATTCAAATCCCAAAAGACCATCTGGACTTGCAAGAATTAACTGTAGTACTTAGGCAAACTATAGTACTACACCATCAGGCTTGTTCAGACATGTGTTGCTCACTAAACAAGCAAGGAAAAAAAACAAGATTCTGAATCAGAAAGTTGCATTGTGGTGGATACAAGGGAATCAAAAATCACTTAATTCTAATAACCAGATTGACTAGTAGGTGGAAAAGAAATAGGGTGGGATAAAATGTTTACAGGAACGGAGCAATATTTCCTGTACAACAATCTGAAAATTCCCCCCTCAGATTGACTAGTTGGAAGTCCTTCATGCACTTTAGTAGTCTAGTGCCCCCTCCCTTGAAATGGTGCCAAAGAACTCAACAACTGCCTGTTCAAGGAAGTTGTTATAGACAATAAAATAACAGATACAAGTCAAGGACAAAACTGAATACCACAAACTTGGGGTTCCATGGCATGAGTATTTACAATGACACGCTTCATATCAGGCAACTCTATGAGAAAATACAATATTAGTTTAACAGAGAGGTAAATATAAGAGATCAGAGAAAACAATGCAAAGATTAAAAAAACAAGAGGTCTGTGTCGCCAGAAATCACAAGTGAAATAGATAGAGGGAGACGATAGAGCTCTAGCTATCCTCTCGCTAGCTGCTGATAGGGCAGGGGGACAAAGGGAGACTCAGAGAGAGTGTGTGTGGCTAGCTAGGTAGGCTACTGATCCATGATGCTATCATATAATACTATATAGTATGCACATCATACTACTATATTATTTTAGTCTTTAAAATAATATATATAAATAAACCAAAAACAAAATAGTGGGAAATCTATATACAAATAGACCAAAAATTGCACATAATTAACAGCAAAATTGCAGGAAATAAAGTGTGCAATTTACTACTAGTAAATGTGCAATCAAGAAATGAATACTAAAAATAGTCTATAGCTTTATTGTATAATGTATGCAACACACAGTTAAATGATATGAGCTCCTACAATCCAGATAGCAATCAAAGTATCCAACAGAAGGATTAAACTACTGAATTTGGCAAAGATCATTGGCCACGGTCTATATAAAGTTTTCTCACAAAAGAAATGATAAAATGAAAGTCCTAAAGTAACAAGCAATGCTTCTTTAGTAAAGGGACAGTCATGCACATCATGAAGGCCTCATTAGAACAAGGAAATGGTGTGATTCTGACAGACAAATAACCTGAACAACTTATATCTCAGGAGCAGCTGATGTCTTGGACTGTGATCCACCATCTTTTTTTTTGCTGCAGTGGATTTTGATGGTCGAGATGTCTTGGAAGCAGCCTAGAAACAAGGAAAACAGTACCCACATAAGAACATGGTGTGCAAATTCAAATACTAGAAAGTTACTCATCAAATATGCATCCATCCAAACTAAGCGCTGCCTGGACAGGCTTCTAGGCATTTCTCATTGAAAACCCCTTTGATTAATGCTCACCCTAATGATAATTAACTGTTGTGCAATTCTTTATATAGTCACAATAGACAATTAACTAATGACAAATTTTTTTAATACTCAAGCAAGGACAAAAAACTATCATGTGTTGACACAGATAAAAATAATAATTTACAATATTTCTTTAGTGAGATAAGGATAAAAGATGTGTCTAGGCACAAGGGCAAAACACAATTGATCACACAGAATACTGCAATTACCATATAATGCAAATGCAATTCTTCTACTCAAAATAGCCCTGATTCATACTATTGATAAGTGATTGTATCAGAAGCAGATTACATCTTACAAAATTTTACATGTTTTCATAGAATAAAATGCCACAGATACAATATCAGATTTAGGATACTGAACAAATGAAAGGATACAACAACAAGGATGACAATACAGAGAACATGTATAAGGTAAAATTACTTCTAGTTTAAATTGCAGTCATAGACTCTCATATTATTCAATTTTTTGAAGCATGTGGCCTCAGATTATAAGATTACAAGATGTGTTAGCAGAAAAGGTGTTCCATACAGAAGAAAAGGTGTGTTAGCACAAATCACAAGAGACAATTTGAAGAAGTTCCATGGATTTGAAGGAGTTCCATGCGGCCTCAGATTACAAGATAACAAGAGACAATTGTTTTTCTATGGAAGGACAATTTACAAAAAAAAATTAAATACTAGCACAATAAAAAACAAGAGACATTTTTTTATATGGAAGGATAATGTACAACTATTTTTATTCATACTAGCACAATCACAGAGAGAGGGGGAGAACCAAAAAAATCACAAAAGACAAGGGACAATTTTTTATCTATGCAAGGACAAATAACAAAAATCAAATGTTTTCAAATTCAGCAGGCACGGATCCAGTAAGATAAAGACCAGTCAGGCAGTCACAAGTGCGAGACCAAGGACAGACCCTCCCAGATCTAAGTGGGATGTCAAGACATTCCTTTTTCTTTATTATTTATCCTTTCTTTCTTGTTTATTCTTGCAATGCAACTACATCTACTTTATGGCATTTAATCTATATTTAGCTCTAGGCAATAGGAGGTAACTTAGCCTGCCAAGCTCCAAGTGCCTTTTAGAACCTTGAAAAACACTAATAATCAATGGTAACACACCAAAATATAAGATACTTAGACTAGTTCTTGAGAATCTATAGCCAATCCAAGCGGTCATATCCAATAGACAGTCAGATATTTGACACATAAACAAACAAATCAATCAGCTATATCTAAATGCCTAAAATAGCTTTTGGAAATCTATTTATTGATAACTCAATAGACAACTCAGTCTATACATAAACACCAGATATTATTACCTTCTCCGCAGAAGCACCTTCAGAAGCTACCCCACAACTTACTTTATATTTCATGTTTCTTCCCCTTCTGCAACGGCAGATAATAGGACAGACACTATAGTTCATGGCGTCATACACACTAAGAAAAATTAAAACATATTATAAATTACAAATCAATAATGACAAAATTACGCATTTCAGCTAGTGCAATTTCTGGACTTGAAAAATGCAATATAAGATCTTCTAAGCTTATTTGCAAAATCAAATCTCTCACAAGTGAGTATGGTCTAGGTGAAGCAGAACTTATCACATGTTCTGTGTTTCATGTGTAACCATCAGGGATCAGTAAGATTACAAAAGAGAAGCAGAGTTGTTAGTTTAGTCTAAGGAAGAAATATATCTCAAAGAATGTAACCTCTGATAACACTGATGTAATTGGAACTATAAGCAAAAATATTTGCTCATATACAATATAATCTATAGGTGACACAGATGCTACTAACAGGTGAATAGATCATCAAAATTCAGGGAGCTGGAGGGTTACTAATTTGATATAAATTTAATAGAGCAACCTCCTTTCAGATATTCTTAGAAGAACACTCAAGAAATATTTGCAAAGCCTTCTGTTTTGGGTCCATATTCCACCATCAGCACCAAGTATATATGACCCAGAAAAGCACAGGATCTCAAATCGACCATGCCAAATAAACAATAAAGCACAAACATACAAAATTGAACTTATATTATGCAGGCATTCAGATCTAAAAAAACATGCGAGCAACCGCATACTTGAACAGGATTTGCTGCCACCAGCAATCCAACAACTCCACCACCGACAACACGACTG
>Ga0182214_1000108_pt1 | contig 10821 bp, 8 predicted proteins | sample G5R1MG_23_FD_128380 | JGI IMG/M metagenome (GOLD analysis project Ga0182214, IMG submission 128380) | Switchgrass phyllosphere microbial communities from Michigan, USA - G5R1_NF_03OCT2016_LD1 MG | ecosystem: Host-associated > Plants > Phyllosphere > Phylloplane/Leaf | place: USA: Michigan...
ATCTCCTCCGCTCCGGCGTAGCCTTCGACCGCCATTGGATTGCTCTGCGCGATCAGGGCGACCATCTCCGGCTGGTCGAACAGCGGCGCGGTCATCGGCGTAGTCACCACGCCCGGCCCGATGCCGTTCAACAGGATACCGGCGCCGCCCCAATCCGGGCTCACCGCCGCACGGCGGACCCAGCGCGACAGTGCGTTCTTGGATGTCGAGTAGGAGGTCTGCGGCCTCTCGGCAATCGCCGCGACCGCGCCCGCTTCGTCGCCTGCCAGGCATTGGTCGACGATGTCCGCATCGAAGGGGAGGAAGGCGGCGGTCGAGCAGATGGCGACGGCGCGCGGATGGGCCGACTTCGCCAGCAAGGGTCGCAAGCCTTCCAGCGTGGCGACCGCGCCGAAGTAGTTGATGGCGATCGTCTCGCGCGGCATGTCGCCCTCGGAAATGCCGGCGCCGGCCAGCACGCCGTCAATGCCGTCGGGCGCCATCGCTTCGACGGCCGCGATCATGTCTGCCCGGCCTTGCGCGGTCCCGAGGTCGGCATCGATGTCCGCACCTTTCAGGTCGACGCCGATGACCCGGTGTCCTGCTGCCTTTAGGCGCGTGACGGTGGCCGCTCCGATGCCGGAGGCCGCGCCGGTGATGACGATTGTCTTGCTCATATCCATCCTCTCGTTACGCAATTCGATATCTGCGTTTGTCGATCTCCTAGCAGTAACTGGGCGGTATCGTAGAAATTTTCGGCTTTGATTACGCTATCCCGAAACGGTGTACCCGCCATCGACGCCCAGCGTCTGGCCGGTGATCCATTTGGCACCGGGACTGGTCAGGAACAGGATTGCGCCGGCGATGTCGTCCGGCTCGCCCAGGCGACCCAGCGGCGTGCGCGAGAGAGTAGGGGCGGTCCATTCTTCCGACGCGAAAGTGCCGGCCGTCATTCGGCTGCGGGTGATCCCCGCCGCGACCGCATTGACCCGCACGTTGCGCGGCCCCCACTCCACCGCCAGCGAGCGGGTGAGACCGAGCAGCCCGGTCTTCGCCGCGCCGTAGCCCGGCACGATCGGGATGCCGAAGAAGCTGCTCATCGAGGCGATACCGATCACCGAACCGCCGCCCGCCAGCTCGCTTTGCGCCAGAAGGTCGACGGTCCGGCGCGCCATGCGGAAGGCGCCGACCAGCAGGATGTTCACCGCGCGCGCGAAGACCTCGGGCTCGTACTCGTCCAGGCCCAGGCTGGGCAGGGCAATCCCGGCATTGTTGACCAGCACGTCGAGCCGGGGGAGGTCGGCCGCGACGGCATCGATACTGGCGCCGTCCTCCACGTCCATCTGCAGGTAGCGGTAGGCGGATAAGTCGTGATCGTAGTCGGCGGCCGCGCCACGCGTCCCGGTGATCGTCACCTCTGCGCTCGCCTCTCGATAAGCGGCGGCAGTCGCCGCGCCGATGCCGCTGGTGCCGCCCGTCACCAGCACGTGCGCGCCGGCGAAATCGTAGGCCACGCCGCTCATGGCCGTTCTACCTGGACCCAGCGACCCTCGGCGGCGGAAAGCCGCGCGGCGTCGAGCACGGCCTGACCGGCGGCGGCGTCGTGGAAGTCTCCGGCCGGATCGGGCAAAGGCAGGGGGCGCCCTTCGATTGCGGCCCGGACTTGCCCGAACAGCTTGGCATAAGGCGCGACGTCGAAGCCCTTCGTGTGCCAGCGGTCCATCTCGGTCTGGATCAGTTCCGTGATCGCGAACGGCTCTGGCACGGGATTGACCAGTTCTTCCGGCATGGCGATCCGCCGCGCGCCATCGGCGTCCTGTACCCAGACCTCTTCCGCATCGCCGAATGCCGCGCCGGACTGGATCCAGGCGGTGCCCTTCGTGCCCGCCACCTTTGTGGCCATGACGAAGGGACCGGGGAAGGTCATCGCCGCTTCGATCACGCCGCGACAGCCGCTCTCGGTGATGAACTGCACGTTGTAGTAGTCGTCCGAGGTCATGTCGGGCCGCTCGGTCGTCAGCTTGCGCAGGATCGCGCTCACCGCCACGATCTCGCCGACGGTCGAGCGCACCTGGTCGATCATGTGGGTGCCGAACGCGCCCAGGAAGCCGCCGCCTTGTCCGGCATCGATCCACCAATCGGCCAAGGGTTCGCTCTCGTCGCCGCCGGGCTGCTGGTAGAGGCGGCTGAACATCACCGGCTCGCCGATCAGGCCGTCCGCCACCACACGGCGCAGCAACGCCTGGGCGCTGTCGAACCGGAACTCCGCGCCCAGCGCGTGAACGATCCCGGCATCCCGGGCAGCGGCCAGCATCTCGCGCGCTTGGTCGAGGTCCTTGGCGAAAGGCTTCTCGCACACGACGTGGCGCCCCGCCGCAATGGCCTGCATCACCGGTGTGTAATGCGCCTGCGGCGGCGTGGCGACGGTCACCAGCGTGATCGCGGGATCGTCCGACAGCACTTTCGCCAGGTCATCCGAGGCCACCGGGATGTGCAAGGGCGCCGCACGCTCGATGGTCCGCCACAAGTTGCGCCCGACGATGGCGCGCACGTCGAAACCGGCTTCGCGCAAGGCGCGTACGTGGGTGAAGAGCCCGAAACCGGTGCCCACCACCGCCGCGCCGGGACGTCGTTCATCAGTCATGTCGGGTTCCTTGCTTGGGCGATGATCGTATGGGCGGCATCCGCCCAGCCCTGAATGGCATCGGCCATGGGGCGGTTCGCGATGTCGGCGGAGAATACCTCGACGGACACCGGTGCCTCGCAGCCGATGGTATCTAGGGTCTGGATCAGGCGGACGAGGTCGAAGCTGCCGACGCCCGGTACGAGCCGCGCGTTCATCGTCTCGTGCATCAGATCGTTGGCGGGCAGGGCAGGGGCGTCGTTGATCTGGACGGTGTGGATGCGCTCGCCGGGGATGGCACGCAGCAGGTCGAACGAGGAGTTGCTGCGGAAGAAGTGCCAGCTGTCCAGCGTGAGCCCGCCGTTCGGGCGGTCCGCCGCCTCGACGATGGCCCAGGCGCGCGCCAGATCGGGGATGCCGCCGAACGGCAGGAACTCGAGATGGACGTTCAGCCCGTGCTCGGCGGCCAGATCGCACACGGTCGCGAACGCCTCCGCCGCCTCGTCGCGCGAGGGGGATACGCCCAGCATCTCCACGATCGTCACCGAGGGCGCGCCGATCCGGGCTGCGGTCTCGATCACCCGTTCGGGCGTCAGCGAGCGCAGCAGCGAGGCGAGGGGCGAGCCGTCGGTCTGCGTGCGCTGCGCGGGGAGCCAGGCCGCGATGCAGTCCAGTTCCTTGATCGCCAGGCCATGGTCCTCGATCCGCTGGCGGATATCGCCGGCGGGAATACCTTCTTTCTCCAGGGTCCAGATGTCGCCGGGCGTCAGCGAAATGCCGGCGAACCCGGCCTCGCGCGCAGGCACGAGCCTGTCGAACAGAGGCACGTGGACGAACGGCGGTCCGGACAGGACGAGGTCGGTGGACAGCATCAGGTGGCGTCCGTGCGGGCGGAGAGGGTGATCATCGTCGGCTCAATCGATGAACTGGCCGGTGTCGATCGCCACGGCCGAATCCAGCGCCGCTACGCCGCCTTGCTCCAGGTCTGCGAGCGGCAGGCGCCACAGCTTGACCGGCGGCGTCACTTGCGTCTGCACGAAGCGCAAGGCCCACTGGCCCTTGTCATGGCCGAAGCTGTCGATCCAGTTGCCGGACAGACCGGCGACGAGATGCTCGGCGATGACGATCCGCACCCGGCCATCGGGCTCGGCGACGAAGCGGCTGTTATTGATCCAGCCATTGCCATCCTCGAAGGTGTCGAGGTTCTCCTGCCACATGTTGCAGATCTGGAAGTTCCAGTACTCGCACGGCGGTGGTACGAATTCGAGGACGAGCGCTTCGTCGACGGCCTTCTCCCAGCCGCCAAACGCGACGTGGCGGTCGGGAACGCCGCCGTTCGAAAGGTACTGCGCGCGGCTGAAATCGAGCCGGTTGAGCTTGGCGGAAAAGTTGCCCTGGTTGCCTTGCCACCAGTTGCGCACCAGCTCGGCATAGCCCAGCACGTTCTGCCCGGCCCAGGCCAGGTTGTTCGCCATCAGTGCGGGGGTGAGCGGTTCCGGCACGGCGCCATCAGCGCGCGCGATGGTCAGCGTCGGGGCGATCTGCTGCACGCGGTCGCTCCAGACGTAGCGGACGAGCATGCAGTTGGTGTCGGGCCGCAGCGGCAGCCAGTTCTTTCCCGGTCCCGGATCGTTCTGCGACACGATGATCTCGAACGTGCCGTCTTCGGCAATCGTCAGCTGCTGGCTGGCGAGGAAGCCTGTCGTCTTCAGGTTAGAGGGATCGAACGCCGGCAGACCATCAAGGCCGAGCGGCGCCCAGTCCTGTGTCCCGGGCTCGACCGGCGCAGGCGCGCTCAGCACTGCCAGGATGAAGTAGGGGATCGTGCCGCGCGTGCCGGTGATGACATAGTCGCGCGCCTCATCGAACTGGCACATCAGGTGGTCCTGATCCACCGTCTGGAAGTTGATCGACTGGCGCCAGACCATGTCGCGCAGGCGCGGACGCGTCGGTTCGCCATTCTCCACCAGCCGTTCCAGGCCGGAGCGAGTCAGGCGGGTGAGGAAGCGATACCACTCCGCGCGATCGAGATCCGAGGGCTGGTCACCGAACCGGTCGATCATGCGGCCCGCGACCTTCAGGGTCTCGCAGAAGTCGTCCCAGGCCGCGCCCGTGAGCAGGCGCTCTGCCGCTGCGTCGGTTGCCATCGTCAATCCTCCCATCGGACCGGGTACCGGTCATAGTAAAAGCCGAAGCGCTGGCGCAGCGCGGCGATGTCGACCTGGAACACGCCTTCCAGGTCGTAGATCACGCGCCCTTGAGCGTGGCGCGGGTTCTCCTGAAGGTAGCCGAGCAGCGCGCCTTCCGCTTCCGGGGTGAGCGGCAAGCCCGCCAGCGCGTAGATCCTGCGCATCGTGCCTTCCTGGTCGGCCATGTATTCGTGGAACAGCACGTCCATCGACTGGTCCGCGCCCCAAACCTCGCGCTGGGCGATACAGGCGCGCAGCAGCCGCTCGATCCGCTCGCTCCAGTGCCGCGCCAGGCCGGGCGGGTCGACCGGGTCACGGCGGATGCGATCGGAATAGGAGAGCATCGTCGTCAGCGAGCGCAGCACGGCGACCGGATCGCGATGCGTGAGAACAAGCGTGCCATCGGGGAAGGCGGCCTTCAGCGCCGAGAGGTTCTCCATGTGCTGCGGCGACTTCAGGATCCAGCGGCTGGGGCCGCGATACCAGGTGAGCACTTGCAGCACCTTCTTCTCGTAGAGGTAGCTCGGCGTGCGATCGTGCGCGAAGTAGTGGTCGATCCAGCGCGAGATGCGGGTCTGGAACTCCCAGCTGTAGCAGTTGAGGTCCATGTAGAGCAGCTCGTTGTCCTCGTGGATCGAGCTGGCCTCCATGCCGTGCATCGCCGCCATGTGCGGCAACATGGATTCGAAGTGGCTCCAGAACGCCGCCGTGCGCAGCGCGCGCGGGTCGGTTTCGCCGTCGGCTGCGGGCGGTGCGGAGGGAACGGGCTCTTCCGACTCCCACAGTGTCAGCGAGCGCAGCCGCTCGTCGCGCGCCAGCCAGTTGACGAGGTGGGTGGTCCCCGACCGGGGCAGGCCGGCGATGATGAGGGGGCGCTCGATCGGGATGTCGAGGATCTCGGGATGGCGTTTCACCAGATCCTCGATCCGCAGGCGATTGGCCATGACGCGGATGGCGTGCTCGATGATGGTTATCCGCCCGCCGCGTGTCAGGCCGTCATCCTCCGCCAGCGATGCCAGCACGACGGCGAGCCGCTCGCGAAAGCCGGTGTCTTCGCCGAAGTCGTTCAGTCGCCCCGCCGCGCGGCTGGCATGAGCGAGCACGTCATCGACGCTCATCTCGGGATCGAAGTCGGCCGGTCCGGCCCTTGCCGCCTCGATGGCGGGCGTCAGGCGGGGTTGCGCGAGGTCGTCGATCAGGATGTCGGTCGCGCTCATGCCGGATCGCCCGCGAAGGTCAGCATGACTTTGGCGGAGCGATGCGGATCGCGCGCGACGTCCAGCGCCTCGTCGAAGCTACCGAAGTCGAAGGTGTGGCTGATCAGCGGCGACAAGTCGGGCGTGCCGCGCGCGATCATGTCCAGCGCTTCGCCGAACTCGGTGGGACGATCGTCGGCGATCGAGCCGCTCACGGTGATTTCGTTCGCCATCATGCGCCACAAGTCTAGCGCGACCGGCTTCTTGTAGAGCGCGACCACGGCGATGCGGGCACGGTACTTGGCCACGCCGAACGCCTCGGTCAGCGCGGCGGCGGCACCGGCGCAGTCGATGAAGACATCGGTGCCGACGTAGGCCGCGCCAAACCGCTCGCCGCCGCCATGCGCCTCGGTCAGCGCCTCGGCCATGCCTTGCGTCTCGACGTTGCAGGCAACCTCGGCGCCCAGGGCTCGGGCGCGGTCGAGACGTTCGGACACGCGGTCGAAGATAGCGATATGCTGCACGCCCATGCTGCGCAGCATGGCGACGGTGCATAAGCCGATCGGCCCTGCGCCCAGGACGGCCACCTTGTCCGCCGACGTGACCTTCGCCACCCGAAGAGCATGCAGTGCGACGGACAGCGGCTCCGCCAGCGATCCTTGTGCGAACGTGACGTGGTCAGCCAGTGGGAAGACCGTGTTGCCGAGCCGCGCGGCGCTGACCCGCAGGAAAGGCGCCATACCGCCTTCCGACCCGCCACCGCCGATGAAGCCTCGATCGGGATTGACCGCCACGCGCATGCCGGGCGCGATACCCGCCACCCCCGCACCGACCGTCTCGACCACGCCGGCCAATTCATGCCCGATCGGCAAGGGCGCGCTGAGCGGTTCGATGCCACCTAGGCCACCTTGCGCGATGTAGGACAAGTCGCTGCCGCAGATGCCGCAAGCTCGTACCTGCACGATGACTTCGCCGGGCCCCGCACGCGGTACCGGAACCTCGTCCAGCCGCACGTCGCCGGGACCATGCACGCGGGCCAGCCGCATCGCGCCTTCGCTCATCGCTCTCTACCTTCTTATGTCTTGTGAGGAGAGGATGGCAGGCACCTCCGGCTTGCGCCAGCAATAGCTATGTCGCGATTGTGCGCCGATCGTTCGCTTGTGCTGGAAAGCGCGTCCTCAATAGCGAGCGGTGGCAGTGATGCCGAACCGGCGACCTTCCGCCCAGGTCAGCGTGGCGAAACCAAGCGAGCCGAACTCGACCGAGTTGATGCGCTGATCCTGGTCGAGCAGGTTCTCACCATAGACCTGTAGCGTCAGGTGCGATCGTGAGCCCAGCGGGATGTCTTCCAGGGTGATGCGCGCGCCGAGGTTGGACAGGGCGTTCTGGCGGATGAACGGGTTATATGGGTTCACGCGCGTGAGCGGGAAGTTGAACGTCGAGGCCTGGAAGGCATACGTCGCGTTCAAGCGCAGCCGTGTGTCATTCCAGCGAGCCGCGACATAGTCAGCCCCAACGCTTCCGGTCCAGTCGGGTACGTGCGCATTATACACCTCGTCGGCGACGTTGATGATTCTGTTCGTCACGGGGTCGAGGTACGGGTAGGACTTATAGTCCGAATGTACGTAGCCCACGTTCCAGTTGAAGGTGAGATCCTCGGTCGGAGCGGCGGTGATTTCCACCTCGAAGCCGCTGAAGCTGGCCTTGCCCGCGTTGACGGTCTGGGTGCGGCCGCCATTGGTGCCGGCCACGAACTGGGCGATCTGCAGGTCGCTGTAGTCGGTGTAGTAGGCGGATGCGTTCACGCGGAGGGTGCGATCGATCAGGTCGGCCTTGAAGCCCGCCTCGTATGACCTGACCTTCTCTGGATCGAACCCGTTCGGGACGCCCGCGCCACCCGCATCGAAGCCACCGGCGCGATACGCCGTCGCCACCCGCGCGTAGGCCATGAGCTGCGGCGACACGCGGTAGTTGGCGGAGACCGTCCAGCTCAGGTCGTTCCAAGTGTCGCGTCCCTCGCCGGGCGCAAGCGCGGCGCCGTTGGACAAGTTGGCCTGAGCCAGCGACTTCTTGTCACGGGTATAGCGAAGCCCGCCGGTCAGCTCCAGGCCGGGCGCAAAGCCGGGCGTGTAGGACAGCTGCCCGAAGGCCGCGTACGACTTCGAGCGCTGCACGTAATCGCGCACGTTCACGAAATTGAGCGCGGAGGTGGGAGAGATGACGAAGGTAAAGTTCTGCGTCGTCTCGCTCGTATAGCGCTCGTCGAAATAGTAGAGCCCGACCACGTAATTGAAGTCGCTCACGTTGCCCGAGGCCTGCAGTTCCTGCGTGAAGGTCCGGTCGGTTGCGACCGCCGGGGTGGGATAGTCGAACAGATACACGCGGGCGATCGTGCCGTTCGCCAGGCGACCGCGCAGGTTACCTTGCGCACCGTTGCTGACCGCCTGAGACTCCTCGAACCGGCGGTATCCCATGATCGACTTGAGCGAAAAGATGGGGCTGAATTCGTAGTTCAGCGTCAGCGATCCACCCCAGTTCTCGTTTCGCCCGCGCGGCTGGTCGGCGATCGCGGTGCGCTTGGGCTTGCGCGTGGTGACGACGAGCGGATCGCCACCATACGTTGGCGACTGCGAGAAATAGGCGCGCTGTAGCGGATTCATGTAAGCCAGTTGCTGCAGCAGCGGCACGTTGCGCGCCTTCAGGTAGTCGGCGCGAAGGTCGAAGGTGAAGGCGTCGCTCAGGTCACCATGCATGGCGACATAGGCAGCGTCGCTGCGCCGGGCGCCAACGGCGTCGGAGTTGCGCTTGATCGAGTTGGGAATGTAGCCGTCCTGGCCGATGTGCGAGTAGGCCGCCTTGATGGCGATGCCGGTGTCGCCCAGCACGCCGGTGTCCAGCGTGGTACGCGTCTTGATAAGGTCGTACGTGCCGTAGATGACGCGTTGCTCGATCCCGAACTCCTGCGCGGGCGCTTTCGTGGCGATGTTGATCGCGCCGCCCGTCGTGTTGCGGCCGAACAGGGTGCCTTGCGGCCCGCGCAGGATCTCCACGCGCTCCAGATCCACCAGATCGAACATCGACGCATTGGGCCGGGCGATCAGCACGCCATCGACGTAGGTGGCGATCGGATAGTCGCTGGCACCGGTGGCGTCGGACCCGCCGATGCCGCGAATGTTGGCGACGATGCCGCTGGTGGTCGGTCCCGAGGCGGGCCGGATCGACAAGCTGGGGGCCAGGCCATCGAGCCGGTCGATCGAGGTGATGTTCTGCCGCGACAGGGTGGCGGCGGAGATGCCGGTCACCGATAGCGGCACGTTCTGGATGTTCTCGCTGCGGCGGCGCGCGGTGACGACGATGTCGGTCACGCCGCCGGACGCAACGCTGGCGTCTTCCGACGCAGCGGTTGTGCCTGCACCCTCTTGCGCGAACACCGGCATGGCGAACGCGCCCACCGCCACGGTGACAAACAGCTTGGCTGCGAACCTCATCGTCATACCCTCTCCTGACGCCGAACTCTTCGTTTCGGCCTCTCAGGATCTCTTCCCATTGCCGACAGGGACCTCAAGCCATGCTCGCCGCGTTACGCATCGCCGGAATGCGGGCGCGGATCTGCAGACAGGGCGGACGCTCCGTGACGCTTGCCGGCGACTGGATTGTGTCGTGCTCGACATCCCACCTGTGGGGCATCGGCGCGCGACCGGCATCACCCCCGCAGCCTAAGCGCGAGAGCCGATCATCGTTAGTGCGATGATCAGCGGATGGATTGCAGGAACGTCACCAGATAGTCGGCGAGCGCCGCGCCTTGCTCTTCCTGAACGAAGTGCCCGGCGCCGACAATGCGCCCATGGCGCGCGCCTCGCGCACCGGGGATGCGCCGCTGGAATACCTCTTCCCAGGCGATGGTGGCGGGATCCTGATCGCTGAAGGCGGTTGCGAACGGCTTGTTCCAGGTTCCCAGGAACCGCCATGCCGCCCGGTTCTCGTCGAGGCCGGGCTGGCCTTCGCGCACCGGTATGCAGCAGGTAATTTCGAGCATGCCCGCCTTGTAGCGCGCATCGGGGAAGGGCGCGGCGTAGGCGTCGAGCACCGCCTGTTTTGGCCGCTGAACGCAAGCGCGGGCGATGAGTTCATCGACGGGCAGGTCGTCGTTGACCCGGCAGCTCTCGATCCAGGCGAGGATCGCTTCGCCGGGAAACTCGGGCACGCCTAGCGGTGGCGGATCGATGGTCTGCAGCAGGGTGTTGGAGGCCAGCACCGCGGCAAAGCGGTCGGGCACCTCGGCCAGCACGCGCAAACCGATCGGGCCGCCCCAGTCCTGGCAGACCAGCGTGATGTCATGCAGGTTCAACGCCTCGACGAAGGCGCGCATCCAGCCCACGAACTTGGCCATCGAATAGGCGCTACGCTCGGCCGGTTTGTCCGACCGGCCAAAGCCGATCATGTCCGGCACGATCACCCGGTAATCCGCTGCCACCACCGTCGCGATCATGTGGCGGTACAGGAAGCTCCAGGTCGGGTTGCCGTGCACCATGAGGACGATCGGAGCATCCGCCGCGCCCTCGTCGAGGTAGTGCATGCGCAAGGGTCCAAGCTGCGCATCCGCGACGTCGACGTAATTCGGCGCGAACGGATAGTCCGGCAGCGCGGTAAAGCGTTCGTCGGGTGTGCGCAGCACATCGGGCGCGATCAGCGGCATGGGTGCGCCTCTCAGCTGGTGTAGCGCGCCCGATAGTCGGCGAACTCGCGCTTGATGGCCTCTTCGCTCAAGCCGAACCGCTCGAGCGAATACTCGTGCATCGGGCGCTGCTCGCGCTTGTTGCCGGCCAGGAACTCG
>Ga0182214_1000109_pt1 | contig 10762 bp, 5 predicted proteins | sample G5R1MG_23_FD_128380 | JGI IMG/M metagenome (GOLD analysis project Ga0182214, IMG submission 128380) | Switchgrass phyllosphere microbial communities from Michigan, USA - G5R1_NF_03OCT2016_LD1 MG | ecosystem: Host-associated > Plants > Phyllosphere > Phylloplane/Leaf | place: USA: Michigan...
ATGGTACGCTACGCCGGCGATGCCGCATTGCCGGAGGCCAAGGCGCTGGCTGCGCGGCTGGCCGGGGAGGCGGCGGCCGCCGCCGCACTCGCCGACGGCATCCATCTGATCGTGGTGCAGGGGGCGGATGGCACGCTCGTCGTCGGCGACAGCCATCATTATGCCGCGACGCCGGACCCGTTCGCATCCGATGCGGTCGACCGCCGCATCCTGCACGCCTTCGAAGAGATATTGGGGCCGCCGCCGCCGGTGGTCGCACGCTGGACGGGGATCTACGCCTCGGCCGCGGACCACAGCATCGTGCGCACCCCTGCGCCCGACGTGCGGCTGGTCGTGGTCACCAGCGGCACCGGCGCCTCCACCGCCTTCGCGCTGGCCGAAGAGGTCATCGCCGATCTGATGGGAGACGCATGATGGTTCAGACGCTCAAGGCCGTGGTCTTCGACTGGGCGGGGACGATGATCGACTTCGGCAGCCGCGCGCCGGTGGTCGCGCTGGTCCGCCTGTTCGAGGGCGAGGGCGTCCCGATCGGCGAGGCCGAGGCGCGCGCCGATATGGGGATGGCGAAGCGCGACCATATCCGCGCGATCCTGTCGATGCCGCACGTCGCCGCCGCGTGGCACACGCAGCATGGCGCGCCGCCGACGGAGGCCGACGGCGACCGCCTGTTCGCGGCGATCGGCCCGATGATGCGCCTCGCCGCGAACGCATGCAGCGATCTCATCCCCGGCGCGGCGGCGATCGCGGCGCGGCTGCGTGCGGCGGGCGTGCCGATCGGCTCGTGCACCGGCTATACCCGTGCGATGATGGCCGACATCCTGCCTCGCGCCGCGGCGCAGGGCTATGCGCCCGATCTGCTCGTCTGCGCGGGCGATACGCTGCATGGCCGTCCGTCGCCGCTGATGGCGTGGAAGGCCCTCGTCGAACTCGGCGCCTGGCCGGCGGAGGCCTGCGTCAAGGTCGACGATGCCGAGGTCGGCATCGCCGAGGGGCGCGCGGCGGGCATGCTGACGGTGGGGATCGCCGCCAGCGGCAATCGCGTCGGGCTTTCGCTGGCGGACTGGCAGGCCCTGCCGGAGGAGGATCGCGCCGCGCGGCGCGAGGCCGCGCGCGACGCCCTGATTGGCGCGGGCGCGCATGTCGTGATCGATACCGTCGCCGATCTGCCTCAGGCGCTGTCCGTCCTCGGCGTGGCGGTCGCGCTCGACTGATCCTCGCCGGCGATGCGGATCGCCATGCCCGCCGCGGCGGCGGCGGCGGCGATCGACGCCGGCGGCGCGGCGTCGGTGACCAGTTCGTCGACCTCGCCGAAGCCGGCGACGTGGCACGCGCCCTGCCGCGCGAATTTGGTGGCGTCGGCGACCACCATCACCCGCCGCGCACGATCGAGCAGCGCGCGTTTGAACATCGCTTCGTCCGCGTCGAAGTCGAGGAAGCCGCGCTCCGCCTCGATCGCGGTGATCGACAGCACGGCGAGGTCGGGGACGAAGCCGCGCGCATAGGCCAGTGCGCCGGCATCGAAGGCGGCGTGATAGTCGGCGTTGATCCGCCCGCCGGCGAGGAACACCCGCTGTCCGGGCCGACCGAGCATCTCATAGGCGATCTCGACGCTGTTGGTGACGATCGTCAGGTCGCGCATCCCGACAAGCGCGCGCGCCAGCCAGAAACTCGTGCTGCCCGAATCGATCAGCAGCGTCATCCCCGGCTGTACCGCCGCCGTCGCCGCGCGACCGATCCGTTGCTTCGCCGCAGCCTGTTCTCGCAGCCGCACGCGATACGGCGCCTCGATCCGCCCGCCGGGCAGGCTGACGCCGCCGTGCATCTTGCGCGCGCGACCCGACTGTTCGAGCTGGCGCACGTCGCGGCGCACCGTCTCCTCGGACACGTCGAAACGCGTCGCCAGCTCGGCCACCGACCAGAAGGGGCGATCGTCGAGCAGCGCGGATATGCGGTCGAGCCGCTCACGCTGGCGGACGCGGGCGGCAGGGCGGCTATCGGAAGCAGCTGAATCGGCCATTCCCACACGCTATCAAACAGCAATCGCTCGGAAAAGACAGAAAGCAAACAAGATGGTCGAAAATACCACAAAATGTCACTCATCCGTCATTGGTCGGGCCTAGGGCGTCGCCGGGATCGGGGCCGGGGCCGCCGATCGGCAGGGGGATAGACCGTGAAGACACGCAGGACGTTGCTGGCGTTGCTGGCTGCGGGCACGAATATGGTCGCGACGGCGGCAGGCGCGCAGCACGCCGATGCGCCGCAAAATGGCGACAGCCGGTCGCCGGCCGCGGTGACCGACGGCAACGACATCGTCGTCTATGGCTATGGCAAGTCGCTGGCCAAGGCGCGGACGCTGAAGCGCGAGGCCAATATCGTCAAGGACGTGATCGTCGCCGAGGATATGGCGAAGTTCCCGGAACTGAACCTGGCGGAATCGATCCAGCGCTTGCCCGGCGTGGCGATCAACCGCGAAGCGGGCGAAGGCCGGCGCATCACGCTGCGCGGGCTGGGACCGGATTTTACGCGTGTCCAGCTCAACGGCATGGAGGTGCTGGGCAATGTCGATTCCGCGATGGACAGCCGCGGCCAGCATTCGCGCGACCGCGCCTTCGACTTCAACATCTTCGCTTCCGAACTCTTCTCCCGGATCGAGGTCGAGAAAAGCTTTCAGGCGGCGCAGAACGAAGGCGGGATGGCGGGAACGGTCGGCCTGTTCACCGCCAAGCCGCTCGAATACAAGCCTGGGATCAGCGGGGCGCTGTCGGCGAAGCTCGGCACCAACAGCTTCACCAAGGATGCGCAGCCGCGTCTCGCTGCCATGATCGGCCGGAATTGGAACGACAGGTTCGGCATCCTCGTCTCCGCCGCCTATTCGCGGCGGATGACCGAGGAGCAGGGCTATAATACCTATGGCCCGGTCCGCTTCACCCCGTCGCAGATTGCCAGCTATATCGGCAAGGGGCTCGATATCTCGGCACTGGGCGCGGCGGAACAGGCAAAGGTCAGGTCGGGCGATCTGGTGTTCGCGACCGGCAATCGCCTGTCGGTCTGGGATGCCCGTCAGGAGCGGCTCGGACTGACGCTGGCGGCGCAATGGCGGCCCGCATCCAATGTTCTGGTCACGCTCGACGGGCTGCACGGCGAATTCACCACGCATCGCGACGAATATCATCTGGCGACGCGGCCCGGCAACACGTCGGGATCGACGATCCTGCAAACCGGATCGACGATCCGATCGATCCATTGGGACCAGAGCAATTTCGTCGATGCGATCAGCGTCGACAAGATAATCTATGCCAGCGAGCATCGCCGCTCGCTCAACAAGAATAGATTCAATCAGATCGCGCTGACCGGCAAATGGGACGCCAGCGCGCGGCTGACCCTCGACGGCCACGTCGGTTATGAGGATTCGACCTACACCACGCCCTATGACGACAAGCTCTATCTGCGCGGCGATGGCGGCATGACCACGACGTATGCCGCGGATGGGCGTTCGGCGCGCAACGACTATCGCTGGAACACCAGCGACCCGGCCAATTACCAGTTCAAGGAATTCTATTTCCGCGACTTCTGGAACAAGACCAATTTGCGGGAAGCGGTGGGCAATGTGCGGTATGCGCTCACCCCGGTCTTCGCGCTACGCGCGGGCGCGGCTTACCGGCGTTATGGCTCGTCCGGATCGGAAACCTATAACGACGGCAAGTTCCGTCAGTTCACCGGCGCGCCGGTGAACGATTATACCTATGTCTTTTCGCAGAACCGGGCGGCGAGCTGGATCACCGGCGATTTTCCCAAGGCGTTCGCCCAATATAATGCGGCGCACAGCACCGCCGGCGCCACCGATATCGAGAATGGCTATTCGGTCACCGAAGCCACCACCGCCGGTTTCGGTCAGCTCGACTGGGACGGCAAGGTCGGCGGGATGCGTCTGCGCGGCAATATCGGTGCGCGCGCCTATGCTACCGATGTGACGAGCGACGGCCTGATCACCGATGGCGATAACCGGCCGATCGGCAGCAATACGAACCGCGCACATTATGCCGGGCTGCTACCCGCGCTGAACGCGGCGCTGGAGGTCGCGCCGGACGTGCTGATCCGGCTGGCGGCGGCGAAGAACATGAACCGGCCCGCGCTGGGCTCGATCGCAAGCGCCGGGGGAGCCAACCAAACCGACGGCAGGCTGACCGCCAGCGTCGGCAATCCGGCGTTGCAGCCTTACAAGGATACGGCCGTGGATCTGTCCGCCGAATGGTATTTCGGGCGGGTCGGAATGGTGTCGGCCGGCGTGTTTCACAAGGATATCGTCAATCTGGTCGGGTCCCAGACGCAATATAATATCCCGTTCAGCGCCACCGGGCTGCCGACATCGATCCTGCCGGGCCTGACTCCCACGACGATCGTCGCCGAATTCTCTCGGCCCGTAAACCTCGCCAAGGCGAGGGTCACCGGGTTCGAGGCGGCGGCGCAGACCGGATTCACCTTCCTGCCCGCACCGTTCGACAAGCTGGGCGTGCTGGCCAACGTGACCGTCCTGAATTCCCGCACCACGGTCGGGACGGTCGATGGGCCGATCCCCGGCATGTCGAAGACCAACGCCAACGCGACACTCTATTATGAGACCGATCGTTGGGGGATCCGCGGGTCGGCCAACTATCGCTCCGCCTATTTGCGCCAATCCTATGACGGCAAGGACCCGAAGACCGAGGACGGGTTCGACGGCACGGTCTATATCGATGCGGCGGCATTCATCAATGTCACCGACCGGCTCCGCGTGACCTTCGATGCGATCAACATCGGCAACACAACCGAAGTCCAGTATAACAGCATCTATCATCGCCTGCATAACGAGACGCGGAGCGGGCGGACGGTATTTCTGGGCTTCGGTGTGAAACTCTGACCGGGGATGGCGGCGGTGTCGTCGAGTGCCGCCGCAGATCATAATTGCTGGTAAGGGAATTACCCCATGACGCCACGACTCCAGGACCGCCGCGCGTTCATCAAGGCGATGATGGCGGCGGGCGGTGCCGCGTCGGCACTGTTGCCGTCGATCGCGCGCGCGCTCGACATTCCCGCGCATCGCCGCACCGGCACGATCCGGGACGTCGAGCATGTCGTCATCCTGACGCAGGAGAACCGTGCCTTCGACCATTATTTCGGGGCGATGCATGGCGTGCGCGGCTTCGGCGACCGGTTCGCGATCCCCGCGCCGCCCTTGCCCGGCGCGCCGCGGCGGACGGTCTTCGTCCAGCCCAACGAAACCGAGGACGCCAGCCCGGCGCTGATCGCGCCCTTCCGCCTCGATACCGAACGCGATTTCCGGCTGATCCGCCCGCTCGGCACGCCGCACGGCTTTCCGGACAGCCAGGCGGCATGGGACAACGGCCGGCTTGGCGCATGGCCGAAGCACAAGCACAATCACGCGATGGCGCATTTCACCCGCGCCGATATCCCGTTCCAATATGCGCTGGCCGAGGCTTTCACGCTCTGTGACGCCTATCATTGCGCGCTGCATCTGAGCACCAATCCCAACCGGCTGTATATCTGGACCGGTACGCACGATCCGCAGGGCAGGGGGCATGGCCCGGCGATCGACAATGGCTATGACGGGCTGGCCGATCCGCGCGGCCATGGCGGCTATGGCTGGACCACCTATCCCGAGCGGTTGTTGCAGGCCGGCGTCCGTTTCCAGATCTATCAGGACATGGCGGACAATTTCAGCGACAATCCGCTGATCGGCTTCCGTCGCTATCGCGACGCGCGCGCCGCGACGGGCGGGGCCGATGCCGAACTGATCCGTCGCACGCTGACCACGCGGCCGCTCGTCGCGTTGAAGGAGGATGCGCTCGCCGACCGCTTGCCGCAGGTGTCGTGGATCATCGCGCCGACCACCGCCTCCGAACATCCCAGCGTCTCGACGCCGTTGCAGGGCGCGGATTATACCGCGCAACTGCTCGACGCGCTCACGGCCAATCCGACGGTCTGGGCCAAGACCGTGCTGCTGATCAATTTCGACGAGAATGACGGCCTGTTCGATCATGTGCCGCCGCCCGCGCCGCCGGCACGGTCCGTCGGGGCCACGACGGTCGCGGCGGACGACGAATATCACGTCCGGTCGCAGGACGCCGCCGATGCCGCCTATCTCGGGCGGCCCTATGGCCTCGGGCCACGCGTGCCGATGTACGTCGTCTCGCCGTGGAGCCGTGGTGGCTATGTCGCGTCCGAGGTGTTCGACCATACCAGCGTGATCCGCTTTCTCGAGACGCGGTTCGGCGTACACGAGCCCAACATCAGTGCGTGGCGGCGTGCGGTGTGCGGCGACCTGACGTCGTGCTTCGACTTCGCGCAAGGCGACGACAGCGGCTTCCTCCAGCATCTGCCCGCGACGCGCGCGCTGGCGGATCGGGCCGCGCGGCTGAGCGAGATCCGCCCGCCGCTCCCTTCGGGCCTGCAACCGCCGGTGCAGGAGGCCGGGCTGCGCCGGCGCCGCGCGACGCCCTATCGGCTCGATGCGTCGATCGATCCGGCAGCAGGGGCGCCGCAGCTCCGCCTGACCAACCATGGCGATGCGCGCGCCGCGGTCTTCCACGTCTATCGCGTCGGCGCGCTGACCGCCGATCCGGCCCGCTTCACCGTCGGGGCCGGCGCGGCCGTGACCGCGCCGCTGCCCCGCGAGCCGGACGGCGGCTACGACCTGTTCCTGATCGGCCCCAACGGCTTTCACCGGCGGATCACCGGCAGGATGGCGGCGCTGTCGGTCGCGCTGGAAGAGGGGGATGGGCCGAGCTTGCGGGTGTGCAACCGCTCGGAAGCGACCGTGGCGGTGACGCTGACCGACATGGCCTATGGCCGGCCGGCGCGCATAATGACGGTGGAGGCTCGGGGCGTGGCCGCGATGCCGCTCGACGTACAGGGCAGCCACGGCTGGTACGACCTGCGGCTCGGTACGGACGGCGAGACGGTGCGGCTGGCCGGTCATATCGAGGATGGCAGACCGTCCTTCTCCGACCCCGCGGCGCACGGCCCCGCACCGCTGACGCTGGAATGAGGCCGGTCGAGGGGATCGGCCGGCCACCCCACGCCGACCGATCCCGCCGCCTCAGAACTGCAGCGTCGTGCTGACGCAGAAGGCGCGCCAATAGGGGGCGCAGGTCGACGGATAGGCGTTCGCCGGTTCCTGATTGTCACCGACAGGTCGTTGACGCCGACCGACCAGATGAAGCCCGGCTTGACCGCGAACGCGGTGGTCGGATCCGCACGGCGCGCAGCGGCGGCTCTCTGTTCCTGCCAGTCTTTCCCTGCGACCAGCCGACGCCCAAGGCGCTCTGACGCCGCCCAATGCCGCCGGGCCGCAGCCATGGCTCAACGGGATGACCTCGGACCGATCGACATTCATGGTCCTAGCCTGATTCCTCCCCCTGCCGGGGGAGGAATGGGAGTGAATGTCGATCCAACCTAGGGGACGGACGTGCCGGACGGCGATGAACGACATCCATGTCCTTCATCGGCCTGCGGTCGATTTCGGTTCGAACCGTGACGAGGCACGGATAATCGCGCGTGACCGGTTCGGTGCTCGGCGGCGCCAGCGTCCTCCAGAACGTCGGCGCGGTGCGACCAACGGCATCGATGCGGCGGCGGCGTTGCGCTTCGGGCCTTCGGTATCGCTCTACAATGCACTGTCGTACAATCACCACCCCAGCCGTAGCGATGCGCGGACCGTTCGCGGTGCACCCGGATAGACCCAGACCGGGCTGTAGGAGCTTTGCGCGTAGCGGACGTCGAACAGATTGTCCGCCTCGAGCCGCAGCGCCGCATGCGGCGACAGCGCGTAGTCCACCGCCGCCTTGCCCTTCAGATAGGCCGGCAGCACGAGACCGCTGGCATCGATCGCGCCGGCGCGCCGCCCGACATAGCCGAGGCCGGCGCTGACCGAGGGGCCACGTCCGCCCGTGTCGACGAAGCGGCCGAGCGCGAACACTGTGCCGCTATGCGCAGGCACGTTGAGCGCGCGATCGGTGGCGAAGGCGGCATCGTCGGTGCGGGCGTGGGTCCAGGCGTAATTGCCGACGATCTGCCAGTGGTGGCCGAGGCGGGCGGAGGCGTCGAACTCGATGCCGCGGCTGGTGAGCCGGCCGACGGGCGCCAGAAAGCCCGGGTCGGTCGGGTCGTTGGTCAGGATGCCGGTCTTGGTGATGTCGAACCACGTCAGTCCCAGGTCGACGCCCTTGCCCTTGACCGACACGCCCGCCTCATAGCCATGGCCGCGTTCGGGCGCGAAGCCGTCGCCGCGGCGATCGGTGCCGGAATTGAGCAGGAAGCTCTCGCCCCAATTGGCATGGAGCGCGATCCGCTCGTCGAGTTGGACGCGCGCGCCGATCCGGCCGTTGACCGGAGCGTCCCTGGTGACGCCGGCGATTCCGGTCAGCCGGTTGTGCAGCCGCTGGCGGTAGGGATCGATCCGCAGCCCGCCGAGCAGCGTCAGCCGGTCGGACACCGCCCACATGTCCTGCACGTAGAGCGTGCCGGCGAGGCGGCGTTCGCGATTGTCGACGAACGGACGCGGCGTCGGGCGAGGCTGGCCATAGACCGGATTGGCGACGTCGATCGCATAAGGCGCCGCGGCGGTCGGGCTGATCCGCAGATATTTGTCGCGATAGGCGAGATGATAGCCCTTCACCCCGATCGCGACCCGATGCGCGCCGATTCGCCCCGCGAGTTCGACGCGGGCGGACAGATCGTCGACGGCATAATCGCGCTCGCGTCGCTGGCGGCGCAGCATGCGTTGCGCCGGCTGGACGAGGAGCGTGTGATCGGAGGAAAAACCGGCGAGCGTACCGGTGCGAAAGGCAATGCCGCCATTGAGCATCCAGCCATTGCCGAGGCCGGCGAGTGCCGTGACCTGATGCCGGTCGTTGCGGAAGCGGGTCAGCCCGTCGGCCGGCTCGCCGTAGAAGCGCGTGCGCGGCACGGCATTGGCATCGCCGCCGATCGCCGGGATACCGCGGTCGAATGGCGCGTCGAATGCGGTGATTTCACCGATATAGGTGATCCGCATATCGTCGCGGGGTGCCCAGGTGAGCGACGGCGCCACCACGGTGCGATTCAGCGTCACGAAATCGCGCCAGCCGTCGCTGCGCTCGGCGGCGACGACGATCCGCGCGGCAAGCGTCGCCGACAGCGGTCCGGTCGCGTCGACCTCGACGCGGCGCGTACCGAACGACCCATAGGTAAAGGCTGCCTCCGCACGCGGGGTGAAGCGGGGCGTCTTGCTGACGATATTCACGCGGCCACCCGGATCGACGTCGCCGAACAGGGCGCCGGACGGCCCCTTGAGCAATTCGATCCGTTCGGCGGTGGCCGGGTCGCGCGGTGGCCCCATGCCGCGATTGGCGAGGAAGCCGTCGACATAATATTCCGCGCCGCCATCGGGCGTGCCGAGGAAGCCGCGGATCGCGAAATTGTCGAGGAAACCGCCACGGTTGTTCTGGTTGCTGACCCCGCTGACCAGTTCGAGGGCGTCCGCCAGCCGATAGGTGCCGGCGGCGGTCAGCATGTCGCGCTCGATCGACCGGCTCGACTGCGACATACGCTCGGTCGTGCGGTCGGAGGACAAGGTCCGGTCGGCGCCGCCGATGCGCGTTCCCAACACCACGATCTCGTCGTCGCCGCCCTCGGTGCCGGCGGTGTCGACGAGCATCGGATCCGCCTCCTGCGCATCGACGGGAAGCACGAGGGCGGTCGCGGACAGGAGCGTGGCCAGGATCGGAATGCGCAAGGGGTTGCCTTTTATGGTATGATGTATCATGCCATTTCGCATGATCTCTCTTGTGTCAAGCGCACCCGGCGGGTCGGCGGCCCCGTATTCGGCGGGCCGGTCGGCCGCATCGCGCATCCCGTCAATCGATGCACTGCGCGGCTTCGTCATGCTGCTGATGCTGGTCGACCATACGCGCGAATTCTTCTATTTCGACCATCAGGTCGGCGATCCGATGGACGTGGCGACGACGTCGCCCGCACTGTTCTTCTCTCGGCTGGGGGCGCATCTGTGCGCGCCGGTCTTCGTCCTGCTCACGGGGCTCGCGGCATGGCTTTACGGCGCGGGCAGGGGCGGCGCACCGGCGGCTTCGGCGTTCCTGTTCAAGCGCGGCCTGTTCCTCGTCCTGCTTGAATGGACGGTGGTCAATTTCGCCTGGACCTTCGATCCGACGCCCGCGCTGATCTATCTGCAGGTGATCTGGGTGATCGGCCTGTCGATGATCGCGCTGGCGGCGCTCGTCCATGTACCGCGTCGCATCCTCGTGGCGATCGGGCTGACGCTCGTGCTCGGACACAATCTGCTCGACGGGATCACGATCCCCGCCGGACAGCCAGGTCATGACGTCTGGGCGATCCTGCACGATCGGGGCTTCATCGACCTGCCCTGGGGTGCACGGGCGCGGACCTCCTATCCGCTATTGCCGTGGATCGGCGTCATCGCGCTCGGCTATGCGATGGGACCGTGGTTCGGACGGGGCGCCGACCCGATCCTGCGGCGGCGGTGGCTGAGCGTCGGCGGGGTCGGGGCGCTGATCCTGTTCGTGCTGTTGCGCGCGCTGAACGACTATGGCGATCCGCAGCCGTGGCAGGCCGGCGGCGATCCGCTGCACGGCCTGATGGGTTTTCTGAACGTCACCAAATATCCGCCATCGGCGGACTTCCTGTTGCTGACGCTGGGGATCGGATCGCTGTTGCTTGCCGCGCTCGAAGGCGGCGCACGGCGGATCGC
>Ga0182214_1000112_pt1 | contig 10669 bp, 9 predicted proteins | sample G5R1MG_23_FD_128380 | JGI IMG/M metagenome (GOLD analysis project Ga0182214, IMG submission 128380) | Switchgrass phyllosphere microbial communities from Michigan, USA - G5R1_NF_03OCT2016_LD1 MG | ecosystem: Host-associated > Plants > Phyllosphere > Phylloplane/Leaf | place: USA: Michigan...
GGTCGATGGAAATCACAATTATCACATTCCCCTTGCGCAACGCATGGGAGTATGTCGGTATGTCTTAACACGTCAAAAGCACGATAAGTTTAAGCATCGTCTGCACGTGTCATGGATAATCCACTGAACGTGGTGGAAATACATGGTGTCAGGGTCCAAAGCACTCGCACTGTCGGGAGGTCATGTGACCAAAAGTATACAGTTGTATAGTGAGCCCGAAACTTCATCTCTATCTTATCCCAGAAATTTTCAAGCAACATGAACGTCGCTTGCCGAGTTGGTGTCAAGCCACTTGTGCCTGAGCATCATTCACACCGAGTCGTCCTCTACACCAAGTTTCAGTAACTTGATCCTTGTCGGTCATCTAATAGAATGTTAGTTCCTCGTTTCGAAACTTGATTGCTACCATAGACTTGCAGTTTGCACCCATCGCTTTCCGTAGCTTGAGTGTCACAGCCTCGGCTTCCAGCTCCTTCTTATCACTAGTCTGAATCTCCACCGCATACGTCCGAATCACCTGCTTGACCTGCCCGCTCTGAAAAGACATTTTGGCTTTGCGCATGACTTTGGTCTTTGTACCTAACCCCCATGGTCAACTTTTGTCGGCATGACGGAGGCCATGGAAAACACACCTTGCCACACTACAAAGGCAAACTTGACACGTTCTGAATACTCATCGTTGCCCAGCTTCATCCGCACATAGGCATACGCGGCTTCATCCTCTGCAAGGCTCTCCGTCATCTCGGCAATGTCGCCCGTGCCTGTGCCGGCGAGGATGAGGTTGTCTGAGGTGGCTGATGCATACTACACGCGTGTCAATTCCACTTCTACGCCCAATTCCCGCCCTCGTCTTCAGCCGGTACCGTATGGCATGTCATAACATGCCTTTAAGATAAGCCACGTGGTCTCGGACTTGTCCGAGCGTACATCTTCGTACGCTTGGCTGATTTCTGGGTCGGAGAGTATGTCTGCAGCGGCGGGCATATTGGGAGTGTGAATGGATTTTATATCCCGGTGGCGTATTGGAATCAAGCGACGGTTTGGCGTCCGATGCTGCCGGTTACGATGAAGAAGTTGGGATGGATGTTCGCGATGGACTGGGGTTGAGTCTTGACTGGGGACCAAGTGAGGGCTAGTGCGCCTCCTGTAGCCCCGCAATTTCTTATCCTGCCTATATCCCGTATCCACGTTTTTCCGGCCGGTATCTACCTAGTAATCTACGAAGCCATCACTTCTCTGCAGCCCTTTGCAAAAGCGATGCCCCATTTCATCACTGCCAGAATCCCGAGCATAAGCTCACTTCCGCTTCGCACTGCAGATGCGCTGGCCCCTCTGCCAAAACATGATAACAATGGCATTCTGGGTTATCTCGTGGCTTAGCACTTGAAGATTTGGAAAGGAGCATAAGCTCGAAAGACACAGTAAACAACTGCGCAAGGAGGATGATCAACGCGAAAGACACAAAGTTTCTACATGTTCACTACCTACCAAATTCGCTTGGGAGAATTTGCTAGGTACTACCCTGATTTGCACTACTTCGGTCGTGACGTACAATTTGTACAATTTTTGTAAGGGCGTATACAAGGTAACACATAGCGATTTATGTATGGTCCAACAGCATCTATTTCACCACGGAGAAATTCTCTCTAGACTTGCGTGTGCGGGTTGAAACACAGCACTAGCCACAATTTGCAGCGCATTGTACGCCATTGTCAACAGCCCGGACTTCCCTACTTTTCTTAGAGTCTAGCTGATTCTGTTACTGACACAGAGGCCAAGTTTAGGTAGCCAACAATGCGCAAGAGGTTCACCGCAGAGGCTGTAAACGCAAAAAATATGCCTTACGTAGATAAGTCTCAGGAGACATTCATAGGTCTAAGGTCTGATTAGCCATCAGAACAGGTTTGAACCGAATCCTTGGGCCTAAGTACTCGGTGTATACTATAACTAGCCTACTTGTCAGGGGTAAGTAGGCCTAATAAGATTCTTCAGTGCAAGGAGGCAGGTACCTATTTTAAGAATATAAATCTCAGCGGATCTATTATACCACTGGCTCTCTAAAGGGCACCACAGGAAGGTAGTACATCCCAGACGCTTTCTGATATTAACAAGGTTTCATTGCTACCTCCTCCTTGCATGTCCTTTCTATTATCATTTCAACGCTCCTCCGCGCCGCAATGGCTGCTCCGAGTCGCGACACTATCCGGGATTCCGCCCATGATATTACAGAGCTACATGCCGTCTCCACGGCCAGCCAGCCACGCGAAGTATTTGTTCGAGCTCCCTCTGCTTCCCCGGACCAGTCAAATATCAATGCAATCAAAATCACAGCCCTGGAATACCCGGAGTATCAACAAACAGCGACAACCAAAGTCAAGATTCAGCTTAACGTAGAGGTCCCCCATACCCGTAGAACAGATACGTTGCAAGGTAGGCAAGTGATCCAGCCCTAAAGATCTGGTTGAATCTTGCGATGATCGAGACTTCAGAATCGCATTCCAATATCCTGAAGATGGTATCTACACATGGATTCACCTCAAACACACCAAGGGCGGCAGGTTGTTTATGGCCGGGCTTCATCATCCCATCCACTCATTGCAAGAGTATAAACACGTTTGAAAACAAAACCCGTCCCTGAAAATACAAGGGTGACAGCACCATCCTTACGTGCGCTATTCACAACACGCCCTAATATCCCTATTAGCTCTGCAAACCAAAGTTAGCCGAAGGATAGCTTTCTAGAATACCCCAATCTGCGATCAAATCCCCCAAATGACGCGCCCTAGCCGCCCGAGTCCCTCCCGCTTCCCAAGCCCCTGGATCTATTGAATTTTAGATCGCTCAGCTGGATTCACAGGTGCTATCGGCCTCCTCATCCGCACGTGCTCCTGTGAAGCGTGGCGAATTTCCTTTTGTAGATTTACATGTAGTCTTGGTCAGCTCACGTTCGGGCGTGCGGCGGAAGGAATGGTTTGTACGGTGTATACAGCGCATGAGTAGGTGGCCGAGAAATAACCGCCCTATGAAATGATTTATTCGAATGTATGCTGCGGGAGTCATAGGAAATCATATAGTGTAAGCTACCTATTGCTCCTTGCCGGCACCGAGGTCATCGTTTTGCAACGCGTCCCTTTTCAAAAAGGGAAAAACATGGTCTAGTTGCCCGCCAGGATGCGACTTCGTAGCGCCAGGCCTCGAAACAGGGCCCATGACCTTTGAGTCTGCGTCATCGCTAGCCTGCAAACCAGCAGCACTCGCGACATCCTGTCTCTCCTCCTGCGGACAACTCGCAATCTTCTCGTCCACATGATGATCCAGCCATTCCTGCTGCTTCTTGCTCAGTCTAAGATTTTCCTCGACATCCCTAGTCAATTTATCCACCTCGTCTTGCAGAATTTCATCTCTACTCTTCTTTTTCTCTTCCTTTGGCACTGTTTCTCCGTGCTCTCGCGCCGTAGTCGCCCACAAAGCTTCCAACTCTTCTAACCACCCACATGCGCTCGCTAGCTTTCTAATCCCTTCATCACATTCCCCCAGTAACAAAACATCGTCAGGTCTCAGGCCCAAGTGACCTACTTGCTTCGAGTTAATGAGCAGCCGTGGCGTCTCGTCCCTACACATTTGCGGCAGGGATGCAAAGGGGTATACGGAAAGCGAAGTACCCAATACTATGCATAGATCTGCGTCGGCGGGCAGGCTGCAGTTGTCGAAAAACGCAGCAGGTAGTTGTTCGCCAAAAAAGACAATCTCGGGCTTGACCAGGCCGTTGCAAGAGGGTTCCTGGCAACGGGGTACTGTTTTGGAGGCGATGGCGCAGTGCATGTCCTCTGAGGGATAGGGAGATTTACAGTCTATACAGCTTTGTCTGCGGGGGATTGTTAGCTTTGCGAGCTAGATTGAGACAGAGAGGTAGGCAATCGTACTTTGCAAAACTTCCATGGGCTTCAATGACCTTGTCATCGGGGACGCCGGCCTCGCGCTCGAGACAGTCGATGTTTTGGGTGAAGAGCTTGAGCAACAGGCCTTTTTTCTCAAGCAGGGCAATGAAGGAATGTGTAATTGTTGGTCGGAATTTGCCTGGGTACATCTCCTGGGCAAGCGTATAGAAAGGCTCTGGGTTAGTGCGGAAGTAACGGATGTCGAAGACAGCTTCGGCATAGGGTAGATTTAGCCGCGAGAGGTTTGCGTAGAGGCCAGTACCTGGGGAACGGAAGTCGGGTATGCCTGCCGATGTGCTTATGCCTGCGCCTGTCTTACAAGCCAATATTAGTATTCCCACGTGGGATACATGCTATAAAGGGAGAGGTTGGGCATACCATGACGACAATCCTGTTCGCCCTGCCCTCCGTTATGTACTGTGTCAGTGCCTCCAACGTCTTCGCTGTTAGCGTCTGGGGCTCCTCATCCACCACCACCACGTGGTGCTTTTCACTTCCCATTTTACTCCTATTTCGGACTTTACCCGGCTTCCCACGTCCCTTTTCGGCGTTGCGCCAGGTCTTGTCTTGCTGCGCCTGTTGGTGATGGATTTTGTGCTTTCGCCCTATCTTGGAGGTATCAAAGTGATATTTGGTATGATAGAGGGGCGTGCAGTTTGCACAGTGACGTGGCGGTGAAACCAAGGCAGTTGTGCTTATTTGAGGTAAGTTGATGCCTGCTTGGCAACGCGTAGATGTCGAGGCGAACCCACAAAAATGATCGAAGTGGGGCTTCATGCCAAGGCCCGCTATCAGTGTGTGCAGGAACGCGTCTGGACAATTATGGAGCCAAAATATAACGATGGACTTTGTCCGTGGGCTCCAGGGGTTGGTCGGGTTCTGTCGATTTAGATGATTTGGTGGTCTGGACTGCATGTGGTACTACATACTGGCTAACATGAAAATAACACGTCGTTTCCCTGCATCGCACAATCATTCAGTGTAGCATTTCCCTATATACTGTTGCACACATCGTCTCTGTCATCTTGTCAATAAAACATTGCTGAAAACTCCAAATTGCTGTAGTAACACGTCCAACGAGGAAAGAACATGCGCCTGGCGTATGCGCAAGTTGAAGGTAGTATAGCAGCAACCTAATTAGGGAATAAAGGGGTATCTTGAAGCACTCGCGCCGTGACCCAGACTTGAACTGGTCACGCAGCCGTATTGATATTTTTTGTCAGCCAATGCCGTCCATTCACCTGACGAAAAATTAGCGTACATTCCAAGCAGGAATCCCTTCAGCACTTACCGGTACCTGGGCCCACGCCGGCTCCCCCTTCTCTCATGATAGTCGTCATGCTCCTCGATAACCTCCACCACATCATCGCCCGGCACCCTGTGCCTGTCCTCGACGATGATGCTCCTGGTCCTCGTCACCGGTCGCCTCGCCTCGACGATAACCTGGCTCCTGGTACTGCTTCTCCTCGGGCTCCTGCTCACCTCCCGCATCTGGCGACTACTCCGTGACCGAGTGCCATGCGAGTTGCGCCGCCGACGCACGACAATTTCCTCTTCACCCGCCATGGCTGTCATAGTGCCTATTCTGTTGTTGCCGTTTATAAGCGAGTAGAGCAGCCAGACGATGAGCAGGAAGCCTGCGACGCTGCCGAGCACGATGCCGACGACGGTGCCAGGCTGCGGCCCCGAGGTGTTGTAGTAGGTGGGTATGATGCCCGGCTGGACGAATACTTGCTGGCGCTTTGCAATTGGCAGTCGCTGCGGCTGCGCATTAGAAGCAGGCGAGGATAGCACGAGGGAAGGCTGTCGCAGATGCAGGACGGGCTTGCGGGGCGCTGTCAGGCTCTCCAGTTGCGCAGCGAGAATTGCATCGTACGTCTCCGGCAAAGCGGGCATGTTGGAGTCGGTCGACTATGCAACAATGGCACAGCGAACGTGGCGTGTAACCACGGCACTTGTGATGGCGATGATGATGTTTGGGGAGGGCAAGGCAAGGTGCGTCGCTCGGGGGAACACGAGTTCCTGCTGGTTGTGGATGGGTGGACCGAAGGATCCGGGCGCTAGTGAATCGAGGGTGCGGACTCGCGTCGCTCTACTGTAGTGTGTCGCAATGCTGCTTCAACACGCAAAGAGAGAACGAAGGTGGGACAGCAATCAGCCTCGATGGAGGGCGACAACACGCGTTTGTTATGGGGAAAGCAGGTCCAGGCTCGAGCGTGGCGAGCGTGGATTTAGCTGACATGGCGCGAGGCACTAACGACAGTACGAGGCATTGCGCTCGACCGTGGTGGCTGGGGCTGGGGCCAATAATGGGGGTGGCTTTCCAGCAGCAACACCAAGGCACCCATGGCCAATCTGACACATGCGCAGATGAAGCATGAATCAACCACGGCACTATTGCACAAAGCCTCTTATGTTGTGCTGTTGGTGTATGGTGTGGGATACTGGTGTGCCTCATGTCACGTGTCGGGTGGACGGATCGTAACTTGTGATTACTCTACATAGCTACACTGGATATCACAAACCTGGCAGGCCTCCATCCATCCGAAGCAGGCCTCCCAGGTCGTTTCGTCATCACAATCAGGACAAGCTCCGCGGGTTGGTCTACGCTGGCGGCTGCCCTACGACGGACTACCGATGGATATCCCGGTCATGGCTAGTCTATTGCTTCTGCGGCTCGGCTCTTCGACTGATAACCAGAAGACATTGGGAGATCCTGCGCTTCCTAGGCGACTTCGCCATACCCCAAGTTGAACGATGGGAAGTCCACCTGCAATAACATACATGCTACATCGTATTAGCATTCACCACCCACTCACAAGGCGTGCTTGACATGCAACCTTCCCACACTCGGTTAGACATGCACCATGCTAGCGGACCCTCGACAGAGCCGCATTCGGAGTCTGGTACCACGACCCACAACCCCTCATCATCTCCAGCATGAACAACACCGAAATCATGTCCCAGCAGGATCTAGACACTTTCTTTGCACTCCACAACTACGTGTCGGCTACAGATCCAGTCCAGCACATCGCCAACTCCGGCACCTCTTCGAACGCATTGTCAGCGAACAACGGTGAATCTTCGTCACTGGAATCAGCTTTTCAAGAGCTGTCGAGCCACTCCACCGCAGTCTCATCCCCCCTGACTCCTGGCACACCTATAACTCGGCCCAAGTTAGGCAGCCGCTTCTCAAGAGAGGTCATACGCATATTAAAGGACTGGCTTGCTGTTCGACAGCAGCACCCATATCCCAATGAAGATGAGATGATTGATCTTCAGCGGCGCACCGGACTGAACAAGGCCCAACTCACCAACTGGTTTGCCAATGCCCGACGTAGAGGGAAGGTGCAGGGCACACGACCTGTGTCACCACAAGTGACTATTCAGACGAATCCCATGGAAATAATGCAAAGACCCGGCACTCCTGCAATCAGATCCGAATCACATAATAAGGATCCACTACAGCGTTGGGTAGATTCACCCCCAGAGCATGAGCCCGCCACTGCACATGCCATTGCAAAGGCCATGGCGTCCAATTCGAGGAGATCTTCACGTAAGTACGACGATCAGCCGGACCGAAGAATCAGTATCCTTTCATGAAACTGAATTTTATGTCAGAGGAAAGAGGAGACCCCTCCACGTGGACCAACCCGTGGCTATCTCCTTATGCCAAATCATCGGCTAGTAGCGCTGCAACCTCGCAGTCCAGTGGTGAATTCTCTGCATATCAGTCTTCAGGCTCGCAGTCGTCGATGAAAATACGCGGTCCTCGCAAAAAACGTGCTAGTAGACGCCGCCACCTGGAGCAACATTCCGTCACCGAGACCATGATGCCGTACCAGTGCACCTTTTGTACAGAAGTCTTCAAGACAAAATACGACTGGCAAAGGCACGAGAAGTCATTGCATCTGCCTCTGGAAAAGTGGATATGTGCACTCCATGGGCCTCGGGGGCCTAAGGAAACTTTGGATACTTTGGATGCTTCGAAAACATCTGAGACTTGCTGTGTTTTTTGCGGTGAGGTGACACCCAGCGATTCTCATCTTGAAGGACACCATTACTCAGCCTGCCAAGAAAGGAGTCTTGAAGAGCGTACCTTTCACCGGAAAGATCATCTTGTGCAACACCTCCGACTAGTCCATGGTGCGAAATTCGCCCAATGGTCAATGGCGCGCTGGATGCTACCAATGCCTAACATCAAGTCTCGATGCGGATTCTGTTCGATATCTCTGGGCACGTGGGAGGAGCGCACTGATCACATCGCTGAACACTTCAAGAGTGGTGCCACAATGGCAAAGTGGCATGGCGACTGGGGCTTTGACCAGGCTATATTGGACATGGTAGAAAGCGCCATACCACCTTGTAGGTTCTTAGTTGGGAATTACCGCAGATCCCATCAACTAATGCCACATAAAAGACTTCGTAGACTACGAAAGAACGACATTGATCCCAATGAAAGGCAGTGACCCACCATGGGGTTCACCCCCAAATGCTTATGAGCTCCTCAAAGTCGAACTCGAATTCTATATCCAGAATTATTTCGATAAGTTCGGAAATCTGCCAACGAACGATGCAATGCAGCTTGAGGCTTGCCGTATTATCTTTGCCGGCGAGGTCACTGCCAGTGTACATTTGAATACAACGGAACTGGCCCACAGTCCGTCATGGCTGCGAGACCTGATCATGTCCACACCGAAACTTGTGCAGCAAGCTAGATTTGGTCCTATCAGAACTTCAAGCGAGAGTAGACACTCGATTCTCAGGATTAACGGTAAGGATCACCTTTTTGAAATGTGTCCTCTTGAAGCGCATCTCCACGCATACGTGCTCAGCCAACAGATCTTAAATGCGCCAATCGAAGACTTCCAGCTTCAAAGCGAAGCTAGTGCGGCTGTAAGACGAATGGAGGGGGAATCAGACACGCCGTCGGACCTCTTTGCGAATTGGGTCGTGAAAGGCATTTTCTCTGGCACCGACTGGCTAGCAGCATTCAAACAGAGAGCGAGTTTGACGATCACACCCCACACGCTTAAATATCCGCAATGTGGGGAAGTTGACATGAACCTGGAATGGGCTTCACAGTCGTCTCAGTCAATTGTACCACCGAATGAATCACCCTTCGGTGATACCGCATACGCCTCCGCTAGCATCACCGCCCAGGCCTCGCCCTTCTCCTCAGCCGACGAAGTCAACGCTACCATACCCACCCCAGCAAACGCTTTCGACAGCTTCGGCCGCCTGCGCATTCTTCTCCCTGACGACACAAATTTTTATCGCATATTCGATAGTGACATGAAACGATGGGCCGCCGCGACCATGTCGCCTAAGAACCCGAATTGCCATGTTCCCTCGGATGAAGAGATTCAGCATCAAGCGCGCTGGATCATGTATGACGGTGACGATCCGTGGAATCAGACGCCAGCGGATTATCAGGCATGGTTGCAGCAGTTTAAAAAGAGGGCAGGGATCACGGCGAGTGACGATGTTGTGGATCCAAAGGCGTTGATACGGGGGTAGAGTCTCCGAGCTTTCTTTATAGGGTGATATTCAACTATTTTCCTAGTAAAGCAGTGTACTAAATAGTTACATAGCGAGGAGACTGAAATGACACAACCACGCGTGTGCACATGATGGATTCTACGCGCCAAATTTCTCCCTTGGACATCCTCTCCGCTGTAACCAATCTGCCACGGTCGTCAAAGCCTATCGCTATTCGTTCTGGAGAAAGTTTCTCACGCGAACAGATGCCTCATTGCAGGTAAGAGCCCGCACAAATGTAGGTACAAGCGATCCAGCACTATGTAATATCTGCATTGTGCAGACTACCTACTCTTAGTTCTCCTAATCGATGCCCCCAACTACTTTCTATCGGCACCCTCACGTCTACATAGGTATTATTCTCAGGCGTGACTTCTGGCGGACGGATCCCCGCCTGTCGTCATCAAGAATTTACAGAAAATCAGGCGCACTGTTGATCAACAATGGCACCCTCCGGGTACTGGTATCGGCTTCCTGAAGACCCTCCTTTATGACGTCCTAAGTATAGTTTTTCACTGCCGACAACCGTTGCGGGCCACTAGCGCTGGCAAGGATATATCATCAGCGCATCACACCAGGATCAATCGGTCAACGCCAGCCTTGGTAGTGAATCCCAGGGGTAAAAAAAGCCCCGAGAATGAGCATGCCAGGTATCATGCACATATGGGCAGTCTGCTCTGCTACTGATATCGGCTGGAGCAACATGACCAGAAATCGCTAGTTATCGCTCTTGGAAGTTCGAGATCGAATCATTGCCATTGGACTCTTAAATCGATAGCCAAGCGAGATTGCTGAGATCCAAGATAAGCTGGAAACAGAGACCGCGGGTGTAGACCATCCATGGCACGAGATATTTACTGGACCTCGCATGCTGTACCGCACTCTTCTCGGAATGGCACTCCAAGCCGGTCAGCAACTGACAGGAGCGAATTATTTCTTCTACTATGGAACAACCATTTTTGCGGCGACTGGTCTTGAGAACGCATACGTTACGTCGATTATCCTTGGTACTGTAAACGTGGTTGCTACCCTCGCTGGTCTCTGGATCGTTGAAAACGTGGGTCGGAGGAAAGTAATGATGGGTGGTGCTGCATGGATGGCCATCTGCCTTTTCATATACTCGTTCATTGGACACTATCAACTTGACCACGATAACCCACTCAGCACGCCCCAAGCCGGAAACACCATGA
>Ga0182214_1000118_pt1 | contig 10462 bp, 10 predicted proteins | sample G5R1MG_23_FD_128380 | JGI IMG/M metagenome (GOLD analysis project Ga0182214, IMG submission 128380) | Switchgrass phyllosphere microbial communities from Michigan, USA - G5R1_NF_03OCT2016_LD1 MG | ecosystem: Host-associated > Plants > Phyllosphere > Phylloplane/Leaf | place: USA: Michigan...
ATAAGCTTTCTCTCAAACTTGGAATGTTGACCTTGCAGTTTGTAGCCACTCCAGTGCTTCAGAATCCCTCGCAAGTATTTCATCGGCGTTCTCCAGCCCTCTGCCCCAAATGCCTGTTCGGCAGCAATGGCGAGGTCTTCATGGATCAGTCTGCCTACGGATTTAAGTGAAGGCGCCATGGCGAAAGCTTGTGTTGCGCTGCACGTTTATGTGACGGTGGCATCGCAATTTGTTATCCAGCTACCGTAGTAAGTAACGCTTCTGAATGGCATCATACATTTCCTGATGTCGTTATCGACCAGAATCATGAATGGAGACGATTATGTATACATATCGAATACGCTACATAAGGCAGATATGAATGCAGAGCTTCACAACGCACTTCTACGATGGTTTCAGTCGCCAAGGTTACCAATGCCACGCTCACAGCGAATGCGCCCGAGGCCGCCGTCAACGTGACCAAAACATGTTCTTTGATACTTGACGGGGCTGGGTTGAGGTTGAAACTATGGCCAAGGGGCAGCTTGACTTGCCAGGCTGGAAGATAGTCGGCAAGGACGTGGCCGGCATAGTGGCAGGCGATCTGAACGAAGAAAATTGAGCAGGGAGCCTGTGTAGTGTGAAAGTGGCTCATCTGAGACAGGAAAGCCCCGGGCCCGACAAAGAAGATAGCCAGGACGGAGTAGCGGAAGGTGATGGTAGGCGGAGCGGTGTCATCTTCGAGGGAGACGAGTTGACGAACAAGGAGTGGAAGCTGAGCGATTTCAGGGTCGTCGTGAGCCTCTTCTTCAACGACTTGGAGATCATCCTCGTCGTCGACTACAGAAGACGCTGCAGCCCCCAGCTCAGGTTGTTTTGTGTTGGTGGGTAGCACATGAACTGATGCGTTGCGTATCTCTTCGCTTAGAGTATTGGCTAGTGACTTCCTACTACCAAGCTCTACGCTGTGGCGATCCTACTTGCGAAACGTCTCGAATAAAGTGGTCTGCATGAGCGCCTGCGGCCAGATATACTCCGGGTCCCACAATAGAACTGTTCGAGCGATAGCCGCAATCGCATATCCCCACCCAAACGATGGCCATCATAAAGAATATAGACACACCCGCGTTGATCTTGGTGTTGTAGAACAGTTCCGCCATGGAAATGGGGTAGCTTGGGCTCATACAAGCACGGCCTGATGTCCAATTCACTCTTCACCGCAAATGGGACCAAGTACCCCATTCTTGAGATGATCAACAAGGACTTCACCCTCAACCAGACTGCGTACGAGGCCAACGGACCCGTGTACATGGGCCTCCAGAACGTGTGGGATACCTTCTTTAGCTATGCCAAATTGCCATGGGCGTTCATTTGGATGACAACATTTGGCGCATCGACTCTTATTGCCACGTTTAATAAACACAAGCAAGCGCAACACGATCGCAAAGAGGCTGTAAAACAGACCTTGGCTTCTGGAAGACGCCTACCGAGCATCTATCACCAATACACCGATCGTCTGAATGTTCTGCAACGTTCTTGCAGCGAAGTCCCTGGCTGGTGGTTTGGAGCTCTCTTTCTGGCGGGAGCTGGAACCATTCTTGTCCTTGTCGGCTCAGGTCACCTCTTCATTCCGATCTGGACCGATTTCGTTGGGCTGGCTACCGGTATTGCGGTCGTCGTTCCTCTGGGCTATCTTTATGCGGTCTCTAATTATCAGGTCGCTATCGGCGACTTCAACGAGCTCATGTACGGATACATGATTCAGACCAAAGCAGGCCTTGGGAACCGCCATCCCTGCGGCCTCTCTGTGTATGGCAGTATCGCTGGCGACGTGTGGTACAGAGCACAATAATACATGCTCCAAGACCAGCGAATTGGACACTACATGCACATCCCGCCCCGCCCCGTCTTCTTCAGTCAGATCTTCGGCAGCATACTGCGCATACCTCTCAATCACGGCGTGGTCCGTTGGGTTCTCCACACCAAATTCGAGTACCTCTCGGGCGCGATCAAAGACCCCCTCCATCAATGGACTGGACAAGCGTTAGTCTCGGCAAATACACTCGGCGTCCCATATGCCATCGTCGGTCCCAAGCGCATGTTCAGCCAGGGCCTTTTCCGCCCACTACCGTACGCGTTCCTCTTCGGTGCGCTGCTGCCTCTCCCCATTTACGCCCTGCACCGCGCGTTCCCCACGTCTCCGCTCAAGTTTCATCTTTGGAACACGCCCATTTTCGTCTCCGGGATGGCCGTGTTCTACGGCAACGTATCGACGGGCTACTTCAGCGCTTTTGTGGGCGGATTCGTGGCCATGTACTGCGTCTTCCGCCACCACTTCCAGCTCTGGAAGCGGCACAACTACCTTGTTGCGGCTGCGTTGGATGCGGCATTCAATTTGAACATGTTGCTCCTCTTCTTGTTCTTGGGGAGCGGCAAACAGACTACGATGGCAAGCTGGTGGGGCAATAACGAGGACAGTGGAGAGAGGCGTTTTGCGCTGGCGTAGGCGTCTACCTGTCACTGCACGCAGCCATGGCGTTGGGACAATTGGGTGACCATGTCGTGTTGGAGGAGTGGCGTGGGGATCAGAGGGTGGACGTCCGGGGCGTTGTTGTTGCGTGCAGACACCCACGTGGGCCATCTGATTGGCTCCCGCGCAACTAACTCTCCACTCTCCCTCGGCGCCGCATGGCCTGCCCAGCCCAGCGCCCAGCCCAGCGCCCGCCATGCACCGCGCACGACGCACCACGCCCCCGGCACCGCGCCCCCGGCACCACGCCCCCGATTCACGCAATGCAACCGCTTGGCCGTGCCAGGACGGAGTCTAGACAGGCCGAGCAGGTCTGCAGATTGGACGGCCGCATGCGTGGGCGGTTGGCGGCGTCTGATTGGCCCGCGCCATGGAGCATTTCATTGCTCGGCACATCCGGGAGAACGATACGATGCGACGCAGGTAAGCTCAGCCCAGGGCTGGGACAGGAGCTTGACATGCTGACTGCCTACATAAGGGAGTCTATAGGTAGCTTGGCCGTCTCCTGGATTCGACCCGTGCTCCCTCGCCGTCCGTTGCAATGGCTTCCAAGACCGCCGGAGGCAACGCTGCCTTCCACAACTTCCACAAGTACGCTGATGGCACCGTCTTCGGTGCTGACCATGCTGACTTGGCTTCCAGTGACTTTGCCCACATCAAGGATCCCAATGAACGAAGGCGTCTCGCGCTTGCAGAGATCGACAAGGCGCCCTTTGGCTGGTACCACGTTCGTGCCATCTTGGTCGCGGGCACTGGTTTCTTCACCGACAGCTACGACATCTTCTGTGTCTCGCTCCTGACCATCATGCTCGGTATCGTCTACAAGCATGACAACAAGGGCGTCCTCACCACACAGCAGGACACCGCCATCAAGCTGTCCACATCAGCCGGCACCGTCATCGGACAGGTCGGCTTTGGTGCGCTCGCTGACGTGGTCGGCCGTAAGAAGATGTACGGTCTTGAGCTGATCCTCATCATCGTTGCCACGCTCGCGCAATCCTTGGTTGGCCCTGGCCCTGGAGTGTCAGTTGTTGGGCTCATCATCTTCTGGCGTGTGTTGATGGGTATCGGTACGTGAGCATGCCAGCATCCCAGCATCATCATCATCATCATCATCATCATCATCATCATCATGCTAACTTTCCACAGGCATTGGCGGAGACTACCCCCTCTCTTCCATCATCACCTCGGAGTTCGCTACTACCAAATGGCGCGGTGCCATGATGGGTGCTGTGTTCGCCATGCAGGGTTTCGGCCAGCTAGGTGGTGCGCTCGTGATGCTTTGCCTTGTCGCCGGTTTCCAGCACAAACTCGAGGGCTCCAAGGACTATGCCTCGTGCAAAGGCGACTGCACTGTCGCGGTCGACAAAATGTGGCGCGCCCTCATTGGCATTGGCATCGTCCCGGCCTGCATTGCGCTTTACTACCGCCTCACCATCCCGGAGACTCCACGTTACACCTTCGACGTCGCACGTGATATTGAGAAGGCCAACGAAGACACCAAGCAATATCTTTCTGGCAAGCATGGCGAGGGATCTCCAGACGAAATCACCCAGGTTGCTGCCCGCCAAGCTTCAGGTGCTCAGCTCGAAGTCCCCAAGGCTTCCCTCTCCGACTTCTTCCGCTTCTACGGCAAGTTGAAGAACGGCAAGATTTTGTTTGGTACCGCCATGTCATGGCTACTCCTCGATGTCGCCTTCTATGGTCTTGGCCTCAATGCTTCTACCGTTCTCCAAGCCATCGGTTATGCTGGTGGCAACAATCTCTACCACCGCCTGTACAACCTCGCCGCCGGCAATTGCATTCTCATCTGCGCTGGTGCCATCCCTGGCTACTGGCTCTCTGTTGCCACGATCGATACCGTGGGCCGCAAGCCCCTCCAGCTGATTGGTTTCATCATGCTGACCATCCTCTTCGTTGTGTGGGGATTCGCCTACAACAAGCTTAGCAGCCACGGTATGCTGGCCATCTACATTTTGATTCAGGTAAGCCTATCCATCTTTCTACTGCCTTTGCGCACATGCTAATACTACCCCGTAGCTCTTTTTCAACTGGGGTCCCAACAGCACAACCTTCATCGTTCCAGGCGAATGCTTCCCAACACGTTACCGCTCAACCTCCCACGGCATCTCTGCCGGCTCCGGTAAAATTGGCTCCATCATCGCTCAAGGCGCAATTTCGCCTCTCCGCACTCGCGGAGCCACCAAGGAGTCTCCGTCGCCCTGGCTCAACCACGTCATGCAGATATTCTCTGCTTTCATGTTCGCCGGTATCTTCACCTCGCTCTTGATCCCAGAGACGAAGCGCCGCACGCTGGAGGATTTGGCACAGGACTGGGATATGGGCGATGAGAGTATTACGGGGCTGGAGCATGCCCAAGCAAAACATGCTGGTAGGGGTAGCGATGAAGGCGTTGCTGAGTAGAGAGGGGTTAGGAATGGGTGTGTGCATGTGTTTGCTCATGGAGCTATGTTCTATACCATTATTGCTTGTTTTTTTCTTTCAAAAAAAAACCTCTACATGCGTTGCCAACGCAAGTTTGACGCTGGTACAACAACTACATCGGCCCCCACTGTGCCTGCGCTTCCCCGGATTCCTAGGCACTCTCATGTGCCCCCTTCCCCCTAACTTCATGCGACCAAATTGTGATTATTACCCATTCAAACCGAGGTACAACTCTCTTAATTCCTTGCCTTCCGTACTCAAGGACCATTGACATGGCTACGGTCAAAACTAGCGTCAAGGTTTGAATTTTTCTTTTGATGAGGATTGATCATGTAATCCACACAGCCTCGCTATTGTGGGAGTGAAAAGTTTTTTTTGGAGGAGATGCACGGTGGAAAAGAGAAAGGTGGTTATGCGCTGTGTCATATCATTTCAAACAAGATGACTCCGAGTAGGACTATAGTGTCGACAGACTTCAACGAATAAGTAATGCCCAGTTCACGCCTTTGATCGCTTCTTCGGCACCCCGAGGTGCACTTGATTCCTACGCTTTACTGATGGCTTAGTCCCGCGCGTACTCCTTCTTCTCTCCTTGGCACCCAGTTCGTCATCATTCTGTATCCCATTTATCAAGTTTTCAACCTCGTTTGTCTCGCTTGGGTCCATTGTAGCGGAGTCAGGAGGCGCCAAGCACAGCTCTCGATGCGACTCCATACTTGTTTGTTCGGCATCTGTGCCTTTTTCAGACTGCAGGCAACGCAATTTTAGGAACAATGTAGGGTCCGCTGCGTTATCAGAGGTGCCAATTCTAGGTGAGGGTGGTGCCGATGCCGATGACGCTGGCGAATTGAGTGGTGCACAGTGGCTCTCGACCTCAGGGAGGTGAATCTCGCAAACGGGTGTTGTGCTTGGAGAAGCATGAAGAATGAACTCTGGGCTATCGTATCCGGTGCTCACGGTCGAGCGTGCATTTTCCGATTGTAGCCTCCAGTCGTTCAGTTCCTTCATAACGCTAGCATGCAGTTGCATTTCGTTACAGAGCATAATCGTAATATCAATCAGGCAGTCGTGCTTCTTAGCGAAGAGGTTATGGTGGTGCTGAAGCTCGCTATGAGCATTGACTAGTTGCTCGTACTTGTCCCTCAGACAAGCGAAATCATGTGCTGACTGATGTCTGAGCGAGTCAAGATGCCATTGTGTATTGATGCACTGGCTACTGAGCTGCTCCAGATAGGCCCGTGGAAGTTTCATATCTTCCCTCTCTCGTGTAGCAGGCGGAAGCATTCGAGGTACGACATGCCTTTCGGCTTTGGGAGGTTGGATGCAAAGATGGTGCCTCGAAACTGTCAGTTCTGATCGAAAGGAAACATAGAGATACTCACCTCTCACATTCGCCATTGCCTCGACCTGAGTAGAAACGCCACATAAATTCACCTTTGTGATCGATGCTGCAAGCAATAACGCAGCCATCCTCAAGGACATACTCATCCTCGGGGCCCGTTAATAATGAGTCATCTGCATCCATATCCCAGTCACTATAGTTGTTTTCGCAATGTCTCATGCATGAACTCCAGGAATTTTGAGTGCACATTTCCTTCGTCGAGCTTTCCGGTGATCCCGTTGCATTTGAAGCGGATTCTATTGTCGCATGCTGGCACGATACGTGTTGGGGGCAGTACTGGTCGTTCGAAATTTCGGGCCACGTAAGTCTTGATAACACTTCTTCCCAGGAGACGGCGTCACCGCCGACGTAGTTGTTCGACATTGTGATATGATCGGTGACCTAACTGGCGCTCTGAGGATTTGGGGTAGTAATTTGTCTAGCGATATTGGCACGACTGCTTCCACATGTATGAGAACGGACTAAGAGAAGATCGCATACTAGATGATGAACTGATCGAAAAAAGGTAATTGGAAGGCAGGAAGTCGAGCAGACCTGCCACTGCCTCTTTCCAATGAGGTAACTGTTGCTATCTATTGGAGCAGGAGCGAATCAAATCAGAACAACAGGTTTGGCCAGTTGCGAATGAGGATACTTCGATATATACCACAATACTTAGGTTATAGCTAACAACAAAGGGGTATAGACTCTAAACAATAATAATCTGATTTTCAGGGCAGGCTAACACAAGTCTTGTCGCCAGGACGAGTTGCACAAACTTATGTTCTTATACGGCGGGTAGGAGGAAGCAATAACTGGTTTGTTCGACAAGGAATCTCCTAGAGATAAAGCTTGTTACATTATTTATTATACAACTATAGCAGTTATAATAAAAGGACTAAGTGTTGTCAGACGTAGTGTCAATTCCCACTGCGCCAACAAGACCAAAGGCTAGCAATCATCTGCCAAGTTAGAAGATTGTGGATTGAATAGTATCTATGCCCCTTCAAGACCATACAGGTCAGGCCACTCTGGGCCATGTCGGCACACGGCCTGACAGCAAGAACATGTGATGATCGGTCACGTGTGTGGCAGTATAGGTATACCCTAACTTTTCCTAAAGTATTGACCCTAGTGAGTTGGATACACCGTATAAAGCTCCACACGCTTCTACTCTCGCTCACCCCACTAGTTAGCAGCTGCAGGAGAGTCCATTCTACATATTATATCGACACTATTAGTAGAAGATTGCGAACCTTTCGGCTATGTTAGCGTGGTGGGGATGTATTGACGCTACGTCCTGACAATCATCGTTAATCCGTGCCTGAAAGGGAAACTGCCGAGGTTATGCTATCGTCCAGACAAATTTTAGCTCCTTTATAGCGTGACTCTTTCTTACACAACCCAGTAGATTGCGTAGAAAGGCAGAGTCTCGTATAATCTAGGGAATCTAGACTCCTTAGTGCAACCCAAAGAAGGGGCGCCTGAAAGCGGTATATGTATTACGGCCCCTGCCCCATAATCAACTCCACAACTGAGTATCACACTTGCAAACTGACCTCAACTAGCCTCCTATATCCTGCGGGCTTGGTGCAAGCGAGCATTTGATCGAACCCACCGTCAGTCTTAGATATCACGTCGCCTTAATTCATTAGCCATGAACGGGCACCCTACTACCGCCGACACGCACTTAGACATTCTCATTATTGGCAGTGGCCTCAGTGGTATCAACGCTGCATACCGTATTCAAGAGTCGCTGCCCAATTCCTCCTACGCCGTCCTCGAGGAACGCCACGAGCTTGGTGGGACATGGTCACAATTCAAATACCCTGGTGTACGATCAGATTCAGATCTCTACACCTTTGGCTTTCAGTTCTACCCGTGGAAGGCGACACACTCAATCGCCAGCGGTGACAGCATTATTGCATACCTAAAAGAGACGACGGATAAATTTGACCTCGATAAGAAGATACGATACAATCATAAAGTAACTGTTGCGGACTGGAGGAGTGATGAGCAGCGATGGAGACTTGAGGTTGATATAGGACAGGGTGAAGAAAGACGGAGGGTTGTGTACTGGACTAAGTGGCTGATTACAGGCACCGGGTACTATAACTATAAAGAGCCGAGAGAAGTAAAGATTCCAGGCCTTGACAGTTTCAGAGGCGAGATTGTACATCCTCAGTTTTGGCCCAAAGATCTTGACTACCAGGGGAAAAAGATGGTCGTTATTGGGTCTGGTGCGACTACCATTACGCTGTTGCCTGCCATAGTTGATGGAGGTGTTGGCTCAGTAACACAACTGCAACGAACTCCAACCTACATTCTGAGCGTTGCACAAGACAATTCTGCGTGGTGGGAAAAGTACGCTCCACGCTGGTTCTTGCTCAGGTATAAGCGTGAGTACACATCCACTTAAATGACTACAGCCACTAATCATTTCAAGGCTTCATGTTCATATTTATCCCGATTATCCTGTACCAATTCTGCATGATCTTCCCCAAATTAGCGGCCAAATTTCTCCGCCAACAAGTTGCTAAACAACTCCCATCCAACATTCCCGTCGACCCTCACTTTCAGCCTGGATATAACCCCTGGAAACAGCGTCTCTGTGTCTGTCCAGATGGGGACTACTTCAGGGCCTTCAGCTCAGGAAAAGCTCATATCGTCACCGACACCATCAGGACTGTTACCGCCAGTGGCATTGAGCTCGACAGTGGCAAAACGCTAGACGCCGACATCATTGTCACTGCCACAGGTCTCAATATCCGCCTCCTCGGTGGCATCAAGGTGTCTATCGATGGTAAGCTGGTCGACCTTTCCGAGCAATTCATGTGGCGCTCCAGCATGTTCACTTCGCTCCCGAATCTCGTCAACCTATTCGGTTACTGGAATGCATCGTGGACGCTTGGCGCAGACACTGCGTCACACCTCTTTGTGCGCTTAATCAAGCATATGGACAACAATGGGTACACCTCTGTGGTTCCAGAGATTAGCCAAGCAGACAAAAAACTTGATGTCAGTCCCACCCCTTTGAACAGCACGTACATAACCGATTCCACGAGCCAGATTCCCAAATGTGCAAACAGAGGGCCATGGAGGCCGAGAGACAATTACTTCTTGGACAAGTGGGGTGTGACCAAGGGAAGCTTCACGGATGGACTGAAGTGGGAGAAGAAGGTTGTGTAACGATATGAGGTTTAGATCTGGCAATGTCGGCCGTGTGAGACGCTACCTTCCTGATCATGGCGTCTTCTCTTAGGTGGGAACATCGATGCAAATCACTGCTGCTTCTTCAAACAGCAGATAGTCCCAAGAAGCACTCCTAGATTTCATTAACACTGGTCCATAGTAGCATAAATGATAGCGCAGATCCTGTTCTAATACAGCAAAGATGGGCTGCCTATATTCAATCTTCTCAGTCTTCTGAAACTGCGGTACGATGCACTAATCAAAAATGACATCCACGTCTCATTGGTGCACATCCTCCATATTCCCGCTTGCGGTCACGCTCAAAAATTGAATTCCTGCTTGCGGCCATGGTTGAACATCAACCACCGTATTTGGCTCAAGTTCGTTTTGCGGCTGTGTTCTGTGGTTCACTCTCACAAAGAGACAAAAAATATGGACTTGCAGGGAATCGAACCTGATACGCTGTTAGACCAAGCTGAAGCATGGGACTTAGATATCACTTACCCTGGACCACTCCCATGCTAAGGGAGTATTATACCACTAAACCACAAGCCCTATGCAGTTGATGATAAACACAGAAATTTAATGAATACATAGACTACCAGCCCAGCTCCTGGTGGAGCTAGAAGCATTGACAGAAGCGTGATACATCTTTTCGTCAGACCAAAATGAGTAGTGCTGATGCGAGGCGGTGAGATTTTCCCCATCGGTGTTGGCATAACATGAAAATTTGCGGGACGCTAAACACTTTCTTTTTCCAATCCATTACCAGCCGGCAGGCATCTCGCCAAATAATATTTTGTGACGTCCCTTGAAATGTCCAACTTCTTTTATTTTGTCAACTTATCGTGGAGTTAGGATGGCTGCATAGAACGAACAATCTTGCCAGGGCTCTTGGAGAAAGTCTAAACGCAGACATAGGAATTGACTATGTA
>Ga0182214_1000120_pt1 | contig 10452 bp, 6 predicted proteins | sample G5R1MG_23_FD_128380 | JGI IMG/M metagenome (GOLD analysis project Ga0182214, IMG submission 128380) | Switchgrass phyllosphere microbial communities from Michigan, USA - G5R1_NF_03OCT2016_LD1 MG | ecosystem: Host-associated > Plants > Phyllosphere > Phylloplane/Leaf | place: USA: Michigan...
TGCCTGAGATGTGCTTTTAGAGGGGAGGGGGAGCTGGGGTGGTGAGGAGCGTAGGCCATTGGTATTGGTGGAAGATGGTGTTGGTAACGTGGCAGGTGCGGAGGCAGCTTCGGGTATTTCCGTGTCAGAGGCTTGCGAAGAATCAGAGGATGTATTCTCGCTGTCGCTTTCGACATCTCCTTCTTCAGTAACCTGTGGTAATGGAGCCTTGGAAGACGATGCCAATTCTTCCTCAGCAGCATCATCATCATCTTCTTCTTCTTCTTCTTCACCGTCGGAGCCTTCGGGAGTGGGGGAGTGGCTTATGAAGCGTGCAGGCGGTCGGGCGAGTGCTGGAGAGGAACGCGCCGAGCCATTGGGACTAACGGATCGTGACTTGCTGTCGTGTTCCTGGATAGGGTCAATATTGGCCATGGTCGCTTCTTCATCGTCTGCTGAATCCGGAGACGGTGTTGTGCGCGTATTCGCCTCCTGGTTGCTTGCCGGCGCTTCGGGGGCGCCATTTGTCGTAGCAAGGTCCCCAATATCCCATGAGTTTTCCGAGCAATGCTTCGAGTCATATGTATACTCGTTTCTGCTTGATGTGTCTTGCACTTCGTGATGTGCTTCTTCTTCGCCAGGCGTTGTTTGTTGCGTACTGTGATCTCGCGACAATGAATCTTGGACTTCGTGGCGCATTTCTTCTGCCTCTGCCTCTTCTTCTTCGGTCTCTTCCACTACATCGTCTTCTGTCTCTTCCACTACATCTGCATCTTCCTCGTCTTCGCTAGAGGTCAAGTGCAGCGTATTCTGGTTTTGCCGTGGGGATGTTTGAACTTGTGACAAACCATCTTTCTCCCCACCGGCCGTCAGCTGGACTGAGACCTTCAGTGAGCTTTCACTTGAGCTAGCCTCTTGCTGGGCAGTCTTGGATAGGCTGTCAGTCAATTTCACCCCGTGATTTATGGTTCGCGATGGGGTATCATTTGAGTCGGGCTTTTTCTTGGTGGTCTTCAATACGCTGGAGGCTGGTGCAACCGCTTGTGCCTGTGAATTGCTGGTCACTTTGATGCCTTTCCGTGTAGGCGTGGGTGGCTTAATGCATGGCGTAGTTGATTCTGCCTGCAAGTAGACAACCGCGTCGCCGGTGTTCGGAATAAGCTTTGGTGAGCAACCGTTTGTTGCAGGTGTTTTTGCCTTGGAGGTGCTAATCAGTCCAACGGGTTTCTGCAACGTTTTAGGGGTGGCATCCAACGAAACATCATGCTGCAGTGTGTCATTTTTTTCCTTGGGAAAATCGCACAATTGCCGCAGCCTGTTTATCCTTACCTGGATGCTTGAGTCGATGTTCTTTGGAGTGCTGGCTGCGGACCGCAGGTTCCTAGACGGCTTCTTGAGACTGCCTGGTCGAGAACGAGGCTTCCTCAAAGAGCCCAGCCTGGTTGGAGTGGCAATTCTCTTGCTGAATTCTGGTGAGCTTGGAATATCATAGATGTCCCTCCGACGGGGGGGTGATGAATCGCCCGGCTCTGGTGATTCTCGCTTGATGGCAGGCGCAAATTCAGGCGCACCTGTCTGGCCACCATTAAGAAATACTAAGGAGGCTTGTGTATGTGACCGTGTAGAGCGAGGGCGTGATTGCACACGAGGCGCAGGCTCCGGCGGCGGGTCGTGCTCGCCTTGCTCCGACTCGGTGGTGAAGATGGGCTGGTCGCGCAGCGGACTCTGATCCTGTGGTAAGGCTGGCGGGGGTGATTGTGCTGTGCACAGTCTCTTATTTGCTTGCTCGAGATCGAAGTCGCGTGTTCGTTTTTGGGCGGAGATGGGACGCAGATTGGAAGTGGGTGGAACGGAGAAGTCGCGATCGATGAAGGCAGGTACAACCTTGAGCATGCGCATGCTGGCGTCTGCCTCGCCCTCAAAGATGGACCTGACTGTGTCGTCGACGTCCAGGTCACAGTCGTAGGCATCCTGCAGCTTGTATATAGTGAACGCGCTGGCCCTGGTTAGTATCTGTCTGACGGATGCACAGCGAGTGAGGGTCAACGCACGAGGCCTGATGGGGGAGCAGGTAATTCTTCTTGTAGCGCTCCTCGATGCGTGGCCACAGCTCTCCGAAGGTGTCGTCTAGTGAGACGGGGAGGGCAAACTTGCGAGCGGCCATGTGGGCCATGGCCTGCGCGCGTGAGGGACCGTGGGCGTTTTCTGGTGCCAGTGGAAGCACCTGCACGGACAGCCGCATCGAATTCCGCGCAGGGGGCAGCGCGGGCGGCGCCATTGCGTACGACATGCTGCAGCGGTGGAGCGACAGTGGCGATGGCGGCGTCTCGGTGGCATGCGGGCGGCGTGGTGGACCGCGGAAGAAAGTTATCGTGGACCGCGCCCAGCTAGTTCTTGCTTTTTTTTCCTAAGATACCGTACCGAGAGGCCGACTGTGGCCGTGCCCAGTCCGTGCGTTGACCTCTAGCCAATCATCTTTGCTCCAACGCCAAAATTACCAGACTTGGCACGTTACCTTTCAGTAATTAACTGAACCCTGGCTGATATCAGCCGCTCACGTGAGAGCGCATCTCGCTACACTTGCCTCCGATAATGGGACGCGTCTCCGGCGCCAACACCAGAACCAAGCGTCGACACCCTAGACGTGGCACAAAAGCGCCGCGTAGGTGGCGGCTCGCTCCAAGTCGCTGCATCTACTGACGGAGGCATAGAAATCCCGCTCGCCGGGTCCAGCTGCCCCAAGGAAACACGCACGACGGAGCGACTCTGTCGCGTCAGTCGATGACTGGGCCTTTCGCGTCAGCGTAATCTCGTCTGGCACACACATTGACAATGCAATCTTCACGAAGGCTGTGCATGGTCTGGTCAAAATCTGCTTTCCCGAGGGCATCCTCGACGAGCTGGGGGTAGCCCTCCTCGAAAAACACATGCGCGCAGAGAAGGCACCTGAAGCCAGCATATTGAAGATGCACGACATCTTCCGATCTGAAATGGTCAGTCGCGTCATATGGATGCTCGCGGAGTATCTGGATTCGCCCTCCAAAATTAAAGCTGGCGTTGAGTCTATCATTGCAGCTAGCGCAGCACGTCATGGCTCAAAGCTGGGTGGCGATCTATTGGGGCACATCGTGGCCAATCTGCATCGTTCGAGAGAGCGACTTCCCAGTGACGGCACCCGCCTTTTGGCGGACGGTGCTACCATTCAGGATCCCGTTGACGGTAATACTAATGACACGTCGGATCCGGAATATTTGTCTAGGGACAATTCCACGTCTCGGCCACGAAAGTCAAAGAAGCATAAAAAAGCACGGGAGCGCGGTACCATGCAGGAGATTGCATCTGACCAAGTAACGATAGGAGTACAAAATCAGGTTACACCATCCGAGCGAAGAGTTGCAAAGAATTCTGTGTCAACACCGGCTCCACGAGCGAACAAGATCTCATCTTCCTGGCGATGGAATGTTGACTTGGAGGACGTCCTGACCGTGGATATCCGCGATCACTTCACCTCAACGGCGGATTTATTCGCCTTTCACGCCCTACATATAGCAAAGAATAAGCTAGGAATTCTCGCGCGCCGGAAACAAGTCAGACATAAGATAGAATTAATGCTTTCCGAGATGCAGAACACTGAATACGAAAAGTGGGTAGAGTCCTATGAAAAGCTGCTCGGAGGAGACCGCGACATGTTGGTTCGAGCCGATGCTGTATCCTCGACTGAGGGGCGGAGATTGATCGCAACGACTCCTGCTCCCGTTGATATGCGACGCGTCGAGGGGAAAGAAGCCAAAAATGCTGTTAATGGCTCCAAGCCAGTGAACGATTGTTCCGAGGGTCCCTCCACGCGCATACAAGACAAATTTCCAATCAAGTGTGAAGTAAACGCTGCTGCGAGTGAGGTGGCAATACGACCACAGGACCAGCTACGTGAAGTCGTCGTTACGGCGACTACAGCGGCCTTCAGGCATCAATTGGCAGATAGACATGATGCTGAGCAACCCTTGATGAGCTCGATAGAGCGAACTAGTAAAGCGGACGCTAGAGGTTCCGACAAAGGAGCAGTTCAGGAACATGGGCTTACAATGGAAACTCCAATTGTTGAATTGTTATATGGACCCGGTGTAATTGACGCCTGCAACAAGGTTGAGGTAGTGCACACCATGATGGACAATCTGGACAAGCGGGTCTCCATGGACGTAGGTAATGCGGCAAACTGTACTCTGTCCTCCGCTAATATATCGCAGTCAATTGATATCCCGCAAAACAATGGCACCATAAGGACTGATACAAAGACACGGCTCTTTAATTCCCTATTGTCAGTCTCACAAGGAACTCGTGATGGCCATATAATTCATCCGTTGAAGGTGCGCTGGGCGTACGAAAAGAAGCTCTGCTTTTGGGTGGCTGCAAACCCTGCTGCTTTTCCAGAACTTCATACCATGCCGGTCATGTTCACCCATAATCTCTCGGTAAATATTGACCTCAGACATTAGAGTCGCCGCTAATCCTTCTGAGGGAGAAACTCTGGTCTCCGATCTCATCTTCGATCCCTCTCGGCCATTTCCAATCAACCAGGCACAGTCTGATGAGATGATATCATTCATCGTCGCTCATCTAAAGGATAGAGGCATTTTCAATGTAGTTAAAACATATAGATGCGTTGAGATGTGTACTGATAAATGACAGGGTCCCGGAGCCCAGAACAGTGTCGTACAAATGAGAAAGCGGTTTTGTCGTGCCATCCGGTCGGCAGCGCGGGACGATGAATCGGTCAAGAGAGTTCTGATGGAGAGGCTTCTACGCATTGTTGCCTTTCACAATAGACGCAATTTCCCCGAACTCAAGGATTCGTTTGTGGTAAGAACCTGGGAGCTCATGACAGGCCAAAAATGGTGAATTTTGAAACGGCTAAAAGCTCCATGGTGTGGCTGTGAGACCAGATATGGACTGTCGGGTCGTGCTTGTCTGTGGGCGCTATATGCGTTTCTGTGGAAAATCTTTGGAGGCGCATATGTATTGCCATAAGCATTCCATGGTTATCTCCTGTATTCAGAATATGTCACGAGGTTCAACGCCGTACGACGGAGCGACACGAAATAAAGTCCACTCTCGCTGTTCAGGAGATATGTTCACGATTTCACACCGTCGACATGTCAGTTCTTTTCTGTCTAAAATCCGTTCAACAGACACATTGACTCTTTTCTGTCAACCACATCCCGCTGCTTTTCACTTGCTAACCTCAGCATTGATAAGGCATGTTACGTTCAAGATACCCTTAGGTAAAACAGCCCCGAGGAAGTGACCTGGGGTTTCATGGATGGGGGAATGTACAACCAACCACAGCCGACAGTGCGCTCCGTACGAAGAAGCTCGTGGCTTTTCAGCAGCTGTTTTATGAAAAATAACCTGATAGATAATTCTATCACGCACGTATCCAACGTAGCATCATGAAGCCAAGATCGTTCAAGTGTAAATGGTCCCCTTGTCCCAACACGATGCAAATGCAAATCACTCACGCGAATCAAGCAACCATCCACTCATCGGACACTACGATATCCTTGCGCTCACGCCGATAGCTAGCAGTCGGCATGGCGGCGTAACCTGGCGCGGGTTAGTAGGCTGCGCACTACTCTAGCGGCTCGTATGTACTATATACTGTAGAGTGATAATGGTTAGCGGTGCCTAGTGCTGTGTTCAATGGCTGCGATTTTGGGAAGGTTTTGAGTGGTAGCTTGACAAGGGGTGATGGTTAGGAGTGGGCTAGCGTTAAACTGGTGGGGACTGGATGACACGGGGTGGAAACGTGCGGGCTGCAGCGAAGTACCATACAAATATTTGAAAAAGATGTTTTTTGTCTGCAGGAGGCATCCATATTGTCTTCATGCGTTTGGTAGCGAATTGAAAGCCCTCATGGTAGATGGTATTGCAGACACTCCGTCAAGAGAATAGTTTGTTGTAGTATCAATTTGAACCAAGTGAAATCCAGCATCGCCTTCACGATATCTTGCGACTGCCCATGCCGTTTACGAATGCCATACTATCGCTCCCATTAACTCAATAGCTATGCCTTCTGGTAAGGCGGTAAGTCCTCAGACTCAGTGCCCCTCTTAGCAGCCCTCGCCTTGCGTCTCTCAATTCTGTTCAACTCCCTCGCCACCGCCTTGGCCAGCTTCCTGCGATCCTCACGCTCCTTCTGCTTCACCAAATCGACCTTGGCCTTTCCATTCCACATCTTTTTGAACTCCTTCCTGAACTTCTGGCGAAACGTCAGAGATCTGTCTGCTTCCTCCTCGGCCTTGCGCGCGTTGTGTTCGATCTCGTCGTCCGTGTCGTAGAAGTCGGAGTTCTCGTCATTTTCGACCAGAGGGTTACTTTCGCTGCTCTCGAGTCGCACGGCGCGCTCATTGCGCGCCTTGTCCCAGGCTTTGGTGCGCCCGTAAGCAACGCAGCCCGTGATGCCGAGCACGGCGAGGAAGGGAAATGCGAGGAATAGCACCATGAAGCAACCGAAAGCGATGAGATCTTCGTCCATGATAGATGTTTTGCGCTTTTGAAAAGGTGTAGAGATGTGTGTTGAACTGAATGGGCTGGTGATCGTGAAGTGGTTATAAGGGAGGGCCATGGTCATTTGCCACCTGCGTGGCGCAGCCAGGGTACGAGTCAGGCAGCATTCCGCCTAAGAAAGTCTAAGTTTGTACGGCGTCTACTCTTGTACACACAGATAAGAAGGGTAGGCAGAGTAAGGATAGGTGTGAACGCTCTCCAAATCGGCCTCCTGGTACAGTAAAACTGCGCTGCCACCTGCTATGCAAGGTGGCCGTTCTGCTTACGTGGATGGAAATTTGTTGCGCAAGCGTATTGCTGTAGAAGGATAGCTTTACATAGAATTGCGGAGAAACTGCTACAGGTATGCACTGTGTACACTAGATACCTGACGATTCTTACCTCTCTGTCAAAACACCAAACACAGGAGATTGTTTCCGACTTCTCGATCGACGCTACTTACGGGACAAATTACCCCGCACCCAGCGTCCCCTGCGTGTCGCCATCCACCTTCGATTACCAACGATAGCTTCTCGAAATGCCTCGCTACGTCAGCGAAGATGATGAGCCGCTTGGAGACAAGACAGCAAGCTTGACACTCAGAAACAAGCGCACGGAGCGCATGAAGCGCAAGAACGCCACACGACAGCAGAAGCGAGACGCCATCATCAATCTCACCAAACTCCCTACCGAGATTATCCTCGCAAGTCTCGAATACGTCCTACCAAGCGATGTTTTGCGCTTCAGTTCTGTCAATCGCCGCTTCTACCGTCTCGTCCAGGCTAATGCCTCGATCCTTGGGGACGCCATCATCAAACTACGTTACAGCATTCTCGTGCAATGCTTCCCGACACCGAAGCCTTTAGCCGAGGTTGCGTCTGATATACAGGCACTCCTCACGAATCCTGATCGTCAAAAGCAGCTGAGCATACACAACCGGCCGTACCAGCATATTCAACCCCCCGATCCGCACCAGCTCTGCACATGCCTCACGTGCATCTTGACATGGAACAACCTTGGACTTGTGCTTGACTTTGCACATTGGAGATCCCATTTAGACATTGGTACTCCCATCCCAACGCTATCGAGGGGGCAGACAGAGCCATGGAACAACGACCTCGTGGCTCGAAACGCCCGCATAGCAAGAAAGGCTGTCGAGAACTCCTTGTGGCATGCCAGTGTTCTGGAGCAGCATCTTGAGAGCACTATCCATGCAATTAAACGTCATGCGAAAAATAAAGGCAACAAGAGAGTCCATGTTGTTATGACCGAGGATGATGTTGCCTCAGGTACCGATGACTTTCTATCGAAACATGGGCCATTGAGTCTGGAGTTCCCGTATCAACGTGATGAATACTACATGCTGTACGTTCAGAGTTACATGTCTATCGGAGTGACTGACGAGTGCCAGTGAGGCCTACTTACCGAATCGTTGGTGGAGAAAGGTTGAAGGCCGTTGGATTTATATAATTGCTGGCCAACATCAGCGCGATCTAGAACTCGTGCAGCGTGTTGCCAAAAGGTAATGTATCCTCAAATTACACTGTACAGTGCGTTGGTCAGTGCATATAAAATCTCATTTTCAGCAGAAACACTACAATTCAGGGGATTATTTATAATACAAAATGGTCCTCTCGTGCGGCGAAATTTGCCACAAAGGCCAAAGCACGCAATTCTGTATCCAACCTCTCCGATCGTCGCTGATTGGCCACAAAGCCAGCACATGAGGTGTGGCGTCATGTCGCATTTCTAAGCAGCGGAGCATACATAAATCCATCGCTATCACATTCACCCTGTATACCTGAACAACGAGCAGAATCTACCTACAGCATGACTACTGCAAGCTTTGTGCACATTGATACTTCTTCGTACGAGGGCAAGCCCTGGGGAAAGGTGGACGGTGGCGGCACCAACTTTGGCGAGAAAAGACACGAGAGACAGGTCACAGACATTCGTGGAAGAGAGCATGAGTTCACCACAGACAACTCCGGCTTCCAGGTATTGAAATCTCCGGCGAAAGAGAGGCTATTTACCGACGACAAAGCGGTACGAGAAGGTTACTATCAGGAGGTCGAAAGGTTGCTCCGCGACAACATCCCTGGCATTAAGAAAATCGTCATCTTCGATCATACCATTCGTCGACGAGTCAAAGACGCTCCTAGACAGCCTGTTCAGCAGGTACATGTGGACCAGACTGCGGGTGCGGCAGAAGCCCGCGTGCGTCGTCATTTGCCCGAAAACGAGGTTGCCAATCTTCTCAAGGGCCGCTACCAAATCGTCAACGTATGGCGACCAATCGAAAACCCCGCTTCCGATCATCCTCTTGCCGTCATTGACTGGCGTAGTACATCACCAGACGACTTTATTCCCTCCGACCTGCTGTACCCTAAGCGGGCAGACTCCACGGACGCTGATGACCGGGGTAAGGAAGCACTACCCGTCAAGATCGATACCAAGTCTACAGAAGGGTATGAGGTCAAGGGCGAAACCATGGCTGTGGCGCCTAATGAAAGGCACAAATTCTATTACCAGAGCAATATGACCCCAGAGGAGGTGTTGCTTCTCAAGTGCTTTGATAGCTATGGCGAGGGCAGGCCAAACGGACAAAAAGGGCTTGCGGTCGGGACTCCCCATACCGCGTTTGCGGATCCCAAGACACCACCAGATGCGCCTGGGCGGCAGAGTATTGAGGTGAGATGCCTGATTTTCTACGATTAGGTGACCATACATGTACAATAAATGCCATACAGAATGAAATCTTGTAGCATAATAGATCCAGCTCCGCCCTGAATTGTGTTTGAGCAATCACCCCGCCCACGCCATTGTTTGTTGTTTACTCGGCTTCACCATCACCGTGAACCAACCGTGTCTGCACCACCCCTTCGACTAAAACTTTGTCTGAACAATGTAAGAGTGTCTGGTTGTCCTTGCATGAGCCCGAAACTTATCTGTCTATCTCGTGCGCAGCAAGCATATTCAGTACATCTGATCTGAATGCCATGTCTGTTACAAAGACGTGCCAGCATCAGACCTTCGGTCGGTCTGGACTCAACACACCACCGCCAACGCCCCGCCGTTGCCGCGATCTCGACGCATATCAAACAACTTCAAGCCCGCTCAGAAAAAGAGGCCAGAAGAACGCGATTACAGCCGCGCCGACTGGCCATACCGCAAGCGCGCAGCTCAAAGGGCGACGACGCAACGGTAAGCGAAAACCAAAAAAGAACCGTGAAAAGCATGCCGCAAAAAAAGTAGCCAGTCCGATAGACACCCAGCCCACCGATAACAAGTATGAAGTCGAGCTTGAAGAGCCGGCCACGCCGCCACGCAGAGATTTGGACGAGAGAAAGAATATACTATGGTGGGAACCATCACCAGAGGTGCAATGTGCACCTCATGCTCCAAGCCTGGTATCCGAGGAACAAGCATCTACTGGGGATTGCAGAGAGGCAGAAACACGTGGTGACACATGCATCGGATATGACGAAATGATGCAAGGCTACGAGACGATCAATTCGTCCGGCTCAGAGGCCGAAAGCCCCGTTCCCATCCCTATCAACTTCGACTTGGATTTTTTCTCCGACACCAAGGACCCTGGCACCACGCGAGCGCTCTCAACCCCAGCACCGCACGACCGTGGCGATGCCACAACGGCACTGGCCCTCCTCGACGCTATGAAGAGCGAACAAACTCGTCTCAACGAGGGCTCTGAAGATATCGAAATTCAGATCTCCTGCTTGCGACGTACAAAGTTCAAGATTAATTACGCCGCCATTGCGAAGTTGGAAGACGAGTTGGCGCTCAATGTAGGGCTTTCCTTTGATATGTTCATTGAGGAATTGGCGTTTAGGGATCTGTTGGAGGCAAATCATGAGGCTACGACGTTTGATTTGAAGGGGCCGTTGAGGAGCCTTGCAGAAAAGGTGGAAA
>Ga0182214_1000121_pt1 | contig 10436 bp, 9 predicted proteins | sample G5R1MG_23_FD_128380 | JGI IMG/M metagenome (GOLD analysis project Ga0182214, IMG submission 128380) | Switchgrass phyllosphere microbial communities from Michigan, USA - G5R1_NF_03OCT2016_LD1 MG | ecosystem: Host-associated > Plants > Phyllosphere > Phylloplane/Leaf | place: USA: Michigan...
AACAACATGGCCATCAAAACCCTGGTCGCACGCCTCCATCTTATCCTTGTAATACCTTTATTCGTATACTGGATTTCCCAATCGCTCCACGTGGGAAACACACATCGGCGCCAGAAGTCCAACTGCGAAAACGGGTAGACTGTAGAATTCCAGCCGTCCTTTGTATAATACCAGCTCGAGCAACCACTCTGCCATACTGTATTCTTAAGAGCACGCTGCATTTCAGATGTGTAGGACTGTTCGGCGGAACGAGTGACGCCGACGGTGTGGGCCTCTCCGTTGAGAATGAGGGAAATGAATTTGAGGGAGAAGTTCACCATGTCTGCATTCTGATATTAGCGTTGCGTGGACTGGTAAACGGTGCGTAGATATATTACTCTCAGCCGCCATGACTACTGATGAGTGGCCTGTTGCAGTATTGGGTCCAAAGATCATGAAGAAGTTGGGAAAGCCGTCCATTGCGGTGCCTTGATATGCTTGGGCTCCTCCTCGCTCTTCCATGAGCTCTATTAGATCTTTGCCGCCTTGACCAGCAACCCGGAGTGGATGGAGCCATCGGTTTGTGTCAAAACCGTTGGCTAATATAATCACGTCTGCAGGTATCTCCTTTTCTGGGTAGTCCTGCTCTTGCACGTTCTTGGGATATGTTACTCCAGGCCCAAGTACTACCCCTGTCTCAGTGACTCGACTCAGCGGCTGTGTAGTGAGTTCAACTATTGGATTATTAAGACTTCTTAGCCAGTGCTCATCGAATATACGTCTCTTACAACCCACACCGTAATCTGGAGTCATGATCTCCCAGTACTTTTCAGGTACGTGCGTTCTCATGTACTTCAATAAATTCTCCTCATACAATTTCCGATGTTTATCGGCATATGGTGTGTTCGGGAAGACTTTGAAAAATAGATCTTCGGAAACAGCAAATATATAGAATCGGAGCAACTCCTTGAGCCCTGGCACGTACTTCATCAGCTTCGCGCTATTTTCGTCCCACCACACATCGCCACCCGGTGGAAAGGATCTGGCAACGACCCATGGCGGGGAGCGCATTAGCTGAGTGACGGATTTGGCGTTGTAAGGCGCATTTGGGAGTCGAGGTACGAGCTGAGCGGAACTGCATCCTGTACCAACAACTACCACGTTCTTGTCGGTGAAGTCAACAGTCTCATCCCATCTTGCGGAATGAAACATTTTGCCTTTGAAATTTTCAATGCCTTGAATCTCATCAGGCCACCCTTTGGGCTCCACAAGGCCTCCAACACAGCTGACAACGATCTTGCTCTTTACAATCTCGGTCTCCGAATACACTGCGTTTGCGCCCCTTTCGTCGACAATCTTCTGTCGCTCCTTTACTGAGAGATCGCCCATACCTGCTACCATCCTACGTATTGTGACTTCCCATAGGTTCTCATCTTCAAGCCATCTGCAGCCTTCAATATCTGTGTTGAGCTCGAATTTGTCCGTGATTTTGTATTGTTCACAGACTTCATGATAGTATCGTAGAATCTCGTCTCCTGATGGGTAGAATGATCCCCAGTTGGTCTTTTGGGCGAAGGAAAAGGAATAGAATACTGCAGGTACGTCGCTGTGTGGTATAAGCATTTACTTTTGGGATAACGAGAGCAGATTCGTCTGAATAGATTCGGATACTCACCATGCTACACCAGGGTATCGATTGATCCACCATGTGCCTCCGATTCCGGCGTGGCGGTCGAATATGCGAAACTGATCGAATCCAAGCTGTTGCTTCAGCTGGCATGCCATTACGATGCCCGATGCACCGGCACCGACGATGATGACCGGATAGTACGTATATGCATCGGGCGAGTAGCCATTGACTCTCCGGATGGCTTCCTTGATCATCTCGAAGTCTGAGTGACCTTGTAGTAGGTAGATTGAAGATGAGTGTGATGCTGGTTCGATGAAACGCCACGAAGCGCAAGTACTACGTAGTTACACGAGCTGTGTTGCAGGGTAGGTTTCATTTAAATGCTTATGCAAGGAAAAACAACACCTCTCGCGCCCAGAACCCACAATAACGCTCAACAGCCATCTCAGCCATCTTTAAGACAGCCACGCTGCCTACTACTTCACGGTGACACTCCATAAGGGGGCAGTAGCTTCTGTGTTTCGTAGACCCAGGATGCGTTAGGAGTCCGATTGGAAGCCTACTTTGCATACGGCATCGCATTGGTTTACGCTGCTACAAGCCTGCGGAATGCAGGGAACCGAGGTTGTCTACTGTACTAATCAAACGATAACTCATGGATCCGTCAACCATGTGATGTAGCTAACCATAGTGTGCAGGCGTATCGCTTGTTGCTGTCACGTGGGGGCGTGATGGCGCTTAGAACGCCGCGGGCCTGATGCACCTAGCGTCCGCGAATTGACCTCATTGACAATGCTTTGCCCTTGTCCACCCAGCGACTGTCTCATGCAGCAGAGTTGGTGATCATCGCCATGATATGTTCCAGACGCAGTATAGACTGGACAGCTGGTAAATCCGAATAGCTCTGCTCTAGCTAAGATGAATGGTATTGATGGGTCGGACCGTCACGTCAAGACGGTCGAAGGTACGCATAGAATCAAGTTCTACTCATGGCTCACGGCTGACATGCATAGCGCCTCCACCATCACTGCTTGCCATTGTCCTCGATACGAATCCCCATGCGTGGGCGCATCTTTCCTCCACTCTCTCGCTGTCCGCTGCGCTCGCCAACATCCTTGTCTTCATCAACGCCCACCTAGCCTCCGGCAACGCAAACGAGGTTGCAATAATAGCCTCACACTCCCATAAAACAGAATTCTTATATCCAACGCCCTCACCACCGAAACCGCAACCCCGACAGGGCACAAATGGGGATGTGGAGATGAATGGTGCTAGAGGCGACTATGAGCCTCATTTGGCGGAGAACCCTAACAAATACCGGCCTTTTGCTGTAGTAGAAAATGCTATCCTGAGAAATTTTGCAAAGTTACTGGACGAGACTAACGAGAGTCATCTTGCTGCGACCCCAACAACTCTTATCGGCGGGGCGCTCTCATTAGCTTTGACGCACATCAACAAGCAGACAATATTACACGCCCCGACCGCAGCTAGTGCCGAGAGTGCCTCCCTTGCAGCATTAGCGGACTCCGAGAATTCTCACGTGGACCGCATACCACTCACTTCTCGTATCCTCATCGTTTCAGTCTCTGGTGATCTCGCCAATCAATACATACCTGTCATGAACTCTATCTTTGCTGCACAAAGAAAGAGGATACCGATAGACATTCTCAAGCTATCAGGAGACACTGTCTTACTTCAACAAGCGAGCGACGCAACCGGAGGAGTCTACATGAAACCCGAACGACCAGAGGGTTTGCTGCAGTATCTTATGATGGCTTTCCTGCCAGATTCTACAGCAAGAACAAGTCTAGTACTTCCTAGCGCAGGCGGCGTCGATTTTCGCGCAGCCTGTTTTTGTCATCGAAAGGTTGTTGACATTGGCTTTGTGTGCAGCGTATGTCTGAGCAGTAAGTCCCAGAATTCTTCCTTGAATATTCTAATAAAATACTAACTCAGCGTTAGTATTCTGTAGTCCCAATCTTCCGGATAATCTTTGTTTGACGTGTGGCTCTTATCTCTCCCTCCGCAGTGCGGCGACCAATACGCCGGCCTTGATACCTAAGAAAAAAAAGAAGAAAAAGAAGATTGGGGCCGACTCCGGTACCCCTGGAAATGGAACGCCTGTCGGCTCGGGCACACCTGTACACCCTTGACGATATGCAATATGCCTCCTAGTCCAAAACCTATCCTATGCAATAATAATGGTACAAGGTGGTCAATTCTTGCATCTACGCCCCGATCGATAAGGTGTGCTAGCAGTTTCCATCACGTGGAATCCCCTTTATCATTGGTGGTTGTTTAACGATTAAACCATCAACGCCCATACAAGCATCGATACCAACGGCGGTCGGAAAGTGGCTTCATTTGACACTATCCTGCACCGTATGCGGCCGTTCACCATCACATGCAGAGAGATGTGGCATGTGGCTTTAGCGACTTTCGCAGCATACCGCTGAGGAATGACATTTGTTGTAACATACCAGCAATATCCGATCCTTCCGCTACTTTCTGGACGTTTGAGACGGAAGGCAGTCCTATATTCGACGTCTTACCATGCTCGGAACCAGAATTTGCTTTGCTGCTCGTCCCATCGTTGGAATTTAACAGGTACTGATCGTTTTCGTACCACTCGACTGATTATGCGCATATCTAGAAGCCATACATACGTTGTATTGTTAAAAGAACTTTCCCAAGACTGCTGGGCCTGAGTGGACTGGCCTGGCCTTGATACAGTGTGCAACAGCTAGAAATATGTGTCATCTGCCCCCCCAATCATTTGCCAGTCAAAGCGTGAAGCTCACCTCATCTTTGTCCTCGTGATTCCCTTATCTATAGGATTCATCCTATGCATGTGTGCATGTGTTCCCGTACAAGTCCGGACCATAAACAAACAATGTACAAAGAAACCGCCGTCTAGATTACTCAACAATAGACATCTTAGATGGTGGGAGAGCGTGCAGTCAATTCTTTCCGGAGATAAGTTCAGCCTGTGGAGACTCGGATCCAATCATCCATCCAATTACAATCTATTAATAGTGGGCTCAGAGGTCTATTGTAAGCGACCTATCGACCTGTGTGTCATTGGGTAAGAGGTTTGGACCGGAATTAGTTGACCCTGGGGGCTGGTGGAGAAACTTTTGCCAGCCGAGTTTGGTATTTTAGAAAATAGAAAAAAACGCAGACTACACAGTTGCTTCTACCCAGTCCTGTTCGAAGACCCGATGCCCGTATGGCCTATCGTGACTCCCCGGGTTATCAACGCAACTACTTAGCAAGGATTGGACATGCATTTCGACTCATTCGACGAATGGGAGACGCCTACTAAATCGGCATTTTTTCCTATGGCCCGGAGAGACGGCTGCTCTAGACCCTTACATGCAAAAACGGCATCCCAAGAATACGGCTCGCCCAGCAAAAACTTGCTGTCGATGAAAATAGATTTTTACTTGGAAAGTCCGCGCACTGGGTGTTGCTATATAGGTGGACATGCATCTGCGTGACCTGGTAGGTCCCGGTGGTGGCTGTCGCGCGAAATTGGCTAACCAACACACACATCCATGACGCCTATCTCACTCAGCACCCTGCATATAATACTGTAGCAGACAAATCGGGAAACCTATGCACATCCCCGGTGACTCGCCGGAAAAGACCGAAGCCGACAAGGTATTCCAAGCGGCCTTCCAGCGTTCTAAATATGATATTGTACATCCTCACATTCCTCATCACGCATTAGGGCGATACATTTTCTGAGGTTCCGGCAATGTCTCTTTGGTTTTTTGCGGCTGTTTGGGGAGCGAGTGCCAAGGCCAACCCATGAAACACCCTTGATGGCGTTACGATCGACCGAGCCTATTTCTTGTTCATTTGCCTCATTCCTTCTTCCACTATACCTTGAAAGACCCGTACATTTTCTGCTAAGATTGGAGACGTTTTGACGAGGTGCGCATCTTCAACCGAGCACACGTCCAACTACCATCGAAATCGGGAATACGACAGATCAAGTAAACGACTATCAACATGAATTCAGCATCGTCTGGGCTGTATCCGACAATTCCTCTGGAAGAATTTACAAATGCCCCAATAGATACTAGAGGCGACTCGACACTGGATAGCATCAATGTTGCGTATGAGGTTAGTTTGCTGTCAAAGCCATTTCCTATTCTATTAGTAGGTAGAGCTAATGAGTTCTACAGCCGGGAGACATCGCTTGGATGATCACTTCAACAGTCCTCGTGCTGCTCATGATCCCAGGTGTAGGGCGAGTAAAGCGATTTTGCACGAAAATACCGCAAAAGACTGACATTGAACAAGATTTTTCTACTCCGGGTTAGCGCGGCGGAAGTCTGCGCTTTCACTGTTATGGCTTTCTGTTATGGCGACTGCAGTTGTCTCGTTCCAATGGTTCTTTTGGGGCTATTCGCTCACCTTCTCACACAAGAGTGGAAAATTTATCGGAGCATTGAACAATTTTGCCTTGATAAATGTGCTCGCGGCTCCTTCTGTTGGAAGCATACGCATTCCGGATATCATGTTTTGCCTCTATCAGGGAATGTTCGCTGCTATCACGTATGTATGTTCCCTCGATGATTGATTCAAAACCCATCTGAATTCAAACAGAGTTGCTCTGGCCGTGGGAGCTGTCGCTGAGCGCGGCAGAATGCTACCCTGTGTCATTTACATGTTCATCTGGACTACCATTATCTACGATCCAATCGCCTGCTGGACTTGGAACCCTTCGGGATGGGTCTACCAGATGGGAGGCTTGGACTTTGCCGGTGGAACTCCTGTGCATATCGCGTCCGGGACAGCAGCCCTTGCGTACTCGTACATGCTCGGAAAGAGAAGCGGTCACGGAACTCAGGAGCTAAATTATCGCCCACACAACGTTACCCACATCGTCATCGGTACCGTACTTCTCTGGGCGGGGTGGTTCGGCTTCAATGCTGGCTCGGCTCTGTCCGCGAACCTCCGGGCTATCATGGCTGCTATGGTCACCAATATTGCTGCATGCTGTAGTGGTATCACCTGGTGCCTGGTCGACTACCGCTTAGAGCGCAAATGGTCTACAGTAGGCTTTTGCTCTGGTGTCATTGCGGGTCTTGTAGCTATTACTCCTGGATCCGGATATGTTCCCGCATGGTCCGCAGTCATATTCGGGATTGTCGGTGGTGCTGCTTGCAACTATGCCACAAAGCTCAAGTATTTCCTTCGTTGTGACGATGCTCTTGACATCTTTGCCGTACACGGTGTCGGTGGGTTTATCGGTAATATTCTGACTGCTTTCTTTGCTGCCGACTACATTGCGCATCTAGATGGCGCCACCGTCATCCCTGGCGGTTGGCTCAATCGCCACTGGATTCAGCTTGGCTACCAACTCGCAGGTTCCTTCACCGGTGGCGCCTACTCTTTCGTCGGTACCTGCATAATCCTGGGTACGCTTGATTTCATTGGCAAATCTGTTCCTACACTCCGCCTGCGTGTCAGCGAGGAGGAAGAAGTACTAGGAATTGACGAAGCCGAGATTGGCGAATTCGCTGTAAGTGACCCCCCGGATGTGGTCTATATTTGAGACCTAATAACATCCTGCAGTACGACTACGTCGAGCTTATACGCGAGGTCAATATGGCCGATGAAAATGTTAATGAGCGATTGTCTACCCATTCGCTTCAACGCCATGATGACGCAATCGCCATGACAAGTCGCCATGATCAGTTTCATAACTCGATAGATTCTGCAAATCTGCTCGTAGAGGGAGCACACCACGCATAAGTTTTAGGCTTACCGATCCACTGAGTTCCTATCTGGGTCACTCTATACCTATCCTTATTGAAGTAATTGAGTTCGGTATCGATGATAGTATGCATGTTTTAGGTATTCGGATAACGTGATGAGCATTGGGAGCTCATGGAGATGCTGGCATCTGCCTGTGCGACAAAGCTTTGTACTATTTCCTGTCCACGATGAGATATCATCAAACCATATGATGCTCATGTAGTATTGAAAGCGTTACTGGCCAATGCATCTGCCTCAGCGTTTAGTCCTCTTGGAACGTGCTAGTAGTTGACATTTCTGCCCCCGCCCTCATCACTGTACTCCATCCAGTCCAACTTCTCGTGCAAATTCTTTATGACGTCGAAATGCGTCATTTTATGGCCATTGCCACCGATTCCATCATTCGCGATCCCTGTATGCACCCACTCAGTCATGGCGTTGACCAAGAAGATGGAATTCGTTACAATTGTTATTCTGAAAAGTCCGTAGTCTGCATCAGTGATCTCGCAAATCGCCGTGAGTGCTTGAGTCAATAATTTTGTCTCTGCCCGAGGGCTAGTCTGTGGGAGATTGCTGGCCAGGGGTCCATATGTATTATGTGGTGAGTTGGGCCCAAAGAAGGCGCCGTAAGATGCGCGGGCAGATGGAGTTCTGTTGCCACGACATGCGCCATCAGTGTAGACAATCATGGTACCACGATTTGTGAAAATTTGGGGTCGACTCGCGAGTTTCATTTGTAGCCTCGAGATGCGCTTCAAGGCATCGTAGATGACAAGTTGATCCAGCGGGATCGTGCAGCAGCCTTGGTTTCTACGATGGCTCCAGCGGCGATAAATCTCCTCGGAGCTCTCATCCTACAACGTGGTGAGGACCAGTCGGCAGTGATGTTATCATCAAACAAGAAGAAAGAATATGCATATCTAGCGGGGGGAGGAACAAGTTCTATACTAGAACTAGTGTAATTTTGTTCGCTTAGCGATGTGAGTCTTGGCATAGGGAAGAGCGAATTCTATTCTACAACACCAACGAACGTCCAACGTTATCGCCACGACAACCGCCCCCAGCCTTTGTTCGACGAATCCACCATGGCGGAAGCCCAGAGAGACCTTCCATTCAAGGCGGTGCAAATCGATGCCTTAGTACGTCCGATCACGAGGATCATCCCCCGCTATGCCGCCCCGCCGTTGTGCTTCCGGCATGCCTACACTAGGAGATGTGCGATGTACGTACAGGATGCTGACTATGGCTTTCAGGTTGCGATCAAGATTGCCACCGCCAGCGGCAAGTCGTTCCCTTCTCTCGCAACGGGCAGTGTCGTTGGCATGGAGAAGAACGGGGTGCTCGAAATCACAAATTGCTTCCCCTTCCCGGAAACATCCGCTACACAGAGCGATGGCCAGAACGACTCAGCTGCCAGTCTTGCTGCTGCTGCTCCTCGTGCCAAACAGAATATTGCGTACGGCAATGAGATGATCAAGTTCTTGCGCGAAGTAAACGTCGATGCGAATAATGTTGGGTGGTACACAAGCACAAGCATGGGCAACTTCGTCAACCTCAACACCATCGAGAACCAGTACTTCTACCAATCCCAGCCCAACGAGAGGACCGTCGCCGTTATATATGACGTAAGCAGGAGCTCGCAAGGCAGTCTGAATCTGCGCGCATACAGACTTTCACCCTCCTTTGTGACAGCGTACAAGGAGGGAAAGTTCACAACCGAGAGGTGTGTGTTTATTTCACGTTAGAATCGCAGTCTCTGACAAACCCAGTCTCCAGAAGAGCGGGCTCCGATATCACGATATCCTGGTCGAGCTCCCCGTGACCATCCGCAACTCCCATCTCCTCACATCGCTGCTCCATCAATTGCCGTCGGTTGCGCCCAAGGAAGAACTAGACTTCCCGCCAAACCTAGCGGCTCTGCAACAGGACCCGAACACTCCACAGCCACCTCTCTTTCCCAACTACGATGCACTGGATCTTTCCATTGACCCGTTCCTCGAGAAGACGTGTGATCTCCTCCTCGAGAGTATTGAGGCCCACCACACTGAGATCAACAACTACCAATACTATCAGCGTTCGTTAGCCCGTGAGCAGGCTAAAATCACCGCCTGGCAACAAAAACGCAAGGCCGAGAACGCTGCACGGACCGCATCCAAGCAGACTCTACTGCCCGAAGACGAATGGCAGAGGCTGTTCAAGTTGCCACAGGAGCCTAGCAGGCTGGAGACTCTACTTAATTCGAGACAGGTGGAGCAATACTCGAGGCAGGTGGATGGATTCACAGCAGGGGTCACGGCGAAGATGTTCGCCGTCAAGAGCAACCTGGTTCCGGGAGAGTAGGGGGCGTGTGGATGTGCGCATTTTATGAATATGCTTCTCTTCGTCACAGCATGGGCACGGCGTTGGGGGTTCGCGGGCTGCTCTTGATCAAAGGCCGAGGTTTCAGAGGGCTGCCGCGGGGTCGACAGACGAGACGGCATTTTGACGAGAGGCTCTGTAGTTGGCTTGTCAGCACGGTGCACGTCCAGGCAGGGCTCTTGTCGTTTCCAGCATTCCCAGCGTTCCCGCAATTCCCTTGTCTTGCCATTTAGCGGCTGGATTCTGTGATGTTCCCCGCGCGGTGGAGCGGTTGCCGCCACATAGAGTGCTGAATCAGACAAAGAATGAGCGAGAGAGCTTCTGCGACATCGTCGTCCGAGTGTGCTGACAGACCAGTCACTCGCCGTCTGCACTGTGCGAGTCCATCTTACCTCGTTCTTTGGGCCGTCTACGTGCCAGGCTTATGCTGACCGGTGATCTTCGCGACCTCGACTACGGCCGGCGTTGGTTAAAGCAGCACTGAACTGGGCGCCATCATGCAACAGGCGTCGTCGCCGGTGCAGCAGCAGCAACTGCGATCGCTGCATCCAGGCGCACTGCACGCGCTCCACCAACCGCCCGACGACAGTCTGTACTCGCAGCAGCAGCCGGTGCCTGGGCGTCGAGGTTGGGCAGCCCAGGCACCGGCTGCTGCTGCGAGTACAGACTGTCGTCGGGCGGTTGGTGGAGCGCGTGC
>Ga0182214_1000122_pt1 | contig 10428 bp, 22 predicted proteins | sample G5R1MG_23_FD_128380 | JGI IMG/M metagenome (GOLD analysis project Ga0182214, IMG submission 128380) | Switchgrass phyllosphere microbial communities from Michigan, USA - G5R1_NF_03OCT2016_LD1 MG | ecosystem: Host-associated > Plants > Phyllosphere > Phylloplane/Leaf | place: USA: Michigan...
ATTGGCGGTACTTCAACCATACTAGCCATGTGGACCTCTCCCGTACATGAGTTTGAATGTTTCGAGCTTGGTCAGCCGAGCCTTACGCTCAGCGATCTGCAAGTCGATAGCGTCTCCGATATTGGTGAAACCGCCCTTGTCCCGCCGAGCACGCATCATAGATACGGTCTGGCCGGTATTGATCACGTCTGCGCTGACGTTGGCGGGACGTACTCCCATTAGGCCATTGCTCCTGCGGTATCGAACCCGAGCGCCGTATTGGCGAACAGGTTGTCGAGTGGGGTGGTTGCAAGGTCATACCCATGCCTATCAGCGACAGCATGGGTAGCCTCGACCTCAACGGCATCATCGGCATAAGCCTCAGTCATACCGGCACTGAACCTCTCATAGCCTTCGCACGGCAGTTCAGCAGGCATGTCACGCTCGAAAGCTACGGGGTCAAACATTACAATATAAGCTCCAATTGGTTTTCAGCAGGCACTACCGAGACAAGCTCAGCAGTAAATGCATAGGGCATGTTCAGGCTTAGAAGACCGGGATGCCTATTGTTGAACCGCAGGAACCTGTTAAAGCTCTGATCAACGTGGCGGTCGTGCATCATGGTCGCCCGCTTGTTAAGGCGGTCACAGATACAGGCAGCAGTAGGCACAATGCCCGACCGCTCTGCATAGTACATTTGCAGGTATCCAAAGTCGAAGCTCTCGATAAGAGCCATCGGACCATCCTCATGCACCTTGCGGGCAATGATGTTAATTGGATAGCCTAGTAATTCCCCCTCGATAACTCCGTATAGATGACCTACGGGGTCGTCGCTTTCATAGTCAGGCTCATCAGCAATACCCAGATGGGCAATACCTTCAACGCCAGACAGTTTAGATATGCGGTCATTGAACTCGTCACTACCCTCGCAAGGAATGAAGATATCAATGTCCTTAGGCTCGACATTCAGCATGTAATCCCGGATGCAGCCGCCAGCGACGACGGCACCCGGAATGTTAATCGCTGTTAGCATGTCAGCCCACAGCTTAGGCCCGTTCATTCTTTAACGAACGGGATAGCGTAGACATTATCGAGGGCGCGGGTAGCAGCACGCTTCATGCGTACACCGATGCTCGCCATGCTCTCTGTGCCAAGATCGCGTACAGCCAGCAGGCCATTGCGAGCAGCTTGGAAGCGGCGATCATAGTTGTTAGCCTGAGCAATCCAGTAGCTGACTTCTTCACGAAGCCCTTTCGACCGGGACTTGCTTGCGTCAAGCTGTTGCTCAAGGCGCTCGATGCTTCCGTAGAAGCGGCAAGCCGTGACAATAGCCACGACCAGCAGCGAACCCAAGAGCCAGATGGCCCAGATCATACAACCTTCTCCGATGCGTCAGGGATCGTGTAGAACAGGACGTTAGCCGTGTTGATAAGCACGTAGCCCTGATCACAGATCATACGAAGGAACGTGCCCGATGGATCGAACCATGTCACGTTGTCGAAGTTGGCGATAGTGCCGTCGATGAACTGAACCCGACGACGCTTCTCGCTTACCTTGATACCGCCAGCCATTAGAGGTCGCGGCCGAGGAACTTGCACTCAGCGTCGGCGGCGATGCGGGTCTGCTTGGCATCGTTCTGAACGGCGATGTGCTGATCCTTGAACTCGCGGACCGAGAGCTTGGCGTAGCTCAGCGCCTGACGGGCGAACTCGACACCGGACTGAGCCGACTGCACCTTGGTCGCAACCTTGGCAACCTTGCGGTCAGCGAGCGTAGTGGTGAACCGCAGCAGGATAACGTGCAGCGAAACGATGGCGCTTACCAACCAGCGGGTAGCGCGCAGCAGAAACTTGGTCATGCGTATCTCCTGAATGATATTAGGCCGTAGAGTAGGAGGGACCGAAGCCCCTCCGTACCCTTAGATTACCCGGATGATCGGGGTATGCAGTTTACGCATAAGATTATGCGTTTTCGAGCGGGTCAACGTCGGCAGCGACCGGCGAACCCTCTGCGATCATGTCCTCGACCGGATCAGCCGCACCGGCTTCGTCAGGACGACGACCATCGACCGGGTTAATCTCCGACACGTCAGCGACGCCGGTACGAGCCTCGGCCGAGGGGTTGGCGATCACGTCACGGACATGCACCTTGAAGCTCTCAAGGTCAGGGCCGACGACGACGATGTTCGGCAGCGCAACGGCAGCGACTTCGCCTTCGATGTTGCGAACCTTGTCGGCACGACCGAACTTGATCGTAACCTTGTCGCCCTTCTCGATGTTGTTCAGAAGCGACTCCGTGAGCAGCGTCTGGCGCAGCTTGGCGATACGGCCTTCAAGCTGGGCGATCTTCTGCTCGGTCGTCAGTTCAACCTTCTCGACTGCTGCGTCGGTCGTTGCTGCCTCGGTCGAGGTGGTGAGGTCGGTCATGTATTATTCCCTTATAAGATACCCTATCACCATGACAGGGCAACGGCGTCCAGAGTGGACATTAGAAGGCTGGACACAGCGGCCCAGCCCTCGAAGTCAACTCGTCTCAGCCCAAAGTGTTGGGTGTGTATCCTTGTCGCTGTCGTAGCTAAGGATGCACTTGTATAGCACCTTGTCCTTGCCCTCGGCGAAGCATTCCCTAGCTTGCGAGTGTGATGAACATTCAGTCCGTTGAGTACGGCCATTGCGGAGCAGGGCTACAACCTCAAACCGGGGCACGAAGCACCGCCGTTCCGACGCATCGGGCACCCGTCATTTCTGCGTTGACCCGCACCCTCTTAGCACGGCATCGGCTCTCGTACCATCGACCGTGCCAGTAGCTGCCATCAGGCTTGAGGTAGACGTTCATGTACCTAATCATAGCGGCGAACCCCAATCTGCCTTAGCCATGTCGAGGGCGATCAGTTCATGGTTAGAACCCTTGCCCTCAGCGAACAGCACCGTCATTGCGAGGCCGATGTTCTCAGCCACCGAGCGCCACCGAGGCGCAGCGTTGACCGTACCAGCCCGCTTGTTCTTAGGATACTTGCCGGTCATCTTGTTGTGCAGGACCAGCCCGAGGATATCAGCGAGCAGCAACTGCACCCACTTGATCGAACGCTCGTTCACACCGTACACACGGTAGACCTGCGCTGCCTGAACGTAGACTGCGGCAGCTTCACCGGCGACATTGAATGCAAGCTGGTAGCGGAAGTGAACACTGTCGTGCCAAGCCCGCAGATGCACGTTGGTATCGGCACAGTCGAAGATCGTACCGTCGCTGTCCTCAGTAGCAATGCCGAGGCGACCATGCTTGTGAGCATAGGCGGTCAGATCGGCCAGCGTGGTAGGTGCCTCAGCGAACGTGGGGAACTCGTCCCAACCACGGGGGCAGGTCTTGTCGGCCAGATGCCGAACAGCCACGTTCCAGCCGGTATCAACCGGGTTGGCAGGGTTCAGCGGGGCATGGTCAACAGCGGTAAAGTCAGCAAACAAACGGTCCATGTAGATGGCTCCTATGTCTAGCAAGATCGCTAGTAAGAGCAGTGCGGTCCAACCCGAAGTCCGAGCGCACTACTCATAGTAACGATCAGGCGGAGCCGAAGCCCCGCCCAATGTTAAATCTTGTATGCAGTTGCGGCCTTGGCAACTTCTTCCCTGTTAACTCGGAATGCCGAGCCGGTTAGCGAATAGTTGCCGGGAAGTGCATTGTCCAGCGCATTGAAAATGGTACTGGCCTCCCTGTTGGACCCGGACGTGTTGCCGACCAGAAGCTTGAGAAAAGCAGCCTCATTGCCCGTAAGTTCGAGAGTGACCTTCTCGATCTTAGGAACAACAGGTTCGGTACGTTTAACGGTTACTTTAGCCATTGTCGTTCTCCTGTCTTAGTTATGCTTCATCATGTCAGCCAGCTTGCCGCTGGCCTTGTCACGAAAGTAGCGCCGGGTGCCCTTGATAGCCTTATCGAGAGGCGTTCCCGGCTTGGTGAAGTAGCTCTGCCCGGTACGAGCATCGCCGGGGATTGCGCCCTTGATCGGGACAGCTACGCGGCGCATTATGCCGACACCGCTGCAAGGCCGCGAGCCTTGGCTGCTGCGAAGCCACGACCGTTCGGGAACAGGAACAGCGACTTGATCTTGTTGCCAACCGCGATGCGGTCCGAAACGTGCTTCTTGCGGTCGAGGCTGACAGGCAGGTCGAACGACTGGCGATTACGGCCCGAGCCGGTAACGATGCGTGCAATCATGGTAGTATCCTCATGTTGAAAGTCTGTGAACAGGTTATAGACTGGGACGATCAAACGTCCGCGTTGTGGCACATCGGGTCAGTGATGACCGGCTGAGCACCTCGCATCATTACGTTGGCACCATGCAGGTCCCACCGGTATCCGCTGCCGCTGTCCATCGTACCCGGATCGCTAAGGTGGTATGCCTGTAAGATGCTCAGGTAGGGAGACGTTGCGATCAGTTCGGCAGTTGGTGCGTATTTCCACCTTTCTCCGGTGAACCTTTGGTGGGCCTCGCTCGGCCCTTCATGACACTCACTGAGCGGCTCAAGTTCGGCAATCCAGAAACCGCCGCCGAACTCGGTAACACCGTAATACTTAGGTGCAAGCGGATCAATCTCGCATGTTGCCATCGCAGCCTTGGCTACCAGCAGCGCAGCACGATCAGGCTTGCAGCACACCTTGATGATACGCACAGTACGCTCGATACGCACCGGGTCCATATGATAGCGCATCTTGTTAGCATCGAAGACCGTAATGTCACGTATAGACAGCGGCGAAGGACGCAGCGACATGGTACGAGGCTCGACGTACGTTTCGACGCGGTACACCTTGCTGAAATGGCCGGAGCCGACCTGTTGTGCGCCCATGCCCTCAAGCATACGCATGGCGTCGTGGTAGTTTATGCAGTTGCCCAACTTAGGAAGGATAATCGCAGTCATGGTATTTCTCGCAACAAAAGCCCGCACTCTGCCGTAGACTGGCAAAGATACGGGCTAGTTGAGTATTAGGCGGTAGCCTCGGCAGCAGCGCGGCGCAGGGCCAGCTTAACCCGGTCAGGGCGCTGCTCGGCCTTACGGTTCGTCATGTCCCGCTCAGGGTTCTTGAGGCCAGCGACCTGCATCCGGGTCAGCTTCGTGGCGTATGGCGACTGGATCATGGTGAGTTACTCTCATTCAATCCTGCAACATTACAGGCTAAGCCACACTCATCGCACAAGTGTGGCTAGGTCTATGATGTTAGTGGCGCAGCGACAGGGTGCCAGTGATGCGCTCACCAGTAGGCTTGCGGAACACAGGCGGCTTGGCCCGGTTGGAGCCGAATGCGATATCAGCGACGAACGCAGCAGCAATCTGCGCTTTGAGGCACTTATTCATGTCAGTTCTTCCCTATTTGCATAGTTATGAAGGATGCAGAAAATTCGCCGACGACAGCGGCAACCTTGCGGCGACCAAATCGCACAGCGTTATCGAGGCGGTGGCGCAGTTCTTCCTCGCACTCAGCCAAAGTATTAGCAGCGATCATGCTACCGAAGCGAACCCGGCGACCGGCTGGCGTCAAGTAGGTCAGCGCCACGTCATACAACGGCTTAGGCTTAGTCATGTCACTATCCCTTGAAGCGGTCACGAAGACGCCGCTGCTCTAGGTTTCGATGCACAATCTTGAGGTTACGGGCATTGCGGTAAGCAAGCAGCCTCGTATTAGCATCGGCATCGAAAGCGCACAGATCAGCGGTGTCCATCGTAATCCCGAATATTGCTTGAGTTACTATGAATGAAACAGGGTTCCACTCAAGGCACAGGTCAGCCCGCCGTTTCGAGCGCATCGGCAGCAGGCGCAGCGGTCGTGGACTGGACGACCTTCACCTCAGCGGGCTTGACCTTCTCAGCGAGGGCATTGAGGTCCTGCACAGCGATGCGCTCAGCTTCGCTCAAGCCGCCCTTCTTCTGCTCGGTCTCAGCCTTGCGGATAAGCATGGCGATGGCGGCATGAAGGTTGAAGTCACGCGCCGACTTCTCAGGAACGACCCAGAACGGCTCAGCCCCGGCCTTGATCAGAAGATCAGCCAGCGTCTCGTCCGAGTGCCGATCAGCGGCATCTACGAACTTGCCAGCCCACAGGCCGGTCTTCTTGTCGAGCACCAGCACGATGTTCGAGTGCGTCTCGATCCACTCAGCGAACGCCTTTGCACGGGTGTGCTTACCCAGCGAATTGATGACGGCAGCGGTCGCCGAAGTGTCGCGGTGAGCCAAGGCACAGTGCAGCGCACCGAGGCCAGCAGCGTGCATATCCACGTCAAGGTTGCCTGCGCGGGTTGCGATGCTCTTAGCGAGCGTGGTCACAGCCGACACAGTGGTCAGCTTGGCAGCAACAAGGGCAACGCGGTCATTGAAAGTCTTAGCCATGATATCTCTCCAGCTTGTACCGGTACTATACCAGTGCAGAGCGGAGTCACAGACAATGGCATTAGCAGGTAACTCCGCTCAGCACTAGCGCGCCATCAAGCCACAGAGTAGCGACGGCGCAATCTAGTTATTTGCGGTAGGTGCCCTGCCCTCTCACTGGTATTACTAACCGCTTGCTATCGCGGCTTTCGTACTATCAGATCATTCCCGAAAGATCGTTTGTTTATAACCCATACCGCTAATGCCTAGCGGTCCAACCTAGCTTCTCACTCAGTAGCCCTTACCGTTACTCTCACCCGGTAAGTATTCCCTTGCTGCTAGGTCCGTCTATCGTGGTATCACGAATGACATGCACCTTGTTGTCACAGTCGCTCCGCATATGGCGGCAGCTTCTCTGCAACTATCTAGCGTCCGCACTCCGATGCTACTCGGTCCGCGACAAGCCCTGCTGGTATTACACAGCCTCAGCCCTATTCTCTTACCCATTACCGCTAGGTCAGTCACCTGACCAGTCTTAGGATCACCCGAAGGATCACCCGGCACCCGAAAGCGTTTAGCAGACGGTAATGGTTGTTATAGTCGGGAACAGACCCGATCCGTTGCGCTTAGTAACATGGCACAATCATGTCGATCAATGATATGATCATCTGCGTTTGGTGTGGCTGAAAGCCCGCTGCTAGGTATCCTCTAGGCTTGTCCGCCTACCCTGTCAACCGTCTAGGATGATCCGGCTTCCCTAGGGCGTTAGCTACTCAGTAGCGATACCCGTCTAGCTATTCGATCCCGTAGCGTTTGCGCTAACCGGTCGTTGAGTAGGCTTGAAGCCCGGTGTCAGTCTCTAGGCTATCGTAACAACCTAGTCAATGGTGTCGGCCTAGCTCCGACTGGAAGGCTCATTCTAGCCCTTCGTAAAGCGGAAGTGTGAAGGCATACCCGCTTACCCTAGATGTTTCCCGTCCTAAGACATGGTGTGTCATCCCTGACACCCTGTTAGCATCTGCATAGGCTCGCGCCACTAAGCTGATACCCTCCCGATCCGGCTAGGTAGGCTTGAAGCCCGCCGTCTCGATGAACCCTCTCTAGCGGCTCGAATATGAACGCCAGATGAACAGAATACGAAATATGCAGATAATTCGATGATACCTACTCGCTGCCCATGATACCCTAGGGATACCCCTATAGAGATATCATAGACCTATCATCTATCCCTAGGTCCTATCATCCTATCCATCCCGTCATCCCTCTGTATCGGCTTCCTAGGGTATCTCTAGGATCAATCATCCCGTCATCCCGATCGGTCCTGTTACCGGATCATCAATCCATCCATGTTCATCGGGGTATCACCTCTACAGATAGATGACGGATCATATTGCCATACGGTACTGAAAGGGATGCAGCTAAGATTGTTTCCGTGTTAAATCAGACAGATAGCCCGCATGAATACAGAAATATCCACCGAGATTGAAATAGGGGCTATGCAAGTGCGTAAACCCTCGTTAGACTTGTGTGTATCAGCAATGCACCACACCGCAACCATGCTTAAACCTATGGTTGACCGGGTATACGGGGTAATCACCGCACACTTAGTCTGAGGGACCCTCTCGCATAACAATATCAAAATTTGGGTCTAGGGCATTTCACCTGTATGGCTGCGAGCTTGAACCCAAGGGTATCAGAGGCCCGAGCCTTATTTAGCCCCGCTGAGCAGGGTCAACGACCTCGACGCCCGATTGCACCTGAGGCACAACCGAGCGCACTGGTGGCCCCGGAAAACCGGGTTCCTGAGGCGATTGGCACGGGTGTGCCGGGGCGACTTCGCCTAGAGGCGGGCGATGACCTGCACCGCAGCCTGATCCCGAGCCTTCTCAGCTTCGGCCGTCAGGATAACCTTAGCCTTGTCAACGAGTTCGACCGGGACCTTAACCTTGGCACCAGCCTTGTCGATGTTGGCAGCAGCCACGTTCAGGGCTACCGCGAGGGCAACCTTCTGGATGAGCTTGCTTGAGAGCAGTTTACTAAAGATTGACATTAGTAGTCCTTCCTATTGCCCTTGAGGGCGTTGATGATATCTTCCAGCAGAAGACTTGGCCTGCGGGTCCACGTGTCGTACAGGAGCGAGCCTTGATAGGCACACGTTGCGCCTGCGATGACAACGCTTAGACCTGTGTAGTTCGCTGAGTGATCGCTTACGCTGTCGCAGATATAGCGCATGCCTGCGTACACCATGACCACTGCCGTCGCAAATGCAACATGCAGAAGCCAACGGGGATAACCCCTGCGGATATTAGGCGGGAGGTTTGGTTCCAGCAGGAAGTGCCGGGTCAACCCAGACACTCCGCTACACAGGAACAGTACCCCGGCCATAAGACCGTTAATCTGATTTGGTTCCATTAGGTCCAACCTGATAGCTGTCGGCCCAACCAGTCGCCTTGCGAACGAAGATAGGAGCCAACGGATTGATAGCCAGTCCAATAGCAGCGGCGAGCGGGTAAGGCTCGGGCACTACGAGGAAAGGCCAGATGTGCCCCAGCATTGGGACGAGGATAGGTGCGCCTACAAGACCGATCGACACGGAGAAGCTGAGAGACAGCCACGCGAACTTGATCGGAGGCGTAGCCCGGATGCTCGCAAGGAACGCCGGGAACGCGTACAAGAGGGCACCTACAGCCCCGCAAAGGGCATATAGGTAACGCTCGTTCATATTACTTAACTAGCTCCTTGGCAAGAGCCAGCCTCCGTTTCCGGTCGTCTAGCCCATTGGTTCCACCATTGATACGCTTGGTGATCGTAAGGATATCGTCCTTGTCTGCCAGAGCATTAAGGTCTTTAGCCTTCCAGTACTCAAGAGCCAGTCGCATGCCGATACACGGATTGCTTGCTAGTTCGGGGTACTTCTCGATGTTGATGCCGATGATCCTACCGTACTTGCGATAGTTGGATCGACCAGTAATCTGTATTGGGCCGCGACCCTTATAGCGAACTCCGTCGCCCTTCTGGGTATTCCCGAGGTCTTCCCGGCCTTCGTAGGCTTTACCACTCGCGTATTCCTCCATAGCCTTGTAGCCGTCGCTTTCATGCCCAAGCTGAGCAAGGAAGTGTTCGAGGCGCAAGGTGTTCTCAAGGAGGCCATACTCGTTGCGCGTGGCAGCTAGTACGAACCCTAGGTCCTCAGCAATGGTAGCGGTTGCGCCACACCGACGCAGGAGAGCCGCAAAGCTGCCTGCGCCGAAGTCGCCATCCACACCAACGCCGAGCAGGGTCTGAGTAGCCCGTGCGTCAACTGGCGTCATGTCGTGATCCTTATGATCCTTAGGTTGATAGAGAACGACCCGTTGACCACAAGCGCGGGATGCGCAATGATCACAACCAAGACGCCATCAGTGACGCAATACGCTGCGCCAATATCATAGCCATCTGGCACCGCGTTAAGCGGCCTAGCCGAGATAACGTCTCCTGCTTTCAGGCTCGGCAGAGATACCGTAAGCTGCCTGTTAGCTGCCCCAACTGCCAGTGCAGTGCTAAAGGTGACTGTTACGTCCCCGATAGCCTGCGCTGCTACAGCCATTCCTCCCTGCATAAACATCACAGGGTAGCCGCAGTAAGTGAGGTGAACTGCCTCCCCGTCGTCGGGGTAAGACCAGTGGAGTCACGCATACCAACAGCGCCGGAGGCCATGTTAGTTGCGTCCGTAACGAGCACTCGCTGAACACCATCGACCCAGCCGCTAATCTGATCACCCTGCATAACAAGGCGAGCGGTACGCGAGCCACTGGTAAAGGTGTCGGCGTATTCCGCAAGAAGCGTAGCGGTGCCCCCGTTGAAGGAGTAAAGCTGCCACTTGTTCGACAGCCAGCGCCACGTATAGTACGTGAGCCCGTCTTCGGAAATGCGACCAGCGATGCCGGGACCCGACGAAGCCGTAGTCACAACATCAAGCACGCCTTCGACGTAGTAGTCGGGAGACGGTGCCAAAGCGTTAAGTGTAATCGAGACAGTGTTCGCCGAGTAGGATCGACCTGCCGCCGTAACGCCCCACGACCCGGAAGGCGTGCGCCATGCGCCACCAAGCTCG
>Ga0182214_1000123_pt1 | contig 10386 bp, 3 predicted proteins | sample G5R1MG_23_FD_128380 | JGI IMG/M metagenome (GOLD analysis project Ga0182214, IMG submission 128380) | Switchgrass phyllosphere microbial communities from Michigan, USA - G5R1_NF_03OCT2016_LD1 MG | ecosystem: Host-associated > Plants > Phyllosphere > Phylloplane/Leaf | place: USA: Michigan...
GCGGGGCGAGTGCGGCGAGCAAGGTCATCAGTGGGGCATCCAATGAATCGGATGCGCTGAGAAGGCTACAGGCGGATGGAAATACGTTTCAACGACCACTGGTTGTGGACTGGAATTCAGGGAAAGCTGGTATATTGCATGCTTGGTGGGAGGCGATTGGGCTGATTGCTGACAAAGACAGTTGCTGGAGAAAATGAGTCGGAAATTCTGAAATTGCTGAGGAAAGAGTAGGCAGAGAAGTTGGAGGTGATATACTCTGACCTGCCGTTCATTGTTAATTGCGTAACGGATGGTGAATTCACCTTTACGTCGTCGCTACGCTGGCCTCCCCACCCACTGCCCTTGTAGAGGAAACATGCAGAACGTCAACGGGAGACTGCATCTTGTTGCAGACCTAGGCTACCTCCTTTCTCTATGTAAAACCTCTCACCAGTGCTGTTCCAATGCTTCGTTGTAGGTATTGGCGTGATGCCTTCTCATGCTCCGTACGCCATCTCTTGTAAGATCGTTCCTTAACGCGTATAGCACTTCACGCTCTTCTGCCCTTCGCCTCGCATGGTTTCAAGTTTCCATGTCTCGAAGCAGCGGTGACGGCCATAAGCGCACGCGCACAAAGCCCTGGCTCGCCGTAGAGCACGATATTGTACAACTGCTCATCGTTACCTTCACTTCGTTTCTGTACAAAACGCCAAGCTTTGCTCCTTCCTCCCGAAGCAGTATCAACAGAGTAAGATACGCACAATCACTCATTTGTTGTCGCGTAATTTCCATAACCTTCCAATCGCTCTTTCCTCGTCGGATTGCAGCAGCAGATACCTGCCTGTCCTTCCGCCAGATCGTTCACACCCACACTTCTCTTTTCTCCAGAACACAAGTTTCAGAGTGATTATCCTCCGAATCTGCGACACATGGTTGCCGCAACCACTGAACCCGTGCCTGAGCCTCCTCCGGCGGCCACGGCGACGACAACGATGACGACAGAATTGCCTGCAACTACAAGTACCGAAGACTTGGGAGCCCAATCTGTGGCCCATGAACAGTCAGCTTCTGCGCTTGACAAGAAGGATCATAAAGCCCGAGAGTTCACACCCGGCTGCGGCCTTGCAATCTTTTCTACTGAACTAGGCACCCAGGCCAAACGCGCAATCGACAGCCAATGTCTCCCGCCCGTGATTGTCAGAAGCGATGGCGTGAAGGGCGTCGTCGATGCATCCCGCAAGTGGCAGGCTAGATTCAGAGTGCAATGTCTCTGCATCTTCCCCGGCCAGGGCTGGACGGTCAATGACCTGTGGGATGCAGCCGATCTTCACCTTGATACGCCCGCTTTCTGCTCAGAGATGTTGACCTTCATTTCACGAGACACATATCACGCTGCACGTACGTTCGCCGACGATTGGATTCGCGCGTACCCTGAGCGTTTGGCCGTTGTGGGAAGTGATATGGCCAACCTACACAAAACTCACGATCCTTTTGACATCGTCGACAAGATCTACAACGACGGTGAGCGCGCAGAGTTTCCTCGCACATTTCTCTGGCATGTTGCGCACATGATGCGTCACACCCTCCTGGAGACGCGACCTAGTCATCTCCGGATGCCAGCTCATGTTCGGCATCACCACGCCACAAAAGCCGTGGCTCGCGATACTCCCGGCACGACCAAGCCTGCTTTGCTACACGATGTTGAGGCAACCAAGACTGCAACTCGTAAGAGAAACCGCGAGATAACCTACTCTCAACCTATCAAGCTGACAGAATTAACAGTAACTACATCAATCGAGGAAACCACTTCGGCAAACTCCGCTGTATTCCCGGCTACAGCTCTCCCGTCTGAGCCACCGAACTCGCAGAGGCGTGTGCCATCTCAGGAGTGGCCATTGTCTGCGAATCGTCCCGTCGAGCCTATAGGAAATCTTTTGAGCAGCATGACTGGCCATCCTATAAATTCGCCCAATGTTTCTCATCAGAGTCTGAGGGTATCTAAATCCCAGTCTCGTAACATGAATGCTGCGGCATATCAGCAGACGTACCCGCAAGGCTGGAGCGAAAGCGCCCACCGTACTGGCTCTGGTCACTACCCTCGACAACCCTCTAGTGGGATGTCCCATATGCATTCTCCTCGCTTCATTCCAGCCAATATGGCGATTGGTCAAACTATGATGGCGGCAGGCTATGTTGCCCCTTATACCCATGGTCCACCCATGATGCCGGGAAATATGGCTTCCATACAGCATGGTTATCCAAACGTGGCACAGAATGGGCTGGTATTTCATCCATCTGCCATGATTCCAGGTTCACATAATGCGTACGGTCACCAACCTTATGCAGTACGCGGGGTATCTATGGGTGACATGACCAATCATGGTTACTATGCCAGTAGCATGACTCAGCACCATGTTGACCAACGAACATCAATGCCTCGTAGAGGAAGTAAACACAACGCCAACGGCACTCTATACGATCCTTATAATGGCACGAACAGCGATTTCAGTGGACAGAATGGCTTCAGTAAGGGCAGGAAGTCTAGCCACAACGACAATGCCTTCCACAAAGACCGTCCGCGCAATGCATCGGGCTCAGGAGTCCGTCCTATGCATGCTGCTTACAACGGTGAGCGTGTGGCTTCTATGCCGCACAATGGAGGGCGCTACATGGGATTTTCCAGAATGCGCGAACACTCAGAGGATGACCGGTCTATCACAGAGGACCGCGTGACGGGATGCCACGAGTATTGGATTGGACCGGAAAACATGACTGTCACTGAGCTGTTTGTTGGGGACTTACCTATAGATGTGCACATCGGCGAGGTAACCAAGATGTTTGAGAGTCAGACGAACATTAGCCCTGCTAATGTCTCAATCCGCCGCCCTACGAAAAACGATCGCCCTGCACAGCAGCCGGACCGCTGTCACGCATTCGTAGCGTAAGTACGTCCTATTCCTTTTAATTCGTTACTAACAGTTTCAAGGCTGAAATCAACTGCGGATGCCAAGAAGATTATGAATATGCGCGACCATAATTTCCGTCTCCGAGAAGATGCAAATGCAGTTTCGATATCTGTGCCCCGACGCTTCTTTCAATTGATATCGAATCCAGTGCGACGGGTATCGTCAAGCTCCGGTCCTTACATAGTCTCCTCACAAAATGGCAAGGCTGATGATCGAGACGGTCGCAAGACTACTCGCCTGACTACCCAAAATGAAATCAACACAACGGGAGCAGCTGACACTGTTGTTTCGGGGGTAAAGAATGTGTACTCTCCCCAGGACGCTAGAAGCGACCTGCACAAGAAGGGCGATGAAAAGTCAGGTCCCAATGATGCTGGGGTGACTGGGAGTCCTCTGGCTCACCAACAGCAATCTCAGCAGAACTCTCCCATAAAGAAAAAATATACCAAGAAAGGAGGAACAACTCCCAAGAAACCCTCAGGTTATGGCGCCACTACCACAGATGCAATTTCTGATGCTTCGAGTACTGGCACGACCGCTGTAGCGATGGACATGAGCAACGGGAATTCTACCAAGGATGCGGTTGCGGCCATCACCGCCCCCAATGCTCAGGAATCTCTGGAATTAGCGATCATCGAGAAACCAGGCCTAGCCACATTTGACAAAGATATGATCAGCACTACGGAACATCCTACACTGGAAACTAACGAAGTAGTCGTGGCCTCAGAATCTGACTGTGACCACACCAAGGCGCGTCCTCAGATTGAATCTATAACTGTCACGAGTAGCCCATTGAAGACTGCGGAGACTACATCTGTGGTCGAACAGCTGACTCAAATCAGTCTTGACGGAAAAGAGCAGTCGATCGTATCTCCGTCTTCCCATACTTCACAAAGCTTGGTCGCGGACGACTGTTTCACAACGGATGCAGGCTCTGTAGCAGAGCCAGTCGAAGAATCAACTCATACAGTGCCCTTGTTGGAGTCTCCCGTGGACTCTAACTTCCCAGACCAAGAGGTCTGCAGTAACGCCATATCCCCGGAAATACCCTCTGCGAAACCGACGGCACCGGCGATTGCTGTAGGCTCTCTTTCGCCTACCGACAGCGCCAAGGACCCAAAGTCTCACGAGACATTGTTTGCTTGCCCCGTAAAAAAATCAGTCGTCTTGTCAGTTGCTGATGTTCCAGCAAAGCCGGGGGTCCAGCAGGTTACGTCCCTTCATCCTTATGCCAAACCTAGCAAGTACCAACAGAAAAAGGCAAGGGAAGCATTGCGAAAGCAGCTCAAGAAGGAACAAGCCGAGAAAGCTAGCAATTCCAAGACTAAGTCGAATATTTCGAATAGTTTGACGAAGACTAACGAAGCAGCGGTGCCTTGCGAAGACCTTGTTAGGTTGCAACACCCTCCTGATCCACCAGTGCTTCGAAGTGAACCAACCACACGTAGCCTGACCAGACCGGCCAAAGCGCAGTCTGGGGTTGAGAACACTAAGCCCACCCAAAAAGCTAATGAATCATTTTCGCAACGCGAGGGGGAGATTCATAAGCTTACTATATTGGCCGATGCAGCTATAGCAGCAAGTAACAGGCAACATGAGTTTCACTACTCTTCCAATGCAGCGGAACCACTGATTGGGTTTGCCCAACGAGCCCCCATGGGCGAGGTCACGGTATCTCCTGAGCACGCCGATGAGACCATGGTGCGCAACGACAATCTTATTAAACGCAACGGATCTACGGTCATGAACCTACAAGACACCTCCCACACGCCAGCCCCAACGAGAGATGCGGCTGAACTTGTCTCTGATGATCCAGCAACATCAGCTTCCAAAAAGAGGTCAAAGAATAAGCGCAAGAAGGCGAAGATGACTCTGGTTGGTGAAGACAGGCGGGTCGTGGAAGGTGCAAATGGTAAGGATGATCCAATTACAACAGAGTGCTACTCAATAACTCATAACGCGATCGATCAGGTTTGTAGCGAACCAGACCCAGCTGGCCTCGTTGATCGAGTCCGCCGCGGCTTTGGCTATGGTGGAGTCTGATGGGGATGAACCTGCTACCCTCTCGGCAGCGACTTTGAAGAAAATGAGAACAAGGAACAAGCCCCAAAGCAAAAAAAATCCGTAAAAAAAAACCCAAAAGCACCATGCGAAAATGACAGCTGACTCCCGAGAGTCTGGCACAGCAATGGAGACTGAGCTCCACACTGCAGGCGCCCCAGCTGTAATCTTTGCGGCATGACGAATCCAGGCCAGCCATAGACTGATAGCAGACGTTGGCTATGAGCATCCTGTTCTGGTACTGACAAAGGCTGTATAGATGGTGAAAAGAGTACGATGAGCTCAGACGGGCACTCGCAGGCAATCAAAGGGTGTATTCTAGTATGAAGGTGAATGCGATGATGGCGAATGTAGAAAGCGAATACGCGGTCCACGAGGCATTAACAGGCACGAGATGGAAGCCGAGAGACAGGAGTTCATCAGCAATACTCCTGGAAAAAGCCTCCATGCGATGGCCATTGAATGAATAAGACCAGCCACGGCCATGGCCACGGGTGTCCACACTTAAGCACGTGTTTGGTGATGTGTGCACACATGGGAATTCCGATGGCCCTAAGGCAGGCATGAGAGCGAGACCGTGCCCAAGTGGCTTGCTTGGTAGCCCGCACGCTTGGGCCATGGCTGGAATAATTTCAGGGCCCTAGTTACCAAGGCGGACGCCCTCCTGCCCCCGCGGCCGTGTTTTCTCCCTCCCCCTCTCGCGGCCTTTTTTTTTTCGTCGTCTATTTTTGCTTCTGCCCCTCTCCACTCTTCCGCTGCAGCATCTTCCCGCCAGCGGTATACTCGTTCTTGCTCCTGCCCGTTTGGCGCTATTGCGTCTCGCCTGGGCTGCACCACACAAAAGCCCCGTGCAATCGATAAGGAGGCCGCCCCGCCAAAAAGAAAGAAATCGCGGCCACCAAGAGAGAAGGAAGAGGAGCCCCGCGGTCGCCAACAAGGACCCAGGCCTCGCCAGCGTCCAATGCCACACTCTGAAGCGCCCTCCATGGCCCCCGCAATTGTCGTCGACAAGGCAGGCGCCCCCGCGACGCCCTCTGCCGAAGACGTGGCCACTTTTGTCAGCAGCATCGTCACGGCCAAGACGTCGCACGCCTCGGTCGACGCTGCCTACGCCCTCACCACCCTGCTGCAGAACTCGGTGGGCGTGCGCGGCCTGGCCAGCTATGGCATCCTCGACGAGGTCAAGAAGTCAGCTGCCAACAAAAAGGATCCTGTGCGCAGAGAGGGCGCCATGAATGCCCTGGGTGCCTTCTTCGAGCGGCTCCCACGCTCGCACAAGGTCGCCGAAGTCGTCTTCTTTTTGTGCGAGGAGTCGCTCGTCCCACTGGCGCTTGACGCGCTTGCTGACAAGACGGGCTCGGTTCGCGAGTCGGCCAAGTATGCTCTGGACAGCCTCTTCGACAACCTCTCGGCCGAGGCCAGGGTGGCGGGCCTGCTGCCCGTGCTCACCAAGTACCTGAGCAAAAAGTCGGGCAAGTGGCAGGGGGCTGTCGGTGCCTACGAGCTGGTGGGCCGCATGGCTGACAAGGCCAAGATGGGCATGGAGAGCTTCGAGGTGGAGAAGGAGAAGGACATCTTGCGCGAGGCAATGGGCAAGCGCCTCGAGGGCCTGATCCCCGTTGTCGAGGCCGGTATGCACGACCTCAAGGCCGAAGTGGCCAAGCAGGCCACCAAGACCATGAACAGCCTGACCACGCTGCTGCAAAACGACGACATTGCGCCTCGCATCCCATTGCTCGTCAAGGCCATCGAGGACCCCTCCACCCAGAGCCTGCAAAAGGCCATCCACGCCCTATCCCAGACCACCTTTGTCGCCATTGTCACATCGCCCGTTTTGGCCATGGTCACGCCCCTGCTTGAGCGCGCCCTCAACACACCCTCCACTTCGCAGGAAGTCACCCGCCAGACGGTTGTCGTCGTCGAAAACCTGACCAAGCTGGTCCACGATCCCATCGAGGCCCGTGCCTTCTTGCCCAAGCTGCGGCCCGGGGTCAAGGCCGTTGTCGACCGCGCCTCGCTCCCAGAAGTCCGTGAGATTGGGCAGCGTGCCCTTGACGTTATTGACAAGGCCATGGAGGTCAAGGAGGGCAACGTTGACCCTGGTACTATTGTTCGTAACCAGCCGTCTGACGTGACCAAGGTCATCGAGAAACACATCAGCACAAAGGCCACGCTGCTCAACTACCCTGGCGACGCCGGCGTGTTGGCAGCGACAAAGGCTTACGTCTCCGACATGATTGCCGAGGACTTGAATCAGCGCGAGCTCACGCGTATCCCCATGCTCATCACTCCCTACTTCGACTCGCTTCTGAACGCGGGAGACGCTGCACAGGTCGCAGAGGCTGTCCACCAGTTTTACGTCGACGAGGACCACCGCAAGTTTGGCCAGCCTGTAAAGAAGGACGATGGCGAAGTGGAAATTGTCAATGCCGTCTTTTCTCTTGGATACGGTGGTATGCTGCTCCTATCGCACACCAACCTCAGACTCCTCAAGGGTCACCGCTATGGTCTCTGTGGTCGCAACGGTGCGGGAAAGTCTACCCTGATGCGTAGTATTGCCGATGGAAAGCTGGAGGGATTCCCTTCTCAAGACGAGGTTAAAACATGCTTCGTTGAGCATAACCAGGGCGAGGATGCCGACCTCACAATCCTTGAATATATTCTGCGTGATCCTAGATTCAAGGATGAGAGTAGGGAGCGCATCACTGAAGTCCTAGAGGAAGTAGGCTTCACCTCCGGCCCCGATGGCAGGCAGTCGGAGAAGGTTGGCTCGCTCTCTGGTGGATGGAAGATGAAGCTGGCGCTTGCTCGCGCTATGCTTATGCGTGCTGATGTCCTGCTTCTCGACGAACCCACGAACCACTTGGATGTTGCCAACGTTGCATGGCTCGGAAAGTACCTCAGGGAGCACACTGAAATTACCAGCTTGATCGTGTCTCACGACTCTGGCTTCCTCGATGAAGTCTGCACGGATATCTACCACTATGAACAGAAGAAGCTGGTCTGCTACAAAGGCAACCTCGCTGATTTCGTCAGGGTCAAGCCAGAGGCTAAGAGCTACTACACTCTCACCGCTTCGCAGGTCCAGTTCAAATTCCCTCCTCCTGGTATTCTCACTGGTGTCAAGTCAAACACGCGCTCTATTCTCCGCATGACAAACTGCACCTACACATACCCGGGTGCATCCAAGCCATCACTTGTCGACGCTTCCTGCAACTTATCCCTGTCTTCGCGTGTTGCAATTATCGGTGCCAATGGTGCCGGTAAGTCCACACTCATCAAGATGCTTACTGGCGAAACCATTCCCCAGGAAGGCACGGTCGAGAAGCACCCCAATTTGCGAATCGGATACATCAAGCAGCACGCTCTTGAACACGTCGAGATGCATATGGAAAAGACCCCCAACCAGTACCTCCAATGGCGTTATGCCAATGGCGACGATCGTGAGGTGCTCATGAAGCAAACTCGTGTCCTCACGGAAGAAGACAAAATTCAGATGGAAACTCCCATCGATCTGGGAGACGGAAAAGGCCCCCGTAAGATTGAGGCACTCATTGGTCGTGCAAAGTACAAAAAGACCTACCAGTATGAGGTCAAGTGGCTTCACATGCTGCCCAAGTACAACACCCAGATCTCCCGGGAGACTCTTCTCGAGAAGGGCTTCCACAAGATGGTGCAGGAATTCGACGATCACGAGGCTTCTCGTGAGGGTCTCGGTTACCGTGTGCTCGAGCCAAAGGTCATCTCCAAGCACTTTGAAGACTTAGGCATGGATCCTGAGATTGCCAATCACAATGAGATCTCTGGTCTCTCTGGAGGACAAAAGGTTAAAGTTGTGCTTGCCGGTGCCATGTGGAACAACCCCCACCTTCTCGTCCTTGATGAACCAACCAACTTCTTGGATCGTGACTCCCTCGGTGGCCTTGCAGTCGCCATCCGCGACTACAAGGGTGGCGTCATTATGATCTCCCATAACGAGGAGTTTGTCGGCGCTCTCTGCCCCGAACAATGGCACGTTGTCGACGGTCGGGTGACACACAAGGGCCACCTTGCTGTTAACATGGACCGTTTTGAAGACTCGCGTCCCGGCTCCAGCAATGTGAGCAGCAATGTCAGCTCCGCCGCGCCTAGTACCACCGGTACTCCTGTTATGAGTGATGCGGAGGGAACGAGAGATGACATGAAGTTCAAGTCAAAGAAGAAGAAGAAGATGACCAAGAAGGAGCTCAAGGACCGCGAGGTCCGTAGGAGATTGAGGTATATTGATTGGTTGAACAGCCCCAAGGTATGTCATCCCATTCTCTTGCTATTATATTAGATTTTGCGCTAACATACCAAACAGGGCACGCCTCAGCCTCCAAACACTGATGACGAGGCCGAATAGAGGCTATGATAACGAACCCGTGGCATGACATCTTAGACTTCTTGCATAGTGAAGGCGTTTAATAGACTAGGAATTGGCTGTGGTTTTGCACCATGCAAATGAACACAATGGATAGACCTCAAGTTCGGTGATTGACTTGTTTTTTGGCTAGCTAGCAATCTTTTGGGCAGATTAAAAGCATTTTTTTTCATCCTTCATGTCTTAACCATCCTGCACCGTGGAATGAATAACTTGTAAATTTCTGATTATATTATATTTGACAGAGTCAGTGCTAAGAGTCTTTGCTGATTAATGCCGGTGAAGTGAAAGTGGCGTACATTACAGCATATCTATACGTTTTGCAAGGCGTTTGTTAGTACTACAAGCAGCGAGGAATTACTCATGAAATCTGGTCATCTCTGCATGTGTTAAGAAAGAAACCGAGAAAGTGATATCATGGCTACAAACGCTCTCACTTGCCGGGTCTACAGTATTTGCGTCCATTGCCGCAGTCACTTGTTATCAACGATCCCCACTCATCTCCATGTGGGGAACGTGCGCGCTCTTCTGCCTTCCAATAAGAGTCAAATCTCCCTACACGCCGTCGTTCACAATATCGACTTGTTCTTCTTCTTCTACTCCTCCTTATACAGTCTCTGTCACAATCATTTCTACTACTTAGATCCTCTTACAACGCATTCATCAACAACAACCATTGAAGCTGCCTGCTACGATGAATTTCCTTGCAATCGCCCTCGCTGCGCTCACGGCAACTCTCGCAGTTGCCTTGCCCAATGCTCCTACCATGGCCACTTCGGACCATGCGGTCCTTCCTCCCTTCCACAATAGCCACATCTTCACGTAAGGTCTCCATGTCCACATTCTACGAAATGAGCTAATACCCATAGCTACGCTTGCGACCCTGTCGAGATCAACACCATCAACCGCCTTCTGAAGCTCAACATTAAGGTCTTTACCACGTCCTTCTATCAATGCCCCAACAGCAACTGCCATCAA
>Ga0182214_1000125_pt1 | contig 10312 bp, 9 predicted proteins | sample G5R1MG_23_FD_128380 | JGI IMG/M metagenome (GOLD analysis project Ga0182214, IMG submission 128380) | Switchgrass phyllosphere microbial communities from Michigan, USA - G5R1_NF_03OCT2016_LD1 MG | ecosystem: Host-associated > Plants > Phyllosphere > Phylloplane/Leaf | place: USA: Michigan...
GGAGCCGCGGATCTCTCGCCGCAGCGGACTACTCTTGGAAGGTGAACATGGATATCCTGGGAAGCGAGGCGGAGTAGCTATAAACGGATTTCTATTGGTGGCGTCCGATCCCTTCTTTGTCTCAACTGGTGGTGAAGATTCTGGGAGCAAGCTTTCATTCTGATCCAACAACAAAGAAAGGCTCACTTTGTCGGATGTCCGATGCCTCCGTTCGTAAGGTTGCTGCATCTGGAAAACACAGGGCATGTTGGGTTGGAAGAAGATGCCAGTGTCATCACTGTCTTCATTCGTATCGTCCGAGTCACCATTGTGCTGCTCTGCAATAGCCTTCGCTAGTGTAGCCTTCGTAATGCCCGTTTCGATGCTCTCGGAGCCAACGGGCTCAGCTAAGAGCGGTGTGAGAGGACTTGAAGAGGCCGGCCTATCGTTGTTAGGACATTGATTCGAGACCTTGTGGCGCCTGATTCTTGCAGGCTTGCCACGAGATGCAATGGATGTGGCAACATCCGTGAAAAGATCCTGTTCGTGAGAGGATGCCTGAGCCGACCTGACATCTTCACCAGGCGAATTGGACGACCGACTAGCTTCTTCTTGCCAGATGTCGGCGAAGTCAGGTTGCTGTGTCCGTAAGGCTGCGACCTTAGCGTCATGAACCTGCTTCTGGTCGCCACTATCGACGACATCAACGGGTTTCACAGGCGGTGTGTCCATGCGCCAACTCATCTCATTCTCACTACTCGCAGGACTGATGAGCGAGTTCGACGCGTCATCAACCTCAAGTGATGGATATTGCACATGGTCTTCTGTCGTAGACTGTTTCACAGTTTCCACAACGTGATCCTGCTCTTCTGGCGTCAGAAGACGTGATCGATTTTTTCGTTGTGTTCGGAAGATACCTTCTTTTGGTGGCTTGATCGGACTCGAAACTTCAGGCGATGGAAGCTTCGACTGACTGTCTGCTAGCTGTTCACCAAGACGTAGTCCTGCCTGTAACTCCTTGCGCGTTCCTTCGCTAAAGCCTCGAAAGAGATCATCGAGCCTGTCGGGTTTCTCGTTTAGAGCTTTCTGTGAAGGGTCCGGTGTGGTCCGATTAGGATCGACAAGCCCTTGTAGAGCTACACCAGCTGTGACCACACGGCCAAGCTGGGGCGTCTCGGCTTTGGTAATCGCAGATGAGGCTGGCTGTATGGCTGGCGGGGCTAGTGGTTCCTCATTCTCTAAAAGGACAGGTGTGGTATAGCGTGTGGACTCTATCGAGAGCAATCGCTGTGCTGAGTTTGATGTGGTAGAGCTGTGGAGAGACCCCGGCTGTATGAAGACTTGCGGAGGTGCTGTTACGGATGTCTCTGGAGTTGTATGGAGCAGCGATCTAATGCTGTAAATCGCAGAACCCTGAGTTCCTTCAGGCTTTGATGAACTGCTGAATCCACCGTTGCCCGGAAGTGAATCCACCGAGATCATGCTGAAATTCTCGCTGTCAAGAACAGTCGTATCGTCCGGCATACGTGTCGTACCCTCATCAAATGCGTAATTGTCAATATTGTGGGTTTCCTCGTCTTCGAAAACCTGAACAGAGGTTACAACGCCCTGGTCATCAAGAGTCTCGTCATCATTCAAGACTTGTGGCTCTGGATCCTCCTCTTCACTGCTTGGAGTGAACACGTCGCAGCCCTCCTCAGAACAACTGTTATTTGTCGCTGCCAACAGGGTAATTTTTTTTGCGTGCGGTGTGCCTTTACGTGCGCGAAGTTTTCCACTTGATTTCTTACGCGGTGTGGCGTCCACTGACTCCTGTGCTTGTTCCCGTGTGTCTGTGGTCTCGCCTCTTGCGCTGGACACGCTTGGGCTTGCAAAGCGAATTTTCCTCCTCGAACTTGTGGTCTCTGGCCATGCCGCAGGCCCTGACGTGAAGTCTGCAGCCATACCGTCTTCTGAAATCATATCTGGGCTAATAGGCGTCTCTTGATCCTCGACAGGAGGCTGAATGCTCTTCCTGGGGCGACCTCTTCGCTTCTTCAGCGGTATATCCGTGTCTACATCTGCTGCATTCAATGCCACAGCGCCTGCGCCCGACCCTCGTGAGTTTGAGCGGATATTTTTATGTGGTGCCCCATTCGGTTTTGGTTTATCCCCAACACTAGTGTCTGACTTCCTAGGTCGTCCACGGGGCCGTTTGACAGGAGAATGCGAGTCGGGATCTTTGAGGGGAACCGTGGTAGTTTTGGTTCGTGTTACTCGCTTGACGGACGGTGACATTGTGTTTTCTTCATCGCTTCCGGGTTCGGCCTGGACTGTGACTTTGATGCGCCAAGGACTTGCACCGGTCGCGCGTGGTGTGTTGAGAACCATCGACTTGGCCGGCGACTCCAAGCCCAACTCGGATATGTTCATGGTTCGATTCTGCTTGCTGGGCGATTTTTTGGTGAGGGGTGTTTGGCCTGCTGCCCTGCGCGTGAGTCTTGTCGTGCTTTCGTCTGCAGACATGGCCAGTGGATCCGGGCTGGAGTCGTAACCACGATCGCCAGGGCTGCTGGCCATGGCTGTCCGGCCTCGCATTGCCATGGCGTACTTGGTTCCGAGGAATGCGGGTAATGTTAGCGATGGCGAGGTTGCGGGTAAAGGTGGGGAAAGGCGTTGGAAGCGCTACGTACGCAACACAACACGAGTCGATAGATACCGGAGCCTGCAGTTGCCCCGGCAACAATCTACCCAATCCGCCACGATTGTGCCCATCTGCCCTCAAGACCAGGCGCCCGATCGGCATGTTGGGCATGTTGACGAGCATGTCAGCGCAATGGGCATTCATGGGTGAGTCTGGCGTCGGTAATGTCACGTGAGAGCCCGGCTAAACGATCCCAGAATCTACAAGGAAATCGGCCCTGGAAAGCGTATAGCCCTCGCTAAGCTTGCGCTGGACAAGTTCGAAGAGACTGGCCAGCCTCTGCGCATCGCCATCGATACATCCATATGGCTATTTCAGGTGCAAGCCAGCAAGGGTGAGACTCGCGCGCCATGCACATGCCCCGTCGTGGCTAACGGCGAACAGGCGGCACGAATCCGGCCTTGCGCACCTTTTACTACCGCCTCCTTCGCCTGATCGCGCTCTCTATTCATCCCGTCTTCGTCTTCGATGGACCGAACAAGCCCCCATTCAAGCGCAACAAACGCACTGGACCCAATGTCGCATCCATACCCGAATTTCTCGCCAAACAACTTCTGAAGCAGTTTGGGTTCCCTATACATCTGGCACCGGGGGAGGCTGAGGCTGAGTGTGCACTCTTGCAGCGGGAGGGCATAGTGGACGCTGTTCTGAGTGAAGACGTGGACACACTCATGTTCGGCAGTGGCATTACAATACGGAATTGGTCACCAGAAAAGTCAGGCACCAGCCCAACCCATGTCAGCGTTTACGATGCAGTGGAGACCAAGAATGGCCCATCAGGTCTGGATCGCGAAGGCATGATTTTGGTTGCCTTGATGAGTGGTGGGGACTATGTCCCTGAAGGTATCCCGGGCTGCGGACCGAAAACTGCTTGTGAGGCTGCGAAGGCAGGCTTCGGAAGCGATCTCTGCAAAATTCCAACCAGCAATAAGAGGGCCATGGCAGAGTGGCGAGAACGTTTACAACATGAGCTGAAAACGAACGAAAGCAAGCTCTTCAAGCGTAAGCATGGTACCCTGAAGATTCCAGTCGATTTTCCTCGACTAGACATCCTGGGGTACTACACCCACCCGGCCGTTTCCAATCAGACTGGCTTGGACAAGTTGAAGCGATCAATCAAATGGGATCAAGACTTGGATTTCCCAGGCCTACGGAGTTTCACTCACGATGCGTTTGACTGGATCCAACTGGAGGGAGCGAAACACTTCATTCGCAGTCTTGCGCCGTCCTTGGTCGTACGTCAGCTCCGTCTGCGAGCAGAACAGCAGGAGCGATCTCCTACCACCAATCTCGAGATGCTTCAAGAACAGGAAGCTCTGATCATCAAAGGCATTCATGGAAAGCGTCAGCATCCTATGACTGACAATAGTACGGAGCTTCGTGTCAGCTTCACGCCAAGCGAGCTGGTCAAAATCGATCTTGACAAAGAAGAGCCGGATGGCGAATTTGATACGGGACCACCAGGCTTGCAAATGGATCCCGCTGATCTCGATGATGATCCACCGTTGGAGTTTGGAGAGGAAGGGCCTAGAAAGCGTGGCCCCACCAAGTTTGACCCTCAAGCACCAGCGAGAATATGGGTTCTTGAAAGCTTTGTGAAGGTTGGTGTGCCCCTGAAGGTTCAGGACTGGGAGGTCGAGCGTCAGGCAAAGTTGAAGCCGAAGCGTGCTGCTCTAACCAAGGAGTCAGATAAAAGTGCTTCCAAAGCAAAGAGTGCCGTGAAGAAGACTAGAGCGAGAGGTTTAGCACCACAAGCTACTATTAATCAATTTGCAAAGGTCACAAAACCCGGTATGAAGCTGTCTAAGTCGCCGGAAAAGACGCCGGAAGAAGATCTTGAACTTGCGCTGCCGAAAGCAAAAGCAGCAAGAGCAGCATATGGAGACGGGGTCAGCCTTCTCTCCTCGTCCCCGGTACAAAATATTGCAAGAGCGTCGACACCTCAAGCAAGAAACGAAAAGGCATCATTCGCAGTCCTGGAGGATCTACCCGCAAGTGTGACAAAGAGGAGACGAGCCCCAATGCAGCGATCGCGAACACTTCCTGCGAATCCGAGTACTAATCTCGAAAGATCTGCCCCGCCTTCACTACCGGATACAATGGAGACACTAGATCTGGTGTGGTCACCTGCACTACCTTCGTCCCTCCCTGTTCCCGCAAAGAAAATGAGGGCCCAGCCATTCTCAGGAGGTCAACGAGTTGCCCCTCTTGCATCGTCACCTGGGAGTTCAAGACAAACCACCTTGGACGCATGGCGCGCTTCGGTGACGCCTATAAAGCAGCGGGACACTTTCCCCTCGATTAATGTTTTTCCTATGCCAGCGCCCACAGCACTTCTACCAAAGACGGACATCATTGACACTTTGGACTTGACGCTCTCATCATCTCCACCTCACATATCACCGCCACGGACTGGACTGACTGCTGCCTCAAGACTTCAAAAAACTGCACCTGCATCTCTTGTGCAGCCACCATTGACTTCGACCTCGTCTAGTGCATCTCGCCGTTCTACTGGCTCCAGGACGTCTACTAGCTCTGCTCCAAACCACACTACCAAACAGAAAGATGCTCCGAAAGGGTCGTTGCGCCGTACCTCACCTCGTCTGAGCAAGAGCATCTCTCTTCCAACAGAGATTGATACTCTCGATCTGACCTCATTACAATCCCAGCCTGCAACGCTCGTGACAACTGAGGTTGATACCCTAGATTTGACGGGGCTGTCTCCGGCAGAGCATTCGCATTGGCCGTCTACATCACGCACGGGTGCCGTTTTCCCTCCCATACCAATACCCCCTTCAAATGTTCGGAGGTCGACTCGCAATCACAAGGCCACCTCACCATCCTCATCACCCGCAGCGTGGAAAGCACGGGAAAAGAAGAAGCGGCATATCATACTGCGGAATAGTATAGCTGGAGCCTGGGACTTTGCAGATATTGATAGCCCGCAGAAGACCGAGGGCCATGGAAACGCTGTCCTGAAAGGCAAAGAAAGACGGAAGTGGCGAGAGAGCGAGGTCGAAGTTTTGGACTTTACCTAGGATGAAGATATTGATCTTTGGCTTATCATGCGCGAAGCTGGGTCTTGAAGAATTTCGACGCTGTTTAGATTTGTTGGTTTCGCAAAGTAGCGTATATGCACGTTTGGCTGTGTCTTGAACGCCTTTCTATCTATTTGACCCGGGAATTAGCCCCTGCGAACCTTACGGGCCCACAATCGAAGCGACGGCTTGTGTTTTCTCGTGTGCTTATTTTCTCGAGACGGGGGAGGGTGCCCAGCGCATCGCGCCCCGACCAGAATGAGTGGCGCGGAAGAATTGACGGGTTGAAGACGCGCACAGTCACTACAGCGAATGACCGTCGTGAAACCGAACCCTTTTTTCCTTGTCTGGACACATGTGGAAGGAATATGCCCTACTTTTTTTTTCTTCTTCTTCCACGCCAAGCACATTACTCAAAACCCAGCAATATACCGATGCTCACGAGTAACCTCGGTCACTTCCAACATCATCCCGACGCTCACCTCGCCTGCTGTCCTCGGCACGCTCAGCATGCCATAGCACGGTTTAAACCTGATACCTTGATCAATCCTGCGATACTTCATTAGCGTGTCCCACGGCTGTCTGGGATGCTCTTCCGCCGTGTCGGGATGAACATTCGGCACTCTGCACCGCGCGCATCGTTGCGTGATGTCGAGCGTGACAGGCGCCCGCGTTCCCGCGCCAGACGTAATGCAAACCGTCTTCCAGCGATCCTCGTCCCAGGGTGCAGCTGCGTCGCCTGCAACGAGGATGTTGGGGCGGAAGCGGCGCACGTCGAGGGTGAGGTTGTCGGCGGCTTGGAGACGCGTGTTGAGTTCGTTGAGGCTGCTCTGGCTGCCGATGAGGACGGGCATCATGTCGGCGAAACAGGTCGAGGCGTCGCGGCCTAGGATGTGTTTGGCGCCGTTGGACACGAGCGTTCTGGGCGCAGCGGAGAAGGGTGGTTTGTACACGAGACGCACTTCTTTGCCGAAGAAGGCGTTGAATGGGGCGGTGAGGGCGGCGGGGTAGACGCGAGATGGTGTGGTAGTGCTCCAGACTGTGGCGTTGTGGGATGAGGTGTTGTCCTCGAGCCAGGCTTCCGATGGATGGGCGGGAATAGAGAATTCGAGTTTCTCGCCGAGTGGGTCGGGGGCTGGAGCGGTGATAGTCAGAGTGTCAGTTGTAGAGTCATAGAAAGTACGGATGAGGGTCATCTGGGCATTTTGGCGGATGGTGAGGAACTTGTGGTCGGGGTAGGTGACCCACATCCACTGGCGATCTGGTATCATGTTAATAAATCGATTAATCTTTCTGATCGGAGGAATATTTTCGTGAATTTTAGATTGAGAAGTTTTGTTCATAATCTGTCGCGCACTATGATGGCAGGAGACGTGAGAAGTCCAACATACCAAGATCCAGTCCGGTGGGCAGAAGTTTGGCGGATTGTATGGAGATACCATGACACGACTTAATTGGGTGGATGTAGAGGGCAATCACCTCGGTCGGAGATGGAAGCGGGCCATTTGTCTTCTTCGATGTTCGAGACCGATGTGTGAAGAGGATATAGGTGATGAGAGGCACACAGAAAGCTGAGATGATGACGGCGGCATCGAGCAAGGCCAACTTCGCCATTTTCATTCGAGAATGAGTATCGTTGGTGTGATGAATGGCATCAAGATTTCTGTATTCAAGTGAGGTAGAATTTTACTTTGCCGTAGGATGTGAATAAGAGTTGCAGTGGATACGGATTCTTGCTATTCGCGTGCACGGCGTATCCACTTTTCCAACCAGAGGCCGACTTCATGCCTTTTCGAGGATGGGCGATATTTATTAGCTAAAGTGGGATGACGCATATGGCGGCGGGGCAGGATGGCCATGTCGAGTTGTTCTAGCGTTCCCCCAGTGCAGCTCCCATGGAGCTGAAAGCGCGGTTGCAATCGGATTATGGTCTAACTAGCGTCTGGTCTGGTCGCGGCATGAAGACCTTACACTTTCGCTCTTTCTTACACGAGGCAAGCAAGTTTCAACGCAACTGTCACACACAGAGTAGATGGCGACCAATAGACAACTACGAAGTCAATGCAATTGGCAGGCTCATGTCAGAATGTGTTGCTCACATTGTCTAATATAAGCTACTGCAGACCGAAAGAGAAAGGAAAGAAAAGGGTATTGTGTACGAAATGTCGAAGATTTCCTTTTCTATGTGGTATCTCTCTCCAGCCAGACCGTCCAGCATCATAACGTAAATCGACCGTGAAAAAAAAACTAGCGGCGGTGATTACAGAAAAGATAGGTATTAGGTGCACAGCTCGTACGCGCTATAGCGATATTAGGCGAGATGGTAACAAGACGTTAACACTAGATGGTACGCAAAAAGAAAATCGATAACATGGATTGGCTCCGTCGTGGTGGCATGTGGCTTGTTCAAAAGAGCAAGGTTCGGAGTCACTTTCGCAGTGAGATGGGTTGTTTTGCGTGAAGGAACGTGTGTGTGTGTGTGTGTGTATGTGCGGTGCCGGACCCGCCGGCTTGACCAAGGGAGAGGAAGCTGCTGCGGTTTTATCCCCAGGTGAGCTCGTCACCCCAAGTCCCGCTCATGTCTCGGTGTGACACAAGGCTGTGTTGCGAGATCGTACTTGGTCGTCGCCTCATGATCATGCGTGAAAACCGATTCTGTGGATTCTCGTCTTTCGGAGGAGGCGGCGGTGGCTGTTCCTGCTGCAGGCCACGAGGATTGGAGTTGGAGATAGTAACAAGTTTCGGGACATATCGACGCGAACTCGTCGGCGTCATTGGTGCGCTTGCTGGCTGCTGCTCTGGGAGAAAGTTTGGTGGGAGGCTTTGTTGCGGGTATGGCGCAAAGTCTGTATACTGCGAGGTTGGGACCGATACCATTTCCTTGGACGGATTGTAATCTATGAAGGCTGTTGGTGGCTGATAATGCATGAGTTCTGGTGTCGGCGCAAAGCCTGCATTAGGCCAAGCTTGTTGCTGCGAGAAGTTTTGGGCCAAAGGCTGGGAGAAGTCTGTCGACAGAGTTGTCATATTGGCTTCGAACTCGGGGAATGCGGGCATTTGTGTTTGCGCCATGTCCTGGCCGACAGGCCACTGCGTGTGTTGCAAGTTTTGGTGGTGCATAGGTGGCGGTGCTTCGACTGAGTCGATGTCCATCATGGTCGGCTCTGGACGTAACCCATGTGAGCTGTGCACCCTTTGATCAGAGCCATAGTCAGATGCTTCTAGCTTAAACTCAACCATCTCGCCTTGGCTGGAACTAGTGGGCTCGGAGACGTCGGGTGCACTTTCCGGTGTTGGTTCGAGGAAGTCCTTGACGTCTATCTCGGCCAAGTCGTACGTGTCCTGCACCAGCTTCTCGGTATCGAACGCCCTCGTGTCCCACTTGGTCTCGAGCTTGTATCGTAGGCGATTGCACTTCTTCGACTCCCAAGAAAGCGTCGGCCAATGCTGCTTGTCTCCGTGCCGTTGCGACATCATCTGCTGCCACGTATGCGCGATCTCCGTCTGCTTCAACAGGCCAAGAATAACGTTGGTGAAGTTCCACTTTGTCGCACCCTTTTCTTCAAAATGCAATGCAATGTGCTCGCATCTCTCTTCCCACGTGGTCAGGAGACATGCGCAAAACCCGCAGCCCCATGCATCTTTGTCGTGCATGACAATCTCGTACTTTTTGACACAAGGCGAGGCTTTCCGGCTGGTTGGTTGTCCGCTCTCCCTTGGTTGTTTACAGTGCTCACAGCCCTGGCAGGAGATTAGCCTTGGGTGGCCGGGAATGCGCCGGGGAACCTACATGTAGCTTGGTGTGATGCTCACGGAAGCGCTTTCCGGCGTGGAATATTTGTTCACAGTCCGGACAGCGCCACGTGAGGCGTTGTTCGTGAAACTCTTCCTCGTGGGACTTCCAGTATGGCTTTGATTTCAATGCCTTGTCACAGAAAGTGCAGGCAAAGTTCTTGGGCGCAGGCGTAGAGGCAGCGGAGACGGTAGACAGTCGTGACGAGGCAGTGGACAGGCGCGAGGATGCTGCGCTGTGGTGTGTAAAGGAAGAATCGGTCGAAGCGATGGATGAGCGGGGATCGGACAGCATGCTGGGCACTCTGCTGGACGGCACGCTCAGATAGGAAGAAGCGCGACTCCCGATGGTTGACATGGAGGACCTGTCGGCGCCCGAAAGGCGCAGGCTGTCTGGGAAGACGTCAGTCAAGGCGCGGTGGTGGATGCGCTGAGACGCACCTCCTCCACGAGCCGTGTGCAGGAGCATGAGGATCTGTTGGTCATCAAGATGCTTGAGGGCATTGATATGATCGAACAGCTGGGGCGCGACATGACTGTGGCCGGAATGTCGTGGCGATGAGGTTATGCTCTCGGCGACGCTGCCCAAGGGAGCCGAGCTGGGTAGATTGTGGCGCGGGCGTTTAAAGAGGTGATTCTGCTGGGGGGCACCATATTGGTACTGTTGGTGTTCGTCAATCTCCATGTTAAGCAGAGTCGCGTGAAGCCAGTATCATGCCGGAGATTGGTGGTTCACGGGCCGTGTTGGGCGGACAGAGCAATGTTGTCGCAACGAAGGGAGGCGAATTACGCGCGAACTGGGAGCGTTTGAGAAGGCGCC
>Ga0182214_1000126_pt1 | contig 10258 bp, 17 predicted proteins | sample G5R1MG_23_FD_128380 | JGI IMG/M metagenome (GOLD analysis project Ga0182214, IMG submission 128380) | Switchgrass phyllosphere microbial communities from Michigan, USA - G5R1_NF_03OCT2016_LD1 MG | ecosystem: Host-associated > Plants > Phyllosphere > Phylloplane/Leaf | place: USA: Michigan...
CACCGAGCTTGCGCTGATGGCGCAGGCCAAGGCGATGACGCTGGAGGTCCATCGCCGCACCGCGCGCATCCTCGCCCCCGGCATCCGCGCCAGCGCCGTCAAGCGCTTCATCGACGAGGCGCACCGCGCGCTCGGCGCGAGCGGTTATACCTTCTGCGCAGTGCAGTTCGGCCGCGCCACCGCCTTCCCGCACGGCCTGCCCGACGACCAAATCCTCGAGGAGGACCAGCTGGTGCTGGTCGATACCGGCTGCGCGATCGACGGCTATCAGTCCGACATCACGCGCACCTATGCCTTCGGCCACGTCGATGACGACATCCGCGCGACCTGGGATATCGAGAAGGAAGCACAGGCTGCCGCCTTCGCCGCGGTACGGCCGGGCGTCCCGTGCGAGGCGATCGATGCGGCGGCCCGCGCGGTACTGGAGCGCGCCGGCCTCGGCCCCGATTATCGCCTGCCCGGCCTGCCGCACCGTACCGGCCACGGCATTGGCCTCTCGATCCACGAACCCGCCTATCTGGTGCGCGGCGACACGACGCCGCTGGCGCCGGGCATGTGCTTTTCCAACGAGCCGATGATCGTCGTGCCCGAACGCTACGGTATCCGGCTGGAAGATCATTTCCACGTCACCGCCGACGGCGCAGCCTGGTTCACCACGCCGCAGCCGTCGATCGACCGACCGTTCGGCTAAGGAGGGGGCCAGCGATCCCGCTGGCGAAAACGATGGCGGGGCCGCCGCTCACCATATTCAGCTACCCTATGCGAGCATATCCGCCGTTTTTGACTTTCCCGAAAATGAGAATGCCCCCGCATTCCGGGGATGGCTCATCGATCAACACGCACTCAGGAAGTAGCCATCTCGATCATAGCGTAATGGAAGGGCTAATATGGCACCGGATGGACCGTTGGCAGTTAACGCCCGAGGGATACGCTCCGAAGTCGAATGTTCGATCGCCGCTGAGTTTTACCTTAGCGGCATATCTCCGCGCACACGGTGGCCAGTCGCTACGACCGCCTCGTCCGTCAGTCTGTCAGCGCTGGCCAACGCCGCATCCGGGGTCATTGTCATGGTAACGCCGCCTTGAGCCTCAATCAGAACGTGACCGTCTTCCGCCACGATTTCCATCGGTTTATCGCAAGGCTTGGTCGTCATCATAGGCTCCGATCGATTGCATCCGGACAACCCGATAAAATCCGTTATGGTTCCTTTTTTACGTCGAGATTGAGGGATCCCTTCGCCGTAGCTCGGCAGAGCGAGGAAAAAGCACCTACGAACGCTATAGCATTGTAAACCAATCTGATTGTATCGCCTGTGCGTGCCGGATGTTCAAACCACCCTCGCGATGCTTTTCCTGATCGCGGTTCCTTTGGCGTCGGTGGTGATCGCAATGGCATGCGCCATTCCTACCGAGTGGTTCGAATAGGACGAGCGCCAAGCTCTTAGATCGCTCGTCAGACCATGCGCCGGATTGGCGAAGCTGTTTGATTATCCCGTTGATTAAAGCAGTCATCGACTGCGATCGTCCAAAATCGTGGGTGCCCTGACCGCCCTCCCAGAACCGGACCAGCGGCCAGCGCTCCGGACAGTGAGCCCAAAGGCATCGCAGCGCCAGGCGGATCGGTACGTCCGCCGGATCGATCCGATCGCCCGACGCCATTGCGGCCCGCAGAATGCGGACCGAAAGCTCCACTGCGATCCGCTGCTGCCGCTGCATTCGACTATGGAACTTAACGAGAACAACAACGCAGGCGATTCGCCATGTCCCGCTGCCGCCTTTTCACCCGCAACGACATCGACGCCGTCAAGGCGTTGGCGTTTGCAGCCCGTCAGGCGCTTAGGGAATAAGGTGAAAGCCCTCGATCGAAAATTTGGCGATGAGAATGCCAATCCAGGCCGCCGCGCCCGAAGCGATAACGAGCACAGGCGAAACTTGCCGCCGCTGAGTAAGCCAAAGCACCAAGGCGAGTGCGGCGAACCACGCCATCTGCCATCGTGTCTCCGTCTCGCGGAGGATCGACCGAGTGATGAAGCCGCCAGCGAAAAAAACTGCTGGTAGAAGAAAAGGAAATCGCATCACCAGCGGATAGCGATAGCAGCCTCGATACGGCAAGCAGACACGTTCCATAGCAGATCACGGACTGACCGAAGATAAAACCGCCGCTATGCAGGTACCGTCGGCCGGATTGGCGAGCCGATCAGCGCCTGTTGCTTATGCTCGTAGGCCATGATCGCTTCTGCGTCGTGGCGATCCGAGGTGGAGAGCACGCCATTGAGCACCGCCACGGCTTCCAAAATGACGCCCTCGGCATTGATGACGTCGTAAAAGGTGGTCCACCCGATCGATGCTGCGGTCGCGCCGTTCGTCGGTGATCCGGAGAACGACTTCGTCTGACCGGCCCCGCCATTGACGTAGTGGGTCGAAACCGGATTGGCCCCCGACGCCATCGTGTGGACCATCAGCGACGTGACGTTCAGCGCGCTGTTGGTCGAGTTGTGGTCGCCGAGCGGCATCGCGGCCCAGGTGTTCGTCCCGCCGTTGCCATATCCGGCGAGGCGCCAAGGCCCGGCGCCCGATCCCCAGGGGAGGATCAGCCCGTTCTGCTTCTGGACCGTGCCGCGATAGAGCAGCAGGATCGTGTGCCCCATGGCATCCTGCGGGAACACGCCGGGCGTCGTGAACTCCATGCGGCTGTCCGCCGTCATGACGAGGGCTCGCTTGTCGCCGATGCTGGCGACCGACGCACTGTATGGCGGGCTGTTTGCGGCGGTCGGCTGGCGCAGGACCGTCGAGCCGTCTCGAGCGCGCCATTCGGATACGTGGCCGTTGCTGTCGAGCGTAAGCGTCGACGCGTCTGCGACCGAATGGTAGCCGATCAGATCCGCGATATAACCCATCCGCTCGTTGCGGGTGGCAGGTGCCGCCGGCTGAACGGAGGGCGATCCGACCGCCGCCGTGCTGGCGATGAGCGTGGGGGATACGATACCGGCCCCCGCCGCCGCGGTCGTCGGCGAACCAACGCCGGCCGTGCTTTCGATCCGAGCGGGCGCGACCGGGGCGGGTGTGGCGGCGCCGATGTTCGGCGCGGTGACTGCCGACGTCTGCGCGATCGTCGTGGGGGCGATCTGGCCAGCCGCGGCCGAGCCACTGCCGGCGCTCCGACGGCCGCGACGCTGTCGATTGGCGAGGGCAGCACCGCCGGCCGAGCACCACCGGACACCGTCGGCGGTCCCACCGCGGCGCTTGATGCAATCGCCGCGGGTACGAGCGTGCCTCCAGCCCCCGTGGCGACGACAGGCGCACGGACGATAGAGCCGCTGGCGTCCTGCGCCGGCGTGATGATGCCGGCCATCGCCGCGGCAACTGACGGCGCAGGAACTGCCGCGCCGCTCTTGATACGAGCGGGCGCCACCGGGATGCGTCCGCCGCCGTAGAGGGCAGGCGAGCCGACAGCCGTCGGGGAGGCGACGAGCGTTGGAGACACGCAGCCTGGCGTGCCGGCTGCGGTGACGCGGCGCGGATTGCTGTCGAAGATCATACCGAGCGCATCGAGCTTTTCGAAATCGGCTTTTGCTTCGGCGAGGAAGGGGTCGGGATCTTCGCCACGCTCGCGCGCCCACTGCAAGATCGTCTTGCCTCCGACGCGGATCGCGTCGCGGCTGGACGTCACCTCATCTGACGGATTGATCATCTCGCGACCGGGCGGGGTCCAACGAACGGTGACGCCGGTAACGTCCTGGCCGGCGACCTCCAGCGCCTCGATCATCCACGTGGCGACGGCGCCGCAGAACTGTGGGATGAATATAGCCCACTGCCAAGTTGCCAACGACCGCTGGCATTCGAGCCAGCCCATCCGGCCGGAAAAAAAGTCGAACTTCGAGAGGTCGCCAGTAAGCGCCTCGTAAGGAACGCCGAGGCCAGCTGCGACCGCGCGCAGCGAGACCTTCGTGTAATCGGCGTAACCCTCGGTCGCCGGTGGGTTGGAGAAGGTCACTTTCGCGCCGGGCCAAGCGTACTGGAACGTGCCGGGTTCGATGTAGTCGAGCGGCTCGCGATCGGCCGCGACCTCATTAACTTCGGGCTGAATGCCGGGAATCGCGCCGCCATCGTCATCACCGGTGCGCTCGCCTCATCAACGACACCGATCGTCGCAACCGGCGGGACGCCCAATGCCATGCTCATCCGACATAAACCATTGGCAAGCCATCACTTTGGTCATCGTTAGTAGCCTCGCAGGCGAAGGGAGAATCATGATGGCGTTCTACATTGCTATGTCCGGTTTCATTGCCGCCAACCTCACCGTGATCGGCGCCGAAGTGCGGAACATGCGTCGCATGGGTAGTGCGCGGAGAGGCTGAGTTAAGGATCGCACACGGGGGTCGCCGTACCGCAGCGCCTGTAGTTACACCAATACCATTCCGGCTACGCAATGATCATACGCTATCTGACCTCGTGCCTCGTCAGTAAAATGATCCTAACCACCAGTTAATAAACGACATAGGTATTGCCACATCTGACAACAGGCGTAGCATCCCCTGACCGATCAGCTGATTCGTATCCTACCGGTTCATCGTCTTAGCTGACGGCATCACGGGAGAGTCATAATGCTAAAGATCATTGCGAGGGCGTCTGCCCTCTGCCTTGTCGTGGCCACTGGTGCAGCACCGATCGCGCCGGCCATCGCCCAAGAGGGTGGCGATGTCATGTACGAGCGTTACTATTACGACGACCCCGAGATGACGATCCAGGTCGGCTACGAGCGCGACACCTGCACCCGTTACGGCGTCGGCGGTGGTCGCACCGAAGGGCGGTACGGTCCTTACGTTCAATCCGAGCCCATCGCTCTGTGCGTGAACGGCCAGCTTCAGCCGTACTGAGCCACTACCACCTCAACCACATTTGAACGTCGGTCGTGGAGACTGGCGAACGGGAGAATGTAATGCTCGGATCACGACGTGGTCGCGCTATCGCGGCCGTCCTATCGATGTGCGCCTTTCAGGGGCTTCAGGTCAGCGCGGCTTCGGCCCAGACCTCGAACGAGTGCAGCGCCTACTCCATCAGGGTCTGCGCCGGGGGCGACCTGGGCTATAGCTCGTTGAAAGAATGCCGCCTGACCGAATATGCGAACTGCATGGCTGGCGTGCCGCCCGTAGTGGAGACGGCCTATCAGCCGGGCGCCATCATCAACGTCACGCCCAAGTCGGTTGCTGCCAAGTATCGTCCGCTGGAAAAGCTTATCTAATGGGTTGCGGGGCGTATGCACGCCCCGCTCCGCCATCTGTGAGATCTGAGCCGCTTGATCGGCGCCACGAGCGGCCTCGACTAGCGGTGCGCTACGTCGTTCCCCCTCGTCAGGAGCAGCAGTCACAGCAGTTAACCATCAATTTGGGTTGATAAGACAATCACTTCGGCCGAGATCGTCGACCATGTGGAATGGCTTCGACAGGCAGCAGCTCGAGCGGTGGGTCGAAGACCAGATCAGGCTTGCGAATCTCGCGACGTCAGATGAGGTCCGCTCCATGCACCTTGAGCTCGCAGCGCTGTACCGATCCCAGCTGGTCTGCATCGCGGCATCCGACCTCTTGGGTTCGCATCCCGGGGCCGACACGGCTTGGGCTGACGCGGCGTAGCGATGGCACTGCACTGCCGCTCGCGGCTGGCCGTATTGTTCCATCCGCGCGATCCCAATTGGATCGGGGAGACGCGTTAACTATCAAAAATGGTTCGTTATGCTGACCTGTTCCCGTATTGCGGGCCTAGGTGCCAAGGGGATCATCGTGCCAGTGGGAATGAACAAACGCGACCTGGCGGCAAAGCTCGACGCTCATCAGACTGCGGTCTTGCCCATCGTCTCATGGGGCATCCGTCAGATGCACCAGCAGGCTTCGTCGGCATCGTTGCCGAGCCTGCTCATTGCGAAGCGCATGGAGCTGACCCGCCGCCTCGTGGACTACGCCCTGTTCAAACACCGCGACGTTTTTGCGCCTGCCATTGCTATGGGCGGCAATCAATCGATCGAGGGCATGCGCCTGAAAGCCGCGTGCATCGATATGGGCGAGCGGTATCGTGCCTTCATCCGGTCACCAGACGGTGGACAGCGCATTGGTGATTGGTCGTCATACCGATTGGAAGCGCTGGCGATGGCAATCGAGCTGCACGAGCATCTTGTCAGCGAACGTATGGCGATCCGGAAGATGATCGGCTTGCGATCTAAAGACCTGCTGATCGACGAACCATTCGTTGACGCGCCACAGCAGCAAGCGGAACCCGAAGAAGAGCAGTTCGACTACATCTAGAACGACTGAGCCATGCCGTAGGACATTACCGAAAGCACATGCCTCGGTAAGTGGGGACGACGGTGGCCAGCTACTGCGATCGTCGCGGTCCGCTCGAGCAGCAATATCGAAGCTTGGTCCTTCATCCGTTCCGAGGAGCCAAGCCCCAATTCTGCGCCTGACCGTGCCGAACGCGACCAGCACGAACTTGCCGTCGCCGTTCGCCACCACCTCGCCGGACAGGCCGGCACCAGGCCCCTCGGACACCCGCACCGGCTGGCCGACGACGAACGACTTGCGTGTCCCAACCAGCGCAGCGCGACGGCTCCGCCCCTCGACACGCCGAGCCTCTGCCACCTCGGTATCGGAGATCAGCGGCACACGCCCCAGGCGGCGGAAGATCGAGGAGTCGGGATGTGCGCTGAACGGCAGCGCTGAAATTCGAGCCAGCTCAGCCAGATGCCTCGCCTTGGCGAAGACGAACATCGGCATGATCGGGGCGTCGTAAGCGATCCGCTGTCGTGCTCGGCCGCGGCTCCTCGTTAACGTCTGCACTGGCGTCCAGATCTCGAAACCGCCGCTCTCGAGGGACTTGGCCAGCGGTAGAGCTCTCCCGCCACTGGTCCGCAGGAGGCACCACCGCTGCAACGCGCTAGCCTGATCCCGCTGCTTGATTCCCGCCATCTTCCTGGGCCCCGTTTGTGTGCCGTTACCCAACCATTTGCCGTAAGCGTCACCGCGATCGGTCATTCGTGCTGCACCGCACGCATTTCGACGCGTGGTTTACGGAAGCGAAAGAAAGACTTGGCTACCGGTCGTACGCACCCCGGAGAAGACCGATGAAATTAGTCGTAGGCCTAAAAACCGAACGTCGTGCCGCTCGACGCAGTGAGGTAGCGCTGGATGGCATGGTGAGTAACGATGCCGCCCAATCAGCCTCGGTGCTGATCGAGGAGCTCTCGATCAACGGCTTCCTGATGCTTGCGGCGGTACGGCTGAACGTCGGCGACGTGATCCGCGTCAGTCTACCTGGCATCGGTGAGCACGAGGCCGGGATCGTCCGCCAGAATGGCGTGCGATTTGGCTGTTCATTCGTCGTGCCGCTGACGGCCGACGAACAAGGTGCGGTCATCAAGCACTTTACCGAAGCAAGGGATGAGCGGCAGCACCGAATGCTCAGCGGCTGGCGGCCCGGCAACGAAGCGTTCGCCGCGTAGGAGCGGCCGCCGATACCGCCGCGCACCTTTCGACGGTATAGGCGCCCACTGACGATGACGCCTCTGCAAGGAGACGACCGATGACCTGCCACATCGTGCCGAGCACCTTCATCGCCGCTAATCTTGCTATGATTGCAGGCGTGCTTCTCAACGAACGTGCCATGAAAAATCTGCGTGCCGGTGAACGGACGCATGTTACGGGTGGGTAAGGCTACATGACCCCATCGTTTTTAATTGAAGTCGACGCAGGCCGAAGCTTGGTACGAATTAGCTTGTCGGGCTTCTTCAATCCAGATGACGTGAATCGGTTTGTTGAGGCGCGCGACGATGCCCACCGGCAACTTCGCTGCGGTCCCAACGAGCATCTTACTCTCGTCGATATTCGAGACATGCAGATTCAGTCGCAGGATATCGTCGAGGCTTTCGCCACCATGCTGTCCAAGCCGGAATGCAAGTCGAAGCGTATCGCGTTTATCGTGACCCAATCGCTTGCACGTCTTCAGATCAAGCGTGCTGCGTCGGGCCGTGGCGCCGGTTACTTCAACGACGATCCGGTCGCCGCAGAAGCTTGGCTGCTTGGCGATCTCGAAGACACTCGCGCCGCATAGCCCGAAAAAGCCGGCCGCACCCGAACGGGAGATCCGGGTGCGACCGCAGTTTGCGCCAGCGATGTGACATGAGAGCGAGGGACGCCCCTGCCTCACCGCCGACGCTCCACATGTATGCTTGGTGTATTGTTGTTGCAATACACCAAGCCGGCGCGGGGGTTTGATCGGCCGACAAGCGCTACGCAACAGCCGCCTCCCCAGCACGGCTTACCGCCGGCGGGCCAGGGATCGCCATCCGCCGGTACCGCTCCGCCGTGGCGTGGCTGACAGCCCGCGCCTCGTCCTCGATGTTGCTCGCGGACGTTAGCCGAGGCTCGATCCACGAGACTGGCTCAGCCTTGCCCTCAGCGCCGACCAGCGCCTCCCGAACCCACGGCTCGCCCTTCGACTTTCGCCATTTGGCGATCAGCCCCCTCGCCAGATCCTTCAGCACCGGCTGCTCGCCGCCGGCCGGCATGGGCTTCAGCGCCTTCTTGATCCCGACCGCCGGATCGCCCGGCACCAGTTTTTCGGCCATGCCGAACTGGAAGATGCCCGAGACGTGCTGACGCAGTCGCTTGGCGGTGTCGATCGCGCCGGGAGCTTCAACCTTGCGGAGCATGCGAAGGACCATAGGCGCATCCACGTCCGGAAGCGGTAGGGAGCCGATCTCAGGGTTAAATGTCCCGTTTTAGCGCGTGGATGACCTTCTCACGTTGTAACGGCGACCAGCGGGGGCATTGCGCCTCATACCAGCGCTGGCCGACAGCTTTGAACGTCGCACCTGCCGACGCATGAGCGCGCATTTCGCGCTTGCGATCCTCGACGCCGGGATCCTTGTTGGCCCGTAGCTCGGCGCTCGCCTGGTCACGCTTATCACGCGTTTCCTTCAGCGACACCTCGGGATAAGGGCCGAAGGTCAGACGCTTCTCTTTTCCCGCAAACCGGTACTTCCAACGCCATGATTTGAAGCCGGTTTTGGTGACGGACAGGTAGAGGCTCCCCGAATCAGCCAGTTTGTTGTCCCGATCGGAGGCCACAGCCTTGCGCACCTGGGTATCGGTCAGTGCCACGATGCCCCCAATCGCTTTTGAAATGCCCCCACGCATGCCCCCTGATATCGGTTGCTTGCATGATCGCCGATGGGACACCCAGCCACAGAAAATGGCGGATTTCTGACGTTCTTGGGATGTTTTGGGGCCGGGTGGATGCCCCCGGAAAGCGTCGATGGTGGGTCCGCCGGGGCTCGAACCCGGGACCTCTCGATTAAAAGTCGCTTGCTCTACCGACTGAGCTACGGACCCCCGCCATCGATCCGGCGCACCTAAGGGCGGGGGCGCGGTCGGTCAACCGCGTGTGACAATTGTCTGACCGTTCGTGCCCGCGGGGGCACGCGCCAGCCCGGCGCGATCTGGACGAGCGGCCCCAGCACGAAGCCCCGCATCGCCAGCGCGGCATGCGGCACGGTCAGTCGGGAATCGCGCCACGTGCCGCCCGACCAGAGCAGGATGTCGAGGTCGATCACCCGCGCGCCCCAGCGCCGCCCGCGCCGCCGGCCGAACGCCGCCTCGATTCCCTTGAGCCGCGCGAGCAGCACCGGCGGAGTCTCGTCACTGGCGATCAGGACCGCGGCATTGGCGAAGCGGCGGATCGACGGTCCAAGGGGTGCCGAGCCGATCACCGGCGATGCCGCGATCAGCCCGCCGATCATCGCGATCGCCGCGCGCACCTCGTCGACGGGGCCGCCATGCCGCCCGCGCCGGTTCGATCCGATCCCGATCGCATAGATTGCCGTGGCCATCCCGCGCCTTTAGGCGAAAGCGATGACCTTCGATATGCCCGCACCCGATCTCGCCACCGCCGACCTGCCCGCCCCCGATCCGCTCGCGGCGGTCGAGCCGCCGCACGACTGCCCGCGCTGCCCGCGGCTGGTCGCCGCACGCGAGGCGCTGCGGATCGACAACCCCAATTGGTGGAACGCCCCCGTGCCCGCCTTCGGCGATCCCGAGGCATGGCTGGCGATCGTCGGCCTCGCACCGGGGCTCCACGGCGCCAACCGCACCGGGCGGCCGTTCACCGGCGACCATTCGGGCGCGCTGCTGTTCGCGACGCTCGGCAAGCTCGGCCTCGCCACCGGCACCTTCGCCAATCGCGTCACCGACGATCTGGCGCTGACCGGG
>Ga0182214_1000129_pt1 | contig 10167 bp, 12 predicted proteins | sample G5R1MG_23_FD_128380 | JGI IMG/M metagenome (GOLD analysis project Ga0182214, IMG submission 128380) | Switchgrass phyllosphere microbial communities from Michigan, USA - G5R1_NF_03OCT2016_LD1 MG | ecosystem: Host-associated > Plants > Phyllosphere > Phylloplane/Leaf | place: USA: Michigan...
ATAGACCTAGCTTTACTCTGATCTCAAGCGGTAACGTTTGGCCATACTTGGCGTCCTGTGACCTACGTTGGAACCGTGAAACCGCGACTCTTCGCGGCTCATCCTCGATGTCAAACTCGCGGTCGTCCATCTCTTGATCCCAAAAAATTTCATCAACTCTTCCCTGTTTCCATCGCGACAATCTTCTCAGCTGCGTGATGCCCTTACTGTAGTCACCTTTTTTGTCCAAGAGGTCCAGGTATATATTGATCATCTCCCAATCGAAGTCATTGTCAGATGGATCTTTGCTAGCATCAGTGTAGACTTCAATGGCTTCATCGAAACTCGCCAAAAGCTTATCCAAATGCATTCTTGTCTGCCTTGATGATGATGTGCCCATCATAGCCATAATCTTTAGCACTTCAACGTCAGGGTCTTCGCCCTGCTCTTTGCGTGTTTTCAACATTTTGATACCAAGCACCATGCATTTAGATGCATGCCCTAAGCGTGCTTCAATTTCGAGTTTATGACTACGTGCCTCATAATTGTCGTTCAAGAGAATGATTTGATTTAAGCATGCAAGGACAGCAGCAGTCTTGGCAGTTTCGCTGTAGTCGGGATACTTCTCGGGATCTAGCTTGTTGATTCGTTCGATAATAAATTGCCAGAGTCCGGTATCACGCTTGGTGGGCGCACCGGCGATCAAAGCTGCAATAGAACTCTCTTCTTCGCCCATTGCTGCATAGATCTCTGAAGCAATGTTGTAGGCATCGAAGATTTCCGGGTTCATCTGAATGGCCTTCTGTGCGTAACCTAAGGCTGCTTCGTAGTCCTTCGCGATGAACCTCTCGTTTGCCTGCCGTTGTAGTTCTTTGAATTCATTGCCGGGGTCTGCTACACGGCGGGGTCCCCTTGGACCCGACGGCCTGCCGCGCTTTGCCCCCCTTTTTCCACGTGTAGAAAGCGAGCCACGGGATGCTCCCCTGCCTTGACCCGAGGGTCTCCCTCGCCTGCCGCCACGTGAACCTCGGGTGGTAAGACCACCTCTATTATTGGAGGTTCCTTTGATACCTGTCTGGACTCTGCTAGTAGACCTGCTTTTCTTATACCTGACGCGCTCTTCTGTGTCTTCGAAATCCTCTAGCAGTTCCATCTCATCAGGATCGCCCTCGTCATGTTGAGCATCCTCTGAGGAGTAATCTGCATCTACTTCTGAATCGTCCCTTTCTTCAATTTGTCGAAGCTCTTCCTCTTCCTCTTCCTCTTCCTCAGCACGTATACGCCTCGCTTCATCCTCTTCATCGGAACTCCCAAAGTCCTGATCTCTGCTAGATGCATCGAAGCCTCCTTGGTCCAGGTAATCTTCTTCTTCTTCATGTCCCGGGGCAGGAATAAAACCCTCAAAGTCTGCAGGGCCATCAATAGCATATGCACGATTGAAGGGATCTTGGAAACCTTCTGTCAGAAGAGCATTGGGCGGTCGCAGCTCCTCTACCGCACGGGGTGGAATCAATGGGATGGAAAGGATTTGATTTTGAGGTTGAGGTTGAGGCTCTTGAAATATTTGCTGTGGCTGAACAAACTGTGCATCGTGCTGGAACTGCACTGGATATTGTTGTCTGCTGTCGAGCGGTTGTGGTTTAGCCAAATTTGGTTGTCCATCTGCGAAAGTCGCGGTGACGGGCAAGAAGCGCGGATTACCCGATTGCTGACCTGCGAGCCATTGATTGTAGTAATCGTTGTTAGGATCCATTATGCGCGATGACAGATGTGCCTACTGCAGTTGGGATTTGCAAATGGTTGATCATGGCCTTCGTTAGAGGCTCGGTCGTCAAGGATTGTGAGTGGTCCAAATTTCACACATCACGTGTCAGCGCTAATTGGCACCGCATCAACGACCGTGGGTGAGAATGATCAGAGCAAGATAACAAGCGATTTACTCTCGCAAGTTGTTGCAAATCGTGACCGAAATGTGCGCTTAATCGAAACTAAAAGAAGCATCATAATGGTGAGGTTGGTCTACTTCCTCAGCAAGGTCGACCACATTGTATAGACGGAAGTAACTAATGAATCATTGGTCTGTCGCAGGTTATTTTAGCGGCAGCTGGGGTAATCTTAATTTCAGTAGATCCCCCTCAAATAGAAGTACTACAGAGTAGGAATGTAAATATACAGCACTAACATGTCGTTCGTACCTGATCCCCTTTTGACAGCGAATCAGAGACCCTAAATGCTAAAAAGTGTCAGGCGACGTCATGAACGACAACCCGAGGTCTAGGAGGCCCGGACTGTGTGACGTGATTAGACATGCTGCGTGCACGTAGTGTATGAAGTTATATTACCGTAACAGAGATGAACACGGAGGTCTTTATAGAGGTCTTTATAGAGGTCTTTATAGAGGTCTTTATAGAGGTCTTTACGGAGGTCTTTACGGAGGTCTTTACGGAGGTCTTTATAGAGGTCTTTACGGAGGTCTTATGTACAGAATGCCGTTTTAACCAAGTAACTTTCCTTGATTCGCTAACAATATGTTAATCTTCAGTGTGATCGTTATTCTTACTAGAAATGCATGTTCTCAGGATTGTCCATTGATCAGGAAGTGAGGTATTGAACTGGATAGATGTCGGTGTGAAACGGCTGTCGGCACGGGCCAAGAACTGGTATATATACTATGTAGTCTACCAAGCCTTCTGAACTCTACCTCTGGGTACATATGCCGTTTTGTCACTCCTATCGTTATACCTAGGCGAGGATTATCGTTGCGGATCATCGTTTTAAGGGGGGAGGTGACTGTGGTCGCAGTAGGTAAATTGCTATGCGCTTCTGGATAAGCTCGTGCATTTTAGTTTTCTGGGGCTAAGTACTATGTATATGCGCCCAAAGCGCCGCGTGCGCTGTCACAAGACGATTCACCCGGCCCGCGGGGCCGAGTAAAGTTCCTGGCGTGACTCCGGTATTTACTTTGGGGTATATGTAAACGGCTACTCGGCTGAGGCTAAACGTTGTGCACTGAATTCTCAAAATATTTGCTATGCGTGTCCAGTACATCTTAAACAGTCTGTTTCTAACCCCGGCTGTCATAGCACAAAATAGCCTCCAAAACAAAGAACAATGGCCTCTTTTACAGATTGAGCGTCCTACGCTAAAAGACGCATACTCGCGAAATGGGAGTATTATGTTGGGTTACACCGAGCATGAAAGCGTTCACGAAAAAATCGCCACGATCCCCTTGAACACACGAGTATTGTCGGGTATGCAAACAAAATCTTGATGCGAGAAGGGCCATGTTAACCATTGTTGTAGGTACAAGTTTACCTGCTCACCCAGAGACGGTGAGAATCTTGATGGCTGCCAACGAAAAGGGACAATCAATGCCGTTGGAAAAGTTGGACAGCATCGTGTGTCGGTTGGAGCCAACGCTAGATCGTCGTAATAGAGCGGCTGCCCAGATTGCAAGAAGGCGGAGGCCCTGGCTAGGATTCTCGTTGAAAGATGGCGCAGTTACGTTCGGCAAGAGTGACTCGACTTGGTTTTTGGGAGGGATAGCAGTGGCCGCCTACGAGTGTCGGTGACTTAAGACAGACGCGAAATCTGCTACTACTGTGCTCGTGAAACGGCCTTTTCAATGCAACCTGGGTGAATCACCATGCTATAGGAAAGCCTGCGTGCACACGTGTGTATCTTCTCTATAGGCCATCGTCCACGGCCACTTAGGATAGACAACAGTTGATTATTCACACGATATTGCTATTTCCGGTCATGGCCACCATCTCATATTCTCCAGCTCCATCGCGTCCTCTGCCCCTCCCTCTGCCCCTGGCTTCCCCAGCTCCGTCATCCACAGCTGGCAGTGTTGCAGCTGGCGCTTTACTACCGAAATTGATAGGTCTTAGTTCGCGCCATTGGCAGGTCCATACGCCGAGGGAGGTCATTATTATTGCGCTGCACGTTTGCAGCGCCCACCAGAATAGATTCGAGGGTATCGCGTGTGAATAGAATGATGTAATGATGAGGTGAATGAAGTGTACGGTTATTGCGAAGTCCAACACTAGTTTTGATCGCTCAATGAAGAGAAATATGAATATAGCACTATCTGTGTCAGCTGTGCCCAATGCTATGCGATGCGTTCTGGTAAGCGTACCATGAGAGGCTGTTCAGCACCCAAACCAACCCCAGTGTCCATCCAACTGTGGTATCGCCGCGCAGGGTGCGCCAGCTAAGTAAGAGGTCTACGCTGACCTCCTCACCTGATACCAACGCCGTGAAGATAATGAGAGCCGCGGCACAAGCATAGTATGCTAGTTGAAGGAAGAGAATCTGGGAAAGGATCCGGGTTGGCGACAGGTCAGCGAGGACGCCAGGTCGAGGAGGGCCACGTCGGCGTGGCATGTAGGTACACGCAATGCGCTACGTTACGAGCATGTGGGAGACTGGGGAGAGGCTGTCGTGGTATGTTTGGGGTTCGCCTTATTCACGTCCCTAGACTCCCTCCTCTCCGTAGTTAGCGCTTCGGCGAAACTTAATCTCCGTTCACAGCGCCAAGCAATTCGCTGCTCAGACTGCACATACAACCTCAATACTTTCGCCAACGGGACCGTCGTCTTAGATCTGGCCCAGGGCATGTACGCAATTCTATACTTCTATCCGCGTGTTTGGAATCATATCTGCTCAGCGCTGACAACGGCAACAGCCTCCAATTCGCCTTCACGACCGACTGCATACACCTTCCTGGGCTAACGATGGGTTGGTTCTCACGATCGAGCGATGATTCTGGGGTAAAAAAGACATCAGGCGGCGCATTTGAGTCACCATCGAGATCAAATCGAAAGCAGTGCTACGCCGCGCGCGATGCCTTCTTCGAGTGCCTCGACAAAAACAACGTACTTGACAGTATCAATACAAAGAAGGGGAGAGACAAGGCCGCAAGTTTCTGCGAGAAATTCGATCAAGAGTTTGAGAAGAACTGCGCACACAGCTGGGTAAGTTGAAACCTTGATGGTTCTGTGGGTACCCAAACATGGCAGGGCAGTCGACAGTGACTGGGTGATGGAGCGGTCTGAGCTAATCACCCGTAGGTCGAGTATTTCAAGAAACAAAGAGTTGTCAACTACCAACGGGAACAGACGATAAAGAAAATCGAGCAGCAAGGAGGCGAGATTGTCGCGCCGCAATTGCCTCTGCCCAGTTCCAAGTGAGGTTCCCGGGCCTTGACAAGGCGTGACTTACTGGTTACGACGTTGTACAATATGTATATTTTTCTGTGCGGCGGGTGTGATGATAGCATGAGTTCAAGAGCAGGGGTTTCCACGGTCAGAAAACACATGAATGCCTAGACCCAGGCCTGTGACGGCGAAATTCGGCATTCGACTTGTGGTGCGTGTGCCGCCCTGCCGACCCCTTCTCCTTTGAGGTGCCACTTCAACACCATGAATAAGAACAAGCACGGGTGCATTTTCCGGGCGCTTCAAAGTTCATTCCACACCTGGTTCGCGCCAAGTCATCGATACACGCGTACCGTGTTTCAGCCTGACATGCGACTCCTTGCTTCACTCTGCGATGGCTATGGAGGGCGGGAAAAGCCATGTACAGGGTATACCGTATACCTACTGTGTAGTAGGTAACCTCGTGATCGATGCAGAGGCATGTCTGCACTTGATGGTGCAGCCATACGTGCACAAGACGCCAGCAACCAAGTGCCGAAGCCCACTCACTGCCTTGGCGCTGCAACCGCCAGGTTTTGGTGCCTGCCAATGGCAAAGAAGCAATTTTTGACATTGACGGGCTATGGCGTCCACTGAATCAATGGCCGCTCCAGCGGGATAAACTTTCGGGATGAAAGATCGCACGCTCGACGCTCGGCAATCTGCCCCCACCATGCAATGACATCACGCGATGTGGTCCCCCGCTATTGGCTGGATCCAAGGCCAGCGACCCATGTTTAACCTTCCCCCTGTGTATCCTTCAGAACCTCATTTCTCACTACCTAAGCGAAAATTCTACGTAGCAGCCTGTCTCCACGTCACTCACCATTTCGTTGGCCAGATTTTGGCTGGATCAAACTCTCGTCGAAACGTCTCCACGTCCGACAGGGACCCTTTCGCCGGCGCACATACCATGCTGCAGTCTATTGCGAATACGATGTCTTGGAACGCTCCGTGGAATTCTTCTTCCTCGAATAGCAGTTTTCTCCACATTCGCGCCACCTCGGCCGGCGGGTTGCGGAAGATGGGTCCTAGCCCGAAAGCGCTCAAGACAACGTTCCGATGCCCGCAGTAGGAAGCGATGCGGAGGACAGACCGCATCTTCTCCTTCATCAGCTCCTTTTCTTGTGCAAACGAGTACTTGGTGCCGCTCTCGTCGAGTTTTGGCCTTCGTACGGGCGCTACGGAGATGACGGGCAGCGATGCAATCTCGTTGAAGGTTGCGTAATCCTGATCGGGGCCTCCGCGAAAAACGTCTACGGTTCCGTCAGCAAGTGGACGTGACAACACTGGCCTCGGCAACCTACACACTTCCGGTGAGTATATGCCGCCGCGTTGTGGTATTGGGTAGAAGTTTTCTTCTCTTCCAAGTTGTGCATTCCATGGCATGGTGAGCGCATGAACGAGATTGCTCCGTCGTGCGAAGCATTCTTCTGGAGCCATCAAGCCTGACTCCCAATCGCCCCCGGCTCGCTTTTCGTTGGCTACGTTGAGTACCGGTATTCTCTTACAATTTCGGTCTGCGTTCACTGCGCTCTGATACCAGCCCAAAGCGTAGTTCACAGGGTCACCCTCCATGACCGCAACTCGTGTTCGTTGTGACGATCGCTGATCCACATTGACTCGAATTTGAGTTGCATCGGGGTAGAGATAGGATGTTCGCGAGTCTCGAATATGGGTTTTCCAGATATGAGGCAGCCATACTCGTTTTGCTTCGGCGGCTAATTCGGATGGTTTGGGTCTCGAGGGCGGCATGATGATGTCTGCTGTGAAGAGGGCGTAATGGAAGAAATGGCTTCAATTAGGCAGGGATTGATCGATGTGCCAACACCGAACGGGGTCAGCATGAAAAGAGGAAGGCGAGCAGACTGGGCGTCTGCATGTGGTTTGACGGTCCCAGCCGGAAAAAGGGCAGTATATGATGGGCCCAGGATCCGCCCAGGTGTTCACGGCGTGTGATAAAACGACCAAGCAGTCGACCCCGATGGAGCCGGAAACTAGTTTGGCGTATTTTAGCCTGCGCCAACACCGATGTAGTAGTCCTCTGCGTGAATCAGCCCTTCCCGTGGGGATACAGGGTTTTGACATGGACGCGGGTGGATCATGCCCCAGTGGTACTGGCTGCTGTGTGGAGGCCTGAGTCGCGGCCATCAGCAGTTTAGGGTAGGCACAGGGCTTGAGAAACCGTCAAGATACGGCGCCCTGTGATTGTGGCCTGGCTAGAGGCGATTGTCAAACCAAGGCCGCCAGGCACACGAAGCCACCACACGCGTGTCAGGAGCTTTGGGGACGGCTGGAGCAGGGATGCCTGGGCCGGGCAGATCTGCAGCTTGGTGAAAGCAGCCGGGAGGGATCTGACGGCGCTTGATCAGGCCGACCATGACAGCTGCTTACCACCATCCGCCAGATCCTGCACGAGATGGCGCCGCAGCTGTAGCGTCGGCACTACGATCCGGACGTAGGGTAACCAGGTAGTGACTACACGGCACTCACTGGGTTGACGTGGGATGGAGGGCTGTCCCACAAACAACACTTCACCGCCGACCGTGTTACACCAGTCAACGCCCAGGTAGCGAGCAATTCCGTCAAAGGGTACTGCAATAACGGGCCCTTGCCTCGACGGCGTTTCTGAGAAACGAGCGGATAACGGCTGCTGTGGCCCGCGGCGTCTGTGAGGATAAATGCTTTTTCGGCGTTGGAGCAGGGCCCTCGGGCCAATGAGACGGGAAGAAAAGCTGCAACCGCAAAATGCTTCTTTGTTCTGACCCCACCGGCCCAGCGTCGGAGCAGCACAGCGCCCGTCTTTCTCTCTGTTCTTGCATTAGCGGGCCTTGGGCGTTCAGTTTCAGGGTAGAGACCTCATGTAACCATGGTCGATAAGGAGCCGCCCTATGCCGATTCTAGCGCGTGTGGTCCGAGCGCTATAATTCCTTTTGAACCTTCATCGACGACATCGATCTGATCTGATGGATGCCTGCCGCAGAACGCATTGGCGCAAAGACTCCCGCTCTCCCCGTAAATGAACCGGCTCTTGTCCGCTCGGCGGAGTCTTCTCCGCCTCCCATCGTTGACTCCGAGGAGAGCAGTGGCAACTCCTTACGCAAATGCGCTGTCTTTTTGCCGTCCTCGCTGCAGTTCAACCTTTTGCCCGACTAACATTGCTGCACTGCTAAGACCGGCCCCACTCTCGTCCTCCTCGCAGAAGCCCCCCGCAGATGGCGACCAAGTCATGGTCAACGGCTTCGTTCGGACGGTCCGAAAGCAGAAGCGCATCGCCTTCACTGCCATTGGAGACGGCTCAACCTTGCAGACAGTGCAGGCTGTTATGCCACCGCACCTCGCCGAAGGGTTTGTGAAGCAGCTCCAGCTCAGCACAAGCCTGCGTCTAACTAACCCTCGTACTTGGATAGACTATCCACTGGCGTTGCAGTGTCAATCCGAGGCAAATGGGCCCCATCGTTGGGGAAAGAACAGTCCCATGAGGTGCAAGTCGATCATGTTCGCATATTAGGAGAAAACGATGCAGCAGTGAGTTGCACCGTACCGGCACGGCCGTCGTCGTCACAGTGCTGACTCCTGTCCACTGCATCTTAGGCCTACCCGATCCAAAAGAAGTACCAGACGCCGGAATTCCTTCGCACGCTTCCGCATCTGCGGAGTCGACTGCCATTGCATTCTCTAATCTTGCGGCTGAGATCGCTCATCACTGCGCAAGTGACCAGCTTTTTCGCAAAGAATGACTTTGTCCAATGCCATCCGCCAATCATCACATCTTCTGACTGCGAAGGCGCAGGGGAGGTGTTCACCGTGGCACCTGAAGCGCGATTGCTACCGACTCCGAAACAAACCGAAGACTTGTTCTTCGGCTCTCCAAAGTATCTTACTGTCTCTAGTCAACTCCATTTGGAGGCGTTGGCGCAGTCGGTAAACAAGGTATGGGCACTGTCCCCAACATTCCGTGCCGAAAAAAGTGATACCGCTCGCCACCTCAGTGAGTTTTATATGCTAGAGGCTGAGTTGGCTTTTGTCGACAACGTCAACCAGGTCATGGATGTCGTGGAAGACATGGTACGCGCTATTGCGACCGAGCTTCAAGCGTCCACAGTCGGGCATGAATTACTTCAAGCCAGAGCACAGGAGCAGGAGCAGGAGCAACATCAAGCGGGCGCATCCGTGTCACACAGCACACTTGCACAACGGTGGCAAGGACTCATAGCCGGGCCGTGGCCCCGAATCACCTACGAGAATGCAGTCCAGCATCTCAGGGACGCGGTGGCTCAGGGAAAGGTAGTCTTTGCGTGTGCGCCTGGCCAGGGAGACGGTCTCCAGACCGAGCACGAACGTTATGTGGCTGAAAGCGTGGGACAAGGCGGACCCGTTTTTGTGACGGATTACCCGCGCAACATCAAGCCATTTTACATGGCGCCTTCAACGCACACGCAGGCAGGAGGACCGACGGCCACGACGGTCGCATGCTTTGATCTTCTGGTGCCGGATCTCTGCGAGCTGGTCGGGGGTTCTATGCGTGAACACGGCCTGACGGCGCTGCAGCAAGCCATGGAGGAGCGTGGTCTTTTGCGAGCAGCAGAGGCCGACGGTGCCGCAAAAGAAGCTTCTCTGCAGTGGTACGTTGATCTGAGACGGTACGGCAGCGTGCCGCACGGGGGCTTTGGCCTTGGATTCGATCGGCTGGTGTGCTACCTATCTGGTGTCTCCAACATCCGAGACGTAGTCAGCTTCCCCCGATGGCACAAGCGATGCGACTGCTGAAGCAGTGCCTGGAGCTTGCGGGATGTGGCGGCGTCTCCTCGTGCGAGGCAGGATCTCCAAGCCCTACTCGGGGAGGAGGAGCGCATGCCCGTTGTACTTGTACCATGGGCGCCCTCGGTCGTGGAAGCCCCCTGATATCCGGCGCGCCGTGGAGGCAGTCATGGCGCACTAGTCGATGCATGCGCCATGACGCACTCACTGACTCGAAAGCAGCTTG
>Ga0182214_1000132_pt1 | contig 10122 bp, 8 predicted proteins | sample G5R1MG_23_FD_128380 | JGI IMG/M metagenome (GOLD analysis project Ga0182214, IMG submission 128380) | Switchgrass phyllosphere microbial communities from Michigan, USA - G5R1_NF_03OCT2016_LD1 MG | ecosystem: Host-associated > Plants > Phyllosphere > Phylloplane/Leaf | place: USA: Michigan...
ACCTTTGGAATGTGACAGTTGACCAGATGATGAATTACAGTAGAATGCTCGTTGGAATCATGGTGGTATACGTTTGGACACCTGCACTGGCGAAACTCTCGCTGTTGGCACTTTACTTTCGCCTTAATCCGGATTCAAAGATTCGAGGGTGCATATATGCACTGTCGGTTTTGATTGTCGGATACTCTCTGGCCATAACTATCGTTGCGGCTGGCCCCTGCAATCCACAGACACATACCGACCAAAAGTGCCTGACAGATCTCAATTTGTTCATGGCGATCATCAACATTCTCACGGATGCTATGATCCTTTGTCTTCCGATACCGATGCTATATGCGCTTATGCTGCCGATGAAGCAGAAGATACTGCTAGGGATGGTATTTGCGCTTGGTTCCGGGTGAGACTCGTCCTAATTATGAACCAGAATTAGTGCTAACACCCCAATAAGCGTCATCGTTATATCCACAGTTCGCATCATCTACGTCTACAGCTATATCAGTAATCCCGACAAGACTTACTATCAGGCTGCTGCCTGCATCTTCTCAACAGTTGAACTCAATGGAGGTGTCATATGCGTATGCATTGCCCTGCTGAAGCCGTTCATACAGCAATACATGCCATGGATCCTATCCCTTTCTAACCACAGTGGAAGTCATTCCGGAATTCGAAGATTCATATTCTTCGGCAAACGAAGTGCCGAGAATAGCTACGAGCTACAAAGAGCCAACACCGATAAAAAACCGAACTCCGACGAGGAAGCTGGAGATAGTATCGCAGTGACCCGGTCGTGCAGCGCACAAGGCTCGAAAGCTGGGAAAACGGACAATGACAGCATGGAAGATTTGTTTGCGCCACCAAACAAGGCAAGCGTCTGGAAACGAGCAAGATAGTCCGATTATGTATCAAGAATACTTCTGAGCAGTGCTTCGCTTACTATCACATGGCAATTGCAAGACGTCAACAGGAAAGCGTTTCGAAAAAATTGGTGTGTGACGTGCTTGGTGGAATCGTTCCTGAAGAATACATCGTGACTGATTTATAATACTCTTAGGAGTAGTGCCAGATCTTCTGAGTATTGGATTTTCTTTTCGAAGAACAACGAGGTATGAGCGGAGGAACTCGGACGGCATCTCACTTAGCGCACGCAAAGGCCATTCCAGATGAAACCGACTTCGACATAGGCGACAATCCAGCAGGCGTGCTAGATGTAAGAGCACGCACAGTCGACGCGCAGGACGTTTGCGCACGAAGCTACTGAAGGTTGTCTCTTATTACTACCCATTGATTAATTTGACCACAAAAGCACTTCGCATCTATGCATCTACTTCCGCCTTGAGTGAATGCCGGCCTCGCGCAATAGCGTCGCCCAGATCCGTATTGTTCAGTGCCTGACCGCGTACACTTGAGATGAATCGACGCCCACCATCAGTGTTCTGCTTGTGCTTCTCTTCCTCTTCCGCATCTTTAATCTCTTGTTGACGCACACGCTCTGCGCGTTGCTCTTCGAGAGACGAAGCCTCTGCTTGCATTTTTGCTAAACGATCGGCTGCGCTCTCCTTTGATTCTTCTGCTCTCCGGCTTGGTGTCGGTACAGGCCACGTCTGACGGTCCTCCCTCCAGTTGCGATGTGGCCTGTGGTACGATTGTCGTGGAGGCGTGCGATCATGGCGTCGGTAACTATCTCGATCATCCCGTTCCTCTCGTCTCCGTGGCGAGCGCGATCGCCTTCGAGTTTCGTCGCGGTGACTCTTTCGATACGGCGAACGTGAACGAGATTTTGATGCCCGGTGATGCGTTATACGATCCTCATTGTCTCTATCGTCTCTATCGTCTCTATCGTTTCTTTGATGCTTCCGCTCCCGCCTGGGGCGACCATCATAGTCAGCAGATCTCGAGCGCGAGTAACCTCGTCGGCTACGATATTTCCTATCTCTATCTTTGCTTCGCTCCCTATCTCTTCCTTTGTCCTTGCGCCTCCTCTCTCGCTCCTTCTCTTTCTCACGTTTCTCTGCATACTTTGCCTCTTTTTGTGCATCTTTCATCGCCTTGAGTTGCATTTCCATCTTCTGTTTCTGGATTATGAGGAGAGGGTCCTCGAGAACCTTCTTCTGCGTGTCGCGTACAATGTTGATAGGCGTGGTACCAACCGCATCAACGCCGACAGCGGCACCCTTTTGCAAGCCTTGCGTGTCGTTGCTCTTCAACAGTTGATCAATCCGGCGCTTTCCCAGTAAGTAGCCTTCGCGCTCTTCTGTCACTCCAGCACCGTCACCACTAGGGCCTGCGTACATCCAATCTACACGCTTGGTGATAGTCTTGCCGCCTGCAGCTTCCTGCAGCCTCTGAAGTTCCTCGATTTGACGTTCCTCTTCGCGCTCTTTGCGGAGTTTCTCAATTTGCTTGCGCTCCTCGAGTGCCGACTTCTCCTCCTTCCAGACGCGTTCTTGATTCTTCCGCAAATGGGGATGCCATGACTTCTTCAGATTGAGATCACCACCCATAGTTGCGGCTCAGGGCTCTGAAACGCTGATGACGTGAGGTAAGATCTTGTCGCAGTGGTATTTCAATACGTGCTTGTTCAATTCGAGTGGACGATAGCGCGGTTCGACTGAGGTGCGGAGCTGGTGTAGTGCTATGCGGTTTTGAGCGAGAAGCAGGCGCACGCGTCAGCATGATCTGCCAATGCTTACATAAGTTAGCCCCACTAAAACTTCACTTGCACGGCATCGCGAAAGTTTCGAAATGACCAAAACATCAATCACGCATTATACGACACGACGAAACTCGAGTACCTTCTCAAGACCACATATCGCCATGTCAACACGAAAACGCAACGAGTTCCTCGACATTGAGGACAGCGAAGATGAAGAGCGGGGCTACGATTCCGAGGAGGAAAGCAGAGCGCGTATGCTTCCTGCCTCCAAACGGCAAAAGACTCTCCACGACTCTGAAGCCGATGAAAATGATGAAGGAGAGGAAAGCGAACAGGCAGAAGATCACGAAGACGATCTCCCTTGCGAAAAGAACGCCGAACTCGCCCGCCTGGAGGAACTCGCCGCCGGCCTCCCCTCAGAACTAAAACTCCACTCCAAAAGATTGGGAAAGGAAATTCCACTCTCACAGCCCAAAAAAGACAAATCGGGCGTCTTATACCTCTCTCGCGTTCCCCCCTTCATGAAGCCTACCGTTCTACGGTCTTTACTTACACCCTACGGCGCAATTGGCCGCATATTTCTCACGCCGGAGCCTAGCACCTCGCGCACGCAGCGGCTACGCTCAGGCGGAACGCGGCGCAAGCTGTATCTGGATGGATGGGTTGAATTTCTCAAGAAGAAGGACGCCAAGTTCGTTGCGGCCAATCTAAACGCGCAGACCATGGGGGGAAAGAAGCGCGGGCGCTGGCACGACGAGGTCTGGAACATCAAGTATCTAAGTGGCGTTAAGTGGAGCCATCTAGTGGAGCAGATTCAAAATGAGAACGCGGAGCGTGCGGCGAGGTTGCGATTCGAAATCCAGCAGGGAAAGAAGGAGAACAAGGCTTTCCTGGAGAATTTGGAGCGGGGAAAGATGCTGAGTGGTATCGAGGCGACGAGAAAGCGGAGAGGCGAGGAAATGGACGATGGAGATGCACCGGCTGTCAAGGCTGATACGGGCACGGCGTTAAATGAGGAGGAAGCCGCGGAAAAGCCGAAGCGAAGAAAAGGCAGACTAGAATTCACGCAGCACACGACGACGAGTAAGGCGCTCAAGAAGCCAGAGCCAGGACAGGATGTACAGAGAGTGTTGAGCAGTATGATGTAGTTGTTCCCACCGCATGCTATCCCATAAATGATACGGGTAGTCCCTAGGTCCAACCTTTCGACCAAGCGAGCTGGCTACGCTCGCTATTTGTATCGCCAGAATCTCCATGTCGACTCCCAACGCCTGCAACTCCATTGTGTCGCATCGCAAACCAGGGTATACGCCGCGACTCTTCATTGATCAACACTCTCCACTTTTTGTTCTATATCGCCGTGCCTCTCTCGAAGCTTTCCCGAATCTCGCTGGTATATTTATTGTAGAACCTTGCCAGCTTCTCGTTGAACTGCTTGTTCTTCTGGTTGATATATGTCACATCGCCTACATCCTGCTCGTCCTTGAGGCCCCTCGCTGCCCTCGCCTTCAGCCTCGCCCGCTCTCCCTTTTCTAGATCCTCGACCAGCTTATCAACATTCTCTTTCTTCGGCTTGTGGTCGTGAGTGTAGTCTTCGTCGACCGGCGTGTTGATCCTGCCCAGGGTGTCGATGGTATAAATCTCCCCAGTGGGCGTCTCAACCAGTTGCAGAAGCCCAGACGAGACTTGGTTCTGCAGCTTTTCCGCCTTTGAGCTTGCATACGCTTCCTGGTCCACCTTGCTCATCTGCTTAATCTGCCGTTTGTACACTTTATTGGCTTCATTCCGGTAGTCTGCAAACGCGACGCCGTCGCGATTCCGGCTCTTCTTGGCGAGGCGCTTGTCCCAGCTCTCGCTCTCCTCAACGGTGTAATCCCAGTTCCGCTTGCGCTCAAAGTCTGGGTCGTCGTTCTTCAGCAGCTTGTACGCGGCCTTTTCGTGCGCGTCTTGCAGCTTGGAGATTTGCGCAAGGCGCGTGGAGCGGTCTTCGGCGTCGCGGACTTCGCGCTCGGTGGCTTTGCGGCCCGAGACCTTTTGCGCTTGAAGGGCCTTGAAGCGGGCCATGCGGGCGGCGAGAGCGGCTTTCGGGTCGTCTGCCGGAGAGGACTTGACGTCTTCAGATGGTTCTGTGGCCTCTGCAGTGGGCAATATGGTAGGAGACATTGTGGGAGATATTTGGTCCTGGGTATTGCGTTTCTGTATGTCGTCCATGGTGAATTGTGTGGGGGGAATAGTCCCATCGTTCCTCTCCGAGATGTCCAAGTTGACGACTGCCAAGACATTAGCGTCGCGCTGCATCCAGGCCAATCCAGGGATGTACTCGAATTCGATGTGATATTTGTATTGCTATCTCAATTCCACATGCTCTGGCTGGTGTTGCCCATCAACGTGAGCCCGCTAAATCCTTTGTCGATCTAACCGCGATTCGACTACCCAAACGCCGCGCTATGCAGGTCATAAACTCATTCACTCCACTTGTCAGCCTACAACTTGACCTTCTTGACGGGCTTCTGCCCCGCTGTGTCATCCTTCTTCCGTTTGAATATGCTTTGACTCTTCATCTGACTAAGGCCCGCCTTGTTCGCCGGCGCCACTTTTGCTTTGAGGCCGAAACTTAGCTTGACAGGCGCTGTATCTACTTTCGGCTCATCTGCGTCTATCGTCTCTTTCGGCTTGACATTTTCGTTCGCCGAATCGGAATGAATCTTTTCTGTGGACTCTACTTCGGAGTTTGGTGATGCGCCTTCCGCGGATGGGGTGGATTGTTTCATCACTGAGTTGGCTGTCGCGCGCTTCGCCTCGATTGCCTTCTTCATTTCTGCCTCCTCTTGCGCGCGCTTTGCCATCTTCTTCAGCATCCTGTCTTCTCCCGCTCCACTTCTCGCCTCGGCAGCCTCTTGTTCGGCGATTTCATTCCGTCGTTGAACTGCCGCGATGCTCGTATCTATCCAGGCAATCATTAAGCCATCTTTTTCGTCCTCCTTTACTTGACATATACCCTCGCGTCCCAGATGCTTCGTGAACTCTGTAAGTGACGACCATCTGGTAGCATTCATATGCACGTGCTCCTTATCACGGATGTACTCGTTGTAGAATCGGTTCGCGGAAATAAACTTTTCGCCATGCGCCGTTCGCAGCAGGGAGATGAAGTCGCGCTGGAATTCGTTGCTGAAATTGGCAATGTATTTTCGAGGGTCCTCGCCGACGACTTGCATTTGGCGAACGTGCGACTCGGACTGGACATGACATTTGAAGCCGTTGGCGTCGCGACACTGCTTTTGGCAGATTTCGCACCACCACCGCAGGCGCTGGAGGCCCTTTGACTTCATCTTGTTCGCGACATATTTGGTGCTTCCGACTTCGGCTTTCCCCATCGTGGAATGTTTGCGATAGAGTGACTCTACGCTTCAGAAGGACGTCAGAGGGCACTGCGGACGGTGGATTGTGTCGCGGGCGAAGACGGGTGAAGGTCCAGGGATAAACCGGGAATGGCGTAGATTCTGCGGCGCAGTCGGTGCTACGTTGTATTACGTTATCGTATCGTGTGGTTTGCAGTGTCGGGTGAGGATGTTAGAAAGACAGAAAGACTATGGTCGCTCCTGCCATCGGCGCTAGCGGAGTGACCTGGAATCGATCACGTGCATGCACTCTTTAGGCAACATTTGATGTACCTCGGTATGCAGACACGCCATTTTCGCTGCCAGGATCTTATCGGATCTGATCAGGGGATTTTGATACCAACCGTTTACCAAAATTGCTACGTATTGTTGTAAAGTCTAGGTCAAACGGACGCTCCCGTCCTTGATAGCCTCCCAGTCCTTCGTCCCAAACGACAAATACCTCTCACTGCTCGGCGGAAGCCAGTAGAAGTGATCCGAGCCTGTTGTCTTATTTGGATCTACACCTTCGCTCTTTAGCCGCCCCTTCTGTATCTTTAATGTGCCCGTGTATTCCAGCTTAGGCGTGACTCGGAGGAACAGTGGCACGGCATACCTGGGCAATACAGCGCGTGCATGCTTAGCAAGTCCCTCGAAGTCAAAAGCGTCCTCCGTGACCCCGTCTGCCATAACAATTGAAGCGGCGCCAGCGCGACCATCGTACCCAGGGACCAGTATCCCGTAGGCGTTGGTCTCCGCAATTTGAGGCCATTTGCCCATCATGTCAGCTACTTCATTCGTAGACACATTTTCAGACTTCCAACGGAACGTATCTCCCAAACGGTCGACGAAGAATACACGACCATCGTTGTCTTGCCGCATGATGTCGCCAGACTTGAACCACCTGTCAACGTTAGCTTGCGCTCTGATTGTTGCCGCAATGCCAGGGCTTACATATCACCCTTCTTGAACACATCTGTGATCCTCCGGTTCTGCGTCGCGCCCTCATTATTGTAATATTCCGGTGCGCTCGAAAGCGTTTCCGGTGTCAGAAGATGCAGCACCTGTCCAGGCTCATTGACATCACATCTGATGGCAAAGCCATTGTGATCCCGTATGATATCCTCTGTGTCGACGTCCATTTTGACTCTGACTTCTTGGTCGCTGAATTTCCAATTCCATAACAACCCTCGGAGGCTTATAGCATGCGCGGTAAATGGCCCAGCGTTACGGTTGGAAGTTGCGCCCAGTCCGTCTGTGGCTGCGTACAATTCGTTAATAATGGGAATGTTGAAGCGTTTGCGGAACGGCTCCCAGACATCAGGCCGCATGCCATTTCCCCATGCCACTTGGACTTTGTGTTTGCGCTCATACGGATTAGGCGGACCATTGAGCAAGTAACGACATAGTTCACCGACGTACTGGACGTGATTCGCTCCAGATTCTGCGACCTCAGGCCAAAACGTTTTGTGGGAGAACTTCCTGCCCAAGACAAGAGTGGCACCAGCATGTATTATCGGCGTCGTGCAGAGGCTGTGGGCTGCGCTATGGTAGAGAGGCATGCACGTGTACATGCTATCATTTGGCGTGAGTTTTAGATATTTTGCAGTGAAATGGCCCTGTAGAAGCACTCGTCCTGTGCGTAATGCAACCGCCTTTGGGAAGCCTGTGGTACCCGATGTGTAGATGAGTGCTCTTAAAGATTCTAGACTGATGTTCTCGTGACGAGACGCTGGAATAGGTGTGAGGTCCGAACAGGAAGCCAAGAATGAAGGGTCATAATACTGGATCTGAATGTTTAGCCCTGCGAGCTCCGAGCGACATGGTTCGACGTTGCTCTTCACGGCAGAATCAGTGATCAAGTACTTCGCATTACAGATCTGTGTCGATGTTAGCATCACCCACTATTTTCAACAACCAATCTTAGCATGGCCTACTTTGGCGCAATGCACAAGACTCGCTCCAGTCAGATTCCAATTGACATAGCTTATAACCGCTCCGATTGCGTCCAACGCAAGCCAGATCATCAGATACTCCGGACTATTCCCTCCATTGAGAGCCACTACTTCTCCCACCTTTATGGCCAATTCTGTCATCAGCCAGTTGCCGACTCGTATAATTGACTCATGGAACTCCTGGTATGTCCATGTCTTACCCTCAAATATGAGGAACGGGTGGTTTGGCTGTAATTCGGCTTGATCCTCAAAGAAGTGGTATATGAGGACGCGTTTGCGATTGGCACATTTGGTAAGGAAGTCCGTCGCGTCTTGCGAGCGTCCACGTGCATTCTGGAGATCGTGCACGATGTGGAATTTTGCGTTGCAATAAGCAGTGAGTGTTGTAACGGCAATGCCGGCAAGGACCGGTACTAGGAAGTATCAGTGATTTCATCCACAGTATGGTGCCTAGGCCACTTGCACGCCATGACCTCGCACTTCTGGTGATGTATTGGGTAGGAAAAGACCAGAGAGGGCAGGAAGACAGAGTCAAGCAAAATGACCCCAGTATATGACAACGTACACCAGAACAGAGTCGTACAACCTTGAACGATTTCTCATCATGTTGAGCGACCTGACAACATGGGGTAGTTCGATTGGGCCGAGCTTGCCGAATGTCCGCGAATCGCAATCAAGTCCCCGCAAACTTTTACCCAACTAGTTGTCTTGTTTGCCTACATACCCCTCCCCCCCTCCCCAGAAGTAATGATCTTGGTCGCCGAAGACGGGCCTACCTATACAATGTTTATTGAAGATCGCGATTATACCTACTTAGGTAGAATATAATGTTTCTGTACGGCTAATTTTCAAGTTAGAACCTGATGTATCCGCCCTCTGGTTCTATTACAGCCCGACACCTTACACCCATGGAATTTACTAGGGACTGAAGATATACAGGCGGAACAGCATTACCGGCCTCCTGTATCTGCTGCCGAAGTTCGTCGTAGCTATATTCATGAGATTCGAGATGGATATGGGTTGAGGGCTGAGGGCGAACGCGCCCATTTCCCGGATCGTAAGAATACCACTTATCATAGAAATTACTTTAGGATACAATGTTATCTAGAATCATCGATAGACAACAATTACTGTGGAATACAGTAGCACCAAGACGTGGTGCATTGGCTTTGCTAACAAGCACCCTTGTGCAAGCAGAGCAGGCTACGGCTACATAAAACCCAGGGGTGCGCATACATGGTATATTTTCGACGTTTCGAGAGGCGAATTATACGGTAGCTGCTCTAATAAAGACAATCATAATTATATCTGGGGTCAAGGAGCCGTGGATATGTCGAGCGATAGATCCAGAGGCCCGCTCGTTTTCGCTCCCTATCCACGTATCTCCACAGATCGAGGCAAGTTGCGAATTCTTGCCACAAATCTCGGGTACCGTTGCCACTGGCCTACCCGTTTTCTTCTAGGGGAATATTGCAGGCAGGTCACGTCTGGTTATGGTGATTCAAAGATGATGGGATCTCTCATTTGGATGTGCCTATGACAATGAACAGTTCAGACCACAAATGTCTTGATGGGCTACATCTCCTGCTTTATACTTCCAGACCATCGCACAGAATGAGTAGCCATTCACACATTCGTAAAGTTCTTACTCTCCCCAAAGTCGGCCTGTTGCCTATGCCAAGTCGGTAGCATGGAGACGTGTACCGGCGCATCTAGCAGTACCACAAGCACAGCTCGCTGCAAGTCTTTCCGAACATGATAGTGCTGCAGGCCTTGTAGGTGCATGGCAAGTTACAGGCATCTTTGCCGCGTCCTTCGGCGCTGCATTGCTACTTCAGCGTCAGTATCGATGCTCAATATCGGAGGATCTATTCAGGCTCACAATCATGCAGTCCTTCTTGACCTTGGAGCACGCCTGACACGTGGTGATAGTAGAGTCGCCCGTGTCAATGGCGCTGGCGTTCTGGGGGATTGCAGTACCGATCCCAACGGTGATGAGGCCTGCAACGGCGAGCAGGGTGATGGAGATCTTCATAGTATTTGAGGTGGAAGTATGAGGTTTGGTCGGTTGAAATAATCGTAAGAGTGAAGAGTGGTAATGAGTGATGGAGAGTAGGTGAGAGGGATCCAATGTTTA
>Ga0182214_1000136_pt1 | contig 10056 bp, 9 predicted proteins | sample G5R1MG_23_FD_128380 | JGI IMG/M metagenome (GOLD analysis project Ga0182214, IMG submission 128380) | Switchgrass phyllosphere microbial communities from Michigan, USA - G5R1_NF_03OCT2016_LD1 MG | ecosystem: Host-associated > Plants > Phyllosphere > Phylloplane/Leaf | place: USA: Michigan...
CCCTCAACGCATCTACCGCACAACTCTCAACCCGCCTCTGCCCTTGCCCGCTCGTCTCATAGACTCCAGCTTCATCTTGAGCTGCTCCTGTACCTTGCGATTCACCGCCCACGCCTCGGCTAGTCTCTGCATCCTGATCGCTGCTACAACGGCCAGTGCTGCCGACTTGAGGCTAGGCCGACGCTCGTGCACCGTCACGTCGGGTGTAATGCCCATTTGCGAGATGAGGTTGAGATCCTCCTTGTTGCTATAGTTGTGTTAGCTTTGCGTTCTCGCTGCGGATTGGGCAATAGGAGGGACGTACCATTCACTGTAGACTTGGATCTGCATAAGGAAGAAACGCTTCTGATACCCAAGCGCCTCGCGGAACGCCTCGGCTCTTGAACACCTCGCGCGAAGGAACTGAATCTGCTTAGCGAGTCCGTTGATCTCTTTGACGTGCCGCTTCGTCAAAGCAGCCGCCTGCTCATCCAGATCGATCGCATCTTGATCCGCTTTATTTTGGATGGCCTTGGCAGAAGCCTGAAGAAGCCGATGTTGCGATTCCTTCTCGCGAAGCTCGGTCTGTAGGTCGCGGACTTGAGATTCCAGGCTGTGGATTTTCTCTTCTAGGGCGGCTTTTTGCTCGCGTTGAGCGGCGCGTGCTTCGGCCCGAAGGTCATCGTGTTGGTTTTCCTTCTCCTGGATCATGGATTCCAATAGTGTAATCTTTTCCTCAAGCGAAGCCTTCTCCTCGGCAACCTCATCGGCATCCTCTTGTAGGACCTCAATCTCCGCTTCATGATCTTCCTTTTCGCGTCGCGCTTCGTCTCGCAGGTCTTCGAGGGCCTCGAGTCGCTCCTCTGCTAATCGTTGCAGAGACTCTACCTGGCTTCGTTGCATGTTGAGCTCTCCACGGAGGTTCTCTAATTCGTCATCTCGTTTACGAACGAGACTCTGCATAACGTCAATCTGCGTGTCCGGTTCGTCGGCGTGGTCTCGTAGAGCCTCAAGCTCGGCATCTCGGTCGGAAATCGTCTTATGCGCCGTGTCTAGCTCGCGAGTTCGGCTGTTGAGATCATTCTTGAGCTGCCTAAGCTCGCCTAGGGCTATCTCCTGGCTCTCGATCTTTCTCTGTAAATTCTGAATGTCTCGCTCACGCGTTTGCACTACCGTCTGCAGGCTGGTACGGTCTTTGAACAGCGCATCTCTCTCCCGAGTGGCCTTTTGTAGCGCCTCGATCTGGGTCTCCTTTCCAGATACGGCTGCTCGCAAGTTGCGCATTTCGCCTTCCATCTTCGAGACCAGGCTGCTGCGGTCACGATGAAGCTCAGCAAGCTCGCGTGAAAGAGCGTCACGTTCTTGCGTTACCTTGCTCAAAGCCAGTACTTGACTATCCTTGCTTGTTATTGTAGAGCGAAGGCCAGTAACTTCTTGTGTCGCATCGTCGCGCTCCCTTCGAAGCCGGTCCAGCCCCTCTAGTTCGCGGTCTTTCTGGCCGAGATCACGGCGAAGCTGCAGCAGCTGTTGTTCGTAAGAAGAAGCATCATGCTGTAAACGCGTGATTTGATGCATAGCATCCTGGAGTTTTTTGCGGTAGTCATCGAGCTCATCGACCTTGGTTTCCGCGGTATCGACTCTGGCTTGAAGGAGCTCTAACTCGACGCCTTTATCGCGAGTAATGTCCAGCACTTTTTGTCGCGCATCATTGGCAGCTTGTTGAGCAAGCTGGACCTGATTGTCGCCATGGGATTCTGCAAGTTTTACACGCTCTCGCAGTGACTCTAACTCTGCCTGATTTTCGCTCTGCACAGAGTGTAATTGTCGTTGCAGCTCTCGGATTTCTTGGCCCTTTCTGTTGTCGGCTCCCTCAAGCATGGCCTGCAGCTGGTCCTCCAGGTCTTCTATCCTTTCTTGTTTTTCGTTCAATTCATGCTCCTTTTCAGCTACGTTTTGCTCTTGCGCCTGTCGAAGTTCCTGCTGTTGCGCTTCAAGCTTGGCGATGTGCCTGCCTTGCTCGGATATTTGACGCTCTTTCTCTTCGAGACCGTGGGATTGGCCTGACTGTGCCTCCAATTGCTTCTCGAGCTCCTCGATACGGTCTTCGTGTTCGTCTAGTAATTGATCACGTTTTGCGACTTCGGCTTGTGCATCGTTTAGTTCAGTACTGACCTTCTCTAGTTCAGCCTCCGTGCTTCTGGCATCCTCAATCTTGTCTTCAAGTCGTTCAACTTCAGCAGCGCGTTCTTCTGCTAGCCGTCGAAGCTCGTCTATTTCTTCGCGCAAGCCTTCGTCCACGTGTCTCCGCTTAACCTTATCGGCGTATTCGCGCAGTTGCTGTTTGTAGGAGTCCAGTTCATTTTCAGCATTCGCAAGATCTTTTATATACTGCTTCATGTCACGGGACATAGTAACCTTTTCTGATTTTAGGCTGATATTCTCCTCTAGTGCCTTAATGTTGAACTCGGGGCCCATCTTCTTAAGATTCTCCTCAAGAAAGTGGATCTTAAGCTTGAGGCCGAAGTTTTCCTTGTCAATTTGCTCGAGACGAGCTTCTTGTTCGCGCAGCGTCAGCACATTGCCGTTCCCCTGATCCAGCTCGCCCTCTGCTCGCCTTGGCAAGGCTATAGGTGTGCTCACGTCGCTTAAGCTGTGTTCGGGCACTGGTGTACGGCCATTGATCGAATCGCCGAAGGAGCTGGACTGGATGTCGAATGTACTGGCCTCGGGCAATGGTGTGTTGCTGATCTGGAATCCTGGCTTCATGGCGACAGGCGTAGTAACAGTGCCATTTATCAGGCCGTTGACTTGGCGCGTCCGGTTCGCCGTCGCGCTCTTTAACATAGGCGTGAATTCAGTCTTAGCGCTGGGATTTCGGCGGGCTAGATTATTGCGTGGTGTACGTGCCCCGCCCATTTTCTTAAAGAGGGTATCGCGGTCGGTGGGTGCGTGGAAAGATTCTTCTCGGCTGAAGGAGAGGTCGCCGACGGTGAGGCGCGTTATGTCGCCCGCCTCTGTGCGCGGTGTCGCGAGGATGTGGGCCATGGTAGCGATGTTGTCGCTTACGGCATGCGTGAGAGAAATAGAGCAGAGCAATGTCGTGCGCTTCCTAAGCCAGGAGGGAAAGGTGTCTTGGGTGTTGGGTCGCTTCCGTCATATGGATACGTGGTTTGGGTAGTGTTACCGTGTTCTATGTTTGTTGTTGTTAACGCTCGGGCCCTGTGGCTAAGGAAACCTGTAGCCGCAAGAAGCAAGAATCAACGCTAATCCGTCCGTCACCGGTTCCTCTGCGGAAACTTCAACCATTGATTAAATTTACCGCAACTATGAACGAACTATCAGATAACCTCAAATGGTTTGGCGAGGGCTTCGATGGGTTCCCTAAAAAGCTTCCTGAAGACGTCGTTGAATATACCATCTTTATAATTAACTCACAGCTCTCGGACATTCAGACCCGAGAACGTCTTCAGGCCTTTCAGCGCGCACTTTGCTTCCTTAAGAAGAAATTCCTGAAAGAGTATATCTGGCAGCGTGACGACCTAAATTTGAAGCTAGTACGGGAAGAGCATCGATGGCTGCTTCGGGGCCAGACAAACTACGGCGATAGTGTGGCCGACGAATGGCTTATTGTCTATTTGATGAGAGAACTCAGCACAGAGTTTAAGGATGCCTGGATTCGCATATACGACTCCGACGGGGAGTTCTTACTTATTGAAGCGGCGAATGCGCTACCCAAGTGGCTGAGTCCTGAGGTCGCTGAAAATAGGGTCTGGATCAACAACCACCGGCTCTTAATAATACCACTTGGAAAAAAGGAGATGGGACCTTTGAAACAACAACAAGCCCTTTGTATCATTGACGAGACACCAGCTCGGCCGCAGAACTATATCAAGGTGGAAAAGGAGGCCTTCTATAGACTGAAGAATTATCCCGCCGCCATATCAGAGAACCAACACCACGCGACACTTCCACTACCAAGGAAAGTTGGACACATTCTAAACATCAATCCTTCGTATATTGCTCCCATAGTCGAAGCCTTTTACCTCCGCGACCCCATCTCTATCCGCCTTCTCCAGCCTGAAAAATCCAAAACGCCGCTTTTGTTTCCTCCAGAAGACTTCGTGACCGTAAGCGTACGCTTCACCAAAGTGCTCTATGCACAACTCTTAGGCCAGCACTGGGCGCCACCTCCACCTTGGGATTTCGCACTGGAAACACTCATTGACTCTGGGAAATCAATCGAGAAGTCAGAGATCGGTATCAAGGTCGCAGCTGGACTCCAGATTCTAGCCTCACATTCCCTCTACACTTCACACAAGTCGGCCCGCGAGATTTCAGTCCTGCTTGAAGATCTTGAAAGTGGCGAAGACCTCCTTCCCACCGACACCGAGATAAACACATGGCCTAAGCGTGAAGATGACGAAGCCTGGCTGAATATAGACTTTACCGAATTCGAAAAGGAGCTTCAAGGCAAAGGGACAGGCAATAGAGAAGCATTTGGAGACAAGGCCGCACAAGAAAACCTGAAGAAGATGGTTGAACGATTCAACTCTTTTCTCGCAGACAACGAGGCCGGTTCCGAAGGCGCTGACGGAAACTTTGATCCTATGGACTACGACAATGATTCAGATGCCGAGGCACGAGGCTGGGAGGACCCTGTGGACAGCAGTGATGATAATACCGACAACGGCATACCACCCCAAGCGAATGCATCCTCATCCAAGCCAAAACCACGCCCTGCGATCAAAACAGCTACCCCAGACTACCCATCCAATACCGACTCCGAAGACTCAGACGCCGATGCCGAATACGCCGAATACGAAAAAGCACATGCAGCCTATATGATGCTCTCTCCAGCCGAAAAATCTCTACTCACAGAGGAAGCTCGCGCACTGGCCCTCGAGCAAGATGCAGAGCAGGAAGAAGACGACGAGATTGCGAAGCTGAGTCAGATGATGGAGGCGGAGCTGTTTAGTCACGGGGCATTGGATGTGAATTCCAGGCCTGAAGGTGAAGAACTTGAAAAGGGCCAGACTAAGGGCAAAGGTAAAGCGAGGGTTGGCTTCTTTGATGATGTTAATAAAGGCGTGGGAGAGGACAGCGAGAATGATGAGGAAGAAGAGTTGTTGGACGCGGACTACAATCTCGCGGATAATATGCTGAAAGCTTTCAAGGGACAAGCGGGAACGGCGGGGCCAGCGGGTAACATGATGAAGTTGATGGGCATCCAGCTTCCCCGGGATGCTGATGACGAGCTGCGTCGTCGGAGCTAACAAGGAGAAGTAGCAGCAGCGTGTATAGCGTGATTCCATTGAGCAGGACCCGACCTTTTTCGGAAAGACATGCGTCAATTTTGAAAATCTCATTCTACAATTTGTATCAAGTGTGACGATAATAAAGGCTAACCTTGTTATACATAAGCCCTGCGCATCGCGTACGCGCCGCAGCCCGTCTTTGTGATGAGCCCTGCGACTGGACACTATTTATACAAAGACTACAGTAAACCCGCTATATCCTGATAACCCTCTTTCTCTGCCAAAGCGCGTGGGGTAAGTTGATTACTATCTAGACAGGAAATATCAGCCCCAGCATTCAAAAGAAGTCGGACAACATCTATCTTTCCTTCCCATACAGCAAGATGAAGCGGCGTCCCCTTTCCAAACGGCATACATGCTATATAGTCCGCCATCATATTAATAGAGATGCCTGTTACTAATATCCGGCGGGCCATATCCAGCGTATTTTGTTTCCTAATAATAGCCCAGTGGAGTAGATTTCCATATGCAGGATCGGCCCCTTGAGAAAATAGAATATCAACTACTTCAACCGGCGCATAGTACACAGCCCACGATACCGCGTTAAAGCCTGAAACGCAGCATACATTTGGATCAGCGCCATGATCAAGTAGCTAGTGTATCATCTTTATTTCAGATTGGCTGGGTGAAGACTTCGAAACAGTAATACTTCGATATAGTTAGTATGTTAAATGGAGCAAGTTCAACTATACCAGAGCAAGTTCAAATATGGAGCACATACCTGAGCACCCACATCCGGGAGTGCATGGCCCGATTCTTCAACCTCAATCGCGAGAAGAAAGATTACTTCCCTTCCAACTCTTCATCCGAAAGTCTACAGAGAAAAACTGGCCCTTCCAGATCAACAGCGCTTTATAGAAGACGGTCTCGCCAGCGAGGGTTTGACAGTGATCACGTCCGAGACGTATGAGAAATTTCCATTGAGAACAAACCACCTGCGGATCGTATTTCCGTGTTCGTAGATGGCAGTGATAGTAATGATGTCAAAGGTGTACATGGAAGGCAGACACGTTCCGGCCTTAACACCGCCGTCTAGCGAACGCCAGTCTGCCCAACCCAGTCAACTGCAAGGGGCTCAGATTCAAGAGCAATTTTACTGGGATGGGGAATACCATGTCCACAGTACCGATCCTGCATATGTATGGCTCCATAGACAGTGGGTCCCGCGCCCTTGTCCTGTCGATACGCGGTGGGATGGGAAGTATTATGTCTCGACTACAGTTCCCGCATATGTCTGGATGAACAATGAATGGGTGTTGAGGCCAGCAAGCTGAGCAGCTGCTAGTTTTCCTGCAGGCCTGCGATATCCCATGGGCGGCGGCTTTGCTTGTACTGTCGTTCAAGTGAAATGGTTTTGACGCGATATACCTTCGTGAGCAGTGAAATCGATATATATCCTACGAGATAGGCATTGCTCCGGAAAGCGTATGTATACTTGTCCGTGTTGTCCTACGCCATACTACCGTAGTAGAATTCATATCAGCTCTTGAACGGACCGCCGACTGCATTGTGCTACTCTCGATTCCCCTTTCCCGCTTGTTGAATTGCTGCGAACTCCTCTCACTCCCCCTAGCTACACGGGTAGGCGCATGAGCATTATACACGGAATCCTTTGCTTGCATGGATGAGGGAAGCAGAGCTGCGACGGTGGCGACAGTAGCTATTCCAGTCCACAGTGATTTCTTGTTGTACCACTGCTTATCCTTCTTGTGGTCATGACAAGTGGCCAGCGTTGGTGGTTGAGCTGGTGGTCGAATTGGTGTTTGAGCTGGCGGTCGAATTGGTGTTTGAGTTGGTGGTCGAGCGGGTAGCCGAGGAGGCTGTTGAGAGCGATGAAGTTCCAACTCTCGGCGCTGTGATGGAGAAGCAGATCGAGAACGGGACAGAGCATGATAGTTCTCTCGTGGGCTTAGTGAGGGTCGCGAGTATTGCGAGCGACCACGATGGTGTGGAGGAGATCGAGATCGCGACCGGGACGTTGAACAAGTGCTCTCTCTTGAGTTCGGCGAAGGCCGCGTGAATTGCGGGCGGCCACGAGATGGAGGGTCGGGTTCATACTCGTCGTGCAGAGCGAAGCGCACTCGGGAACGGCTTCGGTCTCGAGACATTGTCTTGGGGATAACAAGCACGTCGATTGAATGGCCGATTGGTATAGTTTAGGCAAAGATGGGTCGCCTTGGGGTTATAAATGCTTTGAGTTTGAAGCGGCCGGGTACCTGCGCAACATCCAGGTTTTCCTTCGAATTGCCGATCTTGAGCGGTGACATCAGACTCCACGTTGTCAAAACGCATAGGCGCGATCGATGACCATGGTCGCGGATGCGCCACACGTTAATCGGGCCGATGTCCCTGTTCGGGTTACCACAGTAAAAGGTGAAGCATCTTACGATTTGGCGCGTGCACCGACGCAAACCATCTTGAGCTTGATATCTTTATCTTTGACGCGTTAACAGTCATGCAATAGGCATTGTAGTGAGAAACCTAGTATGCGGTTTCGCTGTTGCAGGCTAGCCATCGTGAAAGCGGTAGGATTTTGGCAGAGTCAAGAACGTTGTCGTTGCCCAAGGTGCATCCCTGCCACTTAGGCTTTGTTTACCCTGTCAACCAAGAATATCAAAAAAGGAATGGAATCAAGGGTTGCGATCATGGGTCAAACCCCGATTCAGGGACTCTTGCTTGCACTTGAGACATCGCATATCGGTTGGTAGGTGGGTAGGTGCCGGGGATGGGGAATGGGGAATTTGCGTCAGTTGTCTACTGGACGGAGCCCAACGCTCGCACCGATACCCTATTACAGTTGCCCTTGTTGGTTTGAACAAAAGAACGGGGACAATTGTTGAATCTCGTATTCTGACCGCAATGCGATCAAGCGGATAAAGTGAGAAAAGCCTGGATCGATTGTGTGAACGCACAATTATTTCGACTGAGCAGAGATAGATGCGAGAGCATCATCTACAGAGCGTCGGCCAGTCAATTTGTGTATGCATATAGCACCGCCGCGTGTTACATCATATATCCCCCATGTAGGATCGCATCGTGTGTCAACTCAACCGCATCTATCGCTTCTTGGCGTTAACCTTCTCTTCGAGCGTCCTAACGTAGCCTTCTATCCGTTGAACGGCAGATTGGAGGGCCTAGTACACGAGTAAGCATTCTTTGAAGCCATGAAGCGAGAGCTTCGCAACCGTCACAACCGCTTCTTGCTCGATATCTTCGGCAGTGGGAGACGTACGTAGATATCTTCGGTTAACAGCTGATTCGATACGCGGTATTCATCGACGACGTAGTAGTACATGCCTGCGCCCGACGCGGTTGCGCCGAGGAGAAATCCGAAGAGTCTGATAGAGTCACTGTTAGCTGGGCTCAGGTGCCATCATCCATGTGTCGCTGCTTCCTTTGCTTACACGGCAGACGTTGGGAGAGGATTGACATCAAAGACGAGGACTCACCCTCCTCGGAACGCGCCGACAGGCTTCCTGACCGGCGCAACAACACCCTCCTGCCTCAACGCCGCACTGGTCTGGAATGCCCGCGTCGCAACAATGGGTGCCCTTGTTCCCGTGCGAGCGGCAGCCATGCGCACAAGTGGTAACGCCATAGCCGCAGTCGCAATCACAAAAAGACCGAGCCGAATGTCGCAAGATGGAAGAGATTGACAATTCAGGTGATGATGGGGTGGCGTGGAGCCGTTGGCGTGGCTAAGGAGCTGTGACGTCCGCTTGAAGTTGGCGTTCGGCTCGGCTTGCAGGCGCGAAGCTGACCGGTCACGTGCAACCCTTTTCACGTGCAGAGCCACTGATGGACCATCTCATCTAGTCAAAATGCCTGTGCGAATTGCAAAATGAAGCCCATCCCTCGAATAATTGTGTCCATTGGTTCCATGGAATTGCGAACTTGCTTATAACATTTACTCCGGCTTGAAGAAGATGACTTGGATAGGTGCAAGCCCCGCACAGCTTGATGCAATTTGATGCAATCTGCATACCACGGGCTTCGTAATCTTATCAGCACCTCCTTAAGCACAACCTCGTAAGCATCCTGTTTGCCGCTATGCTCTTTGTAAAAGTCTGAAGGGTTCCTGACCACGCCAAAAAATACTTTAGTATTGGCAAAGAACACTTAACATCGCTGTTCCGCAGATGAAGGAGACAACATTTTGTAAATCAAGGTCTTATATGATCCAGCAGCGCAAGTAACACGACTGATGCCCACTGTCTAAGTATACGGGGGAGTTACCGAGTCACAGATGTTGCATGCGGACAGCTACTTCAACAACTTGTTCACGCTACTCTCCAGCTTCCGAGCGAGCTTGCGTCACCTCTTTCTCAGGATGCAGTCTTTGCATTACGAAGGTATGTGCTTAAGAAACGGTTGATTGCCTTGGTAGGGTCTTGGACGCAAAGATTTCACTTGTGTTATTACGAGGTTGCTCCGTTAGCAGCTAACTTTGATAGGTATTCCAGTGCAGCTAAATAACTCATATTCACGTGTATATGTAGTGCGGCGGGGAAACGATCGACAATCGCAGTACCGCTTTCGTAATATCCAAACGGTGGTCAGCCGCTGACAAGCGCATAAGAGAGAATACGGCGGGGACGTGAACGCTAGATAATAAATACCGGCAAGCATTAAACGTACTGTCGCCAATAGTTAAACATACTGTCGGCAAGGGCAGGCGTTAAACGACATACCGGCAATAGGTAAATGTCATACCGCCAATAGTTCTGGCCACTCAGCGCGCGTCGGTGCGCGCGCCATCGTC
>Ga0182214_1000137_pt1 | contig 10035 bp, 13 predicted proteins | sample G5R1MG_23_FD_128380 | JGI IMG/M metagenome (GOLD analysis project Ga0182214, IMG submission 128380) | Switchgrass phyllosphere microbial communities from Michigan, USA - G5R1_NF_03OCT2016_LD1 MG | ecosystem: Host-associated > Plants > Phyllosphere > Phylloplane/Leaf | place: USA: Michigan...
CGTCTGCGGCGCCTGCCAGCACGATCCTGCTCTATTCGTATAACCTGGGGCGATGGACGACGGCCTCCACGCCGGTTGAGTTCATGTCGTCCGGGCTTGCGCAGGATGCAACGCTGGAAGGCATCAGCGCCATGTATCCCAACCTCGATACGATGCCGCTCTCGCTCGATAGCCCGCTGTTCCGCGGCGGGTCTCCACTGTTGATGATGTTCGATGACCAACATCGGCTTGGAGCGCTGAACGGCCTCCCGATCCCGGCGTCTTTCACGGATGCTCTGCGCGAGCCATTCAGCGGTCGTCAGGCGCGGGTCCGGTCGATCCGTCCGATCACGGACGCCGCCGCCCCGCAGGTGACGATCGCCGGGACCAACGATCTGGCGGGCACGCTCTCGCCTACGACCTACACGGGACGGATCGCCAACGGTCGTTTCCCTGTTCGCGAAAGCTGGAACCTGTTGCAGGCCACAATCACCATGCCCTCCCAGCGGTGGACCTACGCGCAAGGGTTCGACGTAGAGCTTGAGCAGGGGGGCGTGGCATGAGCCTGCAGCCACTGATCCGCGAAAGCGAGCCGACCGACGACCTGTGGCGCCGCAAGGTTCGTGACGTGCTGAACGCCACCGTCAGGCGGATGATGGGCCAAGGCCTTACCGCTGAGCGCCCCCGCAATCCCGAAGCCGGCACGCAGTTCTACGATCGAGCGCTGAGTAAGCCGGTGTGGTTTGATGGCACAGTCTGGCGGGATGCAGCCGGGGTCGTCGCATGATCTCGCGGGACTATCTCCGCTGGCGGGATGCTTTCGCTGCGATCTTGGATCCCCGCCGACACACCATCGAATGGCTGGACGGACGGATCAAGGACGGCAGCGCGCTCTTCGCCTGCTGTTCGGATGCTGCGATCGTGATCGAGTTTCGTGAATATCCCACAGGGGCGAAAGACCTGCACGGATTGCTGGCAGCGGGTCACCTGCCCAGTATCGTGAAGGTGCTGATCCCACAGGCGGAGACCTTCGGCCGGGCGCAAGGCGCCTTCGAAGCCGTGATCGAAAGCCGCGAGGGTTGGATGAAGGCCCTAGTCGGCAGCGGCTACGAGCCCCACCAGACTGCGATCAGAAAGGCACTTTGATGGGCTTGAGCAGCACCAAGCAGAAGACCACCAGCACGTCTACGGCCACGCCGTACAGCCCAGCCCAGCCCTATATCGATCAGGGCCTGAGCGCGGCCAATGACGTGTTCCAGTCGCAACAGGGCCAGCTTACCGGCCTCGCTAACAGCGCGCTTGCCGGCTACAACGCGATCGCGCCCAGCGCCTACACGCCCAGCCCGTTCGTCACCAACGCACAGAACACGGCCGCCTCAATCGCTGGCGGGTCCGGCGCAAGCCCTGGCTCGTCCACCTACTCGAGCATCATGGGCGGCCAGAACCCGGCGCTTGGCGCGCTCTACGGCCTTCAGGGCGGCGGGACGAACGGTGCGCGGGATGGCTATGCCGGCCTTGCGACGAATGGCGGCGGGATTTCCGGGCCGATGGTCAATGTTGCCGGCATCGGTTCGGAGGCGGTGTCTGCCCAAGGCATCGGCTCGCAGAACGTTGCCGCGCAGAACGCCTACGCGCCCACCGGATCTGCCGCGACCCAGCAGTTCTACGGGGACACGCTGGGAGGCAAGTATCTGAACGCAAATCCCTATATCGACGGGATCGCACAGCAGGCAGGCGATGCGGCCACCAAAGCGGCCAACCAGCGCTTCGGTGCGGCGGGGCTCGGGGCCGGCCTGTCCACGGCCTATAGCGATGTCGTCTCGCGCAACGTGGCCGATGCGAACAATCAGGTCCGCTACCAGAATTACAATGACGAGCGCGGTCGCCAAATGACGGCGGCCGGGCAGTCCGACGCGCTCTACAACGCCGATGCAGCTCGCCAGCTTCAGGCATCGGTCGGCAACGCAGACCGCGACCTGTCGGCTCAGTCCACGAACGCGGGCAATGCGCTGGCGGCGGCTCAGGCGAACCAGGGCGCCAGCCTCGACGCAAGCAAGTTCAGCGCGGGGCAGGCGCTGACCGCGGCTCAGGCCAATCAGTCCGCCGGCCTTTCTGCCCAGACCACGAACGCCGCCAACAACATGGCCGCGCAGCAAGCCAATCTCGGCGCGCGGCTGTCCGGGCTGGCTGGCGTATCGGGCATCGATCAGCAGCAGTTCCAGAACCAGCTTGGCGCGGCAACGGGGCTGGGCTCGGCCTACGCGCAGGACGCCTCCACGCGGCTGGGGGCAGCCAGTGCGGCCGATGCGCAGCGGAACGCGCAGGTGCAGCAGCAGCTATCGGCGCTCGGGATGACGGGCTCGCTGACGGATGCGCAGTACGCCGGCATCAACCCCGCGCTGAACCTGTTGAATGCGAGCGCAACCATCCCGTGGATGGGTGTGAACGCTCTCGGGGGCACGCTCAACACGCTGGCGGGACGATACGGGACGCAGACCGGTACGGGGACGACGACGAGCAGCCCCAGCCTGGGGGCAATCTTTGCCCAGATGGGTAGCAACGCTGCGTCGGCATATGCGGGAGGTTACTGATGGGCATGTTCGGCGGCGCTAAGCGCGGGATGGGCACGCCGCCCTTCATGCCCGACCAGCCCGGCGGGGGCTATCCGATGCCGCAGCCGCGGACCCGGACGCAGAACGTCGTCGGTATCATCGGTGACGCTCTGGCCGGGATCAATGGGCAGCCCGGCCGCTTCGCCGCCACTCTCGGCAAGGAGCGCGATGAGCAGGTGATGCTTGCCCGGCAGTTGGAGCTTGCCCGCTACAAGGCGCAGAACCCCGACCCGACCGCGATCCAGCAGAACGCGGTGGCGGGTGGGCTCAAGCCGGGGAGCCCGGAATACCGCAAATGGGTCCTGGAGAATGGGGGGAGGCCTCCGCAATATTTCATGATGGGCGGCGCGGGCGGGCCGCAGCAGATCGTTGGCGTCGGTGGGCCGCCCGCCGCAGGCAGTGCGCCCGCTGCGCCCTCAGTCCAGCCCGGGACCGTGCAGGACGGTTACCGCTACATTGGCGGCGATCCCGCTTCCGAAACTAGCTGGCAGAAGGTGCAGTAATGCCGGGTCCGTGGGAGAAGTATAAGGCACCCGCAGCGGCTGGGCCCTGGGTGGCCTACAGCACGCCGGGGAGCGGGCCGAAGCCTCCCAGCGGCTTTGCGACGCCCGGCGCGGAACGTGTCGCACCGATCGCCGGCGGGCCTGACGATCTCGGCTACATCGCCCGGAAAGAGAGCCTAACGATTGGCATCCAGGCCGCCGCCACCCGCGGCAATCAGGCCAATTCCGCTGGCCTCGAACGCCAGAACATCATCTTCCGCAATGCGCAGGAACTGGCGACCGAGCGCGCCAAGCGTGGGCTCGGGCCCACTAGCGAGCAGGCGTTTGGCAATGCCACGACGCTGCGCAAGGAGCTGGACAGCCAGCCCGCCGTCAAGGCGTATAAGGGGGCGATCGGTTCCTATGCGTCCGCGATGCAGGCGGCCGATACGCCGGCGGGCGATCTCAACGTGGTCTATGCCTACGCAAAGACCTTGGACCCTGACAGTGTCGTCCGTGAAGGCGAGCAGGCAAGCGTGGCCGGGTTGGGTTCGATTGGCGAGCAGGTCGTTGGCCGTCTTCGTCAGCAGTTCGATGGGCAAGGGCGCCTAGCGCCGGCGCTTCGCCGCAGCATCATCCGCGAAATGAGCGTTCGGGTGGGCGACTACAACAAGGGCTATAACGCGGAGCGGGCGCGCTATCGCAACTTGGCCCAGAAAGAGGGCGTAAGGCCCGATGCCGTTGTTGGGCAGCACCTTGGCGATGCCTACGCCAAGATCGAGAACCGCTACTGGCGCGGCGATGAAAACCGCGGGCCGCAAGCGCAGCAGCAGGAGCAGGCCGCTAACGCAGCGCTGGCCGCGCTTGGCCTGCCCACGGCCCAAAATGAAGGTGGCGCAGAACCTGCGAGCGGCAACCCTAGCGCTTCTTCGCCCTCCCCTGCCCCAATGTCGCCTATGGATTTCCAGAGCCGGCTTCAGCAGATGTTGCAGGATCAGCGCCCACAGAGCGAAATCCTGCAATTCGTGCAGCAGAACGGATCGGCGCTTAACGAGCGCGATCAGGGCGTGCTTGGCGAATACGAGAAGGCGCGCGCGGCCGGGCAGCAAGCGCAGGTCGGTGTCCGGGTGGCGCCCGAAACCTCGGCGGCGGGCGGACTGATCGCCGGCGCGGTGAAGCCGCTCGATCGTGCAGCGCAGGGCTTGGAATGGGCCTACAACGCCATGCGCCCCAGCTTCCTGCCGGAAAGCACTGGCGCCGGGGAGGTGGCACGTGCCCGCCGCGGTGAGATTGAGGGCGCGTTCGGCAAGCTCGATCCGACTGCGGAGGCGGTGGGCGGCGTGCTGGGTACGCTACCGCTGATGTCGCTGCCGGGCGGGCCCATGCTCCAAGGCGCGGCTGCCGGCGCCCTATCCGGCAACAGCAATTCGGTCGGCGGCGTCGTCAAGGACGCGGCAGTCGGCGGCGTGTTGGGCAAGGCTGGGGATCTGGCGGTGCGAGGCGCGGCTGGGCTGATCTCTCCTGCCCTCCGGCAGAGCGTCACGAACCTGAATGCTGACAAGGTGCGGCTGACCCCCGGACGCATGTTCGGCGGGCGCGTCGCCAACATGGAAGATCGCCTCACATCGCTTCCGCTAGTCGGGCCTCGTATCCGCGAGTCTCAGGCTCAGGCATTCGGCGATTTTCAGCGCGCTCGCGGTAGTGAGGTTCTTGGCGAAGTCGGTGAGCAGTTGCCGTCGGGGATCGAGGCCGGGCAACCCGTCGTCAAGCACGTGCGTGGGCGGCTGTCAGATCGATACGAAGGCACTACCGCACAGATCAGCGCTGGGCTCGACCCCACGTTCCAAACGCGGCTCAACGCCCTCCCTCGCCTCGCGGAGCGGCAAGGCCTGCCTGCCGGACAGCTGGACGAGCTGAACACGATCATCCAACGCGATGTTGGAGGGGCCTTCACGCCCCGCCGCGGCATGTTCGGTGGGCGGGAGTATAAGCGGCTTGACGAGCGGCTGGGTGATCTCTCGACATCCTATCGTGGCAGCGATGACCCTTACCAGCGGCAGCTTGGCGATTTTGTCGGCACGTTGAACGATCAGGTCGGGGCGCTGGTTCGTCGGCAGAACCCCGCCCAGGCTGCGGATCTGCGCGCTCTCGATCGCGGCTGGGCGAAGTTTGCTCGACTCCGTGACGCGACCGGGCGCGATGTCGATGAGGGTATCCCCACGCTGGGTCAGTGGCAAAACGCCGTGCGGGCTGGCGACAAGAGCGTGGGCAAAGGGCGCACCGCAGAAGGTGATGCCCTGTTCCAGGCGCCTGTGTCTGACGCGTCTGAGGTGCTGGGCAGCAAGTTTGGCAACAGCGGCACCGCCGATCGCGAGGCAGCGACTGACTGGAAGGCATGGCTTGCTGGCGCTGCCCTGTCGCCGCTCTACGGGCAGGGAACGCAGCGCGCCCTACAGTCAGCCCTTACGGCGTCGCGCCCAGCGGCGGCCAAGCCTCTGGCAGAATTCATAAAAAGTCTGCCGGCGGGGACTGTTCTCCCATCGCTCTTTGCGCCGCGCTTTTAGGGGGTCAAAAAATAGGCGCGAGCAGGCAACAACCGCGAGGGGGGCTATGATCTGAACCCACGTCATCAGGGACGACGCGCTCGCTCGCGGTCGAGCCTGTGCATGTACCAATTGCGGTTGCTGTTATCGATGAAGGTTCGGTGGGCGCTAAGAGCCAAGGTGGCTGCGATAAAGAGCCACCACCCCCGCATCTCCGCTATATCGGCGACGGCCATGACTCCGACCGCGGCAGCGAGGGTATCAAAAAGTGTCGTTTGCTTAGCGTCGCGCTTGTAGTCGCGCTGAAGCGCTTTGTAGATCTCATCATCGTCGCCGTAGGCGTAGAGGTTGTCGTGCACGCCATCACCCTACCCCACCCCGCGCGCTTCGCCAAGGATGATGGCCCTAGTCCCATAAGCCCCCGCTTGCGAAGCCGCGGGCATGTCGAAGAACAGCGTCACCGACTGGTCCCCCACCCCCGCGGCTAACACCGACGTGGCAGGTATCGACATCGCGGAGAACTGTCCGCCGTCCGGGATCAATGATGCGATCCGCACGGTCATGGCGCAGGTGGCCTCGTTCATCAGTAGCGCCTTGTTCGGCTCAATCACGGCCACGGCAGGCGTCGCAGTAACGGGCGGCGGCATCCGCAGCACGCGGACGAATCCTGGTACGTCGTCCACGCAGCTCCACCTTCAGAATGCCGCGACGAATATCAACACGACCGTCACGCTGGATCTCAACCCGACGATCGAGCTGACGGGCGTCCGCTCCGCCCAGGTCGCCGCGGTGAACGACGGCACGAACGCTATCCGGCTGGATTTCCTCACGTCGAATGGCGGCCCTCCCACCCGTCGCGGCGGCTTCAGCGCAGGCGGTGCTTTCGACTGCACCGAGACGGTCCGCGGCTCGCTGGTGGGCGCAGGCGTCGTGCCGACTTATGCGTTCGACGGCCTGCAGTCGTCTGCCGGGGCGATCCTGACGATGGCCCACCTGCGCAACAACGCGGGCGCGGCGGGCACCGGGGTTGGCATTGATCTGAACCCCACGACCAGCCCGTCCGGCACGCGCTCGGCTCAGGTGATCGCGCTGAACGATGGCAGCAATGGCATCTCGATCGAGTTTCGCACGTCGTTTGGGGCCACCCCGGGCAGAGTTGGCGGCTTCACCCCGCAAGGCTCGTTCGACGTGATCGGCGGGCTGTCCGTGGGTTCCGGCGCCATCACCGTCACGGAAACGTCAGCAGGCGCGGCCCCCACCCCGGGTGCTGGGCGGCAGACCCTCTTCATCGACACCGCGGACCACAAGCTGAAGCGCAAGGATAGCGCCGGCGCCGTCATGATCATCGGATAGATGGCGAGGCACCCATGAACTTTGGCGACATCCTCACCGAAGCCCGCCCCTGGCTTAACTCCGCCGGGATCGCGACCCTTCTGGCGCTGGTGGGCCGGCTTTGGTTCACGAGCCGCCGCCTGCGCTTGCTGGAGGCTAAGGACGACCGCGATGGCTACGGCGTCCTGATCGCCACACTCCAAAGCGCGATCGCGTCGATGGAGACGCGGCACGGCGAGGAGATGGCCCAGATGAAAGCCGATCACCGGTCGGCACTGGACCGGATCGAGCAGGAGCATCGCCGCTGCGAGGAGCGCCTGAACAAGCTGGAGGGTGAGCTGGCCGGGTTCCACCGCCAAGCGCTGCTGGCCTCGCAACAGGCCGTGGCGATCCTGCCGGCTTCTTCAATGATCCATGATGCGGGCCGGCGTGCGGTTGCTGCGTCGATCGATGCTGCTGTGAGGGACGCAAAATGATGACCGTTAACGAGTTCATCGCAGACTACATCAGACGCTGGGAAGGCGGCTTGTCCCTCCACCGCGAGGACGCCGGCAACTACGCGAGCGGCAAGGCTGGCGTAGGTCCGCTGATCGGATCCAAGCATGGGGTCACGCCGGGAGCGCTGGCGGCTTACCGCGGCGTTGCGGCCACTTCGATCACCGCCAAGGAGATGGCGGACCTGACGATGGACGAGGCGGTGGCGATCGGCCGCAAGCACTATTACGACGGCCCGCGCTTCAACCTCCTGCCGTGGAACCGTGTTACCGCCAGCATCGTGGACTTCGGGTGGGGCGCTGGCCCCGTGCAAGCCATCAAGCTGCTACAGCGCCTCGTCGGGGTGGCGGATGACGGCAAGCTGGGGCCAAATACCGCGCGGGCCTACGCGACGTGGCTTGAGGCCCGACAGGCGGAGGATTGGGCGGCTGTCCGCCTCGCCTTCTACGATCTCATCATCAAGCGGACACCGGCGAACGCGAAGTTCCGCAACGGGTGGCGCAACCGCACCGACTATTTCAAGCCCGGTGGAGAGTGGTGGGCAGGGTTTGCAGCGTGAGCATGTCATCTCGCGAACAACTGGTCGCCTTCCTCTCCATCGTCTGCGCGATCGTGATCCTGACCCTGGCGCCGGTGATCGCTTCGGCTATCCTTGAACGCTCCATGCCGGACGCGCTGATCTCCATGGCAGACAAGGCGGTGATCGGGATTGTGGGCGTACTTGGCACCATCGCCGGGCTGATCTTCCGCCAGAACCGGGTGGATGAAGCGCGGGCGGAGAACACCGCCAAGGCGTTCGACGCTATCACGGCGGCTCAGGCCAGCACGCCAGCGGTGGCAGGGCCTACGGGTACGCCTAGCGATCCGGTGAGCGTGACGGAAGTTTCAGAGAAACTATGAGGACAAACGATGGACGCTCTCAATTTCGCCTATTGGCTCAACGGTTTCGCTGAACTGCATGGCGGCACCCCGCCGTCCGAGGCACAGTGGAAGGCGATCCGCGAGCATCTGGCGCTGGTGTTCAACAAGGTGACGCCAGCAATGATGAACTCGCCCACGATCGCTATCCCGACCTCTTGGCCGAATGTTGCTACGCCGGGGCAGCGCCCGTATCAAGTGACGTGCTGATGACCCCCGAACTCGCCGCGCTGGTTGAGCGGGCCCGCCACATCAGGATGACGCCGGCTCAGCGGTTTGAGCAGCGAGTTTCGTTCGTGTATGGACAGCTAAGCGAAGGCAGCCCACTGACCAAGGATGCCGTGCGGCGGATGCTGTCAGAGGGCTTCGGCGGGCACTGAGCGCCCCTACGCCGGAGAGCCCGAGCCGGACGACGGTGGAGGAATAAGCGGAGGGCTCACACCTCCCGCGACGACTTCAAGCACCGGATCGCCTCGGCCGCAATGTGTCGTCTCTGCCCTTGCGAGGGGCAAGCTACCCTTGATTGGCGTCAAAGGGTTATGCTGCGCGCCGGGCTTGATACCGGCTATGACCATCGTCCAACAGTATAGGGCCTGTTAGCTAGTGCACCTGTCCACATCTGCATTGGAGTGCAGAAATGGCCCCGACGTCATACCTAGGGCTATGCGTGTCCATCCACGCCGCCGCAGCGGATAGACAATACCTCACCGCGACTCGCGTTCCAAGGGCTATCGTTTCGCCCGCTTCGCCAGATCGTCAAGCGACGCATATTCGATCGCAACCATGTCCTTCGTCGCCTCCAGATGCGCCGCGATCACGTCCAGATCCTCGGTCGTCATGCCGCTGTCCTCGTCCACTAGGCCGGGATCGCCAAGCGACTGGCGCCACTCGTTGAAGCGGGCGATGGCGGCGGGCAGGTCGGTCATGGCGGGGCTCCAAACGGTTTACACCCTGAGCCTAACCTATTGGAATCGCAGAGTCACATTTCGGCCCGTTTTACAGCGCTAACCGCAGAAATCCGCCAATCTCATCAGCTTGGGAAGCTTCTGCTCTACCATTGAGCTACACCCGCAACCTGTTGAGAAAGCGCCATTTCTGGCCTCAACCGCCGGACCGTTTTACAGAGCGTTTTACAGCCCCGTCCCTGATCCGCTCGCCTAGTGCCACGATCACGCGGGCGTCGTCAACGTAAACGCGGCGGATGTGGCCCACCCTTTCCGGCGCCCAGCCCATGACGCTGGCGACGTTTTCGTCCGTTAAGTCGGTCTCGGTTATCAGGTGCGTGGCGAAGGTGCCGCGGATGTCGTGCAGGTGCTTCGTGCCTGCCGGTTCGCCAGTGTCCTCGTCGTAGTGAACGATACCAGCCAAGTCGCGCGCGACATTGAAGCTGCCGCCGAAGCCATCGCCAGACCATGGGCGGCCGCGGCTATTGACCAGCACGGTATCCACGTCCTCTTGCCGGCGGCGGTCCCGCAACTCCTCTAGCAGCAAGTCGAGCGACTCGATGCGGGGTAGGACGATATGCTGGCGGCGCTTCTGTTTGCCGCTCGCCTTGAGGGCTTTCTTGCTGATCGAGAACTCACCTACCTGCTTCCACGTCAGCGTCACCAAATCCTGCCGTCGAAGCCCAGTCAGCGCGGCCAGCCATATTCCGTCGATCAGATGCGGCTTGTC
>Ga0182214_1000139_pt1 | contig 9984 bp, 9 predicted proteins | sample G5R1MG_23_FD_128380 | JGI IMG/M metagenome (GOLD analysis project Ga0182214, IMG submission 128380) | Switchgrass phyllosphere microbial communities from Michigan, USA - G5R1_NF_03OCT2016_LD1 MG | ecosystem: Host-associated > Plants > Phyllosphere > Phylloplane/Leaf | place: USA: Michigan...
AGGCACGTAAGTGCGAAAGCGAGCGGCGTAGAAGGGCAGGTTGCCGGCGAAGTTCTCCATGCCGGTGACGCCCGGGCCCGAGCCATGCAGCAGGAGCAGCGCCGGGCCTTCGCCGACCACGTGATAGCTCAATTTGCCGTGCGGCGTGTCGACCGTCTGGGCTGTGTTCGACGCCGTAGTCTGCTCCATGATCATCCTCTCGCGTGTCTGCCGGTCATCCGCGACCGGGTGATTGCCCGGTGGTTAAGTCGCGCATGATGACATGGTCAAGTCTGCTGCATCGATCGTGGTAATTCGGCGGCCGCCGTGACGAATTTTCTTTGCCTGATCGAACATGATTGGCTCGCGAGCGAATTTGCGCCATCCCCGTTCGCACGACGCGAGCCATGAGACGTGGCGGAGGGGATAGACGATGAAGTTGCGTTACAAGCTGGGTCTGTTCACGGCCGCCGCAGCCATGGCGTCAGCGGCGCTAGCGGCCCCCGCCGATCAACGCATTTCGCAAGAGGGGCGCTGGTTCGTCGACCCAACGGGCCGCATCGTCACTCTTCATGGCGGCAACGTCACCTTGCCTGAATTCCAGCCGGGGACGTCGGACGACGCGCGTTGGAGCACGACAGTGCCGGCGCGCATGGCGGAGCAGGGCTTCAACGGCGTGCGCCTCGTCATCTTCCTGTCCGACCTGATGCCCCGGCCCGGCGTGATCGACACCGGCTATGTCGAACGCGTTGCCAAGACGGTCGCCGCCTACAAGGCTGCGGGCGTTTACACGCTGATCGACTTTCACCAGGACGAGTACAGTGCGGCGGTCGGCGTGCGAGGCATGCCGGCCTGGGCGGTGTTCACGGATGGCAAGCAGCGCGTGCCGGGTCTCGACTTCCCGATGGGCTACTTCAAGGACCCGGCGGTGCAGCTCGCCTTCGACAACTTCTGGGCAAACCATGCGGTCACGGGGACCGGCAAGGGCGTGCAGGACTTCTATGTTCAGGGTCTGACGGCGATCGCGCGCCGCTTCCGCGACGAACCGGCAGTGCTGGGCATCGACGTCATGAACGAACCCGCCACGGGCAGCCGCTGCGCCGAACCCGACCCGGTCAAGGCGAACTGCCCGCAGCTGGAGCAGGAACTGCTCAAGCCCTTCTACGAAAAGGCATCGCGCGCGATCAACCAGGCCGCACCGCGCATGATCGTGTTCGTGGAGCCGTTCATGCTTCAGGGCGCGCTCGGCACACCGATCGCCACGCCTCTCGCAGCGCGTCCCGGCACACGCGGTTTCTCGTTCCACAATTATGGACCGGTCGAGGCGGTTCGCGACAAGGTCAGCGACGGAGCGCTCGAGCACGCCACCCGCCAAGGAGCGGCGCTGATCAACACCGAGTGGGGCTTTAACAACGATCCGTCGGAGATCGCAGGTCAGGCCGGTGACTTCGATCGGCGCCATATCTCCTGGCTTGCATGGACCCGGGGCGCCTTCGAAGCTTTGGTCGACCCGCGCCTGCCCGACCGGGGCAACGGCAACCGGGCTGCCCTGCTGCGCGCTTATGCGCGTCCATATGCGCAAGTGACCGCCGGCACGCCGGGTGAAATGCGCTTCGACGCCGGCGAAGGCACGATGCTGTATCGTTACGCTACGACGCCGCCGCGCGGACGTCTCGCCGCGGGCGAGACGATGATCCGGATACCGGCGGTGAACTATCCATCAGGCTACACGGTATCGGTGACCGGCGGAACGGTCCGATCACCGGGCAACGCGAGCGAATTGCGGATCGCCAACGCGCCCGGCGCGAAGGAGGTGGTGGTGACGCTCACCCGGGTCGGACATCTTCCGCCGCTTCCCACCGGCAGTGGTGAGCCCGACCGCAACGAAGCCGCCCTGCGGGCCTTGCCCCCGATCCCCGCCGGCCCCTTGAACCGCGACTCCCTGCTGGGGCACGTCGTCGTCACGCCTGGCGGACGGGCGGTGCTGGAACGTCAGCTGCCGGGCATGTTGACCGGCCTCAGCCATGTCCATGGCTGGGAGAGGATGACGCTGGCTGGCGTGCAGCAGTTCGCCAGCGGCGTCCTCACCGAAGCGAAGATGGCGCAGATCGAGGCCGATTTGCGCACTCTCAAGGTCACGCCGGGGGCGGTGCAGGGCGCGGGATCCGAACGCCTGAGCATCGACTCGCTGACCAGCGATCTTCTGGCCGACCCACGCGCGCGCGAGATCCTGGATCGGGAAGCGCCCGGTTTGTCGACGTCCTCTCAACATGGTCTGTTTCCGCAGACCCGCTTGCGCGCGCTCCGTTCCGCCATGCCCGACATTCTGACCCAGGAAGCCTTGCGGCGGATCGAGCAAGCGCTTGCGGCGCTGCCGGGCTGAACGGAGGCGCGGTCAATCCGGAGTGGCGTTGCCGGGCTTCGCGGCGCGCCACTCCATCGTGAGTTCGCGCATGTCGAACGGACGCAGGAGCATCAGCAAGCCGGTCCATTCGCGATCCGGCAGGCGCGCGGACCGTTCCTGTTCGACGATGGCGTGCACGTCGTTGCGCAATGCCTCGAACAGGGCCTGCACCCGCGCACGCCCTGCGTCGCTCAGGGCCACCATGTCCGAGACATAGCGCGCGTCCGCCGCGCCGAAATCCATGGACAGGAACAGCGGCTTGACGCTCTGGTTGAAGGCCACGGATAGCGGCCCGCCCTTGCGCCAGCGGACGGAGCGGCGCACCCGTGCCCGCACCCGACCACCCCCTCGCCCCTCGATCAGGCCCAGGCGCTTCAAGCGATCCAAGTGCCTGTGAAGCCGGTCGCCGGGAAGTGCGAACTCGCCTTCCAGATCGCGCGGCTGTGCGCCGTGCAGGATCGCGAAGAACACCAGCGCCAAGCCGCGATCAGCCGCCAGGCTGCGTTCCTGGGCAAGCGTGAAGGCGTCCTCACCCGCAGCCTCTCCGCGGGTCACAAGGTCGCGCAAGTCGAGGTCGAGCAGGGCGCAGATCTCGTCCATGCGGTCCAGCGTCAGGCCTTCGCCGCGCAGCCAGCGCCACACGGTCGGCTCCGCCACGCCGAGCCCTGCCGCGAGTTCGCTCACGCGCACGCCTCGACTTTTCAACTCGCGCCGCAGTTCGGCAAGCAAGGCAGCGGTTCCGGGACGTTGCACTGCTAATCTTCTCGCTCGTTCGTCTGCCAATACGATCGTATCACTCAGCGATAGAACAAGCCACAAAGTGTTTGCGCGAGGCTGGCTTGTTCCTCATCCTCATGTCGACAAGCCTGGCACGCGAAGATTGGAGAGGACTCATGGCGACCACTGCCGAGTATGGACTGGGCGAATTCACCTTTCCCCGAGGGTGGCTGATGGTCGCCCGTGCTTCTGACGTGACCGGCTCTCCTATGGCGCTGCGGATGCTGGGCCGTGACCTTGTGGCGTACAGAGGCGCATCGGGCCGCGTCGTGGTCCTGGATGCCTACTGCCCGCACATGCAGGCGCACCTTGCCGCCGATCAGAGCTCCAGTGCAGCCGCCGAACGGGTCGAGGGTGACTCCATTCGTTGCCCGTACCATAGCTGGCGCTTCGGGCCGGACGGCAAGTGCAACCACATTCCCTATTTCGACGGCGCGATCCCGACAGCAGCAAAAGTGCGTGCGTATCCGGCGCAGGAGCGTTTCGGATGCGTGTTCGCCTGGCACGACCCGGAAGAAGGTGAGCCGGATTACGATCTGCCGGCGTTCCCCGAGTGGGACGATCCGCTGTGGCTCCATGCGGACTACGACGATCTCGGCACGCTGGACGTGCATCCACAGGAGATCCTCGACAACCTTGTCGACACCCGTCACTTCGGACCGATCCATGGCCAGCGGATCGCCTACTTCGAGTCCGTCTTCGATGGCGTCGTCGGCAAGCAAGTCTCGGGAGGCGGGCACGAGACGATGACGAGCGAAGGCGGCGTGCTGGCGGTCGACGCGTTCTACACCGGACCGGGCATCCTCATCGCACGCTACTCGGGCGAAACCGACGCGGTGCAGGTGATCTGCCACACGCCCAAGGAAGATGGCGTGACCCAAGTGTGGCACAGCATCGTCACCCGGGCTCTCGACAATCCCGCCAGCGCCCGTGACGAGGAACTGCGTAGCCAGTATCACAGCGGCGGCCTTGCCGCCTTCTCGCAGGACTTCGCGATCTGGCGCACCAAGGGGCCGGCGTTCAACATCCTGCGCCTGCCCACCGATGGCCCGTTCCATCGCGGCCGAGCCTGGTATCGCCAGTTCTACAATCCGCGCGCCAAGGCGGCCGAGTATCAGGCGCGCGCCAATGGCGTGCATCACACCGCTGGCGTGTCATCGGCGCTTGCCTACGAAGCGGCTGAATAACCTACCAAAGACAAAGAGGATTACGAATGAGCAGGAACTTCCCTGAAGGCGCAGTCGCGGTTTTCGGCGGCAGCGGCGGGATCGGCAAGGGCGTGGCGCTGGAATTCGCCAAGGCCGGCACCGACGTGGCACTCTTCTACCATTCGAAGCGCGACGCGGCCGAGGCCGTAGCCGCCGAGATCGAGGGGCTGGGCCGCAAGGCCAGCATCCACCAGGCCGACGTGCGCGATTACGACGCGCTGGAGAGTGGTCTGAACGCGGCGATCGCCGCACGTGGCCGGGTGCACACCGTGCTCTGGGGTGCGGGGCCGGTCGTCGCGCAAGTCAACATCGCCGACTGGACGCTGGATCAGTTCCGCGCGTCGATGGAGATCGAGGCCTTCGGTTTCTACCATGCCGCGCGCATTGCCATCCCGCACTTTCGCGCTAATGGCGGCGGCTCTTTCGTGCACCTGGGATCGGGCGGCCATGACTGGTGGCCGCATCTCGATGGCCTCTCGGTTGCCCCCAAGGCCTGCAACGAGTCTCTCGTCAAAGGTATCGCCAAGGAAGAGGGCGTGCACGAGATCCGCGCGAACTCCATCCTTGTCGGCGTGATCGATGCCGGTCAGTTCAAGGTCGGGCAGGAGCAGGGCTATTTCGACGCCGAGTGGGAACGCAACGTCAAGGCGATGCTGCCGCTCAAGCGCTGGGGCAAGGCCGAGGACATCGGCAAGGCCGCGGTCTTCCTGGCGTCCGATGATGCGAACTATGTCACCGGGCAGACCATCTCGGTCGCAGGCGGCTTCGGCGTCTGATCGGGCAGGGGAGGGGCGGCATGGCGACGTTTCCAGCGGGTTGCGCGCTGCTGTTCGGCGGTAGCGGCGGGATCGGCAGCGCGATCTCGCGCACGTTCGCGCAAAGCGGCACCGACGTGGCCATCGTCTATCGCGGCAATCGCGAGCGGGCCGAGGCTGTTGCTAACGACGCGCAAGACGCGGGCCGCAAGGCATCGGTGCACCAGGCCGACGTGACGCGCCTGGAAGACGTGCAAAGGACGATCGACGATGCGATTGCCCTGCATGGCCGCGTGCATACGATCGTGTGGGCCGCCGGTCCGCTGGTCAACCAGCGCTATCTCTCCTCCACGCCGATGGAGGAGTGGCGGCACGCCTTCGACGTCGAAGTCCACGGCTTCCTCGCCGTCGCGCAGACCGTCATCCCGCACATGCGCGAGCACGGCGGCGGTAGCTTCGTGACGCTGGGCTCCGCGGGGCACGACTGGTGGCCGGCGCGCGACGGCATGTCGGTGGCGGTGAAGGCCTCCAACGAGCAACTGGTCAACGGCATCGCCAAGGAAGAAGGCCGCTACGGCATCCGCGCGAACTCGGTCCTGGTCGGCGTGATCGACGCGGGCCAGCTGCACGAACTCACGCGGATTGGCCAGATCGACCAGCGCTGGGTCGACAACACGCATCGCCTGCTCTGCCTCAAGCGGTTCGGCACGGCGGAAGAGATCGGCCATGCCTGCGTGTTCTTCGCTTCGAACCAGGCGGGATATGTTACCGGCCAGCGGATATCGGTGTCCGGCGGGTTCGGCGTCTAGCCCGCCGGTGAGGCCTGCGCGATGTGCGTCGCGGCGATGCCGGACAGGAAAATACCCGTGACGAGTTCGGCATGGTCCTTCATCTCGGCCGGCGTCATCTCGGGCAGGCCGAACAGCAGCCGGCTCTGCCATTCACCCGTCGCCATGATGGCGAACTGCCGAGCCAGCGTCCCGCTGTTCGCCGGGTCCACGCCGGCTGCTTCCAGCATGGCGACCAGCGGCATGACTTGGTTGTCGAAGAACTGGTTCTGGGCGATCCGGCGCAGTTCGACGAAGCACGATGCCTCTCGGAAGATCAACGTCGCGATCTGCCGGGCCTGTGGGGTCGTCAGAAGCGCCAGCATCGCCGTGACGTACTCGGTCAGGCGCTTGTGCAGGCTGCCCTTCATGTGCGGTGCGAGCGGCATGATCTGCCGGCCTGAGAACTTCAGGCACGCCTCGAACAAGGCGAGCTTGTCGGTGTAGTGATTGTAAAGGGTGCGAGTAGAGACTTGCGCCTTTTCGGCGATCGTGCGCAGCGACGCGCCATGAAAGCCCATCTGCGCGAATTCGTCGAGCGCGGTCGTGATCAGCACATGCTGTTTGTGCGCGGCCTCGGCAGGCGTGGGGCGTCCGGCCCTTCTCGTATTTGCTTGGTTCATCGAACTGCCTTCAATCTGTAATACCACCCTGTGAGCCGAGCAGACGATAATCATGCCTGCGTGACGCGCCCGATCCAAGCGGTATCTTGGAAGGCGATCGCATCGTCTCGGACCCGCCATGCCGCCATAGCCTTCGAGGCGTGCCGCCCGCCGGAGATTAGCAAGGCCGTTCTTGTGGAACTAACAATAGAAGAGGGAGATCAGCCTTCTCTTTGGAAAGAAGCCGCGATAGGCCGGCACCATGATGAATATACCCTGGGATCAGCCCGCTACGCTCATTGATCTGGACGGCAAGACGCCGTTACTCGGATCGATGCTGGAATGCGTGACGCACTTCTCGCTCTTCAAACCCTTCGCCAAGGAGCAGGCGCGCATCCTGCTGACGCAACCGGTTTTCCGCCAAGGCCGGAAGACCCGCACGTGGATCCTGAACCCCGATGAAATCGAGACTTTGGTAGAGCGGCTCGATGCTGAAAGGAAGGTCGCCCAGTAAGACTGCCACTTCGCTCAGCCCCTGTCGCTACGAAGCGGCTGCGGTCAGCGAAACTGTCGTAGTTTGAAGGGATGGCCAATCGGCACTGCTTGGGGCCGACCTTGTGCAACCAATCAGCGCGTCGGCATAGATCCGATCGCACACGGCCGTCCCGTGTTGCCGGCGCGATCGGATGTGGTGCGTATCGACCCGGTGCCGTCTTGTAGTCTGGTCGTCCTGGAACTCGGGGTACCGCGTTGCACATCACGGCGACACCCGAAACACGCTCTTGCTTGTAAGTGACATATCACTTATCGTTTTTGGAAGAGGTCGCGGCTTCGGCGAGAAGCTGTTCGAAACCTTTGGAGAGCCGATGCCGGTGATTTTAGCCAGCGCACGAAGTGCGTCTTGAACGCTGCGTCGGAAAATGGGTCCGCCAGGATCGAGCCGAATGCTTGCGCATCGTCTCCCTCCAAATCCTATCTGATCTATGTGCTGATCATCCTCACGATGGTGGCCATCCTCAACACTGCTGATCGCCAGGTCCTCGCCGTGCTGATGCCAGCGATCAAGGCAGAGTTCGGCGCTTCGGACACGCTTCTAGGCGTCATTGCAGGGCCAGCCGTGACGATCCCGCACTTGCTGCTCGGCATACCCTTGGCACGGCTCGCGGATCGATGGTCGCGGCGCAAGGTGCTGGCGATCGCCGTCGCTACCTGGAGCTTTTTCAACAGCATGTCGGGCATGGCCGCGAGCATCACTCAACTCGCCGCGGCACGGGTGGCGGTCGGAGTAGGCGAGTCCGGAGGCACACCGGGCATCCAGTCGATCATCGCCGAGCTGTTCCCCGTGTCCTTGCGCTCCACCGCGCTCGGCATCTACTCAAGCTCTGCATACCTTGGTGTCTTGGTGGGCATGCTGGGCGGCGCCGTGATGGGGGATATCTTCGGCTGGCGGACGACGTTCCTCTGGCTCGGCATTCCAGGCGTCATCCTGGCGCTGCTGTGCTGGATGACGCTCCCCCGGCGCGGTGCCGCATTCGTTCACGCAGTAGAGGCCGACATGAAGTTGGGGCGCGTGCTGCGGCTATGCTGGGAGCGGCGAACCTTGCGCTATCTTGCACTGGGCGCTGGCGCCTTCGGCACCTTCGGTCTCGCGCTCGCGACGTGGATGCCCAGTTACTTCGTGCGTTCGCATGGCATGACCATCATGGAGGCGGGCGCCTGGATGGGCAGTCTGGCCGTGACCGGCGGCGTCATCGGTACGATCGCCAGCGGCATGATCGTCGACCGGCTGACTCGGCGCGACTTGCGCTGGCAGCTGCGGTTCCCCGCTTTGGGTTTCTTCCTGGTGGTCCCGCTATACGCGGCGCAACTGCTATGGCCGGCGGAGTGGGTCTATCAGATCGGCGGCATGCGGGTGCCTGGCGTCGTGCTGTTCAGCTTCCCAACCGCGTTCCTTTCGGCGCTCTACCCGGGGCCGTTCTTTGCAGCATTGGTGAGCGTGGTGCCGCCCGTGATGCGATCGCAGGCCGTGGCGCTGATCGGCATCGTCACCAGCATCATCGGCGCCGCGATCGGTCCGTTGTTCGCCGGCAGTGTCAGCGATTACTTCAGCGACATCTATGGAGCGGACGCGCTGCGCTATGCCCTCCTGGCGATGACCGCGATGGTGCTGGTTGCGGGCATCCTGTTCTGGCGGGCGGCCTCGCACTACGCGAACGAAAAAATATCGTGAGTCCGCTCGCAGGCTGCCCTGGTGCGCAAGATCTGCAGCAACTTCACCTTTGGAGAGTGACATGAATGCAAGGCTGACCGGAAAGAGGATCATCGTGCTCGGATCGGCGACCGGCATCGGCGCGGCAACCGTACAGCGGCTTGTGGCTGAAGGCGCACGGGTCTGCGCGGCGGATATCAACCTGGCCGGTGCGCAAGCGGTGGCGGACGAGGCGGGTGGAGACAGCTTTGCCGTACACGTCGACATCGCCGACGAAGCATCGGTCAACGCGGCTGTGGCAAAGGCGGTCGCGCGCCTGGAGGGCCTGGATGGCGCGCATGTAAACGCGGCCGACTTGCGCGTGATCTTCCAGGATAGCGACGCTTTGTCGCTCGATCTTGCAGTCTATGATCGGACGATGGCGGTGAACTTGCGCGGGCATCTGCTGTGCACCCGCGCCGTGCTACCGCATCTGCTCCAGGCCGGCGGAGGCGCGATCGTCTATACCAGCTCCGGGTCGGCTCAGGTCGGGGAGGCGGAGCGGCCGTCCTACGCCATGTCGAAGAGCGGATTGCATGCCTTGATGCGCCATGTCGCGTCGCGGTGGGGTCAGCAGGGGATTACCTCGAACGTCATCGCGCCGGGCTTCACGGTCACGGAGGCGATGAAAAGGTCAGAGCACCTTCCCGAGAACGTGCGCAACGGCACTGCCAAGGGCTCGCGAAGCACTCGGCTCGGCGTTCCGCAGGACCATGCGGGGGTGGCAGCGATGCTGCTTTCCGAGGATGGGCGCTGGATCAATGGCCAGGTCGTGCATGTGAACGGCGGCGCCTTGTTCAACTGACCCGTGCTCAAATAGTGTCCGATATTTTGTAAGTGGCATGACACTTATAAAAGACATAGCGCTTAGGCTTCGGCCGACGCGAGAAGGAGATTGCGATGCGAACGTCCATGGAAGTTGTGAACCCGCCGCGTGATGCATCGGGCTTGCCGATCACCGACGTGGGAGGATTGAAAGCGGCCCTTGCCGAAGCCGACCTTGCCACGCTGCTCATGGCTTACACGCACATCAGCCATGATGACGGCCTGCTTGAGCCCTTTCAGCCACACATCAAGCCGGTCATGTTTGGCGGCAACACCATTCCCGATGACTTGGCCGACAGCTTGCGCGAAAAGCTGTTCGGCCTGCTGACAGCGCCTGCTCCGGCCAGCGCGGACACGCC
>Ga0182214_1000140_pt1 | contig 9977 bp, 8 predicted proteins | sample G5R1MG_23_FD_128380 | JGI IMG/M metagenome (GOLD analysis project Ga0182214, IMG submission 128380) | Switchgrass phyllosphere microbial communities from Michigan, USA - G5R1_NF_03OCT2016_LD1 MG | ecosystem: Host-associated > Plants > Phyllosphere > Phylloplane/Leaf | place: USA: Michigan...
GCGGACAGCTGGAAGCATCGGCGAGCACGATGGCGTGACCCTGTTCCTGGTCGACGCTGAAGGCACGGGTGTTTCGCGCAGGCCCTTGCGGATGATCGACGCGTTCGGCGCCGCCGAACTGGTTCTCGAGAATGTGGCGGTGGGTGACGATGCTGTACTGGGCCAGGTCGACGGCGGACTACCACTGGTCGAAACGGCGCTGGATTATGGCATTGTTGCGGTGTGCAACGAGGCGGTCGGGTCGATGGAATATCTGATCCCCGCCACTGCCGAATACACGCGCACTCGCGTGCAGTATGCTGCGCCCTTGTCGAAGTTTCAGGTGCTGCAACACCGGATGGCGGATATGTACATCCAGACGCAGACCGCGAAGTCGATGGCGCTGGTCGCCGCCATGTCACTCGATGGCGACGCGCTGGAGCGCTCGCGCATGGCCTCCGCGGCGAAGGTGCAGGTCGGCCGGTCGGCCAAGTTCGTGGGGTATCAGGCGGTGCAACTGCATGGCGGCATGGGCGTGTCGGAGGAACTCGACATCGGCCACCACTACATTCGCCTGAACCTCATCAATCAGCTGTTCGGTGACACCGGCTTCCACTCTCGTCGCTTCGGAGCGCTGGCCAGCCAGGCCGCGCACCCGATCGCGGCCTGACACGTATTTTTCGGAGATTTGCTCATGACCGACTACGCCCGCTTTGACCGCATCAAGGTGGAACTGGATGGTGCGGCGTTGCGCATCACGCTCAACAATCCGGACAAGCGCAACATCATCACGGATCCGGTGAACGAGCAGATTTCCGATGCTTTCCAGGCTGCGACCTTCGATCACCGCGTTCGCGTCGTGGTTCTGGCCGGTGAGGGCAAGGTCTTCTGCGGCGGCGGGGACTTTGCGCAGATGAAGCGCAAGGTCGACGATCCGGGCGAGTTCTTCAAGAACCTGTGGGGATCGCGGCGACTGGTCTACACCGTCCTCGATTGCCCGAAGCCGACCGTCGCGAAGCTGCACGGCGCGGCCATGGGTCTGGGCGCGACGCTTCCCCTGCTGTGCGACCTCGTGATCGCCACCGACGATACCAAGATCGCCGACCCGCATGTCAACATCGGTTTGGTCGCAGGGGATGGCGGCTCGCTGATCTGGCCGCAGCAGATGGGCTATGCCAAGGCGCGCAAGTTCCTGCTGCTGGGCGAGCCGATCATGGGCAAGGAAGCAGCCGAACTGGGCCTGATCGCCGAGTCCGCGCCAACCTTCGAAGCCATGCAGGAGACCGCCGAACGCTGGGTGGCCAAGCTGGCATCGTCGGCCAGCAATGCGATCTACGGCACCAAGACCGCGATCAACCAGCCACTGCGCCAGCTCGCCCAGTCCGCCATGGATGCGGGCATGGCCTATGAAGGCTTGTCCAACATCAGCCGCGATCACGCCGAGGCGATCGAGGCGATTCTCGCCAAGCGGGCTCCGACCTTCACCGGCGATTGATCGCGTCACGATGACGCATTGGTTCGAAGGAGCCGCGGGACAGCGGCTAGCCGCAGACGTGTTTGGCCCGGACGAAGGTACGCCGGTGATCCTGCTGGGCGGCATGGGTCAGACCAGGCACAGCTGGCGCCGCGCTGCCCAGCGTCTCGCTGACGGTGGGCGCAGGGCGATCACCCTCGATTTTCGCGGGCACGGCGAAAGCGACCGGGCCGTCGATGGAGAGTACGGCTATCCGAACCAGGCCGCCGATATCGCCGGTGTCGTCCAGACGGTGGGCAGACCCGTGGTGCTTGCCGGCAATTCATTCGGCGGCAAGATCTCTCTGGCTTCTGCGGCCATTTGCGGTCCGGATGTCGTCGCAGGGATCGTCCTGGTCGATGCGGTGCCGAGATCGCTGCCCGCCGGCATCGCCGCAGCGACGCAATCGATGCAGATGTCGCCTGATGGCTTCGCATCGCCGGAAGAAGCGGCTGCGCAAGTCGCCGCCGGGCGTGGAGAGGCCGTGGCACCTGGCGCTGCCGATCGATTGCGGCGCAATATGCGTCAGGAGGGCGACGGTCGGTGGTACTGGCATTGGAATGCAGCGGCCTACCGCGATCCCCGTCATGACATCGGGCTGGGCAGAGGATCGGAATTGCTGGAGAGCCTCGCCGTCGACGTGAGGGTTCCGGCCTTGCTGGCCTGGTGCGAACTGAGCGACGTCGTCAACCAGGACGGCGTCGAGGCGCTGAAGGCGTTGATACCGCAGCTCGAAGTGGAGATCATCCCCGGCGCGCGTCACATGATCGTCGGTGACCAGAACGATGTCTTCGCTGACACGCTGCTGGCCTTTATGGGGCGGCACGCCCTCTGAGCGGCCGGCAATGTATATGTGATGGTACGGCGGGCTTGCTTGTCTTCGCGCCATTCTGACCGAACACGCATTTGCATCATTCCATGGGAATTCGCCGTGCTCGACAGCTTTTTCATCCCCGCCAGCATCGCCGTCGTCGGAGCCGCCGATGACCCATCCAAAATGCGTGGGAAGCTGCTGAAGATCACGTTGGCAAGCGCGTACAAGGGGCCGGTTTATCCGGTGCATCCGAAAGGCGGCACGATCCAGGGGCAGCAGGCATACACGAACCTGAGCGAAATTCCCGGTAGAGCCGAGCTGGTTCTGATAGCGACGCCCGGAGCCACGGTCCCCGGCATCGTGCGCGAGGCGGTGGCATCGGGTGCAAAGGCGGCGGTAATCCTTTCGTCCGGCGTCGATATGGACGACTTGGCGGACGCGATCGGCGACAGTGGCCTGCGCTACATGGGGCCCAACTGCGAAGGCTACATCTCGCTGGATGGAGCGGCCGCCACGTTCGCCGCGGTTGCCGATGCGGCCTTGGCGGCGGGACGACCGGCGCCGCGTCCGGGGCGCAAGGTTTCCATCGTGTCGCAGTCGGGTGGTCTGGGCTTTGCCCTGTTCGGTCGCGGCGTGAGCGAGAATCTCGACTTCCACGCAGTCGTGACGACCGGGAACGAGGGCGACCTCGAGAGCCTGGATTTCGTCGATCATCTCCTCGACGAGGGCGAGACCGGCGTCATCGTGATGTTCATCGAGGGGCTGAAATCGCCGGGTCGCTTTGCCGAAGTCGCCAGCAAGGCTGCCGACAAGGGCGTTCCGATCGTCATGATGAAGATCGGCCGGTCAGAAGCCGGGCAACGCGCGGCGGTCTCGCACACGGCCCATCTTACCGGCGCCGACACTGCCTATGACGCCATCTTCGAGCGCTATGGCATTATCCGTGTGTTCGATCAGGAAGAGCTGCTCTCGGTGGCCGCAGCGCTGGCGCGGTTCCCGCATGTGCCGGTGGAGAAGGTCGCCATCGTCTCGACGTCGGGCGGCGCGGGCGGCTGGGCGGCGGACCTTTGCGGCATGTCCGGGCTCGACGTGCCGGTGCTGAGCGACGGCTTGCAGCAGGACCTCTCGCAATGGATCCCGGAGTTCGGCTCGACCGCCAATCCGGTGGACGTCACCGCCAACGCCGTGGAGGCAGGCGGCGTGCCGCTGGTGCATGTTCTGGAACGCCTGCAGGACAGCGATGAGGTGGATGCTTTCATCGTCAACATCGGCCTGCATGCGCCCAATCGCATCACCAAGCTCGCGGACATCCTGGGGCCCGTGTTCGCCGATGCGAAGAAGCCGATCCTGTTCACGTCGCACATCCTGCCCATCGCGGAGAACATGGCCGCTCTGGCCAGGCTTGGGGGGCAGGGTTTCCACAGCTACACCGGCTGCGCTGCCGCGCTGAAGGGTATTGGCCGATACGCTGCGTTTCAGGCAACGTGGAAGAACAGGGCGGCAAGCCCACGCCCCGCCGCCCCGAAGCTCGCTGATCTCAAGCCCGGTGTGCTGGACGAGGCTGACACCAGCGCGCTGATCAAGGCTTATGACATCCCGACGCCTCCGACTGCCCTTGCCGCCAGCCGGGATGCCGCCGCTCGCGAGGCAGAGGCGATGGGCTTTCCCGTCGCCCTCAAGATCCAGTCCCCCGACATCTCGCACAAGACCGAGGCCGGCGGCGTGAAGCTGGGCGTGGTCATGGGCGAAGTGGAAGCGGCCTTCGACGAGATCATGGTGAACGCCAAGGCCTACGATCCACAGGGGCGACTGGAAGGCGTGCTGATCCAGAAGATGATGCCCAAAGGGCATGAAGTGGTGATCGGCGTCATTCGCGATCCCGATTTCGGACCGCTGGTGATGCTGGGATCGGGCGGCATCTATCTCGAAGTGCTGAAGGATGTCGTCTTCGCGCCGCCGCCGATCTCGCCCGAAGAAGCCAAACGTCTGATCCTCAGCCTCAAGTCCGCGGCGATCCTGCAGGGTGTGCGCGGTCAGAAGCCTGCCGATCTTGATGCGCTGGCGGCGCTGGTTTCGCGTGTCTCGGAGCTGGCGCGCAACGAGACGGCGATCGAGCAGATCGATTTCAATCCCGTGTTTGTCTACCCGGAAGGCGAAGGCGTCGTTGCTGTCGACGCACTGGCGGTGGCGATCGACCCACTCGCTCAGACCAGCACCGGTGGACACCACTGAGCGGCCAGCCGGCAAGGGAGGTGGCGATGTCAGAACCCGTTCGATCCATTCATCCTGAAGCGGAGTTCGCCAGGTATCTGGCGGATGGGCGTTTTATGCTGCAGCGGGTGGTCTCCACCGGTGAAACGGTATTCTTTCCACGCGTGGCTCAACCCGGCACCGGAAAGGACGATCTGGAGTGGGTCGAAGCCGCCGGGACTGGAACATTGTATTCGTTCACCGTCACGCGCAACAAGCCGCCGGCCGCGGATTACGTCATCGCGCTTGTCGATCTGGCAGAGGGGGCACGGATGATGAGCCGCATCGTGAATTGTGACCCGGCCACGCTCTGGATCGGCATGCCTCTGCGCGCCCATGTCGGTGAGGTGGATGGGACGCCAGCCGTGTTGTTCACGCCCGAGAAGATCCAGTCTTGACCGGGTTTGCGAGAGGCCGGGCGGCGGTTGTCGGCGCGGCGACGTATGGCATGGATTCAAAACCGGGCTTCTCCGCAATCGAGCTTCTTGCCAAGGCGTCGTTTGCCGCGATCGCCGATGCGGGCCTTGTGCCCTCGCAGATCGACGCGGTGTTCTCCACTTTGCCCGAAGACCCTTTCAGCGCGATGAGCGTGCCGGAGTACCTGGGCATCAGGCCCAGGCTGGTCGAGAACTCGCGCACGGGTGGCTCGGCGTTCCAGATCTACGCGATGTGGGCGGCGCTGGCGCTGGACGCCGGCCTCTGCGACGCGGTGCTCATCTGCTACGGCAGCAACCAGCGCTCTGGCGCAGGCGGCCTGGTGCGCAGCGCCAGTATCCCGTTTCCCTACGAGGCACCCTACAAGCCACGCAACCCGACGACCTCTTACGCCCTGGCGGCTAAGCGGCACATGCACCAGTACGGCACCACGCGCGAGCATCTCGCAGAGGTGGCGGTTGCTGCGCGCAAGTGGGCACAGCTCAATCCCGATGCCAACATGCGCGATCCGCTCAGCATAGACGACGTGCTGAACGCACGAATGGTATCCGACCCGCTGACCGTGCGGGATTGCTGCCTGGTTACCGATGGCGCCGCAGCCGTGGTCATGACGCGCGCCGATCGTGCTCGAGACCTGCCGAACAAGCCGGCTTTCCTGCTCGGCGCAGCAGATGCGACCTGGCACCGCAACATCTCGACCTCGGCCGACGTAACCGTCACAGCGGCCAGCGAAGCGGCGCCGCGTGCTTATGCGCAGGCCGGTATCGGACCTGCCGACATCGACGTGGTCGAACTGTACGATGCCTTTACTATCAACACGATCCTGTTCCTTGAGGATTTCGGGTTCTGTGCAAAGGGTGAGGGAGGGCCGTTCGTGGCCGACGGCGCCATCGCCCCGGGCGGTCGACTGCCAGTCAACACCAACGGTGGCGGTCTGTCCTGCGTCCACCCGGGAATGTACGGGCTCTTCACCATGGTTGAGGCGGTCACCCAGCTTCGTGGCGCAGCGGGGGATCGACAGGTCGAGGATGCCCGGATCGCGCTTGCGCATGGCAACGGCGGCGTTCTATCCAGCCAGGCGGTGACGATCTGGGGAACTGCTGACACCGTGTAGGATCGTCCGGCGGACCGATTAAGGCATTCAAACCGCGTAGGCTAAGATCAATTACGCTTGTGATGTCATGAACTGCTCACGCGCAGCACCAATAGCTGAAGCATTGTAATTTGCGTCGGATTTGCGCCTGTGCAACAACAATCAGACAGTCCGGTCCTTCGCTTGACGCCATCGAAAGTGGGCTGACGGCGTTGGGCGTCCTGCAACGAAAAGCTTGGCGGCTGACGGGGTTCATCCTTGCCGTCGTACAAGCTGGCGAGTGTCGCGATGTCGCGGCAGAACGCGAATTGGAGATGGATGGCGATGCAAATTCCCCGGCTTGGCAATATCATGCAGCTTGCCTGGATCACGCCCGATATCGATCGCAGCATGGCGCAGTTCCGCGATCAGTACCGCGTGCCAGAGTTTCTGGTGATGGAGGTGAACTTTCCCGCCGAGGTCTTCGGTCAAAAGGGTGACATGCACTTGCGGGTCGCGTTGGCGAACGTCGACAATATGCAGCTCGAACTTATCCAGCCACTCGGTGGAGGCGTAGACCGCCTCTATCGTGATGTTCTGCCAAAGGACGGTTCTCATGCGAACGTATTCCATCATGTCTGTGTGCGAATAGACGGGCCGTTGGAAGAATGGGACAAGCACATTGCCGGTTTGGCGCCCGACATGCCAATTGCTTACACTGGTGACTTGGGGCCGGATGCCCGGGTGGTCTATACCGACCAGCGCGCTACCTTGGGAATGTATGTCGAACATGTCTGGTTCGGCGAGGAGACCGCTGCCAACATGGCCGCCTCCGTTCCCGCGTACCGCTCTCGCTAACGCCGAGGAGACTGTGCAGTGACCAAGTATCGCACCCTCGATCACCTCGTCTTGCCGATCATCGCCTGGGATCCGGAGCGACCGGCGGAGTGGATCAACGATCACATCGCGATGGTGTTCGCCACATCCAACTCCTACGTCGTGACAGGCGATGATGGCGATGTCATCATCAACACCACGTCAGCGGCGCAATCTCCCCATGCACGCAGGAACTTCGAAGCCTTGCTGGGTCGCCCGGTAAAGCCGGCGAAGATCATCTTCACGCAAAGCCATCCCGATCACATCGGCGGTTGGCAGACGTTTGCCGATACAGGTGCCGAAATGATCGGCCAGCGGATGTTTCGTCAGATCTGCGACGAGCGCAACATGCTCGGTGGGTTCTTCGCGACGCGCAACCGCAACGTCTTGTCAGCGATGATCCCTCCGGGAACGCCGGATCTGGCGTGGTTCGCGACGCCGGATCCCGAGCCGCTCACGACCTTCGACGACACCATGGAGTTTACCGTCTCTGGTCGACGGTATCAGCTTATCTCGCTGCCAAGCGGGGAGACGCTGGATGGGCTGGGTGTCTGGATGCCGGATGAAAAGACACTGTTCACCGGCAACTGGGCAGGCGCGATCTATGGTGCGCTGCCAAACTTCTACACGGCGCGAGGGGATCGCGATCGCTCGATCCCCCGTTGGCTGAGCGATTGCGACCGCTTGCCGGCGCTGGAGCCGGAACTGCTCGTCACCGGGCATGAGCGACCGATCGAGGGGGCCGCGCATATCCGCGAGACGCTCGGCAAAGTGCGCGAGGCGGTGCAGTACATTCATGACGAGACCGTCAAAGGTATGGTCTCGGGCGTGACGCTGCCGGAGATCCAAGCCAAGCTCGCACTGCCCGATGACCTGACGCCTCGGGACGGTCGCTGTAAACCGCATTGGATCGCACGCAGCGTGTGGGAGGAATACAGTGGCTGGTTCCGGCAGGAGCGCACCAGCGAGTTGTACCCCACGCCTCCCAGCGCGATCTGGTCGGAACTCGCGGACATGGCGGGCGGTGCCGGCGCGCTGATCGACAAGGCACGCACGTATCTCGGCGCTGGCGATCTTGAGAAAGCCTTGCACTTCATAGAGATCGCTGTTGCCGCCGAACCGGACAACCGTGCTGTGCGCGAGACCGAGCTTGAAGTTCTCAACGCACTTGCCGACGACACGGAGGGCCGCGTCTTCGACCTGCTGGGATGGCTGGAAGGCCGCATCACCAGTGCGCAAACCGCGATGAGCGGCACGGCAGCGTAGCCGCCCGGCGCGGTCGAAAGCTGTCCGCGCCTGCCGCTCCAACGACTTACCAAATCAGGCGTCGAAGTACGCTCATCAATCAAGGGATATGGCATGCCGGAAAATCTATTCGATCTGAGCGGCAAGGTCGGCCTTGTGACAGGTGCCAATTCCGGGCTCGGGCTTGCCATGGCCGAGGGTCTGGCGCGGGCAGGCGCCGATGTCGTCATCTGGGGGCGTCGGGAGGATCGCAACGCAAAAGCGGCAGAGCAGCTTCGCGGCCATGGCGGCCGCGTGTCGCACCGGGTGGTCGACGTCTCCGACGAAAACTCCGTCGCGGAAGGCTTCGCGGCTGCGGTCGAGGAGTTCGGCCGGGTCGACTGTGTGATCGCCAACGCGGGGACCGCCGGCGTGGCGCCGATCGATCAGATGACGTCAGAAACCTGGCACGGGCTGCTGAACATCAATCTGCATGGGGTTTTCTACACCTTGCGGGAAGCTGCAAGGCACATGAAGGCGCGTTCGGCGGCAGGCGATCCAGGTGGATCGATCATTCTGAACGGCAGTCTTGCGGTGTTCGCCGGCGTTCCCGGCTTGTCGCACTATGCGGCGGCGAAGGGCGGCTTGAACTCGATGTCCAAGACGCTCGCAGTGGAACTTGGTGAGCACAAGGTGCGCGTCAACATCGTGTGCCCTGGGTTCATCCCGACCGAGATTACCGGGCCGGAAGCGCAACCGCTTATCGATGCGACCATAGCGCGCAGCCCTATCAAGGAACTTGGCACGCCCGAGGATCTGCAAGGCATCGTCGTTTACCTCGCGAGCGACATGTCGCGGTATCACACAGGCGATACCATCACTCTTGATGGCGGCATGATGGCTCAGAGCTACTAGCAAGGCTGAAGCCTGGGAGAAGAAGCTTGAAACTAGTTCGCGTACATGGCCCCGGCCACTACTCCATCGACGAAGTGGACGCCCCGCAAGCTGCCGCCAATGATGCGATCGTGCGGGTCGAGGCTTGTGGCATCTGTGGCAGCGATATTCATTTCGTACGCGGCGGTGTCACCCGGCCCAACAACGAGCCGATGCCACTTGGTCATGAAGCGGCCGGTGTGGTCGTCTCGGTCGGATCGAACGTCAAGGATGTGAAACCCGGCATGCGGGTCTTCATCAATCCCATGAGCGATGACGAGACGAACGTGATGGGCAATGGCGGCACCGAAGGTGCGTTCACGCCCGAAGTCCTCGTGCGAGGCGCATCGCTCGGCGGAACCCTGCTGCCTGTTCCAGACGCCATTCCGCTCACGCACGCCGCGCTCGTGGAGCCACTTGCCGTCGGCATGCATGGCGTGAACCGAGGGCGCCCTGAAGAAAGCTCGAAGGTCGCCGTTTTCGGATGCGGGCCTATCGGTCTGGGGGCGGTGCTGTGGCTGGCGCGGCGTAACGTGTCCTCGATCGTCGCCGTCGACGTTTCTGAAAAGAGGCTTGCGCTGGCGCGGCGACTGGGTGCGCATGCGACGATCAATCCGGCAAAGGAGGATCTGCGCAGCCGGCTTGAAGAGCTTCACGGCACGGGCCGACCCGCGCTTGGTGAGCCGACCGTCGGTACGGACATCTTTTACGACATGGCCGGCGCACGCTCGATCATCCCCGATATCCTCACGTTCGCGCAGTTCCATGCGCGGCTTGTGGTGACGGCGGTTTACCTGGAGCCGCTCCCGCTGAACATGACGCATCTGCTGGCGCGAGAGCTCGAGATCACGGCTGCGGTGGGCTACCCCGAGGAATTGCAC
>Ga0182214_1000141_pt1 | contig 9965 bp, 10 predicted proteins | sample G5R1MG_23_FD_128380 | JGI IMG/M metagenome (GOLD analysis project Ga0182214, IMG submission 128380) | Switchgrass phyllosphere microbial communities from Michigan, USA - G5R1_NF_03OCT2016_LD1 MG | ecosystem: Host-associated > Plants > Phyllosphere > Phylloplane/Leaf | place: USA: Michigan...
ATTATTAACTAGTTCTAAAAGAAAAGAGATACTTTCTATTTTTTATAGGTAAGTATACTACGCTAATTTATACCTAACCTAATAGACCTTATCTAACTATAAAATTAGCGCTTGCTAGATATAAAAATATTTTTATAGGGTTATTACAGCTAATAGGGCAAATGCCTAGTATAACCGACGCTAATCTTATGGACAGATAACCTGCACCCTCGCTTGACAGCCCCACCAAAAAGTTCCAGGCGCGTCTTACGTGCGCCCTCCATTCACCTGCGCAGTCGACCATGTCTCCCAACGGCCATCATGTATTTGGCGATGAGAGCAACCAGATGAAGCCACCGCATTGTTTGTCTCGCAGCCATGAGCTCTACATCCGACTACCAAGCGACCGACTCATGCCCGTCGCCCAGCGACAAGGAGGCAATCAAGCAACCATCCCCCCCACCGCGCCGCCAGTCGCGCATGCCCATGACCCCGCGGAAGAGACGCCGCTTGGACTCGGCCAGCTCGCCGCGTGCGCGAAACTATGCCTTCGAGGGCCGCTACAATGACGCCTACCGCGAGCTCTACAACGCGACTGTCCAGAGTGCCGCTGCCCGCATCGAACCCCACGACGCTGTGCGGCTACATACCAGCCAGATTGGTTCCTCTACATGGTCTTCGGATGAGAAGGCCCGATTTTTTGCGGCTCTTGAGCGCCTAGGCAAGGACGACACGCCTGGCATTGCCCATGCCGTGGCCACGAAAAGCGTCCCAGAGACGCGCCAGCTGCTGCTCCTGCTCCATGATGCCGCCACCAACCACAGAGACCTGCGCGTGACGCTGCGAGATGTTCCAGCAGCCATTGAGGTGGGCTCGCAGTGCGAGGGCCATCTCGACATGCTGGCAGAGGCCTTGGCGTGGTACCAAGAGATGTATGAGGCAAGCCAGGAACAGGCTAGATTTGGCGAACACTGGCTGATTACGTCCGAATTGGCCAGCCGGATTGATGATGCCTTCTCGTCGGATCGGTCGCGAGCAGGTTCTTCGGTGCCGCCCAGTGGAAGTGAAGGGCGACGGAGGGGTGGCAGAGTTATTCCTGGGTGCGTAGAATGTTCCAATCAACAAAATTGTCCTCTGACCATCATATTATAGAGCCTGCGCCTCTTGTAAGCTGCATAAACAACGGTGTGACCGCGCAACACCCTGTGGAACGTGCGTGCGGCGCAAGTTGGAACCGTGCATCTATCCCACGCCTTCAAGAACACCATCAATACAGCCGTCAGTAACGCGGGAGCTGCAAAATTCAAAGACACCAGAAGTATCACCGGGAAAAAGTGCAGAAGACATCATGCAAGCTATCCCAGAAGCACATCTCTTAAGTGCAGAAACGATGCTCACGTTGTCGAGAAACGTCTTCATGAACCGCTCCCCGTCCATTTCATCGTCATGGCCGCATTGGTCTGAAATCAGGTCTGATTTTACGGATGAGCCTGCCATCTACCGTAGTGCATTTCACGATTTCCACACGCTGGCCGTGTCTGTCACCAAACGACTAATGCAAACCGCCATCATGCAAGCCACTTCCCGGCTTCGGTCGCAGCGCCACCGCACGAAGAAAGGCGCAATCCCATTAGTGAAGCGTAGAGACGTTTTGGCGGCTATTGACGTTGTCGGCATGAAAAGAAATGGCAAGCAACGTTGGCAAGGTGTTGCCCGAAGATGCGCCCTCCGTGTCTTCCAACCAGTTTCGAGACGTGGAAAGGGTAGCATTTCTAGGAGAGAAGTACCGTGGCATGAAGTTGAGAAGATGATGGCTCCAGCAGCACTATTTGCGGAGTCCTTTGCGACCGACACGGAGGCCTCCGACCATTCCTCGTCATCGTTTAAGCGGAGGGCTATGCGAAGTGGGACTCCGCTTCCCTTCCGCCGACTCGCTTTAGCCGATTCTCAAGAGGACTCAGATAGAGAGAACTCCGACAACTCCAGTGTGTCAACTCCCGATGATATATCACAAACCGATGCTCGCCCGCTGCAGCCAATAGACCTCTTCGGCAGACAGACGAGCGTGCCCCCCACAGCTGACCAAAAACCACAAAAAGCGAAACAGCAAACAATCGAACAGTTTGACCAAGCGGCAAGGCGGGAAGAAGAGCGTGCACTGTGGGAGATCCTGAAGCTCCAGGCCCCCGCCAAGCACGACGAAAACTTGTATGATGAGGATGCCGAAAACGACCTCGAACTCACGGAAAAGGTTGTCACAGATGCTGACGGATGGCGATCGTGGATCGAATATCGCCCTGAGTGGCAAGAATTGGACAATCCTATTCCGCATACAAAATTTTCGGCCAATATGAAGCCGTTCCCATCACTTTACCACATGGCCGGCGAGATGCAGCATGATCAAAGTATGTCCTCCCCCGACCACCACTCATCTTCAGGGGGAGATGCGACACGACGCAAGCGAAACATGTCCAAAAGCGTCGAATTGCGCACCCAGGACCCCCCAAACTATGCAGCCCAACAAGAACAAATTACAAGATTCGTCGATGACGACGAAGACTCTGGAGAGGAAGACACTAGTTCTATTGAGCCGCCTACGCAGTCCATTGAAGTTGCGAATGGACCGCCCTGTTCACAACATGATGACTCCATGGACTGGGACGCGTATATGGATCTATAGACCAAGCTACCGAAATGCAGGGTGTACGCGCTTATCCTGATAGCAGTGTGAAGTTCTGGCATGTGTGATTGAGAGCGTATGTCATGAGAACACCGAGGACATGGTACCATACACCTCGACACGGGATCTAGCGGTTCCATGGGGGAGAAGGAAGGAAGTTGGTCATGACGAGTTGGGGAGGCTGGTGTTTTGTGTACGCATGAGATGATGTCTTTTCTGGCATATGGAGATTACCGCCTGTTTCTTCACTTTGAGATGCTAACTCACATCTTTTCCGGAACAGCATCTCACTCGCTCGTATTGCCACACCCCTCTGGAAACTAGCTTGCCATGCCCAACACTCCCTCCCATGCCACATGCCGGACTGCGTTCCTGCAAGTACCTTCCATGGCTGTATTAGTAAGAAATCGAGAGCTTTGACTCACTTCTCCTTTCACACCGCCAGGCCGCGAGGCCAAGGCAGCCATTGTTCTTGGCGCAAACGGGCAGCGGGCACGTACCCTTGTGGTGAGTATATATTCCCGCCGCCCCCGCTGCAACGACACTCACCGTACCGTCAAACCACAAGCCACTGTCAAGATTTCAAGACTGAGCAACGACATTGACTTCGACCACGAGGATTCCTACCCGTCAAGTGGACAACAGCAAAGTACGTCGGAGGAACTCCTTCAATCTACCATGCCACTGGCACCCAGCTGACGGCCTTTGCTCATCCAGCCTCGACTTCACCGTCTACCCTCTTCAAGATCAAACACAAGCACAACGCATCCAACTTCACCCACGATGCGCTCCACATCTCCCTTCGTCATGGTTTCTCTTGCGCTCTTCTTCCTCGCGCTGCTCGCGACTCCTGCCCTTGCCAAGCAGGGAGGTGGGGATAGGAAGTACCCGGACTGCGGTGCCCCGTTTTGCGCCGGTGGGGAGGCTGGAGCTCGCCGTATGATGCGGGGTCGGGCTTGGGGTGGCAAGATCGAGCAGCAGGGACACGGCCAGGGACAGGAGGTCGTCGAGAAGGCTGGGTCCGGGGCTTAGGAACTGAGGATAAGTGCGAGGGTGCTACCAGACGAGGATGACATCTTGGGGATGAAATTGGGAAAGACTCGTGTGCTATGTATGGCATACTGTGGTTAAATCGTTCAGACGGGGAACTCTGCGTTGTAGGTCTATGCTACGACGTGTAGCAGCGGCTATTCCGGGAAGAGTGTGCGGCATACATGGCTTGGTAGACCTGCAGACAAACAACATCACTTCTTGACGAGACTTCACTTTGTATTCATCTCCTAGCATCCCCATGACACTTCTTGGATTCTATTTGACAACGACGAACCAGGCTGTCATTGCAAGCAGGCATTCTGATGGTGGACATGATAGAAGCCGACTCTTTCGGGCCTTGAAGAAAGTGTTTATTCGACTACTTATCCAGACGCGGACATGAGACGGGTAGCGAGGTACAAGTCATCAGGACGCCCAGTTCCCAGCCCGTCCTCTTCCTACTTCGATGCCCAGGCACCATACCATCGCTCAAAGAGCATGGTAGCACGCAGCCAGCAGACCAGGCTCGTACAACTTGGTCGTCTCACGCTCCATCTCGTCCGCGACCAAGACCCAAAAGTTCCTCTCGACGCGCGCGACAGCACGCAGGAGCTGCTCCGTCTTTTCGGGAGTACGCAGATCGGCAGACTCCTCCGAGCCCAGCACCTGGCGCAGATTTGTCTTGAGCTCCGTCGGGTTGAGCATGTTCTTGATGCGCTTCCTGCTGTTTCTGCTTTTGCTTGTAGGGCCCGCGCCGCCGTCGGCGGATTGGTGCGGGTCGTGCAGAAACTGGTAGTCTGTGGCGGCGAAGCCGATTTCTCGGGCCGGCAGGGCGACGCGCGCGCTGGCCTGGATGTAGCGACAGTACACCTTTTTGTCGGTGAAGTCGGCGGCCTCGCCTTGCTCGCGGCGTGCGTCGTTGAGGGCGTTGGCAATGACCGTCCACTTCATCTTCTGGTCGTTGCGCATGGCCATGATGAGGACGCTCTCTGGGTCTTCTTGTGGACTGTGGCGAGTCGCCGTCTGGCTGTCTGGAGGCGGCAGAGTAGAGATGTTTGTCTCAACTTTGCGCTTCATAGCACGGGCGTGCTCAAATCCATCCATGGCGAGCATGACGGGTGTGCTGTCTTGGGGCAGGGAGTTGATCTCGTTAAGAATTCTGTTCAAAAGATCAATCGGGGATTCGGATTCTTCGGATTCTTCGGATTCAATGACAAAAGGTGATGGAGATGAGGGGTGAGGTAAGGACTGTGGGTACCCTTTGTATAAGAGAAGAACTAAGCTTAAAAATAAACCAAGCATATAGACCGGATTGAGGTTCTTTCTCTTATCTTCGTTCTCAATGCTCTGGCCCACGTCAGAGTGTTGGTTGCTCTCGGCGCTCTCACTCGAGTAAGAGCGTTGATCCACTAACCGCTTGTTCGCTATATACAAACCTGATAGACCGTAATAATAGTTGCTGGGCGTCTAGTTAATAGAAGGTCAAACATTATGTTCCACCGTGCCGAAACAATTCAGATTACCTTCCCAACACATTTTTTTGTGCATCTCCAATCCATGTTATAATACTACTTAGTTGTATTTGTAATACTAGCTTATACAGCTTGTATTGAAGCCTAAAAGAGATAGGAACTTTTAATAGGAGAGTATAGAGATAACTAAGTAACTCAAAAGAAAATTGGAGCCTACCTATTGCTTATAGGTTAATCGAATATCATCCTGTCAATTATATATTATAATCAATAGGAACAGTTATAGCAAGATTAATAGAGGTAAAATAGTAGAATTAAGGTAGGATAATAAAGTGTGTGTGTATACTCACTATTAAGAGGTAGTTACCTTAATTATTCAGCGATATCAATGCAAGGTAAAGTAGACTTATAAACTTATACAAAGTTAAAATTCTATATATACTATCCCCTTTAATAAGCGAATATTAGTATAGAATACCTTGACAATTAGTGATTGTTTAGCTATTAGCGCTAAATATAGCCTTTATTCGAATTTTATGTAAAATACTAGCCCTGAATTCTTTATCTACCTGGAATGGGGAGAGATATAGATCAAGGTGCAATCAAGAAAACTTGGTAAGAAACCTCAGCTACTATTGCAAGATTGTGTCCTCAAAGGTTATTGTATCAGTCATTTTGGCGCTGTGTATAGCATCTGACCACTATAGCACCACACCACACTTCTCTTTCCCAGCACATTCTAATTCAAAGCATCCTTGTCTCAATCCCGCAGAATCTACGCCTTCCAGTACTGTCCTGAGCTGTTCGCCTTGTCGCTGTATGTCGAATCAAGTTCTCCCCACTTGATGTTGCTGAACGTGACCGTCGGCGCCTTCTCAACTTGAATAATCTCCTCTGGAAAGCCTTCCGTCGCACTGCATGGTCCCGCTACTCCTGATTCAAGCCAATTCATCCCAGTGCTCTTATCCCACCAGATACTAAGAGCCAGAACCATACCACGAGCGAGCGCCTCACCCATAACTTTGTGACCACCAAGGCGGTTGTAATTTGAAGCGCCAGGCAGCGCATTGCAGTACGGCTGGTCCATCTTGATGCTTGGAGAAGCGTTCTCGATGACGACTCCGTCCTGGACGTATTTGCGCACAATGGCTTGGAGATCTCCATTCTCATCTGCGGGAAACTGTGTGACGACGGTGAAGGGCTTCTTCGTATCAACTGTGAGGCCGGGACCGTAGTAGTTTGTTGCGTTGCGGTGGCGGTATGGGTTATCGCCGCAACCGCTCTTGTCGCATTTGCCGTTAGACTTGCAGTCGTCGCCAGTGCACGTGAAGAGACTGGGGTTTTCGCAGGCGTGAGGTGCGATTTGGGTGCTGCGACTGTTGGCTTCCCAGATGTCCATCTCGTTGCAGCATACACCTTGGCCTTTGACGTTGCCCTGTAGAAAGTGAGTGCTGTGTTGCGCTGGACGGGTAGAGAGACCGACCACACCATTGACCCATGGGGTGACATAGCATTGGGCGTCGCAGTAGCCTGATTGACTTCAGTAGGTGGACTTGTAACCTTTGTGCTGTGATTTGATTAACCTGTGCCGTAGGTTGCGCCTCCAGGGTTGAGGGGCTGCCGTCCCCCATCCGCCTCCATCTCTGAAAGATAAAGGGCACCGTTCATACCGCAAGGCAGCTTCGAAACGTCGACATCAAAGCTGAACTCGTTCCCAGTCAATTTGAGCATCTCATAGTTCTTCCTATCTTCTGCAAGCAAATAAATTCTCGGGCTCGCGGTACTGCCATCAGGATTGAGCATATCGAGTTCGAGATGTTCATCCTTGGTTCTCACTCCGTATGCTCCGTAGTTCTGGATACCTTCTATAATGCAGTTTTCAGCGCATGTCTTCTCATCGGGACAAACTGTGGGGTCCGAGCCACTGCAGCTAAGGAAGGTGTTGTTTATGAGGTGAATGGGATGAGCGGACGAATCTAAAACCACAGCGGTGTTCAAAGGTTGACAACCTGTTGACTTGGCACATTTGAAAGTCTTCAGTTTTGGGTGCTTCTCTGGGATGTGGCCTGGCGTTTGTGCGCCGGTAAAGCTAAGGAGAACAGCAAAGATAATCTTAGAGATAGCCATGGCAGATGGCTGCAATAGCATGAGGGTATAAAGCACAGTATCTTCACGCAGCTACTCGGTTTATAGCCATGTTTCTTATACTATATTTGCTTCGGGAGAATACAGGCTATGAAGCGTTTTCTCGTTCAGGGTATATGCTAATCGCGCTTCCGGTGGTAGATTTTAGGCAATATCTAGAACAGCCGAGACATATTGCCCCGAATATTGTACCTGAACCAGATTCATCACGTATATAGTATATGACCCTGCTGTTTATTGGCGGCATAATGTGTGTCAGCCCCGCTGACAGGGGGCAATCAACCGACTTAAAAGTCGAAACGCTACGAAGACCACGCATGAGATAGACCGTTGATGTAGTACAGTGTTCCCAAGAATATAATACGTTTTAATTGCTGTCTCTGGAAGAATGAACCAGTACCTGGTAAGTGCAATATAAGCGGAATATTTGCCTGGTTTTGCTTGCCAGCCAGGGTCATAGCAAAGAGTGACGAATCTGGGGGGAGAATGCAAGACGCGACAAATTGAAATTAACACAGTAAGGCATTTTACAGAGCTTAATTGTCTGTGTGTACATCCTATACCACGCTTGGTTTATATTAACACAGAAATCGGTCTCTAATGCATTGAATCGATATTTCTAAGCTGGACATTCTGTCATCTGGAAAAGTCTCTTTCGATTTGGGGAACTTTGATGCGAATTCGCTACATCAGGTAACAGAATTTCTGCAGAATTTCGATGAAAATGCTTTTAACATGCGATTTACATCAAGTCGGTTGTGGCCTACGCTGTTGAGGCTCATATACTACAGGGCAGGGCCCCGTCCAATCCAATGTGCAAATTACCATATCTAATTCAATATAGAAAGGAATAATACTTTTCAACGTATTCTTACTTGGAAAGCTAGATTCTATACCCTGTAGAGTTATTACAAAAGTCATAGAAGGGAGTTTCGTTCAACCTATCGCGTTAAGGGTATCTACGACGAACTTGTAAAAGCAAACCAGGAAATGATGTGCCGCCTAAGAATCTTCCTGGAATAGGGATACACCCCTAAGATCGATAACCCAAACCATGCGGCGACCAGCCTCTTACCGTCGAATTACTTGTGTTGAGAGGAGTTCGAGAATCTACGCTACGTCAGTGATACGCCTGACAGTCTGAGCTGCTATAGCACCTACGTTTGGCGAGATGACCTCCTGCTTGACCAGATGCTTACTTAGGATGCGCACTACTTCCATTTGCTCCTCATACGTTAGGCCGGTAACAGCGGCCTCGATCAAACCACCCACAGTTGTGTGGTTAACGGCAATAAAGCTTGAGTAGTAGAAGAAGGCAATGGAGCCCATGATGAACTGGCAGTCAAATCGATCCGTCATGCCTCCATGTCCAGGGATTGAGTCGCCGAAATCCTTAATCTTGAACGTGCGCTTCAACCCTGACGCAAAGAAGCCTCCGAAGGGCGCGACTAGCGAAGCAAATGTAGCGAGGATAAAGACGTGAAACTGCACGGGCATTATATCAAAGGTTCGGGGGATAGGGACGCCTTCGGGCACGAAGGGAAGCGAATAGTTGCGCGTGACGAAGACGGGATTAGGCTTGCACTCAAGCCCTGTGTAGATGTTGGCACCGAGGTCCTGATCACGTCAGTTGCGCATCCCATTTAAGCCCATGGACCATACGTACATTAACGGGGCAGATAAAGTACTTGTAGCGGGCGGTAAAGTGGGTAAGGACAATACCCCAAAGGATGGTAAAAAACCACGCGCCAAGAAATCCTTCCCACGTTTTCTTGGGGGAAATCTGGATCAATGGCGTGCGTCCAAAGGTGATGCCACAGAGATAGGCAAAAATGTCATTTGTAATAACCATGGAGGCAGGCAATATGAACCAGATAAAGCCCTCGAAGATGTTGTTGATAACAAAGTGGGCCTGACCGACAATGAGAAACAGGGCCATATGGGTCCAGGCAAACTGGGTGAATTGGAACTTGTAGTGGCCCTTTTGCAGGGTGGTGACAAAAAAGACGAAGCCTAGACGAGTCAGCGGGGCCCTGGGAAAAGGGCGCGCTCACCAGTAGCGGACCGGTGGGCAGGTACCAATCATGTAGAGCATAAATGAGATGAACCTATGATGCGTGGCTAGGGGCAGCAGCAGGCGGTCGACCATGAGGATGTGCTTGAAGTAGTAGATGACGCTCTCGCCGTAGAGAAAGTACATTGCGGTGCCGAGAAAGTACCAGTTAAGCGATTTTGTGAAGCGCAAGCTGCGTGCTTTGCTGGGCAAATTGGCAATGGCAATGACCTCTTTGAAGGAGATGATTTGGACGGCGGTGATGATGATGATGATGAAGAGGTGGCCGGCGCCGAGAGCCCAGAAGAAGCCCGAGATCATGACCAGCGACCATATGGTGCGCGTGATGAAGTTTGCCTTTTTCTTCTCATACTCGCTCTGGGGCAGTTCGGTGATCTGGGGGGAGAGGCGGATTAGTCAATGGGTGAGGGGCGCAAAGGAGACATAGTACCGGCGTTGGGGCGTGGCAATTGGCTGATGGGCTGCCGGGTTCGTGTTCATGTTCGGACTGGCTTTGCGAGAGGCGCCGGACACGGTTGTTGCTGGCGCTGCGAGTCTGATGTTGGAACTTGACGTCTTTGCGTGGACGCGCCATGGGTGTGGG
>Ga0182214_1000142_pt1 | contig 9952 bp, 3 predicted proteins | sample G5R1MG_23_FD_128380 | JGI IMG/M metagenome (GOLD analysis project Ga0182214, IMG submission 128380) | Switchgrass phyllosphere microbial communities from Michigan, USA - G5R1_NF_03OCT2016_LD1 MG | ecosystem: Host-associated > Plants > Phyllosphere > Phylloplane/Leaf | place: USA: Michigan...
GGCTTCATTCAAGCCTCAACACCATGTATTTCCACCACAATACCATTCTCGGATCAAGATGAGCCCTTCTAGTGCGTCCCTGACATGCGTACTCCGACACCAAGATTAACTTTTATAAACCAGCAGCCACACCATACGAAATCGTATAACTTTAATTACTTGCTGCAGAAATAGACACAGCACAGTGGAAACATGTTTCGGCACAGCAACAAGTCTCCACAAGCTGACAGCTCGGAGATTGCTACCCAAGCTGACGGCTCAACCCTGTAGTTAATAGCGTTAACCACCAACCAGCCGAAATTCCCTTCCACAGCCATGTTCAATCAAACCTTTTAAAGTAGAACTACCCCGCTCGAAGTTTGTTACGTTTAAGATCTGTACACTTATACTTAAGTGAGGATCGCGCTACTCCCTATAATATTGATCACGATAATCGAGCCTGAACCCATTGGCTTTCAATTGGTCGTCGTTACCTTGGTCTTCGGAATCCTAGCCTTAACAATATTAAGCGTGCGTCTGTGGTCCAGGGTGGATCGGAGAAAACAGGATGCTTCTGATCTTTGTCTGGTCCTAGCCATAGTAAGCAATACCAGAATCGTTATCTCGCGTGGTCAAAAAGATCTCATCTAGTGTATCTATAGACAAGCGCCACTATACAGAGCATAATACAAATTGTACTTGTACTTGCATTCGACTACGGAAAGCCTTAATCTGAAATGTCAGCTTAAAGACGGTACTCTCATTTGCCTCCAAAGCTGCTTTACGCCAATCAAATATTATTCAAACTCACAACGCCTCTTTCAAAACTTTCGTTATACTTATCGTATCGCACTTTGTGCTCTACATCAACTAATCGACTAATACGACTTACGCCAGGCGCCATCTGGGGAACAATTGCCCTTATTATCAGCGCTTACGGCTCAGCTTTTTTTATCACTATATTTCAGTGCGATCCAATTAGTAGAGCGTGGAACAAGAATATCCGAGGCAGATGCATTAACTTGACGGAATTTCGTATGAGGGTTAGGCTGGATCATTCACCAAATTGCGATAGCCGCTAACAATTACTAGTAATGACAATGAGTCCCTGTACCTCAGCGCTATCTCTGACAATGGTTTTAGTACCGCAGTATTCAATTTGATCACTTCAGCACTGGTTATCGTTCTGCCAATACCAACGCTCGTCAAATTCAAGCGAAAGAGGCCAGAGGTCCGACAGTTACTTGGACTTATTCTGCTTGGTTTGCTACACACAGGCCTTATCATAGCGCGATTCGTCATCATGTTCTACCCTGACCCACTTACTAATAGCGAACCGCAATACGCTTATATAATGCCAAACTGCTTGGCTGTAGTGGAAATGGATATTGGCATCTGTGTGGCGTCTTTGGTAGTCATGCGTCCGGCATTTCAAGCCTTATACCAGTATATCTGCCCGAAGCGTAAATTGATAAGTCTCACATCATCATACACAAGATCTAAAGACAGGCTAGCCGATAGAGACTATCGAGCGGAAAACATTTCGAGGAGCAGGAAGAGAGGAGATGAACTATATATCCTGGAGACAATCGAAATGGCAATTCCAGGTAGAGAGATTATGGATAAATCCTCGGAGGGTATCCCTAACAGCGAATAGACTAACAAAGCGCCTAACGATACTGTCTCGCGATTCTAAGCTACAGTCCCATCAGCCAAGAATATATCAAGGACGAATATCTGATCGTTCGCATCAATCGCACAAGCAATTTCTGTTCCGGATATCCGCAAAATCTCTCCCAAGTATCGATTAGCTTCAGGAGCAGCATCATTGTTCAAGCCAATTATCGACTCCTCCTTACTAGTGGTGGACACAGCGCAAAGGACAAAGAAATCTGTTGGCTATAGGAGTAGGTATCCCAGCAGACAGATTTGCGAGAACACTAATTAGGCCGAGGATATCTCCGCGTCAGTCCTGGTGGTTTCGAAAAATCCTGCTAGCGTTATTCTTATTGGGACTGTGCTATTTATAAGTACGCGTAAGTGGCAGCCTATTTTAAATCGCTCACTGTCTCTCGCAATAAAGGCAAGTCAAAATGATTTTTCCCAAACTTGCTATACAGATTCTCTCGGCTACTTGTGTTATCGCTTCGTTGGACCGTCGAGGGGACAATCGCAAACCAAAAGCTCTAACTCCTGTTAACGGAGAAAAGCTGCGCAGGCTGGACGTTGGAGATGATGGGCCGAAAGGGGAGATTCACGTCCTTCCCCAATCGATCCCAGGTCCACCCTATGGAGATTTATACAAACATTATAAACCCACGCTGAATATCAGCGCCGGATGTACACCCTATCCTGCTGTTAACCCTTGGGGTGATACCTCGTACGCTTAACACTTCTTACCTTTTGTTCTCTGCTAATTTCTGCCTTAGTGCCAGCGTAAATTTCAAATACAGCTCCTGTCAAAGCAAATTCGGCCAAATTTACGGCCGCATCTTCAACGAAACTGAAAGCCCTCATAGATTCGCGATTATGTACGCCTGGTACTTCCCTGTAACCGGAAATAAATTTATAGAGAGTCATGACTGGCAACAGGTTGTTGTCTGGCTCTCAAAAGATCACAAATCTATTATCAAGGTCTCGTACAGCCACCGGGATGGGTACAAGAAGTTGGACAAATCATCGCTATCCGACAGCAATAGACTATTAGTCCAGGTTAAGGACGAGGTCCTTCCAGATAAGGAGGGACATGCACTAGATTTTGCGATTACTGGTGGCGCCGAGCAAGATTTAATTGCATGGGAAAACTTCACGCCTCCAGCCAAGACAGCGGTCAGCAACGACAAGAATTTTGGTGGGAAAGTGGCGCCTTTCGCGGATTCACAATACAAGGCGCACCTTGACGCGGCCTTTTGAGGACAGGACGTTGTCACACTCGTTAGACCAACATGTAGTATAACTTCTTATATACTACGGAGTAGAATTCGACCTTGTTGGAAGACTATCCCTCTATGTTAACAACACACGTTGTCCAGTATTAGAGTGATGCAAGCGCCTATATATCTAAAGGCCTTTACGGACGACGAATAGACAGTACCGAATGCAGAGGATGTGTATTACGCTTTGTCAAGTGGCCAGTGACCTGTCCAGCAACCGCGCTGACGGTAAAAAACAGTCCTGGCCATCAATCATCTCTGGCTTCACAACCTTAAGCCTCCAAACTCCTCCTCGATATCATGTGCATGTGTAACACCATCAGTTGCGCGATGGCTTTGGCCCCCGACATTGGCACCGCACTCCGGACATAGGGCGAGCTGCATAGGCATGCCACACTCACCTACAGTGAAGGGATGGCCATTAGCGCAGCGATACCAGTGTCCGGTACCGCTAAACTCCTTACTCATCGCCATGAAAACCATCCTCATTTCCGTGCTCGATATACCGTCCCTCAGCATTTTACGGACTTCGTTAACTTCCTTGACCAGGTCCTCCATCGGATTAGGCTGCGCTTCGCTAATCAGGTCGGGACGTTCCCGTCGCATGCGAGCTCGATGAGCTCTGCTGTTATCGGTCTGCTCGTCACAGGTCTTCATCGCGGCATCTAAGTATTCGGTCGCGCTGAACATCAGTGTGTCCATACGATGCTGCGATCCTGGATCCTCCGCCTCGTCCTTGTTGCGGGGCACACCACATTCAATGGCGGCGACCTTAGCCCACAGAACTTGCGCCTCCGCCCTCTGGCGAACGTTCTGACTCTCGTTCGCCTCAGTGATCAGCTCTCCGCATATTACGCGGGTCGCTGTAAGGTCCAATCGCAGGGTTCCTTGCGTAGCCACGGGAGTCTTGTCGTGGACGCTTACGACATCGCTAAAGAGGATGAGATAGCTGCGAATCAACAAGTTTGCTGCCTGCAAGTGCTCGCGCATCTGGAATTCCTCGCTGCTGAACTGGAATTTAGCGATGAAGTCGGAGTTACTTTGGCGACGCGCCATCTCAACCAGATCATGCACTCGCTGGTACGGTTGCTCCTCCTTGCTCAGCTTCTTTACGAAGTGGGATATTTCTTCAATAAGCGCATGTATCTTGCGATAGCGCTTCGTCGTCTTCAACTGCTTGATCGCCACAATCTGCTTGGTGACAGACCCGTGTAGCTCGATGACTTGGTTTAGCTTATCCGGGAATTCCAGCGAGTCTTTTAGTTCACCATCAATTTCGGCCAAGCGATTTGCCAGTTTTTGATATTTTTGATGTGACCAAACCGTGAGCTTCTTTGCGCTCTCGTCAAGTAAAGCTCGCCTAACGATGCGGCCGTAGCGGGCGAGACTGCGTAATGAACCGCGGCATTCTGGGCATGGCTTTGATTCGTTGAGAGAGAAAGGCTCAGTTAAGTCTTTTAGACCAATGTAATCTCTGGTAAGTGGATCAACTTGATAGTGCTCGTACATGCCCATAGTTCCATCAAGGGAGTCGATGGTGAAGACATGTCCACACGGCGTGAAGATGCAGGGGTCTTCGTCAAGGTTAACGTCTTTATACGAAGTGAGCATAAGTAAATCAGCTTGCATCTCTTTCACGTGGTCACTGCCATGTTCCTGGCAGAACTTCGCATCCGGGCAGTCTTCTCCGCAAATCGAGGGGCATCGGCAGCCACAAGACAGTGTCTTATCGCATCGCTTGGAGCACGGGATCCAAGTGCATGGAGCAGCGCATGGCATAGGGCAAGTCTCCGTGTGGGGGCATTGTTGTCCAGAACTGCATTGTTCTTCCAAGCAAGGACTGCAAAATTCGGAACAGACCTTACCGCACTGGGCGTGAGAGCAGCGAGTTTCACACCTCGCGAGGCAGAGTGGACATGGCTCCCCTTTGTGACAAGTGGAACAGCATCGATGATTGCACGTGTTGTATCCACGATCACACTTCTGCTTACATTTTCCATGGTCGGTCTTGGTGACTTCGCCCTCTTCGCGAGTCTTGCACTGATAGCAGGCGTTTTGGCAAAGATGTCCGCAAGCCAAGAGTTCACCGCAAGTAGCGAAGCAGCGGAACGCCTTGTGCTCGACGTCGATGTGACAATCGACGGTAATCTCGTCATGGCATCCCGAGACCTTTCTCTTCACCGGCTCCTTGCATTTGATTATGGACCGATCCTGGTACTGGTAGCATGGCAACGTGGTTTTCTCATGACCGCAATCGAGTGTTACTTTGATGTTCTTGATAAAAACGTTGCAGTAGGCATCGCATGTATCGCCGCAGGGCTTCGGACAAAGATGCTCGCATCCCTGCTTAAGCCTGGTGCAAGCTTTCATGCAGTAGACGGCTTGATGAAGCATGTCGGAGTGGCATTTTGCAACACATGCATGTCCACAATCCAGCTGCTTCTCGCAAAGGAGGTTGCATCCTGCTTCAGGTGACAGACGCGTAAAATCGGCGGGATTTCGAACCAGCATTGGTGTGTCTTGATGCCTAGGACAGCAGAGTTCCAAAGCCTCACCTATGTTCCTGTCGCGCCGAAGGATATCGATGACGTCGTGCCACATTGGAACGCTTTCCATTGTATCGGCGTTGCCAATGATATACATTCCATGTTGCGCCCGAGAAAGCAGTACGTTGATCCTGTTGGGCGTTTTTAGGAAGCCAGGTCGGTTTTCCGCGTTGCTTCGCACAAGTGACACGATGACGACCTTGGCCTCTTCACCTTGAAAGTTGTCGATAGTGGCGAGGCGAAGGGCTCCACTCAGAGATCCTTTAGATGCTGTGTTTAGGTCCAACACGGTTGATGTCTCTTCAAAATCATCCCCTTCCTTCAGAAGCTCATCAGTGTCTTTATCATTCAGCATGAGTGTGTATGTGCTGTTAAACTTGTTTCTGAGTTTTCTCAATTGGCCCAGGTAGGGTGTGATGACGGCGATATCATCTGTATGGTAAGTACCCTGTTGGGCCAGATGCTTGACAAGAGCCGCAACCATGTCTATTTCATACGCGTTGGTCCGCGAAGTTGACTGCCCATTAGGAGTGTTGTCCTCAAGCTGGTCGTGGCGCATCCAAAACAATCGATGCCGCATACCAACGACCTCAGGATATAAGGATACCAATGGATCGTCTCGTAGTTTCGGGTATTGTGTCTGGCGGACGAGTTGCGAGACTGATGGGTGCATACGTCGTTGCACCTCCAAAGTACAAAAGGGCAGTCGTTGGGCCAGAATGTCTTGCGGTTGGACTAGGCGCTCAAAGAGCGATACGTTCAGCGCATACTGGCCACCATTACGGCTCTCCATTGACAGGTTGAAATTTTGTACTTGTGGGCGAAGTTGCTGGTGGTCGCCGATAAGTATACAATGCTCAACCGACGGTAATATAGCGGTCAGCATGTGAGCTTCCAGAACTTCGCCAGCTTCCTCACAAACCAAAACTTTTGGGTGGACTCCTTGGAGGAGGTCAAGATTACGAGCTAGGCCACTGGTGGTGATGCCGATAATGTTGGCTTGACGCAGGACACGAAGATTCAGCTCTGTCCGTATGATATTGAGCTTCTCTTTTGACTCTTCATACGCCGAAAAGGCATAACGAAGCTTCTCATGCAGTTCTTCTTTTATCTCAAAGATCCATGAATTAAGTATTGTCCTGCGTTCGGCAATGCTCATAAGGTTAGGATGGACATGGCGCAGCGCTGTGATTGAACGTGGGCGCAAAGGACTATAGGGACCTCCCTTAAGCCAGTCGTCGAGGACCTTTCTTTGGTCGTCTCTCACCAAGGAGAAGCCGTCTTCATCGATGTTGCTAAACAATTGCTGATAGTGAGTCTGGTAGTTGTTGACAAGATGGAGTTCCACAGCCTCTTGGCTCCTGACAGAACCGAACTTCTCAAACAGATTGCTGATCTCTGCTGACTCCTCTGTGACCTTTTGGCTCAGCTCCCTATATTGAGACTTTTCCGTCTTGGTCTGGACGAGACGCTGAGAAATTACTTTAAGATTCACGTCTATTAGTCTCTCCGACTTGGATCGGCCACCTATGCGCACGATTTCCGATACTCCATCGTCGACCAGGCGCTCGAGAATGGCATCCAGTGCATGATTGGTCTGCGTGCAGATGAGGACTGGCCCGATGGCCGTCTTTTCCTTGTTGGCTAGCATGATTCGAATTAACTGCGTCCCACAATAGGACTTCCCTGTCCCTGGCGGTCCCTGAATCGCAGCAAAAGAGCGTGCAAGAGCGGAAATCACCGCGAGGGCCTGACCTGGATCGAGCATGGACTTCTGAGCCAGCTCGGCTGCAGTATCGACGACGCTGTCACCAAGCGCGAAGTTCAACGTCTGATTTCTGGACATGATACTTGACAAATTATACTTGAAGCCGGAACTGGTAGCATATGTAGGAGGCTGCACCTCCAACTCCCAATCTGGATTTTCGGGCGTCGATGTTGGAGCCAGGATGTTCGAGAACGGCATATCCGGGTTCTTACTGATGCGTTGCATTGCTTGCAAAGTGGGCTCAAAAGACGGCAAGAGCACTCCGGGGAATTCGACGATGGATAGCTGAGCATATGAAGCGTCCCCGAGTGCTTCCGACAAGACGACGTGCGTATCAGACTGCTTAACGGGCTTAGCCACCACGTAAGCATTTTCGACGTCGGACGCCAAGTCAAATTGTTTCTGTAGCTTGGTGGGTTTCTTCCCTTGTTGAGAAACGACGAAAAAGGTCGCGGAGCCCTCTGAGCTGAGCAGACAGATCAGAGCTTCTGGACCCAGCCTCCTGGAGTGCTCCCACCACTCCTTTCGAGCGTCTTCGGACTTTTGGTTATTAGCTTCGGGGCGCGCAAAGCGCATCGCAACCTGAACGCCATGGTGCTCTTCAAAGGCAATGGAAACGATGTACACGTCCTCGTACACATAGGTACGTACGCCCCGGCGCTTGGGTTCGATAGAGCCAATCTGAAGTTCAGGATGTTGGAGCCTCTCGAGTTCGAGCTTCGCAGCATCTCGAAGCTGACCAACAGTGTCTTCCCGCAACAAGCGGAACTGACGATCTACCAGACCTAGGATGCCACCGATGGGCCATTCCCGCGGATCAGCAACCGGAAGATATTCGTTACGAGCGCTCTGGATCTCCTCCAAGGTGGGCAGAATGGAGATTTGGTCAATGTTTGCAAAATCGTTGTCGTGTCTGCGACCTTCTTCTGAAAGCTCGCCAGGCAGCTCCCGTGAGAGCTGAAATGTCGCACGGGCACCAACGGGCCGTTGTGTTTGTTGGCGATCTGGCAGTGCTTGGCCGATGCCAAGTCGTCGCTGTAGTCTTTCAAGATCCTTTCTTGCTTTGTGCAGGGCGAAGGTAGTGTTTTCTGGAAGACCGTTCAAAATAGCAGTAAAGGACTCTGCGATAGGAATCAAACCGGGATTGGATTGAGCAAGCGTGTTCACCTCGACTAGCTTGGAGAGGACTGCAAGGGTGAGTTTGAAAGCTTCCAATATATCCTCATCGACTTCGCCCAAGCTGGAGCAGGCGCTCAGAGCACCAGTGTCAGCAAAATGTGCCGCCAGCTTCCCGAAGAGCGAGATTGCGCGACGGTCACTGCCATCGCCCGCGTACATTATGTTATAGACAGTGGTAACCTTTTCCCTCAGCAGAACAGAAGAGGTAACATTAGGGTGGGTGAAGATACTAAAGAAAGGCACCAGCAGGGTTTTCAGGACGCGTCGAAGCTGACCTAAAGTGAAAGAGTCGAAAGGGTACTGGAGCAGCTCGTCGATGCGCAGCATTCCGCCAGGGCTGGTGAGAAGTGTAACCATCTCTTGCATGGCTCCCACCTCGCCGTTGGCAAGCTCAAGCGCCTGCTGAAAGAATCCGGCGAGGGCAGGACCCAGCGAGCGGGCACCAGTGGTCTGTTTGGGAACTTGCCAACGAAATGCCTTCAATCGTGCTGCCGAGCTATCAGGAGTACTGTCTCCTACGCCTGTCGCGCCGTTCGCGATCTTGAGATGGTCGATGTCCTCGCGATCGTGAGAGAAGGTACAAGCCTGACCTCTGTTGCATGTCCCTTTCATGAAGTGTTGGCACGCTTTACGCTTGAAGTGCGGGTCGACGACGTGGGCAAAGGTGCACTGGGTGCCTTTGTTGCATTTTCCTATCTGGAAGAACCTGCATGGCCTGCGGCATGTCAGTACCAGTGAATGAATCGAAGATGGGAACAGAACTGACCGCATGCCAGGCGCCATGTTAGCGGAGAGCTGGCTGTACTTCGCGCCGTAGGTCGCCTGCGGCAATAGCGTGTGGTGGTCGAGGGTGGTGCGGTAGGTGTGGTGTTATGCTTGTGGGAAATAGAAACGAGCGGGAGCAAACAGGTAACTTTTGTGTGCCGAGAATTCAATTATGTGAAGTGAAAGCGCCATCCACGTGCCTCGGACTTGCTTATAGAAGAGAGAAGTGGGTCAAATACACTCGCTTTGCATTTCTGTTAACCTTTATCTCTATAATTAAACAACCTGTCTAACCGAACCCTTCTTATATACTAAACCAGACCCTCTTTTGCTGCTTAGGAACCCCTCTATATATATTAGAATCCTGTATATATACTATATATACAGCGAAAATTGGTCTATACACCCTACTAGTCCTAGAAAGAAAATATTTAAATCTAAACTTCTTATTAAAATAACCAAACTTTTCTACTAAATCTAGACTTTTCTCTATACTTTTCTAACTATAAACTATATTTTCCCCTTATTTTTATACTTTATCTACCTATAATACTATATATATATCTAAAATATAACTAATTTCCCTTTTACTTTATACTAAACTATACTATACTTAATAGTATAGGGTATTAATATAGGGATTTTATTTAAAATCTAGGCTAAAATTAGTAAGCTCCTTCTTATATACCTTTTTTTTTAGCTTTATAATTTTATTCTAGTAGTAGATTTAAATTAATCTATAACCTTTACTACTATACTATAGTCTTCTTATACTAGGTAGA
>Ga0182214_1000143_pt1 | contig 9934 bp, 4 predicted proteins | sample G5R1MG_23_FD_128380 | JGI IMG/M metagenome (GOLD analysis project Ga0182214, IMG submission 128380) | Switchgrass phyllosphere microbial communities from Michigan, USA - G5R1_NF_03OCT2016_LD1 MG | ecosystem: Host-associated > Plants > Phyllosphere > Phylloplane/Leaf | place: USA: Michigan...
CGTTCGGGCTCGATCCGCTCGCCGTTCACCGTCAGCACCGCCCTGTCCGCCGCCCAGCCGGGGACGCGCAACGCGACCGGGAAGCGCCCTGCGCGGACGTTCGCAAAGGTCAACGTCGCATCGCCGGTGAACGGATAGCCCGTCGCCAGCGTCACCTGTGCGTTGCGCGTTGCCCAGCGCGCTTCGGCGGGAATGTAGAGATTGACGTAGAAGGTGCCGTCGTCGCCCTCCCAGAAGATCGAATCGCCATGTTTGGCGTGCGCCTCCATTCCCGAGCCGACGCAGCACCAGAAGACGTCGTCCGCGGTCGTGGAATATTCGCGTGCCGTGCCCGACATCAGCGGCGTCATATAGGTGAAGCCGCCCGTCTGCGGGTCCTGCGCCGCCATGACGTGGTTGAGATGCGCACGCTCGTAATAGTCGAACAGCGCGCCGTCGGGCTGCCACGACCAGAGATGCCGGGTCAGCTTGAGCATATTGTAGGTGTTGCAATGCTCGCAGGTCTGTTCGGTGACATGATCGGCGATCGCATCGGGCGCGGTGAAATATTCGCGGTCGGCATTGCCGCCGATCACATAGCTGTGATGCCGCGTCACGGTTTCCCAGAAGAATGCCGCCGCGGTCGCCTTGGCCGGATCGCCGGTCAGCTCGTGGATACGCGCGAGGCCGATCAGCTTTGGCACCTGCGTATTGGCGTGGAAATTGGCGAGTGCGTCCTGGCGCCGCGCCAGCGGATCGAGCACGCGTGTGTCGTAGAGCAACTCGGCCATCCGCAGCCAGCGGCGCTCGCCGGTGCGGGCGTAGAGTTCGGCATAGCTTTCATTGAGCCCGCCATATTCGCAGGCGAGCACCGTCTGCACCTGCGCCGGGGTCAGCGCGGCGAACACGCGCTCGAAATAGCCAGCCAGCTTGGTCAGCACCGCGAGCGCGCGCGGATCGCCCCAGCCGGCATGCACGTCGAGCAGGCCGGCGAAGAGCTTGTGGACGGTATAGAGTGGCGACCAGGAGCCGTTGAGGTCGAAGCCGCCCGAGCGGATATCGCCGCGCATGATCTCGCCGAAGATCACCTCGCCGTCGACGATCGTGCCGTCCTTCGCCTTGCGGCCGAGGGCGCCGACATAGCCCGTGCCGCGCTTCGCCTGCGCTTCCGCGAGCTCGCCGACGATATAATTCGCGCGACGGCGCATTTCCGGATCGCCGGTCTGCTGCCAGGTAAGGACCAGCGCGCTGAGATAATGGCCGAGCGTATGGCCGGCGATCGTATCGCTCTCCCAACCGCCGTAGATCGCCGCCTTGGGCGTCAGTCCGGCATATTTGCGGACGTTGTGGAGCAGGCGATCCGGATCCAGCCGGTGAAGATAGGCACCGTTGACCGCGACCGCGGTGGCGAAGTCGGAGGGGGCGAGGCGCACCGCATCGAGCGGCAGCGGTCGCGCCCGCGCTATCCGTCCGGCCGCGCGGACCGGCAGCGGGAACAGCGCCATCGCGGCGGTGCCCGCCATCAATGCGCGGCGACTGACAGGCATGATCGGCATCGCAGACGGCTCCTCGGGTCGACGGATCGTATACGATCGTTGACATCGATCGCCGTGTCAATCAACCTCGCGCATCTTCAGCCGGTTCGTTCGCCGTCGGCGGCGACCATGTCAGGATTGCCATGCGCCTTCACGTCCTTTCCTTGTCGCTTGCAGGGTGCGCCGCCGCGGTGCTGGCACAGCCCGCGCCGCCGGTCGCGACGATCGAGCGACAGGTCGGCGCGTTCCGCGTCGGGCTGCGCACCGATACGCAGACGCTCGCCCGCCTGTCGCCGGCGGACGTGCCGGGGTTCAGCTTCGTACCGACCGGGCGCGAGGCCGAGCGCAGCGGCGATGGCTATCATCACGTCGGCGATCTCAACCTGCGCGTCCGCGTCGGAGGCGGTACGTGGCGCGATCTGAGCAGCGCGGCGTCGCGCAGGCCGATCCGCGTCCTGCCGGCGCAAGGGACGACGATCGCCGCCGCCGATATCACCGCCAGCCTCGGCGCGGACGTGCCGGTCGCGGTGGTGCGGCGCTGGACCGACGAGCGCGGCCGGCTTGGGCTGCATTTCCGCATCACCAACACCGCCGCGGCGCCGCTGGAGATCGGCGTACTCGGCATGCCGATGGTGTTCGACAATATCATCACCGATCGCAATCTCGAACAGGCGCATGCCGAGGCGAGCTTCGTCGACCCGTATATCGGCCGCGATGCGGGATACCTTCAGGTGACGCGGCTCAACGGCAAGGGGCCGGCGTTGCTCGTCCTGCCGCAGCGCGGCTCGCCGCTCGAAGCCTATGTTCCGCTCGCCGACCGTATCGGCAAGCCGGTGTCGCCCTTCACCGAGAGGAGCGCACGCAGCCAGACGTTCGAGGGCTTCTACGACTGGACCATCCATTCGCGGGGCTATGCCGATCGCGAGTGGCGTGGCGCGGGCGAGCCGTGGAACGCGCCGACCGCGCGAACGCTGCGCCCCGGCGAGACGATCGACGTCGGCGTCCGCTTCGCCCGCGCGCCGACGATCCGCGGCATCGAGGCGACGCTGGCGGCGGAGGCGAGACCGGTGGCGGTTGGCATTCCCGGCTATGTCGTCCCGACCGATCAGACGGCGACGCTGTTCGTCCGCGCGCCCAGCGCGATCCGTGCGATCGATGTGTATCCCGCGGGGGTGCTGGCGGTGGCCCGCGCCGGCACGGTGAAGGGCTGGACGCGGCTGGTGGTGCGCGGACGGACATGGGGCCGCGCGCGGCTGACGCTGACCTATGCCGATGGCGCGGCGCAGACGGTGAGCTATTTCGTCACCAAGCCGCTCGATCAGGCGACCGCCGATCTCGGCCGGTTCGCCACGCACCAGCAATGGTTCGAGGGGAAGGGCGATCCCTTCGGTCGGACCCCCGCCATCCTGACCTATGACAAGGAGGCCCAGGCGATCGTCGGCACCGAACCGCGCGTCTGGATCGCCGGGATGAGCGACGAGGGCGGCGCGGGCAGCTGGGTCGCGGCGGCGATGAAGCAGCTCGACCATCCCGTGGCGGACGAGGTCGCGAAGCTGGAACAGCTGATCGACGGCAGCATCGTCGGCCGGTTGCAGGTCGCCGATGGCCCGCATGCCGGCGGCGTTCGCAAGAGCCTGTTCTATTACGACCCCGCCGCCTTCCCCGACCTGTATCGCGATCCCGCCAAATGGCAGAGCTGGACGTCGTGGAAGCGCAAGGACGCCGACGATCTCGGCCGGGCCTACAATTACCCGCATGTCGCGATCGGCCATTGGGTGCTGTACCGCACCGCGCGCAACCATCCGGGGCTGGTGACGCATCACGACTGGCGCTGGTATCTCGACCACGCCTTCCTCACCGTCACCGCGATGATGCGCGACGCGCCCGAATATGCGCAGTTCGGGCTGATGGAGGGCGACGTCTTCGTCGATATCCTGCGCGACCTGCAGCGCGAGGGGATGACCGTCGAGGCGATCGAGATGGAACGGCTGATGAAGGCGCGTGCCGATCACTGGCGGACGCTGCACTATCCCTTCGGATCGGAGATGGCGTGGGATTCGACCGGCCAGCCCGAAGTCTATGCGTGGATGCGCTATTTTGGCCATCGTCCGCAGGCGGAGATCACGCGCGAGGTGATCCTCGGTTATGATCCGACGATCCCGCATTGGGGTTATAACGGCAATGCCCGGCGCTATTGGGACTTCCTCTACGGTGGCAAGGTCGCGCGGATCGAGCGGCAGATCCACCATTATGGTTCGGCGCTCAATGCGGTGCCGCTGTTCGACGCTTATCGCCGCGATCCCGCCGACCTGTATCTGCTCCGCGTCGCTTATGGCGGGATGATGGGCGGCATCACTAATATCGATCGCGACGGCTTCGCTTCCGCCGCCTTCCATGCCTGGCCCGACATGATGCGCTGGGACGCGTATAGCGGTGATTATGGCATGGGCTTCTTCGGCCATGCCTATACGGCGGCGAGCTATCTGGTGAACGATCCGACGTTCGGCTGGCTCGGCTTTGGCGGCGACGTAGAGGAGGCGGGTGGCGCGGCGATGATCGTACCGAAGGACGGCGCCCGCACGCGGGTGTTCGTCGCGCCGGCGCGGGCGTGGATCACGCTGGAGGCGGGGCGGATCGCCCGCGCATCCTATCGCCCCGCTACCGGCCGGATCACGCTGACGCTCGACCCGGCCACCCCGGCGAGCCCGACCGCGCGCCTGTTCGTCGAGACGGGTGACAGCGTGCCGGCTTATGACGTCCCCGGCGTGACGGAACGCGGCGGCCATACGATCGCGCTGGGTGCGGCCCCGACGACGATCGTCCTCGATCGTCGATAGGATCGCATCGGCCCAATTAAGTGCTTGTTAATCCGGAATATCCATGGCGATCGCTGGTATAGCGGCGACATGAGGAACCGATGTTCAAGAGCCTGTTACGGGAACATCGGCGCGCGGTGGCGGTCGACGGGCTGATCACGCCCGGTTCCTCCGCCGACCCCGTATTCGACCGGTTCGTCACCGCCGCCGCCGCCGCCTTCGTCGCGCCGATCTCCGCACTTTCGCTGATCCATGACGAGGAACAGACGGTGAAGGCCAGCCACGGCATCACCATGGACTGCTTTCCGCGTAGCGACGGTTTTTGCAGCTTCGTGCTCGATTCGCCCGAGGTGCTGGAATGCTGCGATCCGCAGGGCGACCCGCGCTTCGCTGGCCTGCCGAGCGTGGTCGGCGATCCGCACGTCCGTTATTATATCGGCGCGCCGCTGCGCCTGTTGAGCGGGATCGACGTCGGCGCGCTGTGCGTCCTCGATACCGTGGAGCGGCGGCCCGCCTCCCACGATCAACGCGCCTATCTGCTCGGTCTCGCCCGACAGGCGTCGATGATGCTGGAAAGCCGCCTCGGCATATGGGGGAATGCCGCATGATGCGCGTCGCCCTGTGTATCGCGCAGGAACACGACCTTCGCCTCGTCGCGCTGTCGCTGCTGGTCTGCCTGATCGGCTCGGCGTCGACCGTCCAGCTGTTCGGACGTGTGCGCTCGGCGGTGGGGCTCAGCCGCGCCGGCTGGATCACGCTCGCCGCCGTCGCGGCCGGGACGATGGTCTGGGCGACGCATTTCGTCGCGATGATGGCGTTCCGCACGCGGGCGCCGGTGGTGCTCGACCCGATGCTGACGCTGCTGTCGCTGCTCGTCGCGATCGCCTTCGCCGCGCCCGGCCTCGCGCTCGCGGCGCAGTCGCGGCGATACGGCGGCATGGCGGGCGGCGCGATCGTCGGCGTCGCCATCTCGCTGATGCATTATCTCGGTATGTCGGCGTATCGCGTCGACGGGATCGTCACCTGGAGCTGGGCCTATGTCGCGGCGTCGGTGCTGCTGTCGATCCTGTTCGGCGGTGGCGCCTTCCATCTGCTGACGACCCGGCAACCGTGGCGCCGCACCCATGCGATGATCCTGCTCGGTCTGGCGGTCGCCGCGCTGCACTTCATCGGCATGACGGCGATGCATATCGACGTCATCCAGCTCGGTAACGGGCTGTCCGACCTGACGATGACCGGCCTTGCCATCGCGACCGCCGTCGCCTCGTTCATCATCGTCGGCTGCGGCGCGGTCAGCGCGCTGATCGACACGCAGACGCAAAGCGAGTCCTTCCGTCGACTGCGCCGCATGACGCTGCACGACGGCCTGACGGATCTGCCCAACCGCCTGCACTTCAACGAGGAGCTCGAACGGCGCTTCCTGGTTCAGGGCGGGCGTGCCGCCATGGCGGTCGTCATGATGGATCTGTCGCGGTTCAAGGTCGTCAACGACACCTATGGCCATCAGGCGGGTGACCAGCTGCTGATGGCGCTGGCGGCGCGGCTGACCGCGATGCTGCGGCCGTGGGAATGCGTCGCGCGGCTTGGCGGCGATGAATTCGCTGCGGTGGTGTCCTACGATTGTCCCGCCGAACTCGACGATTTCCTCGACCGCCTGCGCGGCGCCTTCGCCGCACCGTTCGTCTTCGCGCGTTTCACCGCGGGGATCGGCGCCAATATCGGCGTGGCGCTGGCGGTGCATGACGGGTTCGACGCCGACGCGCTGCTCGCGAAGGCCGACCTTGCCATGTACCGCGCCAAATCGGCGCACTCGACCGAACCGTGCTTCTACGATGCGCAGATGGACGATGCCGCGCGAACCCGCCGCGAGCTCGTTGCCGATCTGCGCAAGGCGATCGAAAGCGAGGCGTTCGAGCTGCATTATCAGGTCCAGGCCGCGATCGCGACGGGCGAGATCAAGGGCTATGAGGCGCTGGTCCGCTGGAACCACCCGACCCGCGGCATGATTCCGCCGCTCCAGTTCATCCCGCTCGCCGAGGACAGCGGCGAGATCGTGCCGCTCAGCATCTGGATCCTGCGGCAGGCGTGTTTCGAGGCGGCGCTGTGGCCCAACCGGCATATCGTCTCCGTTAACCTGTCGCCCAAGCATCTCGGCGATCCGAGGCTGATCGATACCGTCCGGTCGGCGCTTAAGGATAGCGGCCTGCCGCCCGAACGGCTGATGCTCGAACTGACCGAGAGCGCGATCATCCACGACCGCCGCTTCGCTCTGGAACAGTTGCGCGCGCTGAAAGCGATGGGGCTGTCGATCGCGCTCGACGATTTCGGCGTCGGCTATTCGTCGCTCGATGTGCTGCGCTCTTTCCCGTTCGACTGTATCAAGCTCGACGCCTCGTTCGTCGCGGCGATCGAGCACGACCAGCAGGCGGTGTCGATCCTGCGCTCGGTGGCGGCGCTCGGCACCACGCTCAACATGGCGGTCCTGGCGGAAGGCGTCGAACAGCCGGCGCAGCTCGCGATCATCGAGCGCGAGGGCTGTTCGGCGGTGCAGGGCTATCTCATCGGCCGGCCGGCGCGCACGCTCGTCGATGCCGATGGCGTCCGGCAGACGATGACGCTCAAACCCCGGTCGATCGCAGCCGCCTGAACCGCCGCACGCTGGCGGCAGGACGCGCCGCGTCGCTTGCACGCAGTCCGCAATCGATTGTTGCTTCTGCGCCGGGGCGTGGTATGACGCGGGCACAGCTCGCCGAGACGAGCGTCAGCGCGTGAGGGATGTCGATGCACCTGCCCGGTTCGAAGCCCCGTCTTGCGCTGTCGCGTATCCTCGAGATGAACCTCGGCTTCCTCGGCCTGCAATTCTCCTTCGGATTGCAACAGGGCAATATGGCGCCGATCTACGGCTATCTCGGCGCATCGGAGGCGGCGCTGCCGTTGTTGCAGCTCGCCGGGCCGATGACCGGATTGCTCGTCCAGCCGCTGATCGGCGCGATGAGCGACCGGACCGACAGCCGTTGGGGGCGGCGCACGCCCTATTTCGTGTTCGGCGCGCTGCTCTGCGCGGCCGGATTGTTTTTCATGCCGCTCAGCTCGTCACTGCTGATGGCGGTGTCGATGCTGTGGATCCTCGATGCCGGCAACAACATCACGATGGAGCCGTATCGCGCCTATGTCTCGGACCGGCTCGACGAGAGCCAGCATCAGATCGGCTTCCTGACGCAGAGCGCCTTCACCGGTCTTGCGCAGATGCTCGCCTTCCTGACGCCGTCACTGCTCGTCTGGGCGGGGATGGATCAGGATTGGGTCGACCCGCACAACATCCCCTATACCGCGCGCATCGCGTTCATCTTCGGCGCGGTGCTGAGCTTCACCACCATCCTGTGGTCGATCCGTCGCGTCCCCGAACTGCCGCTGTCGTGCGCGGAGCGCGCGCGCATCGCCGCAGAACCCAAGGGCGTCTGGGCGGTACTGCGCGAGATCGGTTCGGCGATCCGCGACATGCCGGTCGCGATGCGCAAGCTGGCGCTGATGAGCCTGTTCCAATGGTATGCGATGGCCGCCTATTGGGCCTATGTCATCTATTCGATCGGCCGGTCGGTGTATGACACCAGTGCGCCGACCTCGTCGGGTTTCCACTCGGCGGTGCTGACCAACGGCGTGATGGCGGCCTTCTACAACGGCGTCGCCTTCGTCGCGGCTTTCGCGATGGTGCCGCTGGCGAAGCGGATGGGCGCGGCCAGCCTGCATGCGGGCTGCCTCTGCCTTGCGGGGGCGGGGATGCTGTGGCTGCCGCATGTCGCCGACGCGCGGCTGCTGTTTCTTCCCGCCGCAGGGATCGGCATCGGCTGGGCGAGCATCATGGGCAATCCCTATGTCATCCTCGCCGGCGCGATCCCGCCCGAGCGGACCGGCGTCTACATGGGGATCTTCAACATGATGATCGTCATCCCGATGCTGATCTTCTCGGCGACGATGTGGCTGTTCTACGACCGGCTGCTCGGCGGCGATCCGCGCAACGTGCTGACCCTGTGCGGCGTGTTCATGTTCGCGGCGGCGGCGGCGGTGTGGAGCGTGCGCGAACGCAATGCGCAGGGCCTGCCGGTCGGGGCGACCGCGGAATGATCGCGCTCGATGGGCCGCGCACCAGCCTGATCCTCGAGCCGCGCGGGACCATGCCGCCGGCGTGGCGCTGGTGGGGTCCGCGCGTCGCCGCGACGGGGGTGCCGCCGCTCGCCGATATCCGGCCCGCCGCCTCCTTCTCGCTCGACATCGACCAGCCTCTGACGATCGCACCGCCGTTCGGCACCGGCTGGTTCGGCTCGCCGGCGCTGCGCGCGCATCGCGGCGGCCGTCGTCACGCACAGTGGTTCGAGGCGGCGGCGATCGAGGCGACCGACGCGGCGATCGTCGTGACCCTGGTCGATCGCGCGGCGGGGATCACGCTGACGCAGCGGATCGTGCGCGACGACGATGTCCTCACGATATCGGCGACGGTGACCAACGACGGCGACGATAGGCTCGACGTCGAATGGCTCGCCGCCGGCACGCTGCCGCTGCCCGGCAATTGTGCCGGCATCCGCAGCTTCACCGGTCGCCACAATGCCGAATTCGTGCCGCAGGCCGAGCCGATGCCGGCGCATGGCTGGGTGCGCGAGAGCCGGCGCGGGCTGACCGGCCATGCCGGGCCGCCGGGGCTGTTCGTCATGGGTCCGGACGCCGGCTGGCATGCGGGCCGCGTCCATGCCGCGCAACTCGCCTGGTCGGGCAATCACCGGCTGACCGTCGAGCGCGACGACGACGGCGTCTGGGTGATGCAGATGGGCGAGGCGTTGGCACCCGGCGAGATCCGGCTCGCCCCCGGCGAGCGCTACGACACGCCGGAGATGCTCGCCACCTGTGCCGATGCCGGGCTGAACGGCGCGATCCAGGCGTTCCATGCGGCGGTGCGCCGACGTGCGCCCTGGCCGGCGACCGGGATGCCGCCGCGCGCGGTGCATGTGAACAGCTGGGAAGGCTTCTATTTCGACCACGATCAGGCGGCGCTGATGGCGCTGGCCGATCGCGCGGCTGCGCTGGGCGTCGAGCGGTTCGTGCTCGACGACGGCTGGTTCAAGGGGCGCGACGACGACCGTGCGGCGTTGGGCGACTGGGTGACCGATCCTGTCAAATATCCCGATGGCCTCGGCCCGCTCGCGCGGCATGTCGTCGGGCTGGGCATGTCCTTCGGGCTCTGGGTCGAGCCGGAGATGGTCAATCCCGACAGCGATCTGATGCGCGCGCACCCCGATTGGGCGATGCAGGTCGACGGCGTACCGCGGCTTACCGCGCGCAACCAGCTCGTCCTCGATCTCGGCCGCGTGGAGGTACGGGACTATCTGTTCGCGGCGATCGACGCGCTGCTGCGCGATCTGCCGATCGCCTATCTCAAATGGGATCACAATCGTGACCTCGCGCCGGCCGGCGGAGCGGGGGGCAGGGCGGGCTATCATGCGCAGGTGGCAGGGGCCTATGCGCTGTTCGACCGGCTGCGCGCGACGCATCCGACGATCGAGATCGAGGCGTGCGCCGGGGGCGGCGGGCGGATCGACGCGGGTATCGCCGCGC
>Ga0182214_1000145_pt1 | contig 9926 bp, 10 predicted proteins | sample G5R1MG_23_FD_128380 | JGI IMG/M metagenome (GOLD analysis project Ga0182214, IMG submission 128380) | Switchgrass phyllosphere microbial communities from Michigan, USA - G5R1_NF_03OCT2016_LD1 MG | ecosystem: Host-associated > Plants > Phyllosphere > Phylloplane/Leaf | place: USA: Michigan...
AAGAAGCTCGTCAACACCATGGCAGTCGATGCACTCGTAGAATCCATGGGCGACAAGGAGCTGATTGACCTCAGCAAGGGCTTGTTCTACTCGAGCACCCACGTTATCGGTGTCGGTATTCGAGGCGAGCGACCCGAGCGCATTGGCGACAAATGCTGGCTCTATTTCCCCGAGGATGACTGCCCATTCTACCGTGCCACTATCTTCTCCAACTACTCTCCGTACAACCAGCCTCAAAAAGACGTGAAACTGGCTACACAGCAGCTAGCAGATGGATCCAAGCCCAGCTCTACCGAGCCCAAGGACGGTCCATACTGGTCCATCATGCTGGAAGTTTCCGAGTCTAGCATGAAGCCGGTTGACAACAAGAACATGCTCAAGGACTGCATTCAGGGTCTCATCAATACTGAAATGATTAAGCCTAACGACGAGATTGTCTCCACCTACCATCGCTGCTTTGACCACGGATACCCTACTCCTTCGCTCGAGCGTGAAGGTGTTCTCACAAAGCTTCTGCCTGCACTCCAGGCTCAAGATATTTGGTCACGTGGTCGTTTTGGATCCTGGCGCTACGAGGTTGGCAACCAGGACCATTCCTTCATGCTGGGTGTCGAGGCTGTGGACAACATTGTTAACGGTGCCGTAGAGCTCACTCTCAACCACCCCGACTTTGTCAATGGCCGCAAGAATGAGGAACGCCGTCTCAAAGATGGTGCTCAGATCTTTTCCGAGGCATCACTTGCTCTGAGAAACAAGAGTGTTGAGTAAGAGCTTAGGCATTATGGGAAGCAAAAGGACCATTGGATGTCGTGCAACGATGTCCACGCAAAGATCTGTATGACTGCTCCGACTTGGCTGTTTTGGGCAGAGGAATGCTTTTGTCTTTAGATTTTTTGGATACCGACATAGCAAACACAATATAGACGATACATACGCCACCAGAGCAGACTCGTAGCCTTGTCCATCCCTGGCATAAGTGTACATAGTAAGTATGGGTTCATCGACCCTCATCGGCCCGAAGATTCAGGAGGAGCAGTGCTGCCAGACCTGTACGCTCGTCCACTCGGAATCCACCAGCGTCCTTGGTTAGTAGATGACAGGATACCTTTGCAATCTATAGGTATCATGCGATGCAGGGGAAGGGAGGGAGCGGAATTCCACAAAGAAAATTGCATGTGCCACTGGCAAACAAGCAGCTGGCATAGCAAAAGTGAGTCAAAGCCTCTGAATTTCTTTAGTGTAGGTACTATATGTACAAGCTGCAAGCGGGGCCATGCGCTGAACTAACCCACTTTTGACTAGCCCATTCTCCCTTCACGAAATACTGTCAAACCCCGCGACACCACCAGGTAATCCAGTCACACCTTCCGCATGCAAAGACAACATGTCGTTAACAAATGCAACACCGCTTGAGGTAGCACAGGCAGCGCGACTTGGCTCAAGGAAGCTCGCTGTCCTATCTACCGAAGAGCGTAATGCCTCCTTGACTGCTATACACGCAGCACTTGCAGCAGGCAAACAGGAGGTGTTAGCAGCCAACACCCAGGATCTGGAATCTGCCAATAAAGCCGCCGCAGGGGGGACGCTAAGTGCAAGTCTAGTAAAGAGACTGGACCTATCGAAGCCCGGGAAATATGAAGACATGCTTCAAGGCATTTTGGACGTACGAGATCTCGAGGATCCGATTAACAGAACCGTCTCTCAGACACTATTGGACGATGGGTTACTCTTATCAAGGATAACATGCCCAATTGGTGTACTATTGATCATTTTCGAGGCGCGCCCAGAGGTCATTGCAAACATCAGTGCACTCGCTCTTAAATCCGGAAATGCTGCTATCCTCAAGGGTGGCCGGGAGTCGAGCCACAGTTTTGCCGCCATAGCATCCATCATTACAAAAGCCCTATCCAGCACGGCCGTTCCGGGCGATTGTCTACAGTTGGTGCAGACACACGATGTCATTGCCGATCTTCTCAAGCTGGACACCTACATCGACCTATGCATTCCAAGAGGAGGCAATAAATTAGTGAGATACGTAAAGGACAGCACTACCATTCCGGTCCTAGGCCATGCAGACGGTATCTGCTCTACGTATCTCTGCGCCGACTACCCTGTCGACAAGGCTACGCGGGTTCTCCTAGACGCGAAGACAAGTTATCCTGCGGGTTGCAACTCCCTGGAGCAGCTCCTCGTTGAAGAATCGGCATTGAAAACCACGCTTCCCAATGTCGCAGAAGCTTTGCTGAAGAAGGGTGTCTCATTACGCTGTGACCCTGCTTCGCTCTCTGTACTACGTGAGAGTCTAGATGCCCACTCTGCAGCCTTGCTTCAACCGGCAGCTCCAGAAGACTACTTAACCGAATTTCTTGACCTTATTCTCGCCATCAAAACTGTGCCAGACGTCTCAGCAGCCGTTGAACACATCAATGCTCACTCTAGCCACCACACTGACGCTATTTTGACGTTATCCAAAACGACCGCCGAGACTTTCCTCGCCGCCATTGACAGCAGTTCCGTATACTGGAATACATCGACACGTATGGCTGATGGCCAGCGCTATGGTTTCGGCACCGAAGTGGGTATCAGCACGAACAAGATCCATAGCAGGGGTCCGGTAGGATTAGAGGGTTTGACGATATACAAATGGATCATCAAGGGAGAGGGCCAGGTTAGTGCAGACTATGGTGCGGGAGGGAAGCTGTGGAAGCACCAAGTGTTAAATGTTGGTGAAAGCGGGGATTCCGAGTGGGTGGCGAGGAGCGAGGAGGAGAAGGAGGTTCTAAGGAAACTCCGCATAGGAAAGATTTGATCTATTAGTGGGCCTCAGCGCAATCAGCCATGCCTCAAAGCAGAACAAGGAAAATTTGCTAGCCTATATTCAACTATATCTTGCTTCTGTGCCCAAGCGGAGAATCGGCTATCGGCTTCGGGGGTGAATTCCCTTCTAGCAAGGTCGACATGTGAAGCAAGCCACATGGCCAGCCATTAGGGTCTAGCAGTCAATAATTGATTCTTACATCGAGTTCCGCGGGTACTCAATCATCTACACCTACGGGGCACAACCAGTCACCATAGCAGGATTGCTTTGACTGTTGCACCCGAGTGGGTATCCGACAGTGCATTCTCGAAATCATCACACTTTCAGGAATTAGTATACTTCAGCACCAGAAAAAACTAGCCAAAAGAGACGACTCACGGAATAGGTCTTTGTCAGTTTCTCTATGGGGCTTTGCGGACATTAGTTCTTCAAAAAGAAATAAAGGCGTTGGGCAAGCACCTACAATTTTCCCTGGCGATACCATTCAATCATTCGCGGTACAAACTAGAGCTGAAGTTCAGTAGAATGCTTGGTTGGAGAATCGAGATACAGTACCTTGTTGGGGTGTGCGTCACCCTCGATACAGCCGCGAATTGAGCTTCCAAACTGGCGACGGTCAGCGAGTGTAGAGAAGCGTGGGTCCCTTTTGACCGACTTACAGCCATCAGCAGCCCGACATCGATGTTCATTGTCCCTTGCACAATTCCAATCAAAACCAGTTGCCCCTTGGTTTGCAATGCTTGCGCACCAGCGTCAATGATTGGCTTCACCCCAGTCGTGTCAAGAGTGACATTTGTGCCTCCAGGCGAAATCTCCCGGATCGCAGCGATGAGGTCGTTTGTCAGAAGAGCAAACTTTGATGTATCGATCGCATGAGTCGCGCCAAGCTCCCGTGCCAGCTCCAGACGAGACTGTACCCTATCGACGGCAATGATCGTCTTCGCTCCTCTAATTTTAGCCGCCATGATCGCTGCCATGCCTACACCACCTAGGCCCAACACCTAGCATCAAAGCATCAGCCACTCCCCTAGGAGTCAAAACTTTGGGCGACTACTCACAGCAATAGCATCCTGTGCTCGAACATTAGCCAGCTCTGTAACCGCGGCAGCACCAGTCTGATACCCACAACCCATGGGAGCAAACAGCCTTAATTCCTCGTCGTTCTCAACCAATCCCTCGACGTTCAACGCACTCGTGCCCTTCACAATAGCCAGCTGTGAGAAACTGCTTTGCCCAAAGAAGAGCCCGCCAACAGCCTCGTCGTCTTCCGTCCGATACACATCCGGTACGCTGAACAAATTCCTCGCGTGAAATTGGCCACAATATCCCGGCGTCTCATCTGCGCACCCGCGGCAGGACTCTTGTCCACAGAAGTCGATAGAAAGCAGGACTTTGTCGCCCTGTTTGACATGCGTTATGCTACGCCCTACTCTTTCCACAATGCCCGCGCCCTCGTGGCCCACGACTTTGGGGTAGGGAAAAAAGCCCGGGGCGCCCTCCGGTGTAAGTGTGACTGCTACATCAGTGTGGCAAAGCCCCGATGCAATGATGCGGACAAGGACCTCATCGTCCGCGGGATCCCGAATGTTGACGCCTACTTTGCGCCATTGGACTACGCCGTCATTTGGCGCCAGGCTGATAATTGCGGTAGTGGAGGTCGGGTGTTTTCCTGACATTGTGCAAGTTTCCGTGGTTGCGAATTTGGCTATGGAGTTGCTGTGATAAAAGGGCGGGTTTGCACCATCTGACATATCTTCTTATCTTCTTATATAATATATAATATATGATAAACAGACTACATGCATCTCCCCCGCAGCGGGCTGCACCACCTGAAATAGGGGTCAATCGGTCCGTTACACCTGCCAGAACTCTATTCTACCTAGGTAGAAGAATTCGATTTATTATAGCTGTTACTGTCGCCCTGTAAAGTGATTGTTTTCTGTCCGTGCCACGACTAGCGCCCTGTTTTCTTATTACGTATCTACGTTTTTCCGGCCGGCAAAGAGCGTAAGGAGCGTTACTGGGAAATAGATAGATAGAAATGGATAGATAGAAATAGATGGATAGAATCAGTTGCCCTGACCGATATAATGTTGGGTATTCCAGCTTCTGCTGCGGCTATCAATCGATGTGATCCAGCGCTCATGACCCCACCCATCACTAAGTTGCATATCTCAGTAGTGGTGAGATCCCGTACTGCGTCAAGCTCTCGTTTTCGCATAAGCTTCTCTATCGCCTTGCCGCCATGACCCGTGGCGCGAAATACATATACTTTAATGTCGTAGTTGGACTCGAGATATTCCCGAATTATGTCCACCGCTGTTGTCGCAACGCCGAACATGGTCACACCTACGCGCTTCTTATTAACAGAATAAGATTGTTTTCTTCTCATGAGATACGCTTGAGCCATTCCCGTAATCGCTGCAGCAGCTCACTGCGTCTGTTGCACATACGGCCATAAACTGAATGAAATCTTCTCGTAATAGCTCTCTAAGCTCCACATCATTACGCGCCTTCTGAAATAGTTCTTCCAAACCTAAAGTAATAGCTTCGTGTTTAGTGGGGTGTCGGCCGACATCGATCAAGGTGACGTTGACTCCGTGTCGTAAGATTTCACTGCGTAAAAAAGCGGCGCATCAAGCTTCGTGTCGCATGTGCCAATCAGCACAGCATTTGGAGCCATTTTTTGCTGCCTGATAAGCAAGCAGTGGTAGGGAGCGGATTGTGCTTTCAGGCACTACACAAGTTGTTACACACCATTTTACCGTTGATTAGATCAGTACTACAAAAATCAACCCATACATTAACTAGTGACTGCACAGTGGCAGCACATCATCGTGTCCAAGGAGAATTACTAGGTGGTCAAAGCAAGATGTCTCCACTAAACGACCGAAATATCATTCTGGCAGGTTTGCACGACACAATCGCAACCGGCAAGATCATCGTAGGTGCAGGTGCGGGCATCGGTCTCTCAGCCAGGTGAGTCTGGAAACCTGCACATAAGCTGATGAGCACAACTGATACTGATTAAGATTGATGGAGCAAGGTGGTGGCGACTTGATCATCATCTACAACAGCGGTCGCTACAGGATGGCAGGCCGAGGATCCCTGGCAGGACTCATGCCCTATGGAAATGCAAATGATGTCGTTCTTGAGATGATACATAGTGGACAGAGCCCTCGTAGCTTGCATCAGATGACTGTATCGATGACCGAGTGGCTGACACAGTTTAGGCAGGCGAAGTCATCCCGATCGTCACGTCAACGCCTGTTCTGGCAGGTGTTTGCGCGGCCGACCCGTTCCGAGATGTGCCTCGGTTCCTCAAGCAGCTTCAAGAGCTAGGGTTCGCTGGGATCCAGAATTTCCCCACAGTCGGGCCTGATCGATGGTACGTTCAGGCAGAACCTCGAGGAAACAGGCATGGGCCATGACGCCGAGGTTGAGATGGTTCGAATAGCGCGAGAGATGAATTTGCTAACCACGCCCTATGTATTCAACGTGGAGGAAGCCAAAAAGATGGCGGAAGCAGGTGCCGACATCCTCGTAGCACACATGGGGCTCACGACCAGTGGGAGCATTGGCGCAAGAAGCGGGAAGACGTTGGATGAATGTGTTACTGCAATTCAAGGGACCCGAGATGCCGCAGCGAAGATCAAGGAGGATGTCATCGTGCTCTGCCACGGTGGCCCTATTGCGAGACCCGAGGACGCGGAGTATGTGATACGCCATACAGCAGGTGTGCATGGGTTCTATGGAGCAAGCAGCATGGAGCGATTGCCAGTGGAGGAGGCGATTACTACCATAACCAAAGCATTCACGGGTCTCAAGGCAAATCCGAAATAAATACTTCAACAATACAAAGGATGGGCCATGATACAATATAAGCTTGGCAACCAACGACGCTTGGGAGAGCAAAAGTTGTGTTCTCTTCCACGTTCGTTCAAGATTGCAGAGATCGTTATTGCCAAGTACGGAAAGACTTCCGTGAGTTATTATGGTGAAAATGTATCGGAAACCATGACGATAGCCCCGAGTTATTAACACATGAATAAGTAGACTAGCGTACTGAAGGTGAAAAGAAGAAATAAGACAAGAACAGCTAGTACTAGCAGTACTAGCAGTACCAGCATATGCTCATCTATCTACATACATACCAAGTTGTCGTTGGCTAGCCGGCCAATGCACAGCACCCATTCATCGGTCGCAGAAACAGCTTAGAAATCAAACCTATGACCATATTTGGAACATTTGAGTCAACAGATAAGAACTGCGTTCATTGTTCGGAGTAAATTATTCTTGCCGTATTGGCGATTATACAATAAGTTGGTCATTATTTGTGCCAGGCGTCTCTTGGGCCTCAGGGACGCCGCGCGGTGACGCGCCTGATAGCACTGGGTGCGTCCGATATGCCCTCTCCCGTTCCCAAGGGGCTTGTTACGCCTCGTCTCATCGCCTCGCGCCGTGCCTCGCGCCGTGCCTCGCGCCGTGCCTCGCGCCGTGGCTTGCGCCCTATTTGGTGCGCGACGCGGCTCTGGTGGAGTAGTGAACTAGTGCGAACTATATAGTGCCCTTCCCGATGTGGCTGTCACAGTATTAATGTTCACTGATTAAGTTTCTTGTTCTCGTTCAATAATCGAAGTTTCGGTCGGGACTTATGCTGCAGGTGGCTCGGTTTTGCTTGCGATGCGCTTCTCTCGTTCTTCTTTCGAGAGCGTTTCCCACTCGGCAACGTTTCGGTCCTAGAGGGAGTCAGCGGCCCGCCAAGGCAGTAACACTAGCAATCAGAGTGGACTTACCCATTCGGCAACACAATCAGGCTTCCAGTTACATTGTTCGACTTCGCCGTACATTTCATGGTTCTTTCTTGGATGGCGTGCAGGCCACCCGGAGGCGTGATAATGGTGTTTGACCAAGGCCCCTCGGGAGTCATGGTTACCGGAGTCGGAATGCCCCTGGCCAGCAGCGAAGGCTTCTACATTCAAAACAAGAACTCCATTGACAAGTCTTGACTCGGCAAGGTCATGGAAGTAATCCCAGGTGACGGGTTTCCCATGATTCTGAGCAGTCATTTGTTCCAATACCGCTTTCGTAAAGGCAGATGGACCCGTTCCACTGATGACTTCGTTGAAGTCCAACTGTAACTGCGAAATAGGCACGTTCTTCGATTCTGAGAGATCGTGCAGCCAGTCTTGGATGTTCTCAATTAGCCTCATCATGACCGGGAGTCGTGGCTTGGCGGCGAAGGTCCATTGGCAAAACGATTTGCATTTCGAGCCGAGTATTGGATGGTCGGCGAAGGCTGGCTCGTCGATTTCAACACCGATGATCATGTCTACCTCTTGCTCCTTGTAGCGGTCGGGGATGAACCTGTCTATAGAGCGCAGACATTCCACGTCGATATCCGCATATACGCCACCTTCGGCATAGATGATGAGGTAGCGTAGGAGGTCCGCTTTGATGATGGTGATGTTCAGCTCTTGGTAGAGCTTGACGATATCGGGGCGATTGAATCCCCTAGGCCCGTACTGCCACTCGACAAAGTCGTTCGCATTGTCGTCTGTCAGAACTTCGTACCGATAGCTTGGGTTTTTCTGGCCCCACTGGAAGGAAGGTTAGAACGCGTAGTGAATGAGCTGTGCTCGACGTACGGTCTTAGCGGTATCGGAATCACGCTGCTCAAAGTCCAATGGGCCAATCTTCCAAGTTTGCCAAATCTTTCTGGGAATGACGGCGGTGGTAGGCTGCAAGGGCTGCTGGTATTGAAGCTCTCGCCGATATTTGTAGGCAGCCCGGATGGGCTACATGAAATTAGCAGTGGCGCAACAGAGCCATGACGAGCGGGCGTACCGTCTTGAAGAAGTGGGTGTTGGTGAAGAAGAGAAACAAGAAGATGATGGCAAGGTAGGCGGGCAGCACACGGCGGACTTGGCTGGTGAGCTTGCCCGAGAAGTGGGCCGCAATGGGCGAGTGAGGAGGCATCTTGGTGTGAAGGTGAAGTTTTGGCGGAGGTGGTTTGGGTCGAGTGCGCATGCTGGTATTACATACATAGGATTGAACAACAGGACCCGCCGCATCTTTGGCTAATCTCCCGTGAGCCATGATTGTCCCCACGCACGAGTGTTGTTCCGATTCATGGAGCTCATCAACCCCTCTCGACACTTGCCGCGTCGCGCGGCCAATGAAGGTGCGTGTACGGCCCTCGGTTGGTTGGTGTCAACACCACTGACAGGTGAAAGTGCGGACGCAGCAGGGAACAGCAGGGCAACGCGCATGTTGGACACGACGTATCGGACGAGTTTGCCCAGCAGGCAAGGTCAAGGTCGATCATGAGAAGCTTGTGCGGGTAGTGCCTGTCGCGACGTCGGAGGTTGTCGCCTTTACGGTAGTCGGCCCACCGTCATCGCCATCGTGGTGTCGCCAAGAAGGCCATGGCGGCGCATCTGCAAGGGGCGCACGGAGCTGCCCACGCCGTCTGTGCCGCCGCCTCCCGCCTGTGCGAGGATACCATCGCGCCACACGTGCGCATGTAACGCACCACAGGCTCAAGTCCCCATCCTCCAATCAAACAAGATTGCGATTTTCACGCAGCACGTCGCATGCCCCCCAGCTAGCGGGCCCGATGTGGCGACACCCGCAGTGTTGCTTGCGCCGGGTCGCCGACGTCGAGCACTCCCCTCTACCTACTATGTACTGACGGTGTCATGCCTAGGGCGTATAGTGGGCTACGATAATACGATACCTACCTAGTACAGAGTCAACGGGCTCACCTCCCGAGACCGCAACTGCACTTCGCGTTGACAACCCTTCTTACACGGCCTCGACACCCAACATGCCGGTCAAGCCAAACGGACTCCTGGACCACGGCCAGATGGACGAGGTCAGCCTGCGCCCTGCCGCCTGGAAGACAACCACGCGCGTGGGACGCTGGAGTCTGGACATGATACGCCCCGAATTCCTCGCACTGCGACCCAGCAACCCAAAGACAAGCACGTTGCGCCCGACAGCTTGGTTGGACGGACTGCGAGGCTTTGCTGCTTTCCTGGTCTACCTTCAGCATCATCAGCTCTGGGCCCATGGCTTTGCAGGCAACCGCATCTTTGAAACCGCC
>Ga0182214_1000152_pt1 | contig 9836 bp, 15 predicted proteins | sample G5R1MG_23_FD_128380 | JGI IMG/M metagenome (GOLD analysis project Ga0182214, IMG submission 128380) | Switchgrass phyllosphere microbial communities from Michigan, USA - G5R1_NF_03OCT2016_LD1 MG | ecosystem: Host-associated > Plants > Phyllosphere > Phylloplane/Leaf | place: USA: Michigan...
CAAGGGCCGCCAGCACCGATGCATACCGCGAGAGGCTATTTTGGCGGGTGCGTATGACAAGGGACAGATTGTCATGCAGTGGCTGACCACCGCAGGTATCCCGGACACTACCCAGGATGGGAGAGCGTGATGGTCAACAAGCTGCTGCGCGTGCCGGGGCCGTGGTCATATCGCCTGATGGTGGTCGAGTTGCGTGGCGAGGTGATGCTAGGCCAAACGTCTGGACATCTCTCGCTCCGAGGCGACATCGCCGATTATCAGCGAGATGATTGCAAGCCGCTCTACGCCATCTTCGTCCGCCCGAAACTCACCCCGCCACCCTGCGGACTGGCACCCGCATCCTCCGAGGGAGATAGAGAATGACGAAGTTTCGCAAGAAGCCGGTTGTGATCGAAGCGATGCAGTTTCGAGGGCCTGCTGACGCTCTCCGCAACGTCGACTATGCTGTACAATTCGATGACTGGATCGTTGCCAACCAAGGCGAGCGTAAATGCCGGTATGTTGGCCCTAATATGGTGATCCCAACGCTTGAAGGCGATCATCAGGCAACCCCCGGCGACTGGATTATCCGGGGTGTCCAAGGCGAACTCTACCCCTGCAAGCCTGACATTTTCGCCGCCACCTATGACGAGGTGCCCGCATGACCCAGACCACCGACGCCGCGCTGGTGGAGCGTTTGCGAGCGAACGGAGACCCACGGTGCAATCAGCATGTCCGGGGCCTGTCTCTTGAAGCAGCCGACACCATAGAAGCACAGGCCCGCCGGATCGAGGCGCTGGAGGGGGAGGCACGGCACGCGTCTGATTTGCTGCTGACTCTTTGCCGCGTCACAAAGCACCGCACGATTGACCCAAGCGTGCCGCTCGCCAAGAATATGCTCGACACCGCCGAGCGTCTCGCTGCGCTTTCACCGGAGCCCACCCCATGATCCCGATCCTTCTCGCCCTAGCCAAAATCAAGCAATGGAATAGCCGGCAGCGGGATTACCGACGCGAGCGCCTTGCACAAGGATATTGCTCCGCCTGTCTGCGAGAGAAGGCGGAGCAGGGATATCTAACGTGCGATGGCTGCTACGCTATAGGTGTCACTTAACGAGCCGCCTCCAGCACCGCCGCGCGCTTCGGTGTCTCCGCCACAGGCTGACCCGCATACTCACGGATGCCCCAGGCACCGCCCCCGCCGGCCGGGCCTGTGGCGCTATACAAGACCATCACGTCGCCGACCTTCGCCTTCCACGCCGCGATATAGTCCTTGTACAGCGTCGCCATCTCGGGTGCACGGTTGACCAACTGCACCCGTGTCGCGCCCCCAGTGGTAAAGTCGACAACATGCTGGCCTGCCTCGTAGGTGACGAGGCGCTTGCCCTTGGCGCGCACCGCGTCGAGGGTTTGCCAGGACTTGGCTAAGATGTCGTCCATGCCCTTGCGCAGCGACACCATCCGGGCCGGCAAGGCTGCATCGGCCGGCACGTCGCCCGCATAGTTGAAGTACGGCGCGATCGCGATGGCATCGATCGCGCTGACCAGCGCCGGGTTTGCCAGATGCTGCTCGGTGACCCAAGGGTTCGACGCCTGCGATCCAGCGACACGGACGAGCCCCTGTGGCCGGTCGGCGAACACCTTAGACCAGATCGCCATCGTCTCGACCACCTTCTGGTCATAACGCGCGATGTTGGCCTGGAACCCGTTGGTGTGGAGCCCGGCCGCCAGCCCCTCCGCCTGGATCTGGTGAGAGAGCGGGAAAGCATAGTTCCAGGGCTCGTTCGCCAATTCGACATAGGCGCGGTGCCCGGCCGGCAGGCTGTCGTGAACCAGCTTCGCCATCCGAGTGACGTAATCCGCATCCGCGTTCCACGGAATGGTGAACCACGGGTCGGCGTCGACAGCCTTGGCCAGCGCCAGCATATGTTCCAGCGCGACGCCATCACGCTTGCGGTCAACCTGATTGATGCTCGCGGGCAGGGTGCGATTGGCCCAAGTTACCGAGGCCGGGTTCTGGTTCGCTGCTGACCAGTCGAGGAAGCGGATGACCTTGAACGGCTTAAGGCTGTCGATGATCTGTGGTTCGAACACGGCATCGCGCGGCAGCTTGACGTTGCGGCAATCCAGACCCTTGATCGGGTCGCTGGCGGGCACTTTAGAGATTGAGATCCAGTTGCGCGTATTGCCTTCTGGCGCGGGGCCTGTGGGCCAGTCGAACGTCAGCGTATGATCGCCGCGCGTGATCGTCTTGCGCGAGCCGCCGATGTCAACGTTGCCGGTGCCGGTCCATGTACAGCGAACCGAGGCCGCCTGGCCTGAGAAGATGCCCGCCGGGGGCGTCATGACGATCGCGTAGCTCTTGCCGTCAGGGACGGACAGCGGCATCCCAAGCGCGTCAATCTGATCCGCAGGCACCGGCTGCCACTGGTTGTTCGTGTCGACCCAGCCGGCACCGGTCACGATATTGGCGAAGGTGGCTTCGTTCGAATAATAGTCGACGGAAGCGACGTTGATCCCAAGGCCATTCGTGCGGTCGCTGACGGGGATGGGTGTCACCGCCCCCTGCGTCGCGCACGCCTTCACCGTGCCGACGATGGGATCACCGCCGAACGTCGCGTTGTTGCAGGTGAACTTGCCGGATAGCACCTTGGTAACGAATTTGTCAGCCGCGCCGTAGCGTACCTGCGTATTCGCAGGGACCGTGCAGGTGCCGCCTTCCTCGACGCAATTGACCCAACCAGTGACCGGCGGCAGAACCTTGATACGATCGCGGCGGACCTGCTCGGCCGTTGTCGCCGCCGTCTTGGCTTTGGCGAAGCAATCGGCGTTCATGGTTAGGGCGGTGGCGTTGTCGGCTTCCGCTTTGCTGATGTCTGTGGGACCGCAGCCGGCGATGGTTTGACCGGAAGCAGGGGCCGCCAGGAAGGTGGCGAGCATGACGCCGGCCACCATGAGGTATCGGTTCATGCTCGCTCTCCTATCAGTTTTCGTAGATTTCGAGAACGGAGAGATAGCCGAAGCTATATCCCGTCGCGCGTGCGAACGTCAGCGTCAGCTTGCCAGTGCTATCAGGTGCCATGGCTGCAATGTTGCCGACGTTGCCATCTGCACTGTTGCTGCCTGCATCAAAGGTGACAGACGTGGTGCCGATAGTGACGATCACCTTACGATCTGCCGCGCCCCGGAATGCCGCCACCTTGAAAGCATAGGTTTTCGCCGGGTTAAGGCCGGTAATGTCCATGGTCGTGGTCGGCGTGGATACACCGCCGTTGTCGCCAGCGTTGGCGTTACCATTGTACCAGTTACGGATGCTGATCGAATTGTCGTATGGTCCAGTGTTGTTGGCGCTGGTAATGCCGTTGTTGTCCTGCGCTGCGTTAAAGGCGGACGTAGTGGTGATCTTCCAGCCGGTTGCCGATCCGGAGGTGTCGTTGAGGTTCAGCGAGATGCCGACATTGTTGTTCTGAACCTGCGACGTGCCCGCCAGGAAATTGTTGAACGAGGCGGGGATATTCGTGGTTTCTCGACCGAATGCGACCTTGGCGGTACGAGCCGTTGGCGTCGGGGTGGGTGTCGGTGTCGGCGTAGGAGTGGGCGTAGGCGTTGGGGTCGGCGTAGCCGTCCCGATTGCCGCAATGGCCAGCGTCTGCGCGCTAGCCTCCATCGGCAGCGCCAAGGCACTGTTGTCGTGGACCTGCGTGGTGTCGTCCGATGCGCCGGCATCAGGCGAATAATAGACCGTAGCGCTGTTGCCGTTCGTCGTCGCATGGGTCAGCAGGATCGTCGTTGCCGACTCTCGAACCGCCGCGCTAATCGCCAGGGCTGCACCGCCGCTGTCGAACACCGAGAAGCCGGAGATGCCCGAGGTTGGCGTGAAGTCGGTGCCGGCACCATGCTTGATCGTAATGCGGGTTTGCGTCTGGCTGATCGGCGTGGTGGACAGCACGGCCGGGCCACGCTGTTGCGCGCTTCCAGTAAGGGCTGCCATCGCCTGCGGATAAAAGCGCTGTGCAGCGACGCCAGCCGAAGCCGTGGTCTGGTGGATGTTGTCAAACGTCGCGAGGTCGAACCCGTTGAAACCGATCAGGACGTTGGCGTCGTTGTTGACGACCGTCATCTCGGCCATGCGCTGCAACGCCATCTGTGCCGGGTAGGAGGGAGAGTCCTGCGACGGATTGAGGATGGACTTGAGGTTGGTGAACCCGCTCTCGCTACGGAGAAGCCCGATCAACTTGCGATAGCGCGCGAGCTGGTCGGCATACGTGATCGTATTGGTGCCCTGGTTCACGTCGTTAAACCCGACCTGCACCAGCACGAAATCGACCGTTCCTGCTGCCTTCATGGCAGTAGTCAACCGCTGGCGATCAACGTAGGTATCACCAGCCCACGTCGCAAGCGTCGTCCCTTGAACACCGCCGCTGATGAACCGAACCGGGCGGCCGGTCGCCGCATTCAGGGCATTGCCCAAATCCATGCCGAACCGGCCAGCGGTAAGCGTGGTGTAATTGATACCGTCAGACGAAACCGTGACGTTGGGGTTTACCGTACCGGCATAGTCGTTGACGTAGCGGTAGGGGCTGCTCGACCCGGCAAGCGCGATTGTGATGGGGTTCGTCGGGGCGGGCGTCGGCGTCGGCGTCGGGCTAGGAGTGGGGCTAGGCGTCGGCGTACTCCCCGTCCGCTGCCGCCCGCCCCGTGTCGCCGCAATGGCATCAACAGCGTCTTTTTCCTGCTGAGTGGGCGTCTGATAGCCGCCCATGGCATTCAGGATATCGGTCAAATCGCTCATGTCAGGCCCCCGGCTTCTTGGCTTCGGTCTTGATGGCCTTCACGACCGGCGCAATCGCGGTGACCGCGCTGACCACCAGCGAAGGGTTGGCCTTGATGGCCTTGATGGCGGCGTTGAGTAGCTTGCCGATGTTCATGTCGTGTCTCCGTGGCCCGAAAGCGGTTAAACAGGCAATCCCTTGTACATCCGCGCTTCTGCGGCGCGCCTCTTGATCAACCCCGGCAGCACCTTGCCGTTGCCCTTGTTCCATACCGCAAACTGCGCCGCTGCGCCATCATAGTCGCCAGCGTTGTGCTTTCTAAGCAGTGTGGATGACGCGAGGTTGCCCTCGCCGACATTGAAGGCGAACGATACCAGCGCGTCAAATTCGTCCTGATTGGCTTTGGGGGCCAAGCGGTTAACTGCCGCCTCGAAACGCGCCAGATCCTTATGCAGAAGCTCATCGGCTTTGGATGCAGTAATGGTCATGCCCTTGCGCACCTCTGGTCCCGTATGACCGACGCCAATCGTCCAAGGATCGCCGCCGGTTGCGGGATCTGGGTATGCCGTCAGACGCACCCCTTCGAAGTCTTTCAGCGCCGCGATGCCTTGCTCGCTCATGCGACGGCCATTGTCGCGGGCAATGCCGAAGCGGTCAGCTAAATCGTCAATCATGGTCACCATCGCAGGCGTGAAGCGTTGATGCGGCGCAAAGGGACGAAGCGCATCGAACAGGTCGTTCCGCTGGCTCACAACAGCCCCCTCCCCTCCAGATACTCGCGCGACTTCTTAACCTGCCTCTCGTTGGCCATTGCGTGTCGTCGATCCCGCCAAGTGCGGCCGACAAGAAACATGATAGCCCCGAACGTCAGGATCGACACTGACCAGCCCTCAAACGGATTGTTGTACTTATACATGATGACCGGTAGCGTCAGGAATGATCCAGCGCCCATCATGCCCAACCCAACACGCTCCATGACGTTGGCCATTTCCCGGAATTGCGCCAGCTTGTAGATGACCAGAAGGGTCAGGATCGAACGCCCGATCACGTTTGCGATATCGAACACGGTCATGCCTTGTCCTCCCCGCCGATTGCTTCGATCATCTTTTTGAACCGGCGAATGACAAGCGGCATGAGACTGTTCCAGGCTGTGCCGCCGATATAGACGGAAGCGCAAATGCCGCGAAGATTGTTTTCATCAATGCCGAACCAATCAGCGGCGGCATAGGGTACGAAAATAACCGCGAATGCGAAACCGACGAAAACCGTCAGCATGATATCCGTCCAGCTCATCTCCTTGTACTTCATGTTGGCAAGCGCGGTGATCGACCCCGCCATAGCCGACATGGCAATCCAGACATGCTTCAGGTCATGCTGCTCAATCATTCCGCTGCCTCGCGCGCTGAAAAAGCCTTAGTGCTTGTGCCGGCAGGCCCGCCCATACGACGAATATCACGCCAGCAATCAGACAAACGATCGGCACAGCCTTCACCCCCTACAAGGAACAACACCGCAAGCTGCACGATCAAACAAGCGTCCAGAACTGCGCTATACTGTATATATTCCAAGCTGTTAGCCCAAGCAACGGAAAGCATAACCAACATGGACATATGCAGCGACCAGATGATGGGCGACCACCAGACATGCCGACCTGCGTATCCTATGATAAAGATCGATGCTAAATCTGTCAGCGCCCACGCATCTTCGTGGCCAACCGGCAATCCTGCGACTTTCAGCAAATGCGCTATGGATAGCGGATTGTAGACCCACGGCATTACGAACAATGCCCAATTGCCCAGCACGGTCCAGCCGGCCACCTTGGCGAACGCACGGTCATCACGCGAATGCGCCGCCACCACAAGGGCAGCGACGCACAGCAGGCCAAAGGTGGCCAGCTTACACATTATTCCGGGTCCGGCTCCTTCGGCGGCGGCGGGTTAGTGGTGCCACCGCCCCCACTATCATCCTGCGACGAGAACCCGCCGTCCTCGATCGGCGTGCAGTCTTCGTCATGCTTCTTGGGCTTGTCGTGCCCGTGGCCCTTCGTCACTTGCTTTTCTCCTTCGCTGGGTAGCGCCAGCACGCATTGCGGAATATCAATTGCCACGAGATGTAGTAACCAAAAATTGAGCAATATCAATAGATCCTGCATTGGCTGGAGTTGCATCAACATTTGTCATGAGAAAAGACACGAGCAAATGTGTTGCCCAAGCTGGGCGACGAATGTTCTGAGCGCCGATCATGACCGGCGCTGCGCCTGGCGGCGTGGTGAGCTGTATGGTATTAGTGCCGATGTTCACGGAGTGAGCGTCAGGAACCCAGATCCCGGCACCGTTTACATAGCCAATAACCCAATCCATGGATGTCGTGAAATTACCCGTCAGCGAGCCATCTTTGATTAGATTATACGACAGGCCTGCCACTGCCTGAGAACCATGCATAGGCACGACGAAAACAACCTGTGCCGGGCTACCTGGGCCTTCACCTTGCTTTTTGATAAGCCGCAGTCGCCCCCCAGATGCGGTCATGCTCATGACTGCCGAGCTTGCAGGCAAGCGAGTTCCGTCACCGCCAAGGATAACGGAGAAATTCGTGGCAATTGGAGCGCTACCGGAAAAATCATCCGGGTTGAGGTTTTCTTGCCGGCTGGTCACCAAGGCGTTGGTGTGATCCGAGCCGCCGTTCAGATACGAAAAATCACAAACAGCCCGGCCTGTCCCGAAAGTTCGGTTTACACCCAGCACTCGAAAGACAAAGCACCTCTTGAAGGTGATGGGCTTTTCTGCATTGTCATTGGTAAAAAGGTAAACGCCGTCTTTTTGCAAGGCAAAAAGAATGTAGCTATCTGTTACAGATATTTCTGCGGTGTTGCTCGATCCCATTCGAAACAAAGCGTCAGGGCCGACAGGCGCGTTGGCGTTATTGGCCTCAAAGTGGCAATGGTGGAACCGGATCAATCCGCTGTCACACCGCACCCAGCATATACCCACGCTCCCCGGAGGGGCTTCGTTATAGTCGGATGATACATTCGAAACGTAAAAATCAGCGGAGATATCATCCAATTGGAAGTTGGTGCCGCAAGCCGACATAGTGCCGTCAGCGATTTGGATGCGCTCCCCTGCATCATTGCCCTGGCCTTTGTAAAAACACCTGTCCACGCCACTCATCATGAACCGGCGCACTTCCATGCAATAGACGTGCTCTAGAAACACAACTCCATTGCCAAATGAGTTTATAGCAAAATCACACAGCTCGAATTGCGTATTATAGGTGTCCGTGCTGGGTTGCGGCCCGATACGAATGGCAATTTTGCTGCCGACCCTGGCTGGGCCAGCCATCTGCATACCGCCAATATGCGCGCGACGGACCTTGTACACGGCCGGATTGGAGTTGATATTGTTGGAGGAAATGACGTCGAACCCGATGTTATCGGTCAAATTGCGAAAATCGAAAATTGCCGTGCCTTGAGTGCTGACGTAAAGAGTGTCCAACGTCACCGTTCGATCGCAACGATACGTCGCATTTTGCGACCAGCGGAGAAAGCCGGGGCGTCCCGTAGCTTTAATTGCAGCAGCAGCGCGGTTGATAGCGGCGCTGTCATCAACGGTGCCGTCTCCTTTGGCACCGAACATCTCAGGCGTTACAGACAGCCCTCGGAACATCTGCTGGACGCTCAGCGGAACCGCCGTCGACGCAGCCGCTTTGTATCCGACAAGCGCAGAGCCGTCCGGAGCCATGACCTCCGCCAGACCCTCGCCCTGCGGGCCTTCCGGGCCAGGGTCGCCGCGATCACCCTTGCTGCTGCTCATCGCCACATTGGGCACGCGCATGATTAGGCTGGTGGCATTGGGCGCGTAGATTTCCAGATCATATGTGCCCGGCTCGACGTAGAAATCGAGATTGCCAAAATCATCCGTCTTGGCCATGTTCTCGACGCCGGACACCACGATAATAGGCGTGCCGTTGTCGTCCGATGCCAATGTGACAGTGTTGTTGTTAGCGCGATTGATGACACGGCCGAAATATCCGACCAAGCTATCCCCGCTGGTGTTCGTGATGGCCTCGAAATAATGGTGCATCAGACCGCTGCCCTATTTAATGGATCGGTTGTACAGATAGTAGCTGCATTGTCCAGTTGCCGTCACGCCCAGGGAATCCGTGCAAGTGACCGTCGCGCCACCTTGGGCTTCTTCGTCGCTGGAAAGCGTGGCGGCAAAGGCGGTCAAGGCATTATTAGGTGCAGTCGGGTAGCCATCGCCTGCTGTAATGGCCCATGCATACCGATAAGGCGGGGTGCCCCCAGAGGGAGTGGCCTGCACCGAATTGCTTGTAATCGTTGCATTCTGCGGGCGGGAAGGTGTTTGCACGCCATTAGCGAACGATGGCGACACCGAAACCGTCATAGGCGAAGCAAACGACAACACGGAACGCCACGCGCCGTCAATAAACGCTTCCGCCCGCGTGATCTTGCGCCAGCCTCCGCTGATATAGACTTCTGCCCGTTTCGCGGTGCGCCATGCGCCTGAAATAAACGCGTCCATGGCCGTCAGCTATAATAAAAGACGACCGCGCCTTCCAGGGCGGCGGGTCGGGCGGAGCCTTCAGGCAAGAAGGAAATGGGCGCGTTATTCTGGCCCGCTCCAGCGTGATAAAGGTACGCGCCACGGTTCTGGCGGTAAATGTCCCCGGTCACGGTGCCGCCGGCCAGGGGGAGGGAGTTATTCGCGGCGGGCACATTGTTGGACGTGTCTCGAACAACAGCCGCCACATAACGCAAGGCGTTGTTGATACCAGCCGGCGAACATCCCTCGGAAACATCCACGCCGCCAATCGTCACATTCTCGGCCGGGACGATAGAAAACTCGTTTGCGCTGGGCATTTGCGACACTCCTTATTTGTGTTATTCTATCGCCATGCTTGGCATTGTCATCGGTATTACCCTAAAAGCCTTCATTCTGGAAGGCTTCCACCAATGGTCACTGCGCAAGCATGGGCGCGGTTCCCGCCAGCAGCGGGGCACCGAACAGCCCGCCAAGGCGCGCCCGGTTCTGTATCCCACGGCCCAACTGGACAGCCACATCAGGAC